>Ga0105247_10001062_pt1 | contig 20537 bp, 24 predicted proteins | sample KBSS24metaG_FD_81519 | JGI IMG/M metagenome (GOLD analysis project Ga0105247, IMG submission 81519) | Switchgrass rhizosphere microbial communities from Kellogg Biological Station, Michigan, USA - KBS S2-4 metaG | ecosystem: Host-associated > Plants > Roots > Rhizosphere > Soil | place...
CCCGCTCGGCCTGGAGTTGAGTGGTGTAGGTGATCGCGAGGAGGTAAGCCCCGAACCCGAGCCCGCCGACCACCGCCGTCCACCAGCCGGCCGTCGCCCTCGTCGAGACACCGGTCTTCCTGTTTCCCGGCGGCGGCGGGCGCGACATGCGGCTGGGCCGGCTGGCGCGCGCGTGCGGCGACACGCTGGGCTTCGAGACGGTGGACATCGGCCGGTGGGACGAATGGATCGCCGCGGCGGACACGCTGCACGACCTGGTGGCACGGTGCTGCGCGCAGATCGAGCAGCGCTGCCCCGACGGGCCGTTGCGGCTGGCCGCCTATTCGCAAGGCAGCCATGTCGCGTTCGCGACCGCGCTGGCGCTGCAGGCGCGGGGCCGCCCGGTCGCCTGGCTGGCGCTGTTCGACAGCGCGATGGCGCCGATCTATCCGCGCATCCACCTGTCGCGCCGCGCGCGCTGGGTCGCCCGCACGGGCAAGCGCGCGCTGCTGGCAGCGCTTCAGCGCGTGCATCGCCAGACACGGCTGCCGATCCCGGGCGGCGTGCAGGCCAGGGACCAGACCGACGCGCTGCTGCGCGTATTCGCCGAGATGGTACAGCTATTCGAGGGGCCCGCGACGCTGCGGCTGGCCGAACGTGTCGCCGCGAACCGGCGCGGGCGGCTCCAGCCGCGGAACCTCGTCGCCTTCGAGAGTGCGGTGCAGATTCACCTGCTCGACCGGCTGTGGCGACGCTGGCGCGCGACCGCCCCTGCGGCCGCGATCTTCGAGGGCGAGCTCCTGCTGATCCGCTCGCAGCATCCGGGGCCGGCGGACCTTGGCTGGTCGCCACATTGCCGCTCGCTGCGCATCGTACCGGCTGCCGGCGACCATCTCTCGATGTTCGATCCGGACCATCTCGAGCGGCTGTCCGGCAGCTTCCTCGACGCGGTCGCCGACGCCGGCTGACGGCCTGGCCGCGGACTCAGCCGGTCGGCGGCGGCGCGGCGGCGGGCGCTTCCGCGGGAATGGGGGCGAGCGAGGGAACGGCTGGAATGGAGATGCGCCGCGCGGTCAGGACGCGGACCGGCTTTTCGATCATCTGGCCCTTCATGAAGCCTTCGCCGAGCGTCGCGGACAGCGGCGCGTCATAGATCTTGCGCACGACGTCCATGCCATCGACGACATGGCCGAATGCGGCATAGCCGGCCACGGCTTCGGGATCGGTCGCCTTGGGATCGGCATCGAGGCCGGGCATGTCCGAAACCATGATCGAGAAGTCGCCGGTCGCGGTTCCGGGCGCGAAACGCGCCATCGAGATCGTGCCGGCCTTGTGCAGAATACCCGTGGCGCTGGTCGGTTCGTGCGCGATCGGCTTCAGGATGCGCTTGGGGTTGCCCTGCGTGCCCGCCTGGATCAAGCCGTTGGGCTGATCGCCCCACGGCAGGTGCATGGCGCGATAGAAGACGATGCCGTCGAAGCGCTTCTGCTGGACGTAACGCAGGAAGTTCGCGCTGCTGATCGGCGCATGTTTCGCGTCGAGATCGATCGTGATCGTGCCCAGTTCGGTGGCCAGCGCGACGCGGACGACATCGGGCAGCGGGGCCTCCACCGGCACCGGCCTGGCCTTGGCGGCGGGCCTGGGTGCGGCGGCGGTGAGCGCGAACAGCAAAGGCGCGGCGATCAGGGCGAATCGTGGGGACATTGCGGGATGATGGCGCAGCATCGGCGGCGAATGCCAGCGCGAAATGAGCGGTGCCGGGGCCGAGCCGAGGGTTTCGGAGCCGATGCGATCCACCTGTTATCGGGCACTTTTCGCGATTCTGCCCCGCAAACAGGGGGAAAACGGCCCTGCGGCGGAAAGGATCACGAAATTTATTCAGCGATGACAATGTCATAGCACGCAAAAATCGGCATCACCTGTTATCGTGCGGAACAGGGGAAGAGACTCTGCATAACAGGTCGATTCCGCTGCAGAACAGGTCGGTTTTTCTGCAGAACAGGTCCGCATGAAAAAGCGGCCGAGGCGGCCGACCGGACGCCGCGGCGCCGGGTCAGGACCCCACCAGCGCCCCTTCGATCGCTGCCTTCAGCATCCCGCCGGCATCGGCCTCGACGCACTGCACGGTGCGCTTGCCGGTTGCGGGATCGGTGTGGTGGAAGCTGAACGCCTTGCCCTCGAGCGGCGCGATCATATTGACCAGCCAGATGCGATCGCCTGCGATCCACTCCTCTAGCGTCAGCCCGATTACGGAGCCGATCGCGCAAATACACCAATTCTAGCCCTTCCGTTTTGACACCAGCTGTTGACCCACGCAAAACTAGGCACTTGCGAGTCTCAAAAGCCTGTGTCAAAATTACTGTATGAAAAGAGACGTAGCCCTTGCCAGATTGAAGCCGTTTGAGCGCCGCTTGCGCGAGCGGGGCATCAGGGCGCTTTATCTGTTCGGCTCGACCGCAAGGGATGAAGCCGGAGAAGCGTCGGACCTCGATCTCCTGTTCGAGTATGACCAGTCGGGAAAATTCACCTTGTTCGACCAGGCCAGTCTGATGTTGGAACTTGCGGACGGCCTCGGCGACAAGGTCGATTTCGTATCGCGCGACGGGCTGCGTCCACGTCTCAAGGAGCGTATCGAACGCGAAATGATTCAGATATTCTGATGTCGCAAGTCGAAGACACGCTGGACGATCTGGCTTTGCTGATTTCAAGGGCTGGGGAGACCTGCAAAAAGCTTCCCGACGCGTTGAAAGAGCGGCACCCAAACCTTCCCTGGCGCGAAATGGCAACGTTCCGCAATTTTGCCAGCCACGACTATTTCGGCGTGGACGCAAAGCTGGTCTGGGGAGCCGCAATGAGCCTTGAACCGATAAAGGCCATGATGCGGGAAGAGGTGATCCGCCTCGAGGCCGAACGCAGGCAAACCGAGCGCGACAAGGACAATGGCCGCGAGCGATGAAAATCGGCTATGCGCGGGTATCCACTCATGATCAGAATCTCGATCTGCAACGGCAAGTCCTTGCGACTGCCGATTGCGGTGAAGTGTTCACCGATCAGGTGTCGGGCACGGCCACCCGTCGTCCTGGCCTCGATAAGGCCTTGGCGCGTTGCGAAGCCGGTGACGTGCTGGTTGTATGGCGACTGGATCGCCTCGGGCGGTCGCTGTCGCACCTGATCGATGTAATCCACCAACTCGGGAAGCGGGAGGTGGGGTTCGTTTCCCTCTCTGAAAGCATCGACACGACGACGGCGAATGGCCGTCTCGTATTTCATCTGATGGGCGCGATTGCCGAGTTCGAGCGATCTCTGATCGTCGAACGGACGCGCGAAGGCGTGGCCGCCGCGAAGAAGCGCGGCACGCATATGGGTCGGCCTGTATCGCTTACGGCCGCACAGGTCCGTCATGCTCGGGCGCTGATCGACGAGGGCGAAAGCCCTGGCTCCGTCGCGTCCGGTCTCGGAGTCAGTCGGTCGACTCTCTATCGAGCACTGAAGGCGGTTTGATCCCTTCCGGCGTTTCCTTTGCCGTCCGCGCACGGCGCGCCTTCAAATCTGCACCCTGCCAGGGTCGACCCCCGCCTGCTGGTCGGTCAGCCTGAAGGCCGCGATGGGCGCGGATATAGAGAAGGGGAAAACATCATGAAACTCGTCACCGCATCCGAACTCGATAACCGCGGCACCAAATCCCTGACCCTGATCTTCCACGATTTCGCCAAGCGCCTGCCACGCACCGAACCCGGACCGACCGCGCGCGAAGTGCGTGGGTTGCCAGCGCCCCTTCGATCGCTGCCTTCAGCTTCTCGCCGGCGTCGGCCTCGACGCGCTGCACGGTTTGCTTGCCGGTTGCGGGATCAGTCTGATGGAAGCTGAACGCCTTGCCCTCGAGCGGCGCGGAGATCAGGTCGGCGATCATGACTTCGCGATAGCGGTTCTGAGCCGTCGCGAACGGCGCGATCCATTCGTCCAAGGTTAGCCGGTGCTCCGGATCGATCATGCCGCGCTGCAACTTCTGTTCGCCCGACCCGACCTCAATTCCTCCGAACACCGTGGACCACCTATTTGAAGTGAACAGTCATACCGTAGGCGCAGCGACCATCGCCCCGCATATTTTGGTCAATCATGTAGATCAGATGATTGCCGCGCGAAGCGCGCCGCGGTGGATCGCTTGGCGGGTGCGGAGGCGGCGCAGGACTGTCAGGATCGAACTGCGGGATGATAGCATTCCGAGTGTCTCGAAATACAGAGTCGAATAACCGATCCATCACATCCTCGCAGTCGCCCAATCGTGCTGACTCAAATGCAAAACTAAGGGAGCGGTGGTAAATTCCGGTCCTACAATCTGCGACAATTATTCGAAATTCATTGACAAGATTATCGCAAGGCATGAGATTTACTTTTACAAGTACTGTAATTGATTTTTGATAAATTATCGCTTTGAAATCATATTTCACTGGACTAATAATTGTTCGTCTGATATTTTGAGCAATTGAACGATGGAGCTTAGGATTTGACTCTGCAATCCGTTCAACGAGATCCACAGCCTCTGAGAGCTCTTCATGACCCACGCTCATTCCGTCATGCAGCCTTGGAGATCCGTCATCAGTCGGGCTGAGTGAAGCAAACGACGATCTCGCATTGCTAGACTCGTCGATTTTCACAAGGCGGGCTTCCGCCGCGTCAAGGCCGGCAATTCCTGGTACCGTATCGGCAGAAATGACCCGTCCCGCTGCACAACCGGTAAGAAGAACACATATCGTAAGGGCCGGACCCTGCATTGACGGCCAAGCGCGGGCCAACAGCATGGTCAGATACCTTGGCATTTTGATCTTATCCAGATTCTCTGCGTGGCAATTAGGCGTACACTGCCATGCTCCCGCTCAGAGCAATTTTTCAATGTCGCGCTCGATATCCTCGGGCTTCGTGGTCGGCGCATAACGCTGCACGACCGCGCCGCTGCGATCGACGAGGAATTTGGTGAAGTTCCACTTGATGCCGGTCAGGCCGAGCAGGCCGGGCTTCTCCGCCTTGAGCCACCCAAACAGCGGATCGGCGCCAGCGCCATTGACCTCGACCTTGGCGAACAGCGGGAAGGTGACGTCGTAGTTGAGCGAACAGAAGCTGGCGATCTCCTCGGCGTTGCCGGGTTCCTGCTTGCCGAACTGGTTGCAGGGGAAGCCGAGGACCTCGAAACCGCGCGCCCGAAATTTGCGGTAGAGTGCCTCCAGTCCGGTATATTGCGGGGTGAAGCCGCATTGCGAGGCGGTGTTGACGACCAGCAGCACCTTGCCCGCATAGTCGGCCAGCGGCTGGGGCGCGCCGCCGGGGCGTCTGACGGTGAAGTCCGCGATCCGCGCCATGCTTCAGCCGCCCGCCTCGAACTGCCGGTCCCGCCAGGTGCGGTAATTGCCGGCGATCGGCTCGGCGCCGGCGGCCTCGGGATCGTCGCAATAAAGTTGGCGGAACGCATCGTCGGTGGTGCCGGGGACGACCGCGACATAGCGGATGTCGGCATCCTGCAGCCGCTGCTCGGCGATGCGCCGGCCGGAGGCGTCGCTGGTCTCCCAATAATAGAGCGCCATCGTCCGGATGGTGCAGAAGAAATGCCATTGCTCGCGGCGGTAGGTGACGCCGTCGGCGCCCGCATGCTCATAGGCGGTGACGCGCCAGCCCATGATGCCGTCGCCATATTTGAACTGGCCGGCGAGATCGCCGAAGCTGATCGTGCGATCGGGCGGATCGCCCGCTTCGCGGAACGCCCACCATTCCTCGGCATGCGCCGCCGCCGGCATCAAAGCCGCGGCGATCGCGAACATCGGCAGACGGAAACGCATTTCAGGTCCTCGCTCGGCCGCGACTATCCCCGGCGGGTGCGGCGGCGTCAACGGTGAGGGGTGCAAAAGCGTGGGCAAAAATAGCAGTTCCCCGGCGAAAGCCGGGGCCCAGGAGTCACACGCTCGGAGCTTGCGACTCCTGGGCCCCGGCTTTCGCCGGGGAACAGTAAGGTCTCGACCATTCGCCCGCCACTTTAGCCGTGTTACCGTCAACGGCCCTATATCGCCGCCCGGCTCAGCACGCCCTCGTGCAGGCGGACGACCCGGTCCATCTTCGCGGCCAGCCGCTCATTGTGCGTCGCGACCAGAGCCGACGATCCCTCGCCGCGCACCAGCGACAGGAATTCGGCGAGGACGACGTCGGCGGTCGCCTCGTCGAGATTGCCGGTCGGCTCGTCGGCCAGCACCAGCGCGGGCCGGTTGGCGAGCGCGCGGGCGACGGCGACGCGCTGCTGCTCGCCGCCCGAGAGCTGGCTGGGCTTGTGCGTCAGCCGGTGGCCGAGGCCGAGCGCGCCGAGCAGGCTCTCGGCGCGCTTGCGCGCGGTGGGCATGTCGGCGCCGTGGATCAGCTGCGGCAGGATGACGTTCTCGGCAGCGTCGAAATCGGGCAGCAGGTGGTGGAATTGATAGACGAAGCCGAGCGCGTCGCGGCGCAGCCGGGTGCGGCCGTCATTGTTGAGCTGCGCCGCCTCCTCGCCGCCGATGCGGATCGAACCCTCGAACCCGCCTTCGAGCAGCCCGACCGCCTGCAGCAATGTCGACTTGCCCGAACCCGAAGGGCCGAGCAGCGCGACGATCTCGCCGGGGCCGACGACGAGGTCGACGCCGCGCAACACCTCGATCACCGCGTCGCCCTGTTGGAAGCGGCGCTCGAGCCCGGAAACCTGAAGGACGTCACTCATATCGCAGCACCTGCACGGGATCGGTACTCGCCGCCTTCCACGCCGGATAGAGCGTGAACAGGAAGGTCGATCCGATCGCCAGCGCGGCAATCGCCGCGACCTCGACCGGATCGGTGCGCGACGGCAGTTCGGCGATGAAACGGATCGATGGATCCCACAGGTTCTGACCGGTCATCTTCTGGACGAACAGCACTATATCCTGCCGGAAATACAGCACGAGGAAGCCGAGCAGCAGCCCCGCGAAGGTGCCGAGCGTGCCGATCGTCACGCCCACCGTCATGAAGATCCGCAGCATCGCGCGGCGCGAGGCGCCCATCGTCCGCAGGATCGCGATGTCGCGGGTCTTGGCGCGCACCAGCATGATCAGCGACGACAATATGTTGAACGCGGCGACGAGGATGATCAGCGACAGGATCCAGAACATCACCACCCGCTCGACCGCCAGCGCCTCGAACAGCGAGGCGTTCATCGAGCGCCAGTCGGTGACGACGCCGGCCGACGCGACCTTTTCCGCCAGCGGGGCCAGGATCGGCCCGACCCGATCGGGATCGACCGTCTCGACCTCGATCATGCCGACCGAATCGCCGAGCAGCAGCAAGGTCTGCGCGTCGGACATCGGCAGGATCACGAACGCCTTGTCATAATCATAGACGCCGACTTCGAAGATCGCCGCCACCCGATAGCTGACGATCCGCGGCACGGTGCCGAACGGCGTCGACTGCCCCAGCGGACTGATCAGGCTGATCTCGCCGCCCACCTCGGCGCCCAGTGCCTCGGCCAGCCGCGCGCCGATCGCGACATTGTTGCTGCCGGGGGTCAGCGCGGCGAGCTTGCCGGCGAGGACCTTGCTCTTGATCACCGGGTTCTCGCGGATGTCGGCCACCTCCATCCCGCGCAGCAGCACGCCTTCGACGCGGCCGTCATAGCTCGCCATCAGCGGCTGTTCGATCAGCGGCGTGGCGCTGACGACACCCGGCGTCTTCTTCGTCTCCTCCATGATCCGCCGCCAGTCGGGCAGCTTGCCGCCATAGCCCTGGACGACGGCATGGCCGTTGAGTCCGACGATCTTGTCGAACAGCTCGGCGCGGAAGCCGTTCATCACGCTCATGACGATGACGAGCGCGGCGACGCCGAGCATCACCGCGAACAGGCTGATCGCGGCGACGAGGAAGATGAACCCCTCCCCCTTGCCCGGCAGCAGATAGCGTTTGGCGATCATCCGCTCGTAGCGGGAGAGGATCATAAGCGAGACTGACTTCCGGGAGGGTGGGTGGCGGACGGGATGCGGCCGCTCTAGACGAGGATGCGGCGGGATTGAAGGGGCGTGTTGGGTGGGCGGCGCGGCGCCTATCGGGTGAAGAAGCGCAAATTCATCCGCAAGGTCAGAAAAGCATTTCGTCCGGATGACGGAGAAGGAAAGATCACGCCTTCACCGAACGACCTGCGCGAACGTGTGCCCAACCTTGACCGGCGGGCGCCATTGGCGTAGGGACAAAGCGCATGCGGATCAAACCTGTCACCGTCGCCGAAACCTCCGCCTTTCTTCGTCAGGCTGAGGCGATCTGGGACGATGCGGAAAGATCGGCATTCGTCGATTTCATCGCTCACAATCCAGAAAGCGGGGATCTTGTTCCCGGAACCGGCGGCGTTCGCAAGGTGCGATGGAGTCGGCCCGGGAGCGGCAAACGCGGCGGCGCGCGCGTGATTTATTTCTTCTATCACGCGGAGGCTCCGCTTTACCTGTTGCTCGCCTACACAAAGACAAAGCGCGCCGACATGACACCTGACGAAAAGCGAGCGGCAACGGCGTTCGTTGCGTTGATCAAAAAGCAGCATCCCGCGGAAGGGCGAACATGATGGAAAAGACATTCGGACAGGAGTTGCTCGAAAGCCTAGCGGAGGCCGCCGAGATTGCGCAAGGCAAGCGAGCGGCAGCGCGAACGCATGTCGTGGAGGTGCCGGATGTGCGAGCGATCCGCGAAGGATTGAAAATGTCGCAGCCGGAATTCGCCAGGACCTATCGGATTCCACTGCCCACGTTGAAAAATTGGGAGCAAGGACGACGCCAGCCGGATGCCACAGCGGCGGCGTATCTGAGTGTCATCGCGAGCATCCCGAAGGAAACGAAAGCCGCACTGTCATAGGCCAAAGGCTTCGATCGTAGACGCCGGTGACATAGATCCGAATGACGTCCTCTTCAGCCTTCTGACTCAGCCTATACGCCATGATCCACGCCGGCTTGAAGGCGCGCAGTCGTCAAGATCGCCTGCATGGAATTCGGACTCGCACCACTTTCCTCCGCCTCGTCGATCAGGCGATCCATGGCGGCGATTTTGGCATTGCGTTCCTGATCGCGGCGGATCAGGTCCCGAACATAATCACTGGCATTGCTGTAGCGCCCCGTCGCGGCGCGACCTTCGACCCAGTCCTTCATCGCATCAGGGAGCGAAACGTTCATCGTTGCCATGATCGACCTCCTCGGCGGCTCTATTCGTTATGGCAAAGATTGTCAATTTGAGTCGATCGCCGATCAGGGCATTCGGGTGAACGGCAATCCAGAGCATCGTCGCACCCTCCACCCCCCGCCAAGCTCCATAGGCGTTGACATAATGGTAGGCCGCGCACCTTCTTCCCCCTTGATGGTGGAAGGATGTGGAGCCTTAGGTCCGCCCCTTGGCGGGTCTTAGTCGGAGCTGGATGGGGGTGATATTTGGCGTAGGGCGCCCTACGCCAAACATCACCCCCATCCAACTGCGGCTAGGCGGCAAAGCCGCCAAGCCTCCGTATCCTTCCCCCATCAAGGGGGAAGAAAAGCAAGTTTCTCCACAACCATGAGGCCTTCGCAGGTTCGTAAAGTCAGCGCCTATACGCGAAAGCGGGGACCCAAGTGTCCGGACGAAGGACATCGCGATTCATGCCAAAAATGGGTCCCCTCCTTCGGGGGGAAGACGACTGGGGTGCGTCGCCATCGACCCACGAATTCTGCGCGCCTGGACGTCATCCTGGCGCCCATGGACCCGAACGCTCCACCACCCGCTGGTCGATCGCCCCGAATAGCAGACCGCCATCGGGCAACCGCGCCTCCATCCGCACGCGATCGCCGAACCGCATGAAGCCGGTCGTCGCCTGTCCGGTATCGAGCAGTTCGATCGCGCGCCGCTCGGCGATGCAGGACGAGCCGATTTCGCGATAATCGGGGTTGGAGACCGTGCCCGAGCCGATGATCGTACCGGCGCACAGATCACGCGTGCTGGCGGCGTGGGCGACGAGGTCGTGGAAGCCATGGCCCATCATCCCGCCATGGGCATTGCCGAAGCGTGCGCCGTTCCAATCGACCGCGAGATTGAGGTGGACGCGGCCATCGCGCCAGGCGTCGCCCAGCGCGTCGGGCGTCACCGCGAACGGCGCGACCGAGCAGGCCGGCTTGGCGCGGACCCAGCCGAAGCCGGTCTTCATCTCCGGGCCGGCGAGCGCGCGCAGCGACCAGTCGTTGATCTGCACGACCAGCCGGATGTGCGCCATCGCCTGCGCGGCGCTGATGCCCATCGGCACCTCGTCGACGATCACGCCGAACTCGCCCTCGAAGTCGATGCCGTCGGCCTCGCGCGGCAGTGGCACGTCGTCGGTGGCGGCAAGGAACAGATGCGACATGCCCTGATACATCAAGGGTGGATCGATCGGCGCGGGATCGGTGCCGAACAATTTCTCCATCAATTCGCCATGGCTGCGAAAGGCCGAACCATCGAGCCATTGCCAGGCGCGCGGCAGCGGCGCGGCGACATCTTCGACTGACAGCGGCGCGCCCTCGCCCGCCGCGAGTCGGGCGGCGAGTGCGCGCAATAAAGGCTCGGCGGACGCCCAGTCTTCGAGCGCCGCCTGCAGGGTCGGCACATCGGGTCCTGCGGCCAGGAACGATGTGCCGTCGGCGGCAATGACGACGAGCCGGCCATCACAGCCGCCGTCGCGAAGCGTGGCGAGTTTCATGCCTGCGTCTCCTGCTGTCCGCCTTCGCGCGCGATCATCTGCTGCAACTTGCGGCGGGCGCGGGTGCCACCGGCATCGATACCGAGGAAGGCGGGCTTCGCATCCCAGAAATCGACGCCGTCGAGATTGGCGAACGCGGCTTGGATCATCGGCTTGTCCTCGTCGTCGAAAGCCTGGCCGAGCAGCTGGCGCAGATAGGCGTCGGCACCCGGATCGGCACGATCGCCGCTGCGCGTGCTCGCCCAGAAATAATGCGCGCTGCCGTCGCTCTCGGGCGTCAGGATATGCGCCTGGTGGACGATCACGCCCTCGTCGCGCGGCCGGCCAACCGGTGTCGCGCCGACCTGCAGATACATGCTGGCGGGGGCGTTCCAGCGCATGTCGAGCCAATGGTCGGTCGGCATGCCCGTTTCGTATATGCCATGGGTGTGTGGCGGTGCGGGTACGCCGGGCATCCACCAGTTGGAGTGGAGCGTGTCGCCGTCCTCACGCAGGTCGTGCCGTCCGGCGAAGATCACGCCGGCGCCGGCGAAGCTGCCCTTGTGGACGAATTCGATGTGGCTGAGGTCCATCAGATTGTCGGTGCCATATTGATAATCGGCGCGCATCGTCATCATGCCGGTCAACGGCGGCCCGCACGGCCGGTCGAGCATCGCGAAATCGGGGATCGACGCCACATCGGCGCGGTCGGCAGCGCCTGCCCAGAGCCAGACGATGCCGTCGCGCTCGACCAGCGGCCAGCGGCGGACGCTCGCCCCCCTGGGCAGGCTCGGCGAGAACGGGTTGTGGATGCACTGCCCGGCGGCGTCGAAGGTCAGGCCGTGATAGCCGCAGCGGATGGCGTCGCCCTGGCGCTCGCCCATGCTGAGCGGCGCGAAGCGATGCGGGCAGCGGTCGGTCAGCGCGGTCGCGTCGCCATCGTCCAGCCGGTAGAGCAGGATCGGCGTGCCGAGGATGCGTCGGCGGAGCAATTGCGCGCCGACCTCGCTGCTCCAGGCGGCCATGTACCAGGCTTTGCGAAGCATCGGCCGATCAATCCTCGAAGATCGCGACGGCGCGGGTCCAGCCCGCCGAGGCGCCCTTGATCTTGTGCGGGAAGCAGGAGACCGTGAAGCCGTGCGGCGGCAGCGCCTCGAGATTATGCATCTTCTCGAGGTGGCAGTAACCGATGTCGCGGCCGGCCTTGTGGCCTTCCCAGATCAAGGACGTGTCGCCGGTCTCGGCGACCTTCTGCGCGGTGTAGCTGAATGGCGCGTCCCAGCTCCAGGCGTCGGTGCCGGTCACGCGCACGCCGCGTTCGAGCAGATACATGGTCGCCTCATAGCCCATGCCGCAGCCGATATCGACGAAGCGCGGATCGCCGAGCGCGCCGCCGGCGGCGGTGTTGACCAGCACGATGTCGAGCGGCTGGATCTCGTGCCCGATCCGCGCCAACTCGGCCTCGACATCGGCGGCGGTCGCGACATAGCCGTCGGCGAAATGGCGGAAATCGAGCTTGACGCCGGCCGAGAAGCACCATTCGAGCGGCACCTCGTCGATCGTGATCGCGCGCTCGCCGCCATCCATCGTCGGATGGAAATGCCAGGGTGCGTCGAGATGTGTGCCGTTGTGCGTGGTCAAGGTCACCCATTCCGCCGCGGCGAAGCCCTCGCCGCCGGGGAAATCCTCGGCCTGGACGCCCTTGAAGAAGAAGCCGGCCTCGCCGACGGTCTCGGCATGGGTCTGATAGGTGATCTTGGGGCGCAGGAACGGCGGATCGGTGATCACGTCATTCTCGAGATAGATCGAAAGATCGACGAAGCGGCGCGCCATCATGGCTCTCCTTCAGGCGGGGGTGATTTCGACCGGCAATTGCGCGATCGCGTGGAGCGTGTTGTTGAGCCGGCGCCGCGGCGGGCCGGTCATGCGGATCGCCTTCACTCGCGGGATCAGCGCATTGAGGATCATCTCCGCCTCCATCCGCGCGACCATCTGGCCGAGGCATTGGTGGATGCCGAAGCCGAAGCCGACATGGCCGCTGGTCATCCGCCCGATGTCGAAGCGATCGGGGTCGTCCCATTGGCGCGGATCGCGATTGGCGGCGGCAAGGAACAGCAGCAGCTTGGAGCCTTCCGGCATCGTCACGTCCGCCACTGTCACGTCGCGGGTGGTGGTGCGGAAGAAAATCTGCACGGTCGAATCCCAGCGCAGGCTCTCCTCGAATGCGCGCTTGCCGAGTTCGGGCCGCGCGCGCAGCCGGTCCCACTGGTCGGGATGGCTGGCGAGCACCAGCATCAGATGGCCGATGCCGTTGACCGTGGTATCCAGCCCCGCGGACAGGAAGGAGCGGACGAGGAGGGCCGCTTCATGCTCGCTGCAATCGCCGCGATCGGCGGCGTCGTACACCGCCATGCCCCACCCGCCGGGCGCCAGATTCTCGCGCCGGCAGGCCCGCGCCACCCAGTCGAACGCGCCGCCGGCGGCGGCCTTGTCGCGCGCGAACACCGCGTTGCGCGGCCCGAACGCGTTGAACACCGATGCGGCATAGGGCAGCAGATGGTCGCGCCCGTCCGCCATCAGCCCGATCGTGTCGGGAAAGATGCGCAACGGATAGATTTCGCTGAAATCCTCGACCGCATCGAAGCGACGGCGTTCCAGCATCTCGTCGACGAGGGCATCGGCCCGTGCCTGCCACGCCCGCCGCAACGCCTTGAGTGCCACGGGGGAAACGATGCGGTTCATCAGCCCGCGCGTGCGGTCATGGACGGGCGGATCGGTTTCGAGCAGCAGGGATGGCGGCCGCTCGGGCGTCTCGCGCGCGAAATCGGCGAGGCCGACACCGCGCCCCGACATGTAGGTCGCATGATCCTTCAGCGCCGCCTGGACCTCGCCATGACGCGCCATCGCGAAGGCGCCGATCGGCTCCAGCCACACCACAGGCCCGGCATCGCGCAGCGCTGGATGATGCGCGTATGGATCGGCGAGGAACGCCTCGTCGAACGGATCGATCGCGAGCACGGGGGCGGTCATCCCGGCACCGGGTTCGGCAGCGCGCGCAACGCGCGCGGTGTGACGATCAACGCGACGACACCCCCGGCCAGCGCCTTCAGAACGAGAGCGGACGCCCATGGCGCGGTCTCGATGCCGGTCATCAGCACCCCGATGACCGCCACCGCGGTCGAAAATTTCACCTGTTTCATCCCGTCATCCCGCGAAGGCTCACAGGCGCTGACTTTGGGCGCCATGCATAACCCCTTCTCGTCAGCCCGGCGAAAGCCGGGACCCATAAACACCGCCATTTCCGGAGAGTCCGAGGATGTGGGTCCCGGCTTTCGCCGGGATGACAGAGTGTAGGCACCCTCATTCACCCGGTCGCCCCGGCCGCGGTCTTGCCGCCCAGCGTCTCGGCGAACCAGTCGGCGATATAGTCGCGGCCGAACGCCATGTTGTCGGCGCCGACATGTTCGACGCCGCCTTCGCGATCGGTGAAGATCTTCAGCTCGCGCCTGGGACTGTTGATCAGCTGGTCGAAGCTCTGATGGGCGTATTCGACGCCGATCTGGCGGTCCTTCGCGCCATGGGTGACGAGGAACGGCACTTTGATCCGGTCCATCACGCCATCGAGCGTCATGTCGGCTGCCTTGGCGAAGAAATCGTCCATGTCGGCGGCGCCGAACACCCACATCACATGCGCCCAGTAATGCGGCACCGGATTCTCGCCCTCGCGGCGCAGGCGCTTCTGCTGGACCTCGGCCCAATTGTGGTTCGCGCCCCACACCGCACCCGATGCGAAGCGCGGCTCGAACGCCACCGCGCGCGGGGCGAAATGGCCGCCGAGCGAGATGCCGGTCATGCCGATCCGCGCCGGATCGACGTCGGGCTGGGTCTCCAGCCAGTCGACTGCCTTGCTCGCCCAGCGTTCGCTGTGCGCGGTCGCGGGCAGATTGCCGACACGCAGCGCCTCGCCGGTGCCGGGCTGATCGACGCAGAGCGTTGAGATGCCGCGCTTGGCCAGCGCCTGCGGCAGCCGCGACCAGAACAGCATCTCCTTGCTGCTGTCGAGGCCGTTGCAATAGACGACGACCGGCTTTGGCCCCTCGCCCGGCGCGCGATAGAAGAGCGCGGGGAAGGACGAGTCGCCATAGGGCAATTCGATCCGCTCGACCGGCTCGTCGCACAATGTCAGGCCCTTGCGGAAACTCTCCTGCGCCTTGGCGAAGGTCGCCGCGCGGCCGGGATGGCCATGGCCCTGCATGCGCTCGGCGATCAGCAGATACAGCGCGGCGCGATCGAACTTGGTCCCGGCGGAGAACAGCCGCCCGCGTGCCGCGTCCTCGTCGGCGAGGCCGATCAGCTTGTCGGCCATCTTGACCCATTGCTGCATGAACTGCGGCGTTCCGGCGTCGTCGCCCGCGGCGGCGGCGTCGCGGATCGGCTGGCACATGTCGATGATCTCGCCGATCCGCGCACCGCTTTCCATCGCGATCGAGACCGACAGGTTCCAGACATAGTTCGGGAAATATTCGAATAGCGCCATCGCGTCAGACTCCCGCCGGCTGGAACAAGCCGCGATCCGGCTCGGGATGCGGCATCGTCTGCGGCCCGCCGACGCCGATGCCCCACTGGTCCATCACCATCGGCGCGGGCACGTGAACCTGCGCAACCCAGGTCGCGTCGTCGACCTGCTCCAGTTCGGACGTATATTCGACCGCGAAACCGGCGGGTGTCACGAAATAGCTGAAGGTGTTGTTGCCGGCCGTGTGGCGCCCCGGACCCCAGCTTATGTCGACATGCTTGAGCTTGAGGCGGTGAATACCGCGCATCATGTCGTCGACGCTGAGCATGTCGTAGGCGACATGGTTGAGGCAGGGCGGCCCGGGCAGCAAGGCGATGCGGTGATGCCAGGCGTTGCAGCGCAGGAAGCACATGAAGTCGCCCAGCCAGTCGCTGATTTTGAAGCCCAGCACATCGACGAAAAACGTCGCCGCCGCCTTGTGGTCGGGCGAATGGAGGACGATGTGGCTGATCTTCTGCGGAATGGCTTCCCAGCGCGCGAGGTCGCGCGAGGCGCCGCGGGCGACGTCGCTGGAAATCTCGAACGGCAGGCCGTCCGGGCTGAAGAAGCGGAAGCCGTAACCGCCGCCCAAGGTCGCCAGGTCCCTCGGCGCGAAGACGATCCGGCAGCCATGCGCCACGACCTTGTCGTGCAGCGTATCGACGTCGGCGCGGCTGCCGGCCGCGAGCGCGATGATGTCGATGCGCTTTTCGTCGGCCGACCGGAGGCGCACGACATAGGGTTCGTCATGCCCTTCGGCGGCGAAATGGATCATGCCATCCTGCTCGCCGGCCTCGCGCAGGCCCCAGATTTCGCCATAGAATGCGCGCTCGGCGGCGATGTCGGTCACGCCATAGCCGACGTAGCGGATGTCGGTCACTCTGGACATTTTGAATTCCTGTAATGTTTCAGATTGTTAACTCGTCTAATTCCTCCCCGGAACGGGGAGGATTTGATCAAATCGGCTGCGCCACCATCTCGAACATCGCCCGCGTCGCAACCGCATTCTCGATCACCGGCCCCTTGCCGATCTGCCCGAAGCAGATCGCCTTCGATTCCTCGACGATATAGCGGCAGCGTTCGAAGCGCCGCGCGCGGAACGCGGCGAACGCCGCTTGAGGGGTGTCCGCTGCGACCAGTTCCTCGGCCAGCACGATCGAATCCTCGATCGCCATGCCGGCCCCCTGCCCCAGATGCGGCGTGGTCGCGTGGGCAGCATCGCCGATCAGCACGACCCTGCCCTTGTGCCAGTCGCCATCGAGCAGCAACCATTCGAGCGGCTTGTAGACGACCGCATCATCGTCGACGATCTGGCCGGCCAGTGCCCTGATCGCCGGGGCCGGCACGTCGGCCAGCTTCGCCCGCATCGCCGCGGCCAGATCCTCGCGAGCATAGCGCGGATTGCCGGGCTCGGGCGTGGTGATGTACATGTACATCACCGCATCGGACAAAGGCACCAGCCCGATACCGGTCTTGCCATCATAGGCCTGAAGCCCGGTGACGTCGGGTGTCCGTGCGAAATTGTGACGCCAGACCGCCTGGCCGGTGAATTCCGGTTCGGGCGCCTCCGGAAAAATCGTCGCGCGCGTCTGCGAATAGAGTCCGTCGGCGCCGATCACGAGATCGTAGCGGCCCGCGCTGCCGTCGCTGAATTCGACGGACACGCCATCGGCATCGTCGCCGAGGCCGTCGGCGACGATGCCGAGCCGGACGACCGCACCGGCGCCGATCGCGCGGTCACCCAACACCTTGTGCAGCGCGCGCCGGCCGATGCCGACATTGGACGGATAGCCGGCGACCAGTCTGGGTGTGGGAATCTTCGCGACCGATTGGCCGTGCGGCAGGAATATCTCGACATGATCGAAGCCGAAGCCGGCCTCGATATAATCGTCGATCAGGCCGAGCTGCGTCATCGCGCGCACGACATTGCCCTGCTGGATGATGCCGACGCCGTAGACCGACCAGTCGGGGTCGCGTTCGACTACGGTGACGTCGAACCCCGCGCGGCGTAGCGCGATCGCCGAGGTCAGGCCGCCGATGCCGCCGCCGATGATCAGGATATTGGCGTGCTTCACTTATCCGTCTCTCCGTTCGCGCCGCCGGTGCCACAGGCATGGCGGGGCGGACGTCGCGGCGGGATTAGGGGTTCGACAGCAATCTGTACATTTGATTGAATTTATACAGATCCATCGATTTCATGGATGCCTTCTTCGCCCGCCGCAATCGCGTGGAGCTGACGCCGCATCCAGCGCAATCCTTCGTCGGCACCGCGCGCATGATTATACTGGATCATTTCGCGCATCGTCGGAAAGTCGAACGGCAACTCGGCGAAGCTGATGGGGAATGTCGTCGCCATCGCCCGCACGAGACGCTCGTGCATCAGCGCCAGCCGCTGCGTGTCGCGCAACAGCCAGGGGACGGTGGTGAAGGATGAGGTCGTCACCTCGATCCGCCTGATCTTGCCGAGCAGGTCCATGTGGCGATCGCCGAACGCGGGCGTCCGCTGATTGCCCATGTGCACGGCGACATGACCGGCGGCGAGGATGTCGGCCTCGGTGATCGGCCCGGCGAACAGCGGATTGCCCGACCAGCCGACGAGCACGTGGCGTTCCTCGAACAGCAGCTCCGCCGGCTGGTCGCGGGCGATGAAATCGTCCGGCGTCACCAGCAGGTCGACCTTGCCCTGTTCGATCAGTTCGCTGCTCTGGTCGGTCGGGAGGATGATCTCGATCCGCACCTGCGGCGCGATGTCGGCCAGCCTGGCCACGAGCGGCACCGCCACCGCCGCCGTGATATAGTCCGACATGATCAGGCGAAACACGCGCTGCGACGTCGCCGGATCGAATTGCGCAGATGTCGCGATCAGCGAGTCGACGACGCGCAGGCAGTCGCGAATCTGCGGCAGCAGGCTTTCGGCATAAGCGGTCGGGTACATCCTTTTGGCGTGCGAGACGAGGATCGGGTCCTTGAAATAGTCGCGCAACCGGCTCAGCGCCGCGCTCATCGCCGGCTGGCTCAAATGCATATGCTCGGCCGCCCGCGACACGCTGCGGGTTTCCATCAGCGTGTCGAACGCGACCAGCAGGTTGAGATCGAGTCCCTTGAAGCGCATGCATCCATCCACGAAATTATTGGAAATCGATCAAAACAAATAATTTTAGCTATGGCTAGTCCCGGCGCTACTTGATCGCGACGCCGCCGGCGAGAGCGGCCACCAAGGCAAAGCGGGAGAGTATGATGATCGGGAAGCTTCTATATGGATCCGTCGGCCTGCTCGCGCTGGCGCCGGCCATGGCCTGGGCGCAGCAGGACGCGCCCGCCGCACCGGCCGCGGCCGACGATCCGGCCGGCCTGACCGACATCATCGTCACCGCCCAGCGCCGTGAGGAAAATCTGCAAAAGGCTGCGCTCGCGGTCAGCGCGGTGGCGGGCGACACGCTGACCCGGCAGAGCATCACCCAGGCGACCGATCTGACCCGGCTGGTGCCGGCGCTGCAGGTCGCCCCGGCCGCCTCGTTCACCCAGATCTATCTGCGCGGCGTCGGCACGTTCGGGGCCAACGCCTTTGCCGAACAGGGCGTCGCCTTCAACCTCGACGGCGTCTATCTGTCGCGCCCGGCGGCGCCCGCCGGCCTGTTCTACGATCTCGACCGGCTCGAGGTGCTGAAGGGACCGCAGGGCACGCTCTATGGCCGCAACGCCACCGGCGGCGCCGTCAACGTGATCACCGCCAAGCCCAGGCTGGGCGAAACCGGCGCCAATCTCACCGCCGAATATGGCAATTACGATACGATCAAGGCGTCGGGCGCGGTCAATTTGCCGTTCGGCCAGCAGGTCGCGCTGCGCGTGTCGGGCCAATATGCCAAGCATGATGGCTATTTCAGCGACGGCTATGACGACGAGAATACCAAGGCGAACCGCGCGCAACTGCGCGGCGAGACCGGCACCGGGCTCGATGCGACGCTGTCGGTCGATTACGCGCATGTCGGCGGCCAGGGATCGGGCGGCACGATCATGCCGCTGCTCGACGGCAAGCACCGGCTGGGGCCGAGCGATCCGCGCGTGATCGCCGCCTATGTCGCGCGCCAGCCGACCGCGCCGGTGCCGCAGATCATCGCCCGCGACGATGGCTATCAGGACAATGATTTCTTCGGCGTCGCCGCGACGATCAACGCCGATCTCGGCTTCGCGAAGCTCACAATCATCCCGGCGTATCGGAAGACCGACCTCGATTTCTTCTCCTACGCCTCGAGCTTCCTGATCGACGTCACCGAGAAATCGGATCAGATGTCGCTCGAGGCGCGGCTGGCCGCCCAGACCGGCGCGCTGAACTGGGTGCTCGGCGGCTATTATTTCGTCGAGGATGTCGATGCGAACCAGGTGTTCGACCAGGCGAGCAACGGTACGAAGATCCGGTCGGACCTCGAAACCGAGAGCATCGCCGCCTTCGGCCAGGCGACCTTCGCCCTGACCGATCGCTTCCGCGTCACCGGCGGCCTGCGCTACACCCGCGACACCAAGAAGCAGGACAGCGAAGCGCACACCTTGCCGTTCGTCGGCTTCGTCCCCGGCGTCTTCCCGCTGGTGCCGATCATCCTCGACATCCCGACCTTCGCGACCACCGACGTCGACTTCAGCAAGGTGACGTGGAAAGCCGGCGTCGAGTTCGACCTGGGGCCGCGGTCGCTGCTTTATGCCCAGGTTTCGACCGGGTTCAAATCGGGCGTGCTCTATTCGGCGCTCGGTCGCAACTTCTCGAGTCCCGAAACGCTGACCGCATACACGATCGGATCGAAGAACCGCTTCTTCGACAACCGGCTGCAGCTCAACGTCGAGGCCTTCTACTGGGACTATAAGGACCAGCAGATTTCGCATCTGGGGCCGGTGCAGGTGGCCAGCACGCCGGTCGGGCCGATCTTCGGACCGGTGTTCCTGACCGAGAATGCCGGTGCCGCGACGATCTGGGGCGCGGAGGCCGAAATGCTGTTCCGGCCGACGCCGAACGACCTGTTCTCCGCCAACGTCCAGTATCTGAACGCCCAATATGACGAGCTGCGCTATCAATCCTATTCGGTGACCGGCGCGCCGCCGGTGATCGGCTGCGCGGTCAGCCCCACCACGCAGATTGGCGCCAGCGCCGCCGCGCGCATCTACAATGTCGACTGTTCGGGCCGGCCGGTGGTCAACGCGCCGAAATGGTCGCTGAACCTCGGCTATGAACGGACGATCGAGCGGGGCGGCAGCGGCCGCATCGTGCTGGGCGCCGACACCGAGATCGAATCGTCACGCTATCTGTCGATCGACTTCCTC
>Ga0105247_10001063_pt1 | contig 20535 bp, 20 predicted proteins | sample KBSS24metaG_FD_81519 | JGI IMG/M metagenome (GOLD analysis project Ga0105247, IMG submission 81519) | Switchgrass rhizosphere microbial communities from Kellogg Biological Station, Michigan, USA - KBS S2-4 metaG | ecosystem: Host-associated > Plants > Roots > Rhizosphere > Soil | place...
ACTTTAGCTGAGGCGTTTTTCTGTCGCAACGAAGACATCTACCTCGTTGGCGGCGCAAACTCAGCGGGCCAGGCCGCAGTTTACTTCTCGCGTTATGCGCGCACCGTGACGATGCTTGTGCGCGGCGAGACCCTCGACGAAAGTATGTCACGCTACCTGATCGATCAGATCAAAAACACGCCGAAAATCAAGGTGCGTCTGCGAACCACCGTCGTCGAAGTGCGCGGTGAAGACCGGCTCGAAGCGATCACGATTTTCGATGCAGAGAAGAATCAGAAAGAAACGCTGCCGACTAACGCGCTATTCATTTTTATTGGCGCGCTTCCGCACACAGACTGGCTTGAAAACGTCGTCCGGCGCGATGATCACGGATTCATTCTCACGGGTCCCGATCTTTCGCAAGTCGATGGTAATGGTCATTTCCCCAAAGAATGGCAGCTCAATCGCGACCCTTACTGGCTTGAATCCAGCCAGCCAGGAATCTTCGCGGCCGGAGACGTCCGGCACGGTTCAGTCAAACGTGTGGCAGCCGGCGTTGGCGAAGGCGCCACGGCGGTGCAGTTCATTCATCAGTATCTGGGGTCGGTTGAAAGGTAAATGATGAATAGCAATGGCGAGCATTCCGGAATTTCTTCGCTGCTAATCGCGACTGATGGTTCCGTCTATGCCGATGTTGCAACCGAGTGTGGCGCCTGGCTCGCAGCTCGGTTGCGCGCTCGGATAACCGTGCTTTACGTGATCGATGCGCGCCGCCTCGCGGGCCATTTCATTAGAAACATTTCGGAGATTCTCGAGAGTTTTCCTTCCGAAGGAATCGCCGACCGAGTGCGCGACTATTACCGCAAGCAAGGGAATGAAGCTCTCAAGCGCGCAGCCAGTATCTGTGAACGCTATCGCGTGACCTGCCAGACCGATCTTCAAACAGGAAATGTCGTGAAGATGGTTGCCGACGCATCGGTCGACGCGGATCTGTTGGTGATAGGTGCGCGGGGCGAGGATGAAGAGTTCGAAACGGGGTTTCTCGGATCAGTAGCCGAGAAACTAGTGCGAAAGGTCAACCGTCCGGTGCTGTTGACGGGTTTGCAGTTTCGAGAATTTCGACGGGCTTTGCTGGCTTACGACGGCAGCGCCGCCGCGCGCGAGGCAATGAAAATGCTGGCACGTTTGGCGGCCGCCCTGGAAATGGAGGTGGATGCAGTGCAAATGGTCGAAGAAGGCGAGTCGACGACGGCGTTGAAAGAGGTCGTTTCTTACTTCAAGAATTATCCGGTTCGCTTGAGCACTCATTACCTGACCAGCGACAGCCACGCCGTGATTATCGAGCATGCGAAAGAGATCGGGTGCGATCTGATGGTGATGGGCGCCTACGACAATCGGCTGGCGGACAGCCTGGCGCTTGGAACAACTACGGATTATTTGGTGCGCAACAGTCCTGTACCGGTCCTCGTGCACCACTAAGTGAGATTTCTGGAAGCCAAGGAGGGAATTATGGCAAAGAACAAGGACATCCAGCAGCAGCAGGAAGAACCGAGGAAGCGAACTGAATCAGATCAACGAACCTCTATCACGCAAAGTCGAAACGATCAGCAAACTGGACTGGCACGGCGTACGAGCGTACCCGCAGTCTTCACTAATCCTTTTAGCCTGATGCGACGCTTCGGCGAAGATATGGAGCAACTCCTCGACGAATTTGGTTTCGGTCGAGCAATGCCCAGAGGCTTTGGTCAGATCGCAGCATGGGCACCTCAGGTGGAAGTACACCAGCGCGATAACGAATTAGTTATCCGTGCCGATTTGCCCGGCATTAATAAGGACAACGTGAGAGTCGAACTCCGAGACGATTCGGTGGTTCTTCGCGGAGAGCGGCAGGAAGAGCGTAAGGAAGAAAATGAGGGGTTCTATCGCACTGAGCGCTCTTACGGCAGCTTCTATCGAGAAATACCACTGCCTCAAGGCGTCGACACGAGCAAAGCGACGGCGACTTTCCGCGATGGCGTGCTTGAGATCACGATGCCCGCGGCAGAGGGCGAAGCTCGGGTGCGTCAATTGGAAATTAAGGATTCTCAAACGGAGGAACAACCTAAGCAACACAGGCAAGCAGCTGGCGCTGGTCGGTAGTGAGCCTGGCCAATAACAGAACCGAGCGCGTAGCGCCGGGTCATAATTCTGAATCTGAATCAAGGAGGGAAGCCATGTTAATCGTGTACACAAGTAGTTGGTGGGCTTTGGTATTGCGAGGCGTCGCGGCGATCGCATTTGGGGTTTTGGCATTTGCCTGGCCACAGATCACCCTGACTGCCCTCGTGTTCCTTTGGGGTGCGTACGCGTTGGTAGACGGCGCGTTAGCAATTGCTGCAGGCATTAAATCTCACGGCGAGAACAAACGTTGGTGGGTTCTGTTACTTGAAGGAATCCTCGGGGTGGCCGCGGGACTGGTTGCCTTTTTCATACCGGCGATTACCGCGCTGGTCCTCCTGATGGTGATCGCCGCGTGGGCAATCGTAACCGGCGCTTTCGAAATCGGAGCGGCGATCCAGTTGCGCAAATACATTAAGGGAGAGTGGCTGCTGGCGTTGGCCGGCGTGGCTTCCATATTGTTTGGTCTCGCCTTGCTTTTCAATCCCGCCGCTGGGGCTCTCGCGTTGGTCTGGCTCATCGGAGCATACGCGATCGTGTTTGGCGTTCTGATGATAATCCTGGGTGTGAGATTGCACAGCATGGTGAGATCCGCTGATGGGATGTCACCGCACGCGGTGTAAGGTTGCCGGTGATCAGCAACTCATGATCGGAAACGGGGAAATGATGAGAGCGATGAAGTTCATAACTAACCACGGAACGCGTGTCGGGATTTTGTTGAGTGTGCCAATCCTAAGTTGCTTATTGTGGGCGTGCAATCGGCAGGATGTTCGCGCCGTTCGCCTAACTTCAGCTTCGGACCCGGCAGTCAACAACCCCGCCGGCACGGGGACACCGGCTTCAACCAGCCCTTCTGCCGGGCCAGCCATGTCCTACGCCGACGTGGTGAGCAAAGCGGCGCCGGCGGTGGTAACGATTCATTCGCAAATGCGAGTTCGGCAGCCGCAGCAATATCCATTTGGGAACGATCCGTTCTTTCGGGAGTTCTTCGGTGATCGTATTCCACAGCAAGCGCCTGAACGGCAGCGAGAAGGATTAGGTTCGGGCGTGATCGTCGGTCAGGACGGTTATGTTTTGACAAACCATCATGTCATTGATGGGGCCGATCGAATCAAGGTGGATTTGAATGACAATCGCACACTCGAGGCTAAAGTTGTCGGCTCCGATCCCCCAAGCGATCTGGCAGTACTGAAAATCGAGGCTAGTGGCCTGCCAGTGTTGGCGCTGGGCGATTCAGATCGCACTCGGGTCGGCGATGTAGTGCTTGCCATAGGAAACCCTCTGGGTGTTGGTCAGACCGTTACCATGGGGATCATCAGCGCGAAGGGTCGGCAGACAGGGCTGAGCAATGGCAGCTTTGAAGATTTTCTACAGACCGACGCACCGATCAATCAAGGTAATTCAGGCGGGGCCTTAGTCAGTACCAACAACGAGCTGATCGGAATCAACTCGCAAATCCTTTCACCGTCGGGAGGCAGCATCGGGTTGGGATTTGCGATCCCCTCAAACATGGCCCGCAGGGTGATGGAGCAATTGATCAATACAGGCAAAGTAAGGCGTGGGCAACTTGGGATCACCGTGCTCAAGATCCCTTCGGAAGAAGCGTCGAAGTTGGGTGTCGAGCAGGGCCCTGGAGTGGTGGTTTATCAGGTTCAACCTGGAAGTGCCGCTGATCGGGCTGGGCTTCGCAGGGGGGACATTATCACTGCGCTCAATGGAACGGCTGTTAACGATCAAAACTCGTTTCGAAACATGATCGCCGGCACCGCTCCAGGGTCAGAGGTAACGCTCACCGTCAAGCGCGACGGAAGAGAACAACAGGTGCGTGCGACCCTCGACGAATTCACCCCCCAGGCTGAACAGCCACGCAGCTAAGCATGAGAGGAGGAGAAAATGGCGGGTTTTATTGAGCGAGAGAGTTGGAAGAGTTTTCTTGACGAGTTCACGAAAAGGAACCAGTTTCGCGCCACACGATTGGAAGTGGTCGGAGAGATTGGCGCACAGGAAGAGGAGGTATACTTACCGCTTGTTGGAGTGAGCTTTGAGCCCAAAGGGAGCGCTGCTGGGAGTGTCGGAATTGTTTTAGGTGGCGAATCAACGAAAGACGAGAGACATATAGAGCATCTTATCCCCAAGCCTCAACGGATCGCACCTCTGATTGGGCCTGAAGGTCTTGAAGGGGGGCTGGGCTTTGAAGATCAAGACGGTGGCAAGACGATTCTGACTTTCGCGAAGCTACCAGAGATCCCGGAGAATACATCGGGCCACTAGCACCGGAGTGTTGCGCGGCCTGGATGTAGGTAGTTTGGTTTGACTCGACCCACGAATGTTTGTTAACTGCCTGGATAACTTTCATAGAGCGAGATGCGCCACGTGCGTCGAAAAACTTGAGCACGTCTCCTGGTTTCAGGAGATCCAACCCCCGGCCGGTTACCGGGCTCGAATGTGAAACTTAGGATTCGTAAGAGCGCTGAAGTGGCGCAGCGATAATGTTTGCCCGAATTTTTGACCTGTCAAAACTGCCAGCATTCCCTACCTTGAAATCATCTTAAACTGCTCGTAGCTCTCCGATCGGTGAGGTATGCCGCACCGCAGGGAGGGAGGCTTTGAGCGAACAAAATCACAAACATCGCTGGGCGATAATCCTCGCGGGTGGTGATGGTACCGTCGGTCATCTCGAGGCATTCCTCGACATCATCTTTCGCACCCTCCCCGGTTTGTATCGCACGCTCTCCTCAGCCAGGGAGGCCCTGGGATCCGTCACCGAAGAGCAGGTTCTGAGGCGTCTGTATTCGGAAATCATTTCGGCAAACTTTTCAAAAGAGGTACTCGCGCAACGGCCCGGAGACTTGTCCGTCTTGCAGGTCAGTGGCGTCGGGTGGACCGACCTGGGTGAACCGCAGCGAGTAGCTTCGGCGCTTCAGTCGAATCAGTTTTACCAGCGGGACGACCGGACTATGTTAACCGCAACCTAATTACATTTTTTGTGAGGCAATTATGAGCAAAGACACGAAATCAAAACTTTACCAGACGCAAACAGTCCTGAAGCGGCGCTTGCGCATTGCGTATCCGGGCGGCAATGGACGAATGGTTCTGCGCACCGAGCAGGACTGGGATAAAGATGTTGCTCCCATCGAAACGAGCGACGACGGTAACACGTGGACATTTGAACTGGAGGCCGACCAGCCGTTTCTCTACTTCAAGCCCTGCCTGATCCGTGACGACGAATTTCACTGGGCCATCGGTCCCAACAAACTCCTGCTGATGGAAGAGAGCGATAAGCGAATTTCTTATCCCCACTTCTTCAGTTCAGATAAAGGGACCTTCTCGGAGCTAGTCGAGATTCCCTCGAAGATTCTTAATCGCGTTCATCGAGTGAGAGCCTACGTTCCGCCGGGTTATCACGAGAACACACTTGCCTATTATCCGGTGGCATTCATGCAGGACGGCCAGAACCTGTTCTTTCCGGAGGAAGCGTTCATGGGCCAGGATTGGAAGGTTGACACCACGCGCGACACGCTCTCGGCCATGAGTGCGATCGAAGACTTCATCTTCGTTGGCATCTACTCCGAAGACCGAATGCTCGATTACACCTCACCGGGATACGAACCCTATGCGCAATCACTCGCGACGGAAATCGTGCCCGAGGCCGAAAAGCGCATGCGAGTAGGAACTCATCGCCGCCACCGTTCGGTTTGGGGCTCGTCCCTCGGTGGCGTCGTCTCTTTTTATAGCGTCTGGGAACACCCGGACGTGTTTGGCGCGGCCGTTTGTATGTCGAGCACTTTTTCACACAAGGACAACCTGATTGATCGGGTCCTCACCGAGCGGCCGCGCGATATCGGTTTTTATCTCGACAGCGGCTGGCCAGGCGACAATTACGAGGTCACGGTCGGTATGGCCATGGCTCTAGTCTCACGGGGCTGGCGCTATGGTCATAACCTTTTTCACCTCGCCTTTCCGAAGGCCGAGCACAACGAAGCCGCCTGGGGCATGCGTCTCTATCTACCGCTGCAATTCTTGAATGGTGCCGTAGCGCGCGCCTCGAGAGTGGATGCGCCGGTGTTGGGAGACGATCCGTGGAAAGAACCGGGCAAGGCAATGGTAGCCACCACATAGGACACGAACATGGCTAAGAGTAAAGTGAATGACGACAGATCCAGCTTCGATGTCGCCGCGCAAAGACGTTTGAATGAAGCACGAGAGGCGGGAATTCCATGGAAGAAGTGGGGACCGTACCTTAGCGAGCGGCAATGGGGCACTGTTCGCGAAGACTATAGTGGTGATGGCGATGCCTGGAACTACTTCAGCCACGATCACTCACGCTCACGTGCATATCGTTGGGGCGAGGACGGACTCGGCGGCATCTCAGACAACAAGCAACTCCTGTGCTTCGCGCTCGCGTTGTGGAACGAACGTGACGCTATTCTTAAAGAGCGACTTTTCGGACTCACGAACAGCGAAGGAAACCACGGCGAGGACGTAAAGGAGTACTACTTCTATTTAGATTCCACACCCACGCATTCCTACATGAAGTATCTCTACAAGTATCCGCAACGAGAATACCCGTATCGGAATCTGGTGGAAACAAACGGGCGGCTCTCTCGCAATGACTTCGAATATGAACTTCTTGACACAGGGGTCTTCGAGGACGATCGATACTTCGATGTCTTCCTAGAATACGCGAAGGAAACTTCTGAAGACCTTTTGATCCGTGTCACGGTCCATAATCGCGGTCCTGAAGCTGCACGCCTTCATGTGCTCCCGACACTGTGGTTCAGAAATACCTGGTCGTGGGGCCAGCCTCAGTCGAAGCCGGTGTTGCGTGAAGTCGATGGCGTCATTCACGCCTCGCATGCGGAGTTGGGTGACTACTCACTATTATGTGACGGCAGTCCTGAACTCCTCTTCACTGAAAACGAAACCAATTCGGAGCGGCTCTGGAGTGTGCCAAATCAATCGCCCTGGGTTAAAGACGCTTTCCACCAATACGTCATCGCGGGCAAGCCTGAGGCAGTCAATTCCGCGAAGACCGGAACGAAAGCCGCTGCTCGTTACATTTTGGACGTACCCGCGGGCGGCGCGTCGGTTGTGCGACTGCGGCTTTCCGCAAATCCGAAAGCCAACCCGTTCGGCAAGAACTTTGATGTGACCTTTGCTGGCCGCCTCGCGGATGCTGATGAGTTTTACGACCGAATTACGCCGGCCTCGCTCAGCGAAGACGAGCGCCTGGTCCATCGACAGGCGCTTGCCGGCATGCTCTGGACAAAACAGTTCTATTACTTCGACGTCGACTTGTGGCTCAAAGAACACGAAGGACATCCGCTCGTCGGAGAAATGAAGCGCAAGGTGCGTAACGCCGAGTGGTTCCACATGTTCAATGGCGACGTCATTTCAATGCCCGACAAGTGGGAGTATCCGTGGTATGCAGCGTGGGATTTGGCGTTCCACACGATCGCCCTCTCGCTCGTCGACTTCGATTATGCAAAAGAACAACTCCTCCTGATGTTGCGGAGTCTCTATTGTCATCCAAACGGGCAAATACCCGCCTATGAATGGAACTTCAGCGACGTTAATCCGCCAGTCCACGCCTGGGCCACACTCTACCTCTACAAAGTGGAGCGGGGACTCGGACGCGAAGACATTAAATTCCTTGAACGTTCATTCAGAGGCCTGCAGCTTAATTTCAATTGGTGGGTGAATCGCAAAGATCCTGACGGGCGAAACGTCTTTTCCGGCGGGTTCCTCGGGCTCGATAACATCGGCGTCTTTGACCGAAGCGCGACTCTTCCAACCGGTGGCTCACTCGAGCAGGCTGACGGGACTGCCTGGATGGCCTTTTATTGTCAGACCATGCTGGAGATGGCGCTCATTCTTGCGGAGCACGATCCGGACGAGTACGAAGACCATGCCTTTAACTTTCTCCAGCACTTCGTCTGGATCAGTTATGCAATGAACCGCATTGGCGATCACGACGATGAGATGTGGGATGAGCAGGATGGATTTTTCTACGACGTTCTGCGCCTGCCCGACGGATCGGGAATGCGTTTGAAGATCCGCTCGATGGTAGGACTGCTTCCACTTTGCGCCTCGACAGTGTTTGGACCCGACCACACCGAGAAGCATCCGAGGCTAGCTGAGCTAATCAAACTGTTTCGTGAACGTCATCCGGAGGTGGTGGCGCACGTCGCACCGACAAGCGATGGATTTATTGGATATGCGGGACGCAAGCTGTTGTCACCACTTTCGAAGGAGCGGCTGGAGCGCGTGCTTGGCTATCTCCTCGACGAGAACGAGTTCCTCAGTCCTTACGGCATACGATCGCTCTCGCGTTATCACCAGGATCATCCCTTCGTCTTCTCGTGCAGCGGTCAGGAGTACAAAGTTTCTTATCTGCCGGCGGAGTCTGATACAGGGATGTTTGGTGGGAACTCCAACTGGAGAGGACCAATCTGGATGCCGGTGAACACACTCATCGTCCGTGGGTTGCTAAACCTTTACGCCTTCTACGGAGATGATTTCAAAGTTGAATGTCCGGCCGGCTCAGGAAATCGATTGACGCTTTACGAGGTAGCGCGTGAGATCACGCGCCGCCTCTCAAGCCTCTTCACCAGGGACCAGAGTGGGCGTCGCCCGGTTTACGGTGGCACGAGAAAGTTTCAGACCGATCCGCACTGGCGCGACCTCATTCTCTTCTATGAATACTTTCATGGGGACAACGGCGCGGGACTCGGCGCCAGCCACCAGACCGGATGGACAGGCTGCATTGCGGCTCTGCAAGACTTCTTTAGTCGTATTACAGCGAACGACATCCTGACAGCAGAGCATGGGCACCTCGCTGACAGGTTGGCGCAGCAGCAAGCGTACGGTAAAGCGCTCGGTAAAACGGCAGGGGCGAAAGGCGACGCTCAATAGTGAATGGTAGATGGACTTGAGGGTAGTCATCAGCTTGATATTACGCCGAAGGCGTTCGCTAATTTCAGCCCAAGGTTGGAGCGCAGCGACAACCTTGGGATTAGATCACAAAAAGGGTCATTGAACCCTGAAAGGGTTCGCCAACTGCCTAACCCTTTCAGGGTTTGGTCGCAATTTAAATTTATTTTCCCAGGGTTGTCGCTGCGCTCCAACCCTGGGCTGGAATTAGCGAACGCCTTCGGCGTAATTCAAATTGATGCACTACCGAATTGAGATAGGGTTGCAAAACTACGTGTATCCTTCTCTCTATCAAATCAACACTCGTGTTTGGCTGACTAAACTTTCGCAAGAGTTAGGCAAGCCGGCGACACTCGACGACATTCCCGATCGCGATCTGGACGAAGTTGCTGAGAAGGGCTTCGACTGGATTTGGTTCTTGAGTGTCTGGCAGACCGGATGCGCATCGCAAAAAGTCTCACGCTCGCTTCCCGAATTGCGCAAGGAATTTGAAAAGACGCTTCCGGATCTTCGTGAAGAAGACATCGAAGGTTCGGGATTCGCCATCACCAGTTACACGGCGCATGCAAATCTCGGCGGCGAGCGCGCTCTGCATCGCTTGCGTGAACGACTCCGCCAGCGCGGTCTTCGGTTAATGCTCGACTTCGTTCCGAACCATACCGCTCTGGATCATACATGGGTTGAAGAACATCCCGAATACTACGTCGCCGGAACCGCAGAAGACGTGTTGCGAACGCCACAAAACTATGGTTGGGCCAAGCGCAAACGAGGTGACCTGGTTCTCGCCTACGGGCGTGATCCGTATTTCCCCGGTTGGTCCGACACCTTCCAGCTCAACTACGGTAATCCTGAAACCCAGTCTGCGATGCGAGATGTGTTGATGCAGATCGCAGCACAATGCGACGGTGTTCGTTGCGATATGGCCATGCTCTTGTTGCCGGAAGTATTCGAACGAACTTGGGGAATAGCCGCTGAACCTTTTTGGCCGGCGGCAATCGCTCAGGTGCGTCAACTTTATCCGGAGTTCTGTTTCATGGCTGAGGTGTATTGGGATCTTGAGTGGACGCTTCAGCAGCAGGGTTTTACTTACACCTATGACAAGCGACTTTACGATCGGCTTCGCGATGGCGCCGCCAGACCGGTGCGCGAACACTTTCTTGCTGGTCTTGATTATCAAAACAAATTAGCGCGCTTTCTTGAGAATCACGACGAGCCACGCGCTGCTGCTACGTTCTGTTCTGACCGTCATAAAGCCGCCGCCGTGCTCACGTTTGTATCTCCCGGACTAAGATTCTTCCATCAGGGTCAATTTGAAGGACTGCGCAAGCACATCTCACCGCATCTGGTGCGCGCTCCGGTAGAGGCGGTTGATCAAATGTTGAAGCAGTTTTATGACCGGCTGCTGGCAGTAACGAGTCAGGCGGTAGTACGAAAAGGTCAGTGGCAACTACTCGAATGCCGGCCGGCATGGGAAGGGAACTGGAGCTCAGATTCTTTCATATCTTTCGCGTGGGAGTTGGATGACGAGCGATTACTGGTTGCGGTCAACTATTCATCGAATCAGGCGCAGTGCTACGTCAAGCTGCCTTTCGCGAACCTCGCTGACGCTCGTTGGCAGTTGCAGGATTTGATGGGCGACGCAGTCTATGAACGAGAGGGAAGTGATCTGCACGAGCGCGGTTTATATCTCGATGAGCCGTCCTGGAAGGCGATGGTATTCGCGTTGCGACAAACATGAACGAGGACAAACCAACTCGCAGACAATTATTCATGGCCGAGATGTGCGGCACTGGTTTGTTGCTGTTTATAGGTTTGTCGTCCGTCATTTTTATGTTTGCGGAGAGCAGCCCGTTTGTTGCGCTTGTGCCCAGCCTGACGCTGCGGCGGATCATTAACGGATTTTTCTTCGGTTCCGTGGGTGCGACTTTGGCACTTTCTCCGATCGGAAGGATCAGCGGCGCACATATAAACCCGATCGTGACGATAGGATTTTGGCTGGTCGGAAAACTCACCGGTCGATCCGCGATCGGATATGTCGTCGCGCAATTCTGCGGCGCCGTGCTCGGCTGTTTGCCATTGCTGCTCTGGGGACAGATGGGTCGCAGCATTCATTACGGCGTAACGGTTCCCGGTAAGGGATACAGTATTCCTACCGTGATACTTGGAGAAGTTGCGACTACATTCTGCTTGATTGCAGCTCTTTGCGTGTTTCTCGGATTTCGCCAACTGCGCCTCTACACGCCGGCAATGATTCCGTGTCTCTTTGCGATCATGGTTCCACTGGAAGCGAGTGTGTCAGGTATTAGTGTGAATCCAGCTCGCAGTTTTGGACCGTCAGTTATATCGGGGGTTTGGGAAGGCTGGTGGATCTATTGGGTCGGTCCGTTGATAGGCGGCTTGCTCGCCATTCGGGTTTGCAACTCACTCGCAAGGCGAATTGAGGTTGCCAAACTTTACTACTTCGACAGCGACCCCGACGGCCGGTTTCGTCGCGTGCAGCGGCCGCAGCCGGTGCGAAATAGTCCGCGACCTAAAGGTGAATTTTCCCAGTTCTAAACCTCAGGGTCGCTTAACAGATAGATGAATCGTCCGGTACGCATGTTGCGCCATATCTTGTTGAGTCACGAGGTGAGGCTATGTCAACAACTTTACATGGGGCTGCAACTGTTCGGCGCCGCTTACGTGCGCAACGTAAACGCGGACCAGATCTGGTGGAGCATTTGCGGCTCATCGCCCGTCAACACCAGGTCTGTTATGAAATCTGGCCGACGTGGTCGTCTTTGGGTGGAAGAAGGACGCAAAAAGGTTTCGATTTATTGCTGTGTGGTGTGAATGGTCACGTGATTCACGAAGGAAACGGCTGCCACGCAGTACCCTGTTGCACACATTGTGCTCACACGTATTCCGAACTGCGCGAAATAGCGGAGTGGATACTGGACCTCAAGAAATCGCAATCAGGATTTGAAATCTCCGCGTTTGATCATGCGCTTCATATGGCGCCGCCGCATCGTCACCGTCGCAACGAAATCGTTGTCACCGCCGCGATTTTCCATAATGCTCATCACAAACCAGGAGACTACGGGTGCGAAAGCGAGTGCTTGAAAGAGGTCCGCGAACGACTCTCCAAACTCGGAATCCGGGAAGACGCTTTTTACACACAGGTATGATACTGGTCCTGGCTGCGTTCACCGCAAACGTTGCTGCCGGCCAGGAGATGGAACCCCGTACATATTCACCGGCGCCAGTTGGCACGCAATTCCTCGTACTCACCTATGGTTATCAATCAGGCGACGTCCTGTTAGATTCATCCGTTCCACTGGAGGACGTAAGCGTAAGTGTTAATGCTGGGAGTGTTGGATACGGACGGACCATCAGCCTGGCAGGGCGGCAAACAAACGTCTCAGTTTTATTTCCTTATATTTGGGGAACCGCGAAGGGTTCAGTCTTCGAAAACCAAGTGGCAGTCAGACGCTCAGGTGGAGGCGATGTTCGACTAAGGTTCTCGACGATTCTCAAAGGCGGAAAGGCCCTGGCTCCGAAAGAGTTTGCTGCTCGAAAACCTGAAGCACTCATTGGCGCAAGTGTTCTGGTCGTCGTACCTACCGGACAATACGACCCGCAACGACTAGTGAACCCGGGCACAAATCGCTGGGCTTTCAAGCCGGAGATCGGCATTTCAAAACCTCTAAATCGCTGGACGTTTGAGGTGATGGGCGGGGCGTGGTTTTTCATGGCCAATAATAGTTTTCTTGGCGAGTCGCGACGCGAGCAAAAGCCGATGGTGTCATTCCAGGGTGCAGTGATTTACACGCTGCGTCGCCGGATGTGGGTGTCGGGCAACGCAACGTTCTACACGGGTGGCAGCACCGTCCTAAACGGAACGACGAATGACGACCGGCAAAGAAATTCACGCGTCGGCGGGACATATTCACTGCCGCTGACGGAACGGCAATCACTGAAAATAGCTTATGCCAAAGGAGTGACCACGCGCATCGGAGGCAGCTTGAACACGATCGTTATCGGTTGGCAATACGCATGGTTCAAATAGAAGGTTCTTTACAGATCCGCTCGCGTCCTCGTTGGCGCGCACTGATGTGAGGCCATAGTACGTGGCAGTGGTCCGGTTGATCCAGAAGGCCGCGTCTGGCCTCAAGTGCAGATCGCTGGGACCTTTTCCTATTCGCGATTGGAAGTCTCCGATCTGCGGGACCACTACGTCAGTAACACCAGTCTTTCTAGCAGTCTTCAGCTCTGAGTCCTGTCTTTCCCAATCGCTCGCATAACTACGAGCTTTATCGCGTAATCCTAAAACCGAGAAGAACGAGATCTGCGGCCAAAGGATCAGCAAAAGCAGTGTCGCCGTCGTGAGTACCGGCACATGCCGAATCGGGAGTAAATATCCGGTTATGTATTCACCCGCGGCGCGACTCCAGACGACAGTCCCGCAAACGAAAATAACGCTCAATAGAATTTGAGCTCGTTCGGGGAGCATCGTCGATATGGCATAAACACCCGGAGCTACACAACACATCATTAGCAGGAAGACCGCCGGAGGAACGAACAATAGTATCGCGGTACATTGTCGGCGATCCCACTTCGGCCCATGGTTTCGCAGCATCATCAGCAGTGGTAAGGTGAACAAAGCTACGGTTATTAATGGATTGTTCAAGACCTGCCTGGCAACGAAGCCAAGCGAATACCGCGCCGAGAGTCTCACCAGATCAAAGACACCGAGCTGGTGCGGAAAATATGTCAGCCTGACACTGTTACCGGGCGCCATTGCGACGATGACGAATGCCAGCAGCGAACCGGCCAGACCAACTATCACAAAAGGTCGAATCCTGGATTTGAAGTCAGGGCCGGCGAGTTTCTCTATCGCCAGTAGGGAGAGTATCAAGGCACAGCTTTGCAACACGACAAAGGCGTCAGAAAAGCCTCCCGCTACAAACGTCAGGATACCTGCCGCGAAAAGATTTAACCGGTACGAAAGATTGTTATGCTTTCGGCGCACGCCTCGGATTGTCACGCCTACATAGAATGACAGCGGGATGAAAGGCGCCAAATAAGTCAGAGCGCCGGTTTGCCAGTATAACGACTGACTCACATTGGGTGCGGTTTCGAGCGTCGCGAAGATGAGAAATCCGGCAAAGAGTACGACCCTGGCCCACGAAATTCTGCCTGACAGCGCCTGTATTTCATAAATAGCCCAAGCCGTTCCCGCAAACAACAGCGCCAAAAGCAAACCTGGAATAAATGGTGGCGTTACGGGTCCGATCAAGGCGAGTAGGTCCGCCACAAATGTAAAAGAGAACCGGCCGGTCCATTTCTGATATGAAGAGATCTGAGCACCAACGAATCCATAAGTCCGCACCATCCGTACGGCACTATAATCATCAGCCATGTATCGCGAATAGGAACCAAGATAACCGTAGGCGATAAGTGACAGCACGAACGAGACGGCGAGCAACCAATCAACGAGGCGAAATGCTGATCGATTTGAATGTGTGTCAGGCAATATAGAATTATCTACTCTCGTAGTAACCTTTACGCAACAGTTTCTTCCGGCTCAGAAAACGCCGCTGGAAAAAACAACTGCGCATCGAGAGATAGCTTTGTATAGTTCAGTGACAACATAGCGATACGCACCATCATTAATTGCCGCCATTAGGTACTGGTTTAGTTTGAAGTACGCCGAAGGCGTTGGCCAGTTCGAGCCCAGGGTTGGAGCGTCAGCGACAACCCTGGGATCGCTATTTTAATTTCGTGTAACCCTGAAAGGGTTCGCCAGTAGTTAAACCCTTTCAGGGTTTCCAAATGCTAATTACAATTCTTAACCCAGGGTTCTTGCTTCGCTTCGAACCTTGGGCTGAAATTAGCCAACGCCTTCGGCGTATCTTCAAACTGAAATCCAGAACTCGCCATTATCAATCGGTTCCAAAAATCGAAGAACAGATACTCCTGGACCATCCACTCTCACTTGAAGTTAACAGAGATTTAGCTGTTCGTATCCTTCCCAGCCGTGATATAAAACCGCCCGTCTGGTTAAACCAGATAGTAACTACCAATCACCCTCCCACCCCATCGGCATAGCGCCACTGGGGAACTCCAGTCCCAGAACAACAAATGTATGGCAGCTCGTGTCGATCTGCTTACTACGTTTTCAAACCCTGTTCGCCAGCCCCATACCTCGAGGTGTGACTGCTGACGGACCACTACTGAGGAAAGGGCAAAGCGATGAAAAAATCGAGGTTCGGAATCCTTACTAAAACGCTGATTGCATTTTCTGCCGGGCTGGTAGTCCTGACTATTTCGCTGACAACGGCAACGATGACGCCGATTACCGAGGGGTTCGAAGCAGGCGGCAAGACTGCTTACGCGGCGGGTAACGTAGCTTTGGGCACCGGCTCGTGGTTCATGGACGATGCGCTGACCGGCAATCTCTCGACTGACAGAAAGACAGGCGCTTTTTCCGCTCGCATTCGGAACACGGGCCTGATCCACATGAACTTCAATAAGACCGGCGCGGGCACTGTTTCTATTCAACATGCAGTGTTCGGCACCGATGGCTCGAGCACATGGCAGTTGTGGTCGTCAACAAACAGTGGGAGCACCTGGACTCAAGTCGGCTCCACCGTGACCACCAGCTCGACGACACTTCAGACAGCATCATTCACCGTCAACAACTCCAACGCAATTCGCTTTGAGATCAGGAAAGTCTCCGGCGGCGCTAATCGCATCAACATCGACAATGTTCAGATCGGTGATTTCTCGTCTCCGACGCCGACTCCCACACCAATCCCCAGCGAACATCTCACGATGGGAAACCCGAGCAACGCGGTTACCACCATCACGCAGCCGAACAACTACCTGATGGAGAAGCCGCAGTACTCGATGTCTTACAGTCGTGATAACGGTGGTCCAAACTGGGTGAGCTGGCATCTGGACGCCTCGTGGTTGGGAAGCACGCCACGCCAGGACGATTTTCGCGCGGATACAACCTTGCCGGCCGGCTGGTATCAAGTTCAAGCGACGGATTTTTCCGGCTCAGGCTTTGATCGAGGTCACATGTGCCCGTCAGCAGATCGTACCATCACCGTCGCCGCTAACTCCGCCACTTTTCTGATGACCAACATGATTCCGCAGCTTCCGGCTAACAACCAGGGCGTGTGGGCCAATCTGGAAAGCTACAGCCGTTCGCTGGTTTCGCAAGGTAACGAGCTTTACATCATTTCCGGTGGCCAGGGCTTGCAGTTCTTCATCGCGAACGGTCATGTCGCAGTGCCCGCGCAAACGTGGAAGGTGATCATCGTATTACCTGCAGGAAGTAACGATGTCTCACGAGTGACTACGTCGACGAGAACAATCGCAGTGGTAATACCGAACTCGGGAACAATTAACAGTGATTGGCGAACCTACCGGGTGAGCGTGGACCAGGTCGAGGCGATTACGGGCTTCGATTTCTTCTCCAACGTATCCTCCGGCATACAGGCCGTAATCGAGGGACGAGTCGATAATCAGTAAGGATCAGCTTTCCGATGACTCCGCCAGGTGTTAAAATCACCCGGTAGAGATGACGACCGCAGAAGAGCCATTAACTGAAGAGCAGGAAGTCTTCCTTAAACACATCCAGAAGAAGGGTCTGAAGCGCACGTCCCAGCGCGACCTGATTCTGGATGTTTTTTTACGTACGGAAGATCACCTCTCCAACGAGGATCTTTACCAGCTCGTTAAAAAAGAAGACCCGACCGTCGGACAGACGACCGTCTATCGCACGCTCAAGCTGCTCACCGAAGCAGGCCTCGCGCGCGAAGTCCGCTTCGGTGACGGGCGCGCGCACTACGAACACAATTACAAACATCAACATCACGATCACATGATCTGTTTGGAGTGCGGCAAGATTATCGAGTTTTATTCGGCCGAGCTCGAAGCGATACAGGATGCGATGGCGGCAAAGCATCACTTCGAAATCACACAGCATTTGTTGCGCATTCTCGGTATCTGCGCCGATTGCCAGGCGGCGCGCAGGCAAACCGAACGGACCCTCACCGCGCGCTCGTAGTTTTGCAGAAGTCTCCCCCGGATTTACACTAGCCAAACAAGATTACAAAGGGTTGGAGGTAGGGCATGAGTGTCTCAATTACGTTTGAACCTTCCGGAATCAACGGCCTCGTTGCTGAGGGTACTTATCTCATTGACGCGGCAAGACGTATGGGCGCGCCACTCGGCGCGGGGTGCACGGCTGGAAAAGGCGAGTGCCCGTCGTGCGTTGTTTCCGTGAAAGCGGGCGCGAATTTACTGTCGCCGCCGAGTCTGGCCGAAGAGCAGCAGCTCGGCGCGGACCAGTTGGACCAGTCGTTGCGACTCGCGTGTCAGGTCAAGATCGAGAACCACGGCGACGTGGTGGTGATGGCGGCGACGCGACCAGAAAGATCTGAACCGGTCGATATGGGATCAGAGCTGACGAAGAAATTCGGCACGCTGCCACTCGGCAAGAAGCTGGCGACGTTGATGCAGTTGGAAGCGATCGCGATGTCGGAAGCGTTTGACGCGGCGATCGAGAAGCCACTCGCGTTTGGATCGAAGACGTTTGATACGATCATCGGGAAGGCGAAAGCGAGAAGTGCGCAGAAGAAATAAGTGGGTGAAGCTTGTTAGACAAGATTACAGGATTTTCAAGATTCACGAAGATGGCAGTGTTGGTGGCGCCGCTGTTGTTCTGGGGCTGCCCGAAGAACGATCCGCCCGCCAGGCCGCGCGCGACTGTATCGACTAGTACTCGTCCAAATACTCCGGCGCCGCCAGTCGCGTTCAACGGCGAACGTGCGATGGACCACGTGAAGAAGCAGATCGACTTTGGACCACGCCCACCCGACACGGAGCAACTTGCAAAGACGCGTGCTTACATCACAAACGAATTGAAGTCGTATGGACTGACAGTCTCGCTCGACGAGTTCACTGCCAAAACACCGCAAGGTGAAAAGAAAATGGCAAACATCGTCGCCGAGATTCCGGGTGAGACCAAAACACTGATACTGATCACGAGTCACTACGACACCAAGTTTTACAAAGACATGAATTTCGTCGGCGCAAACGATCCGGCAGCGTCAGTCGGCACCTTGCTCGAGATTGGTCGAGTGCTCGGCAGTCGCAAGGAAAAACCGAAAGCGTCGTATCGACTCGTGTTCTTCGATGGTGAAGAGGCGTTTTGTGAAGGCTGGGGCGACTGTGGTGACGAAAAGAATCCCGATAATACTTACGGCAGTCGTCACTATGTTTCGCAACTGCGCGCACGCAACGAGCTGGAGAGTACCCGAGCGATGATCCTGCTCGACATGATGGGTTACAAAAATCTCGAGCTGGGCCGCGACCCGACGAGCACGAAGTGGTTGCAGGACATCATCTGGCAAACCGGACGCCAGCTTGGATACGAAAAGGTATTTGTCGATCGCGAGGAAGGCGTGGGTGGTGACGATCACGAGCCGTTTCTTGGCGGAGGTGTGGCTGCAGTCGATATTATTCAACTGACGTCGTATCCGCATTGGCACCGCGCTGACGATACGATCGACAAAGTGTCAGCGCAGAGCATGAAGATTGTTGGCGAGACGATCCTGGCGAGTCTGCCGAAGGTCACTGAATACGTGATTAAAAATAATCCACAAGCTCCAAACCCAAAGACGATCCAGGAATAGGAGGAGCGATGCTTACATCACCCGAAATACTCGTTCCGATCGATTTTTCACCTTGCTCGGTGAACGCGCTCAGAGTGGCGGTCGGAATGGCTGCGCCCGATGGCGATCTGACGTTGCTTCACGTCGTCGACGAGGAATTTATTCAGGCGGCGGTTGCGGCGGGGATGGGGACGACTGACGATCTGCGCACTCGTCTCAAGGAACAAGCCGAGGCGAGTTTTGCAAATGTGCTCGAGGGAATCGAAACGGGCAATGTCGATATCGAGAAGATGACCGTCGTCGGAATCCCGTTTGTTGAGATTCTGAAGATTGCTCGTGATCTCGACTTGCCGATGATCGTGATGGGAATCAGAGGCCAGTCAACGCCCGCTGAAGAAATACTTTTCGGTTCGACGGCGGAGAAAGTGCTGCGCGGCACGCGCGTGCCGGTGTTGTGCGTGCCATATTAAACTTTGCGTCTTTGCGCCCTTTGCGTCTTTGCGTGAAAAATCTTCTTGAGCGCTCACGGTGAATTTCACGCAAAGACGCAAAGACGCAAAGAAAAACTGAAGATGAAAAGAATCGCAGTCATTCCTGGTGATGGAATCGGTCCTGAGGTGGTGCGCGAAGCGGTTCGCGTGCTGCGTCACTTGCAACAAACCAACGGTCTCGAGCTCGAGCTGGTCGACTTCGACTGGGGCGCGGAAAAGTTTCTTCGCGACGGTGTAACGCTGCCCGAAGGCGCGCTCGAGATGTTGACTGCGGAGTTCGACGCGATACTCGCCGGCGCCTTCGGCGATCCGCGCGTGCCGTCAAACAAACACGCTGAAGACATTCTGCTCGGCATGCGCCGCGGTCTCGATCTCTACATCAATCTCCGGCCCGTGCGCCTGCTCAACGATCGACTCACTCCGCTGCTCAACCGCAAAACTACCGACATCGATTTCGTCGTCTTTCGCGAGAACACTGAAGGCGCGTACGTCGCCGCCGGCGGTTTCCTGAAGCATGGAACCGCCGACGAGATCGCGCTCCAGGACGAAGTGAACACGCGCCGCGGCGTCGAACGGATCATCGTCGCTGCATTCGAATACGCGCGCGCCAACGGCCGCAAGCGCGTGACGATGGCTGACAAGTCGAACGTGCAACGCTTCGGTGGCGATCTCTGGCAGCGTGTTTTCAAGGAAGTCGCGGCCGGTTATCCGGAGATTTCGGCGAATCATCAGTACGTCGACGCGATGGCGATGTACATGGTGCTCGATCCGTCGCAGTACGACGTGATCGTCAGTAACAATCTCTTCGGCGATATTCTGACTGATCTCGGCGCGGCGATTCAGGGCGGGCTCGGCCTCGCTGCTTCGGGCAATATTCATCCCGGAAAGGTCTCGCTGTTCGAGCCGGTGCACGGCAGCGCGCCGCCGCTCGCGGGCAAGGGAATCGCGAATCCGATTGGATCTATTCTGACCCTCGCGATGATGTTAGAATACCTGGGCTTCCAAACGTTGAGTAATGAAATCGAGGACGCTGTTCGCAGCGCGATCTCTGCAAACGAAACGACCAGAGATCTCGGCGGACAACTCTCTACAGAACAAGCAGGCGCGGCGATCATCGCGCGTCTCGGGAAGAAATAGTTTGCGTTTATCCACAGATTACACAGAAGTATAATCTGTGAAATCTGTGGATGGCTGGGGATATTGGAGGAGTTATGACGAGCGCAGGGAAACTCATGACGAAGGCGATCGCGGTTATTGTGATTGTGGCGATGCTGGATGCGGTGGGAGTTCCACCCATGATCATGGTG
>Ga0105247_10001065_pt1 | contig 20498 bp, 12 predicted proteins | sample KBSS24metaG_FD_81519 | JGI IMG/M metagenome (GOLD analysis project Ga0105247, IMG submission 81519) | Switchgrass rhizosphere microbial communities from Kellogg Biological Station, Michigan, USA - KBS S2-4 metaG | ecosystem: Host-associated > Plants > Roots > Rhizosphere > Soil | place...
CGTGCGCATGATGATGATGACGAAGCTCGCCGAGGCCACCGCGCACGTCGACCTCTACGTCGTCGGCTCGAACAACAACGGGATGGGCGGGGGCGGCGGCCGGGCCGCCGGCCGTGGCGCCGGCGATGCGCCGCCGCCGGCCGAGCCGCCGCGGCCGCAGACGCCGACACAACGGCACTTCAACATGGCGAACCTCGCCTGCTATCCCGCGATCAACGTACCGAACGGGTTCAGCGAGACCGGCAGCCCGACGAACATGACGTTCTTCGCGCAGCCGTTTCGAGAGATGGAGATCCTCGCGCTGGCAAAAGCCTATCAGGACGCCGCGGGGTTCCACCTGAAACGTCCCGCGAAGCTGGATAGCCACGGCGCGTCGGCGTAGCGCCCATCGCGTGTGGCGCAGCGCTTTAGCAGGGTGCTGAAAAATGGCAGTTGAGCACGGGATTCCTTCGTCGCGAATCGTGGTCCGATCGGCGCGATGAGCGGAGGGCCGGTGTCGTCCGCTGCGTCACGCGCGTTGCGCGACGAGATTGCGCCAGCGAACGAGGTTGTAGGCGGCGGCGCCGAAGCTAAACAACCAATCGACCAGGCGTCCGCCTCGATGCCGCAGTTTGCGAAACAGCGCCACGGTCTTCAACCAGCCGAAGGCTTGTTCAATGAGCTTGCGCTTGCGATGACTGAGCCGATACCCGACATGTCGGGTCGTGCGCGCGTCGATCGCGGTGCCGCCGTACCCGAATTCGTTCTGCGCGACGTGCGGCGTGATGTGCAGCCGTCGGACGGCGGCAACCCAGGCGCGCGTGTCGTAGGCCTTGTCGGCGCCCACCGTCAGGCGTCGCGTGGTCAGCGGCAGCTCGCCGAGCATCACCACTGCGGCGTCGCGTTCGGCGGTCCCGCTGGCCGCCGTGACGGCCGTGTCGATGATCAATCCGTGGCGATTCTCGGTCAGCAGATGCGCGAGATACCCGAGTTTGGCTTCGCGGCCGACGGCCTTCTTGTAGAGGCGGGCGTCGGAATCCGTCGTCGACTGGTGCGTGTCGTTCCGTCGGGTCTGTCCACGGAAATTCACGGTCGGATTCTTCGGATCGTCGGGCGGGCGGTCCGGGCCGCCCTTCGGTTTGAAGCTTTTCTGACTCGCCCACGCTTCCAGGAGCGTGCCGTCGACCGTGAAATGCTCGTCGGAGAGCAGGCCGTCGGCCTGGATCGCCGCCAGCACCTCCGTGAAGAAGGCGTCGGCGACATCGCCGGCCAGCAGCCGATCACGATTCTTCGTGAACGTCGTCGCGTCCCACACGGCATCATCGAGACTTAGGCCGACGAACCACCGATAGAGAATGTTGTAATCGAGCTCCTCCATCAGGAGTCGCTCGCTGCGAATGCTGTACAGCATCTGCAGCAGCAGCGCGCGCAGCAGCTTTTCCGGCGGAATCGACGGCCGACCGATCGTCGAATACAGTCGGTCGAACCGCGGCGACAGCCGCCGCAGGGCCGCATCGGTCATTTGTCGAATCGGCCGCAGGGGGTGGTCGGCTCGGACTCGAGCCTCGGGCGTGATGTAACTGAACATCCCGTCGTGCCGCGGATCGTCCCCTCGCATTGGTACGCTCCCTTCCGGATGGTCGGGAGCATGGTAGTACGCCGGGATCATCGTGTCGATCCCTTTGCCGTTACTTTTTCAGCACCCTGTTAGAGCGGTTTCGATACGGCTGTAGTGGCGCAGCCCTTTAGGGCTGCGAAAAACGCAGGGCTGAAGCCCTGCGCCACGTCGTCGCGAGTCAATCCAGACTCACCAAGGCGATCAGGACTGGACGTCGAAGAAGCTGTCGAGCGAAGGCGCGGATGACGGCGATCCGGATCTGGTGAGCCGCGCGCCTGGCGCCGGCGGCCGTACGCGCGAGAAGAATTCGATCGCGGCCTCCACGTTGCGCTGCAGGACGTCTTGATCCGGCTCGAGCGACCAGTTGCCGCGATCCTGCAGGTTGCCGATGATGATGCCATCGCTGCGTGAGTTCATGCTCGCCTGGCCGCCGCTGGCCGTCCGCCCTCCCGCGCGGTAATTCACTTCCGGCTGCGCGGGGAGCGCCGTCAATTGGCCCTTGATCGGCACCAGCTCCTTGTCGTCGAAGAGCGTGAACGACCCGAGGCCGGTGCAATTGACGACGACCGGCTCGGGCAGCGACATCAGATCGCGCGGTGTGTCGAACTTGCGGATCACGATGTGCCCGCCGAACATCAGGAAATCACGCACCAGCGCGTCGAGGTAGATGTTCGGCTCGATCGCCAGCGCTGGCGTGCGGATGGCGTATTTGGTCGGGAACGGGTGCTCACCCGGTCCGAGCACGTCGCGATTGCGATTAGGCCGAAGGATCGCCGGCAGCAGGTCGGCGTCGGTCGCACCGCCGGCGCCTTCGCCACCGCGCCCGCCGCCTCGCCCCTGCTGTGTCGGATCGTCGGTGGCGTTGTAGTTGTCCATCCAGTAGACGCCGTAGGTCCGGCCCACCATCAACTGCAGCTGCGTGTACGAGATTTCAGCGGCGCGGAGGAACTGCGCGTCCCAGGCCGGCGTGCGCCGATCGTTGCTGACGAGCGCGGTCGTCGGCGTGAACCCGGCGAGCGACATGTTCGACGTGGTATCGGGCGGCACCGTCGCCGCATAAATCGTGACGTCGAAGCCGCGTCGCTGCAGTTGTCTTGCGGCCGTCAGCCCCGGCGAGCCGCACCCGATCACCGCCGCACGCCGCTGCCCCGTCTCCTGCGCGAACTCGGCGACCATCACGCCGCAGCCCCAGGCCAGGGACATGCCGGCGCCAGCGTGCCCGTAGTTGTGAATGAGGGTCTTGGCGTCGAGCTTCTCCGCGCGCAGCACGAAGCCCGAATCGCGGTGCGGCCGCAGACCGACGGTCGTCCGGATGATGCGGTCGAACGACACATTCACCTGCGCGAGCTCGACCGGCGGACGGCGCGGCGCCGCGCGTGGGCTTCGCGACGAGCCCGTGGTGGCACAGCCGCCGATCGCATATCCGGCGAGGGCGAGGCTGCCGCTGGTGATGAAGGTTCGTCGCTGCATGACGCTCAACAAGCGACGGCCGTCGCTTGTTCGCGCTGCTGGCGCCGCCGCTGGCGGAAACGCTCGAAGACGGCGCGTTCGCTCTCGAATCCGAGCATCGAGCGCAGCGTCGTGCCCGTGAACGTGTGGGCGAGCATCTCGAGGCCGTGGCGCAGAACGAACCCTGGGCTGTGCCGGCACGCCTTCGGCATGTGCCGCAGCTTGATCCACCGCTCGGCGCGCCAGCGGAGGAACTCCGCGTCTCCCGCCGGCACGTGCTCGGTGCGAACGACGGCCGTCGTCCCGTCGTAGTGGGCGACATCCTCGTCGACGATCAGGTCGCGACGGCGGAAGTCTTCGGTCATCGGCGTCCGCGGATACGGCGTCGGGTGCTGAATGTACGGCCAGTCGATGTACCGGCTCGCGAAGGCCAGGTTGGCTTCGATCGACTCGCGGGTGTCGTCGGGATTGCCGACGATCAGCCCGCCGACGACATACAGCCCGTGACGGTGGAGATGCTCGATCGCCGCGACCGCCGCGTTGCCGGCCGGCTGCCCGCTGTGGCGGCGCGTGTTTTTCGCACTGGCCTTCAGGAACGCGAGATCGGATTCCAGCACGTTCTCGATGCCGAGAAAGACGTAGCGGAACCCGGCGCGGCGCATCAGCGGCGCGAGCCGCGCGCCGTGCTCGGCGATCGGCGACGTCATCGCCTGCACGACGTAGTCCACGTCGTCGAACCCGCTGTCGACAATCGCCTGACACAACGCTTCGAACCGGCGCACGTCGAGGGTGATGTTGTCGTCGACGAGGAAGATCGCGCGCGCGCCGCGGCGGCGGGCGTCGGCGATGTCGGCCAGCACGCGTTCGATCGAATAGGTGTGAAAGTTCCGGCCGCGCATCTCGATGATCGAACAGAAGCTGCAGTCGTAGGTGCAGCCGCGCGACGTTTCGACGACGTCGGCCGGCCGGCCGAGCAGCGTATAGCCGCCGAGCACGCGCGCGCCGCGGTCGGGCAGGCGGAGCTCGGCCGCCTTCAGCGTGGTGACCGCGCGCGGCGGGTTGTGGATGAACCGCCCGTCCGCCCGGTACGAGAGGCCGTCAATCGATCCCGGCGCGGCGTCCGACTCGAGCGCCCGCAGCAACTCGCGCAGCGTGATCTCGCCCTCGCCGCGGACGAGGAAGTCGATCGCGCCGCACATCTCGTAGGCGTCCGGCGCGAGGCTCGGATCGTAGCCCCCCGCGACAATGCGGGCTTCGGGCCTGAGCCGCCGAATCAGCTGGGCGATCTTCATCGCGGTGACGCGCTGGAAGGTCATCACCGACAGCCCGACGACGTCGGGCGCGTGCTCCTGCAGGAGCCGCGCGATCGTCGGCCCGACGCGCCCCTGCGCCAGGATCAGATCGGCGATGGCGACGCGGTGATGGTCGTCGACGTTGCCGGCGAGCGACGCGAGGGCGCCGTTCGGAATACGGATGGCGACGGGCGCCATGTGCTCGAATGAATCGGGCATCGACAGCAGCAGAATCTTCATCGTCTCCCCGACGTGCCAGTTTAAGACAGGGCTTGCCTTCGGCCGTTGACTATTTCGGCACGAGCCTGATGAGCCTGCCGCCGTTGCCGTCGGTCAGGACGTAGAGCGCGCCGTCGGGCCCTTCGCCGACGCCGCGGATGCGCGTGTTGAGCTCGGTGAGCAGCCGCTCCTCGCCGACGACGCGATCGCCGTTGAGTACGAGGCGCACGAGCGATTTGCCGGCGAGTGCCGAGACGAACAGACTGCCCTGCCACGCGGGAAAGAGTTTGCCGCTGTAGAACGCGATCCCGGCGGGCGCGATGTCCGGCGTCCAGAAGTAGATCGGCTGCTCCATCCCCTCCTGCGCGGTCTTGTCGCCGTTGATCGGCTTGCCGCTGTACTCGCGGCCGTAGCCGATCACCGGGAAGCCGTAGTTCTTCCCCTTCGCAATGGCGTTGATTTCGTCGCCGCCGCGCGGTCCGTGCTCGCTGATCCACAGCAGTCCGGTGCGCGGATGGATCGCCACGCCCTGCACGTCCCTGATGCCGAGCGCGTAGATCTCCGGATCCGCATCGGCCCGGCCGATGAACGGATTGTCTTTCGGAATCGATCCGTCCGCGTTGATCCGCAGCACCTTGCCCATGCGGCTCGTGAGCTGCTGCGGCTGCGGCCAGTCCACGGCGTTGATGCCGACCCCGGAGGGAATGGTCGACGTGATGAGCAGCGTGCCGTCCGGCGCCTGGATCAGCCGTCCGCCCGTGCCTTCCGCGTTGAGCAGCACCTTGAGATGTTCGAGCGACCGCTCGTCGGCCGAGAGCGTCGCGCTGGCCACCATCAGCACGCCAGGACTCCGCGGCAGCGCGGTCTGATTCGCACCGTCCGGCAGCACGGTGTAGGTCAGAAAGATCCGGCGGTTCGAGGCGAAGGCGCGGTCCGGGCGCACTTCGAACAGGCCCTGTCCCTTTGCCCAGAGATCGGCCGGCATTCCCGCGAGCGGCTCCGATACCTTCCCGTCTTTGGCAACGATCCGGATACGCCCGGGCCGCTCGCCGACGATCGCTCGGCCGTCGGGCAGGAAGTCGAAACAGAAGGCGCCGGTGAATCCGTCGGCCACGGTCTCGATGGAGTAGGCCGCCGTCTGCAACGGATGCGGCGCGCGCGTCTGCCCGAGCCACTGCGGAATCGGTGAGTATCCGTCGGGCGCGGCGCTGCCGTCCTCCGGCTGCGGCGGTCCGGCCTGCGCCGGTGGACGTGGAATCGTTCGCGCGGTCTGCGGCGCGTCGCCGGCCAGCGCCAGCGCGGTCGTCGCCCATCCGGTTGCGGCGGCCGACACCCACTGGTTCACACCGTACGGAAAGCCGCTCTCGAAGTACGCCTGAATCGGGACTGCCCGCGTCTCGACGATCCACGAACCGTCTTCGATCTGCGTGCGCAGCAGATACTCCAGGCCCCTGCGGTAGCCGCGATCGCTGGCAGCTACGACGCCGCTTTCACGCAGCGCGACAAGCGCCTCTCCCGTTGCATACGCGTCGCTGGCCATCGTGTCGAGCTGCGCCCATCCGCCGTCGGCCTTCTGAATCGCGAGCAGCTCGCGCGCCGCGGCGGCGAGGACATCATGCGACGCGCCGGCCCAGCGCAGGCCGAGCAGACGGAAGGCGCGCTCCTCGGTCACCGTCGCCTCTGCGGTCGTCAGCCAGGCGCGCGCGCGATCGACAGCGTTCTGGTACTCCGCGCGCTGTGACGGCGGCGCGAACACCTGCAGCGCCCGGAGCGAGACCGCGGTCACCTCGATGTCGTTCGATTCGATCGGCGGCCGGAGGGTGCCGACCGGCCAGCGCCCGTCCTTCGCCTGGTGCCGTTTCAACCACGTCGCCTGCGCATCGGTCGCGGCGTCCGCCGGGTATTCGTCCGCGGCGAGACCGAGCAACAGATAGCTGATTGTGTCGGCGCCGCCGGCGATCGGCACGTTCTGCACCGTTCGCTCGCGCCATGATTCGAGATAGGTGCCGATCGTGCTCGCCTGCTTCTTCGCCGTCGCCTCGTTTACCGGATAGCCGTGCGCGCGCGCCGCCGCGACCGCCATCGACACGACGCTGTTGTGATGACACGAGACGCAGCCGGTCTGGTTGATGAACGCGACGCCCACGTCCTGCAACAGCGGCAGGCTGCGCTCGACCGCGGCGCGGAGAGTGGCGGGCGTCACCGACGTCGCGCCGACCGGTGTCGGGCGAGCCGCGCGGCCGGGGTCGTAGCGCGGCGCCGTCGACCCGGCGCCTTCCGGCGGCGCGACTCGCGCCAGCGGCCCGCCGGCGGAGACGCCGGCCGCTTCGGCGCAGGCAAAGCAGTTCGTGCGCAGGGCCGTCGCCGATGGCGCGCCGGCGCCCTTCGGGCTGGCTCCATACGCCAGCAGCAGCCGGAACATCTCGACATCGTCGACCCGCGCGGCTTCGCGCAGCGGCGACAGGTCCGCCTGACGCCAGGGCGAAGGATCCGCGCCGTACTCCAGCAGCAGCCGCAGCGCTGGTGCGGCGCCCACGCTGCCGCTGGTGATGAGAAGCGCGGACCGGCGATCCTCGGATCGCGCGTTGACGTCGGCGCCCGCGTCGAGCAGGAGCCGCATCTTCTCCGCGTCCGGCGCCGCCCACATCAGCGCGGTCGCGCCGGCGCCGTTGACGGCATTCGGATCGGCGCCCGCCGCCAGCAGCCGCTTGATCAGGGCGACGTCGCCATAGAGCGCCGCCGCCATCAGCGGCGTCGAGCCGCCCGCGCCTCGCAGGTTCGCCACACGGGTCTGGCCGCGCAGCAGCGCGTCGATGCCGCTTCGATCGTTCTGGCGGATCGCGGTCATGAGGCGCGTCGCGTCGGCGTCGGCCGGCGGCAGCGGCGTTTCGCCAGACGCGGCGTCCGGCCACGCCGCGCCCTCGTCAATCCACTGCCTGATGATCTCGGTCTGTTCGAACGTCAGGGGACCGGTCGGCGGCATCTGCTGACCGAAGGCGGTGCCGATCACGCGGTGGTAGAGACGGCTGCCGCCGGCGTTGCCCGGTCCGATGTCGGTCTGACTGCCGCCGCGGAGCGCGTCGGCGCGCCGGTCGAGACGCAACCCGCCGAACTGCTGCGTCGGGCCGTGGCAACTGATGCAGTGCTCGCGAAAGATCGGCTGTACGTCGCGTTGAAAATCAATGCCGGCCGGCGGTTCGACGCTCGTGGTGAGCGGCGCCACCGCGGCCGCGATCAGCGCGCACCATTTCAGAATCACACGCTTATCTTAACGCCTGGAAACCCGGCGGTCGCTCGTCGGCGACGGCGAACGCGCGTTCGAGCGCGAGCCCCGCGCGCGCGACGGTGCCTTCGTCGAACAACCGGCCGAGCAGCGTCACGCCATGCGGCACACGCCGCGGCGGCGAGAACTTCGGCAGCGGGTTCTTCGGATCGGGCGCCCAGTCGCTGCGCGCCTCCGTGACGGTGACGAAGCCGGCGCGGAGCGTGAGCGACGGATGGCCGGTGAAGTTCGACAGCGTCAGCATCTCGTCGCGCAGCGACGGGACGAGCAGCAGGTCCACCTGCGAGAAGATCCGCGCCATCTCCTGCGCCACGCGGCGGCGGAGTCGATCCGCCTGGACGAAGTCGACGGCAGAAAGAAAGCGCGCCTGGCGGAACAGATTGGGCCACGCGTCGGGCACCTGCGCTCTCAGCGTGCGCATACCGCCGTCCAGGCCGAGTTCCTCGAATGACGCCGCCGCTTCGCTGAAGAGCACCGGCATCAGCGACGCATACGGCCAGTCGGGCAGACTGACTTCGACCGGCACCATGCCGACGGATTTGACGGTCTCGAGCGCGGTGCGATCGACATCGGTCGCCGGCGCCTCCTTCATCCAGGCGGGGAAATAGCCGACGCGCAGCCCGCCGGCCGGCGCCGCGGCGTCGAACGCCAGCGCGCTCGGCACGCTCGACACGTCGCCGGCGTCGGGACCCGTGATCGCCTGCAGCACGAGCATCGCGTCTTCCACGCCGCGCGTCATCGGTCCGAGCTTGTCGAGCGACCAGCACAGCGTCATCGCGCCGGTGCGCGGCACACGCCCGAACGTCGGCCGCAAGCCGGCCACGCCGCAACGCATCGCCGGCGAGACGATGCTCCCGCCCGTCTCGCTGCCGATGGAGAAGCCGACCAGACCCGCCGCCGTCGCGGCGCCCGGACCCGCGCTCGATCCCGACGCGCCCTCCTCGAGCAGCCACGGGTTCATCGTCTGGCCGCCGAACCAGATGTCGTTCAGCGCCAGCGCGCCGAGACTGAGTTTGGCGACGAGGACCGCGCCGGCGTCGTTGAGTCGGCGGACCACCACCGAGTCGGCGGCCGGCACGCGATTCCGGAACGGTTCCGCGCCGTATGTCGTCGCGATGCCCGCCGTGTCGAGGAGGTCCTTCACGCCATAGGGGATGCCGTGGAGCGGACCGCGGTAATGCCCGGCGGCGATTTCCGCGTCGGCTTTCCTCGCCTGCGCGAGCGCCACGTCCTTGGTGAGGGTGATGACACAGCGCAGCTTGGGATCGAACTGGGCGATGCGGCTCAGGTAGATGTTCGTCAGGCGCTCGGATGTCAGTGCTCGCTGTTCGATCCAACGCGACAGCCGCACGACCGGCGCATACGCGATGTCGGCATCGTCGGCCGGCAGCGGACCCGCGTCGCTCTTGCTGCGTGCAAACACATCACGCGCCGGACCCGCGCGCTCGCCGTCGAGAATCGGGTTCCACCGGGTCGCGGGCGCGATGTCTGGTTGCAGCGTGACCTTTCGCGGTCCGACGCGGCGCTCGAGAAACGGCGCCATCGAGCGCGGCCAGGTCGCCGCCGCCATCTCGCGTTCGGCGTCGCTCAGCGTCACCTGCGCGAGCTTTTCCGCTTCGGCGAACGTGGATGGGGAAACCGATGGACCCGACACCGGGCCGGTCCCGAAGGTCGGCGGTGCGCCAGGGGTGCTCGGTGTCGCTGGGACGGAGACGCTCCGCGCCTTGCGATCGCACGCGACCGCTGCGCCAAGCGCGGCCATCGGTGCCGTGATCAGGAATTGCCGGCGGGTATTCATGTGTGCCGTCGACCGTAGCATCGGGCCGCCGCGAATTCAACGCCGCCGCCGGCGTGAAGACATTCCTGTACATCGTGGAACGACGGCGGAGAATCGCGGATACTACGGCGTCCCGTCGAGGGACGTGGAGGATGCAGATGCGGAAGGTTTCTCTCGTGATGAACGCCGGCGCCGCCGCCGCGCTCGCCGCTGTCGTGATGCTCGCCGGCCTGTCGGCCCAGGGCGCGAACCCGCGCTACGGAAAATGGAAGCTCAAATCGGACGCACCGGCGCCGCAGAGCAACGTCATGACCTACGAGCCGATCAACGGCGGCAAGGGCATGAAGATCACCATCGATGCGGTGAACAAGGACGGCGTCGCGTCCAAGTGGGGCTACGACACGATGTTCGACGGCAAGGACGAGCCCTTGTACGGCAACCCTGGCACCGACACTGGATCGGTCCGGATCATCACCGACCGGATCAACGAGATCGTCTACAAGAAAGACGGCAAGGTCACGCAGGTGCTCACCAACGTGCTGTCGCCGGACGGCAACTCGATCGGGGTCATGTACATGCGGCAGGACGCCGAAGGCAAGACTCGCAACATCACGTTCGCCACATACGAGAAGATGAAGTAGGGAGCCATGAACAAGATCCTCGCCCTCGCCACGCTTGCGTCGCTCTCCGCCTCACCGGCACTGGCCCAGGTCAACGTCGCGAACATCGTCGACATGGAACTGCTCACGCACACCGAGCTCTCGCAGAAGCTCAAGGACGGCTGGACCTCCGTGCTCCTGGTCACCGGCGGCACCGAAGAACGCGGACCGCAGGACGTTCTCGGCGGTCACACAATGATGGCCCACAGCCACGCCGACATGATCGCGCGCAAGCTTGGCAAAACGCTGGTCGCGCCGGTGCTGCCGATCGCGGTGAACGCGACCGGCCTCAACGCCAGCCGCGAAATGGCCGATCAGCCCGGCGCGATGCAGATGCCGGCCGACGTCTTCAAGCAGGTGCAGCTCGCCGAGATCGACAGCCTCGCGCGCAGCGGCTTCAAGGACATCTATGTGATGGGCGATCACGGCGGCGGCCAGGCCGAGATGAAGGATGCCGCCGAAGAGATGGACAAGAAGTGGACGGCGAAGGGCACGCGCGTCTACTACGTCAGCGACTTCTACAACAAGACGCACGACGACGTGGACATGTACTTGTACGAGCACAAGCTGCCGATCGCGGGACACGGCGCGATGCTCGAGACGTCGATCATGCTGTATCTCGAGCCGTCGCCAGGCGCGTGGGTGCGGCCGATCTACAAGACGATGCCATTCGATCCGACCGGCCAGACCCCCGAACAGTGGAAGGCGGCGCGCGACGCGCGGATGGCCAGGCAGGCGGCGATCGCGGCCGGACAGACCGTGCCTGCCGCCGCCGGTCGCGGGGGCGGCGGACGCGGCGCGGCCGATCCGAACGCGCCGCCGCGCGTCAACAACGGCGTCACCGGCGATCCGCGGCCCTCGACGAAGGAGATCGGCAAGGATCTGATCGACATCATCGTCAACAACGGTGTCAATGAAATCCGAAAGATGACCGCTGACCGCCGGGGTAAAGCGTCGCAGGACTGATGAACGCCACGCTCGTCTTCGGGTCGATCGCCGGTCTCCTCGCGGTGGCGCTGTCGGCGCAGGCGCCGCCGCGCCGTGCGGCGGCGCCCGCTGCCAAATCGTTTCACATCGTCGAAGCCACGATCCCGGAGATGCGCGCGGCAATGGCGTCCGGGCGCCTCACCTCGCGCGCCCTCGTCAGCCAGTATCTCGCGCGCCTCGGCATGTACGAGGATCGTCTGCACGCGGCGATCGTCGTCAACCCTCGAGCCCTCGAGGAGGCCGACCGGCTCGATCGCGAGCGGGCCGCCGGAAAACTGCGCGGTCCGTTGCACGGCATCCCCGTCGCGCTGAAGGACAACATCCACACCACCGACATGCCGACCACCGGCGGCGCGCTCGCCTTCGCCGGCTACGTGCCGCCGTACGAAGCGACGCTGACGAAGAACCTGCGCGACGCCGGCGCGATCATCGTCGCGAAGACCGGCTTGACCGAGCTCGCCAACTGGGTCGCCGGCGCGCCGAACCCGATGCCGGGCAACTACAACGTCGTCGGCGGCTTCGGCTACAACCCATACGACCCGCGTCCCGATCCGCGCGAGGCGACCTTCGACGGACGCCCGGCGCTGCAGACGGGGGGATCGAGCTCCGGCATCGGCACCGCCGCGAACCTGTGGGCCGCCAACGTCGGGACCGATACCGGCGGGTCGGTCATCAGCCCCTCGAACGCAAACATGCTCGTCGGCATCAGACCGACGATCGGCCGGATCAGCCGCTACGGCGTGATTCCGATCACCGCCGACCACGATACCGCGGGACCGATGACGCGCACCGTCACCGACGCCGCGATCGTGCTCGGCGCGCTCGAGAGCCCGTCGCCAGACCCCAACGATCCTGCGACCACGACCTGCACACCGCCGCCGGGCAGGGACTACACGAAGTTCCTGCGCGCGGGCGGATTGAAGGGCGCGCGCATCGGGATCCCGCGCGCGTACTATTACGATCGCATCACGCTGACCGGCGACAGACCGGGCGCCGCGGACGGGATCACCACCACGACCACGATCACCGCGGGGCGCGGCGGCCTCAACGCGGCGCAGGCGAAGATCATGACCGAGGCGATCGCCGTCCTGACACAGCAGGGCGCCATCGTCGTCGATCCCGCCGACGTTCCGAGCCTCGCCGCGAAGGATCCGAAGGACAACTTCGCCGCGTGGGATTTCTGTTCGGGCGCGGATCAAGCCAAAGGCAAGGACGAGGGCTGCTCGGTAAACTTCAAGTACGGGATGAAGCGCGACTTCAACCTGTGGCTGAAGAGCCTCGGCGCGTCGGCACCGGTGAAGACGCTGGCGGAACTGCGCCAGTGGAACACGGCGCATCAGAAATCGGGCGCGATCAAGTTCGGGCAGTCACGCCTCGACATTTCGGACGAAATGGATCTCGAGGCGGACCGCGCGCGCAACGACGCCGATCACAAGAAGGACTGGCTGCTCAGCCGGACGAACGGCATCGACGGGGTGCTGAAGGCCCACAACCTCGACGCGATCCTGACGCCTGGCGGCGCGGGCGCCGGCCTCGCCGCGCGCTCCGGCTATCCCATCATCGTCGTCCCGTTCGGCCTCATTCCGAACGCACCGAACCCGGCATTTCCGGCGGGCTTCCAGGCGAAGCCCGCACCGTTCGGCGTCGGCTTCACCGGAGCCGCCTGCAGCGAGCCCAAGCTGATCGAACTGGCGTACGCGTTCGAGCAGGCAACGAAACGTCGCGTGCCGCCCTCGTCGACGCCCTGAGCACGACATACCACGCAGAGCTCGCTGAACCTGCAGAAAATAGATTGCTTCTGCGTGTCCGGCGGTTTCTGCGTTGATCGTCGTCAGTCACATCGCAGCGCGACCATCGGGTCGACACGTGATGCTTTCCGCGCGGGGATCACGCACGCGGCCAGGGCGACGAGCGCCAGCGCAGCGGCAACAGCGGCATACGTCAGCGGATCGCGAACCTTGACGTCGAAGACCAGGCTCGCCAGCACACGGCTGAGCGCGAGCGCCGCGGCGACGCCGACGGCGATCCCGATCGCGCCAACGGTCATCCCCTCCCGGACGATCAGCTGCAGCACCTGCCCGCGCGGCGCTCCCAGCGCCATGCGCAGGCCGATCTCCCGCGTCCGCTGGTTCACGGAGTACGCGAGCACGCCGTAGATTCCGATCGCCGCGATCACCATCGCGACGCCGGCGAAGATGGCGAGCATAATCGCGTTGAGCCGCGGCTGCGCCGCGTTGTTCGACACCCATTCGTCCATCGTCCGCACCGCCGACATCGGCAGCGCCGGATCGAGGTCGTGCAGCTTCTGGCGGACCGCCGGCAGGATTGACGTCGGCGGCGCGTCGGTCCGGACGACGATACCCATCGCCGCGGTGAGACCGATGGTCGGGTAGTAAATCGCCGGCGCCTCGCGCGCGAGCGCGGCGTGCCGCACGTCGCCGACGACGCCGACCACGGTGTAGACGCGCGTGGTGTCGCTCTGACGATGCAGGGTCCGGCCGAGCGGATCGAGGTCGCCCCAGAACCGCTTTGCCGTCGCCTGGCTGACGATGACCACCAGCGGCCCCGTGGCCGGCGCGTCGGCGTCGGTAAACTCCCGGCCGCGCAGCAGCGGAATGTTCATCGCGTGGAAGAAGCCGGGCGTGACTACGCGCCAGTCGGTCGGAACGGCAGTATCCGGGAGAAGCGGTGACGGCCCGGTCGTCGCGATCGGCGACGTCGTGTAGGCGCCGTTGCCGAATGGAATACCGCTCGATCCGGCGGCGGCGCGCACGCCCGGTGCCGCGCGCAGCGACTCCAGTAGCGTGCGATAGAAGGCCGCGCTCTTCTCCGCCGGGTACTTCGTGCGCGGCAGCGCGATCTGAAACGTCAGCAGACGATCGGGCTGAAAGCCGAGGCTGACGTGCTGCAGCCGCAGCAGGCTTTGCGTCAGCAGCCCGGCGCCGATCAGGAGAATCGTGGCGAGCGCGAGCTCGGCGGCGGCCAGACCATTGCGCAGCCGCGGCCGGGCGCCGCTCGCGGATCGCGTGGTCTGCTTGAGGACCTCGTTCAGGTCCGTGTTCGCCGCGTGCCAGGCCGGCGCGATGCCGAACAGCAGCCCGGTGGCCACCGTCAGGGCGACCGCGAACAGCAGGACGGTCCCATCGATGCCCACGCTCGGCACCGGCAGAAGATTGGCGGGGATGACTGCGTTGATGGCGTCAACCGCCCAGAGCGCGACCAACAACCCGGCCGCGCCGCCAATCGACGACAGCACCACGCTCTCGACGAGGAGCTGCCTCAGTAACCGCCCCCGGCTGGCGCCGATCGCCGTGCGCACCGCGATCTCTTTCTGCCGTGATGCCGCGCGCGCGAGCAGCAGGTTCGCGACATTCGCGGCGGCGATCAGCAGCACGCAGCCGACCGCGCACAGCAGCACGACCAGCCCGGTCTGCAGCTGCGGGCTCACGAACCAGTGATAGAAATCGACGAGGTTGATGCCCCACTCCTTCATTTCGGGATACGTCCGGCCGACGTCGGCGGCGACCACGTCCATCTCGGCCTGCGCCTGCCGCAGCGTGATGCCCGGCCGCAGCCGTCCGACCGCCAGAATCACGTGGTTCATCCGGATTTCACGTCCCGGATCGATCGTCAGCGGGATCCAGATGTCGCCGCTCGGCAGCAGCTGCAGCGTCTGCGGCGCGACGCCGACGACGGTGACGTCAAGTCCGTTCAGCGTGACCGAGCGGCCGATCGCAGCCGCGTCGCCGCCAAAGCGCCGCTTCCACAATCCTTCGCTGATCATCGCGACCTTGGGGCTGCCAGGCTGCTCCTCGTCGTTGGTGAACGATCGTCCGAGGACGGGTGTGATGCCGAGCATGCCGAACAGCGACGGCGTCAGGGTGCCGCCGGTCAGCTGCTCCGGATCGCCGCTGCCCGTCAGATTGAAGGTAGCGAAGCCGAATGCACCGATCGGATCGAACGTGCGCGAGTGTTCTTTCCAGGACAGGTAGTTCAGCACCGACGCCGAGAACTGCGGCAGGTTCAGCTTGTCGTTCTTCTCGGCGATCCACACGAGGCGATCGGGATGGTCGAACGGCAGCGGCCGCAGCATCACCGCGTTGACGACACTGAAGATGGCGGTGTTGGCGCCGATGGCGAGCGCGACGGTGAGCACGACCGCGAGCGTAAACAGCGGCGACTTGCGCAGCATGCGCGCCGTGTATCGGAGATCGTTCCACAGCATGTCGTCTCTCCGGCGCCATCATAACGCCGGGACTGGCGTACACTTCAACGCATGATCGCGCTCCTGCTGTCCGCACTGTCCGTTCTTGGGATTGTGGTGCAGCCCCCGGCGCAGAAGGCGCCGGACATCCACTTCGCCGTGACGCCGCAGCCGCTCGCCGACGCGATGCTCCGGTTTGCGCGCGTCACGAAAGACGATGTCGTCTACGATCTCGGATCGGGCGACGGGCGCATCGTCGTACTCGCCGCGCAGAAGTACGGCGCGCGCGCGGTCGGGATCGAAATCGATCATGCGCTGGTCGAGATCTCGCGGCAGGTCGCGCGCGAAGGCGAGGTCGCCGATCGCGCCACGTTCGTCGAGGGCGATCTCTTCGCCGCGGACATCTCGAGGGCGACGGTCGTCACGATGTGGCTGTCGGCGACGGTCAACCAGCGGCTCGAGGCGAAGCTGAAGCGCGAGTTGCGTCCCGGCGCGCGGATCGTGTCGCGCCAGTTCCCGATCGGCGCGTGGGCGCCGGATCAGACCGTCCAGGTCGGCGACGACGTTCTGCGACTCTGGACGATCCCGCCGCGCTAACAGCGACAACGATCAACGCAGAACACGCGGAACCCGCAGAACGATCTATTTTTTCTGCGCGTTCTGCGAGCTCTGCGTTGTCCGTGATCCCTCAGGGGCGCGAGGCGGTGTACGCGGCGATCGCGAGCATCTCGTCGTTCGTCAGGTTGGCGACGACCGGCTTCATCAGATCCGCCCACACACCCTTGCGCGTGCCGCGCTGCGTGTCGAACAACTGGCGGACGGTGTAGCTCGGCGAGCGGCCGGCGATACCCGGGACTGGACCGAGACCCTTCAGATCCGCACCGTGGCAGACCGAGCACTTCGTCGTCTTGCCGCCGCCGGTCGTGACCAGCGCTTCGCCCTTTTTGATACTGCCGACCGGCACGAACGCGGTGAAACCTGACCGCGGGTCGCGGAGCAACTCGGTGCGCTCCGTATCGTCGGGCACTTCGATGATGCGATCGCCGATCGCCTCGGTCTCGTTGCCCTCGATCCTGAGGAACATGCCGCCGGCAATGCGTGTCTTCGGCACGGTGGCAGCCTCGACGACTTTGATCCACGGCGTCCATTTCATCGCGCCGAAGTACTCGGCGGCCGCCTTCACCTCGTCGTCGGTCATCGCCTTGGCGTAGGCGATCATCAGGTTGGTGTTGGCCTTCCGCGTGTCGGCGCTCTTTCTCGCCTCCGACTTGAAGTCGGCCATGGTCTGGATGAAGTACGCGACCGGGAGACCGGAGACGCCGGCGTTCTCCGGGCGCCCTTTGCCGTTCGGGTAGTGGCAGAGCGAGCAGGCGCGCACGTCGGGCCGCTTGCCGTGCGCGACGATCTCGGGCATCGTCGGGTGATCGCCGGGGAACCAGTCCGCCGGGCCGAAACCGTCGCGGATCTGCGCGAGCGTAAAGGATCCCGCGCTGCCCGGAACCCGGCGCGGTGTGACATCTGGGGCGGGTGCCGCCGCGGGCGGCGGGGCCGCCGGCGCCGGAGCAGCAGGCGTCGCGGTCGCAGCAGCGGGAAATCCGTAGGCCCACGGCGGTGGCGGTCCGTCGTTTGCGGCAAACACCAAGGCAGTTGCGAAAATTAGAATGGCAGCGCAGGCGACTCGTCGCATAATCTGCTCCCGGTGTCAGACACCGTGGTGTTTCTACCACGGTGTCTGACACCTTACAACTCGCGAAGGGAGTGGAACATGTCCCCACGGTTCCCCCGGCTCGCTTCGGCCCTCGTCCTGCTCGCCGTCAGCCTCGTCTATTTCAGGCCCGGACTCGCCGGACAGGCCACCGGCCAGCCCTCCACCCGCAACGGCGACTGGCCGCACTACACCGCGGATATGAAAGGCACGCGCTACTCGCCGCTGGATCAAATCAACGGTTCGAACTTCAACCAGCTCGAGGTCGCGTGGCGGTTCAAGACCGATAATCTCGGGCCGCGTCCGGAGTACAAGCTCGAAGGCACGCCGCTCGCCATCAAGGGGATCCTCTACACGACCGGCGGCACGCGCCGCTCCGTCGTCGCGCTCGACGGCAAGACCGGCGAGGTGATCTGGACGCACAGCCTGCGCGAGGGCAAGCGGGCCGCAGTGTCGCCGCGCCAGCTCTCCGGCCGCGGCGTGTCGTACTGGACCGACGGCAAAGGCGACGATCGCGTGATCTACGTCACGACAGGCTTCCAGCTCGTCGAGCTCAACGCCAAGACGGGCGCCCTGATTCCGACGTTCGGCAAGGGCGGCATCCTCGATCTCAAAGTCGGCGCCGTGTTCGGCAAGGGACAGCAGATCGATCTCGAGACCGGAGAAATCGGCATTCATTCGACGCCGGCGGTGATCAAGGACGTCGTGATCGTCGGATCGGCGATGCGCGAAGGCGCGACGGTCCCGACGCACAACAACACCAAAGGGCTGGTCCGCGCGTTCGACGTCCGCACCGGCAAGACGCTGTGGACCTTCAACACCATTCCGCGTCCGGGCGAGTTCGGCAACGACACGTGGGAAAAAGAGTCGTGGGCCGACAACGGCAACACCGGCGTCTGGACGCAGATCACGGCCGACGAGGAGCTTGGGCTCGTCTACCTGCCGGTCGAGACACCTTCGTCCGATTTCTACGGCGGCCATCGTCCCGGCAACAACCTGTTCGCTGAAAGTCTGGTCTGCGTCGATCTGAAGACCGGCGTGCGCAAGTGGCACTATCAGTTCGTCCATCACCCGATCTGGAACTTCGACAACTCGTCGGCGCCGCTGCTGCTCGACATCACCGTCAACGGCAAGGCGATCAAGGCGGTCGCGTCGCCGAGCAAGCAGGCGTGGCTCTATGTCTTCGATCGCGTGACCGGCCAGCCCGTGTGGCCGATTGAGGAACGCCCGGTGCCGCAGTCCGACGTGCCTGGCGAGAAGACGTCGCCGACGCAGCCGTTCCCGACGAAGCCGCCGGCGTACGCGCGCAACTACTTGAAGGTGCCAGACGACTTGATCGACTTCACGCCGGAGCTCCGCGCGCAGGCGCTCGAGCGATTGAAGCACTACAAGTACGAGCCGTCGCCGTTCATGCCGCCTGTCCTGGGCAACGTCAACGGCCCGCTGTACGGTTCGCTCGTCGCGTCGACGGCGACGAACTGGCCCGGCTCCGGCGCCGATCCGGAAACCCACGTCGTCTTCGCGCAGGCCGGCAACATGGGTGTCTCCGCGCGATCGCTGGTCGCGCCGCCGAAAGGATTCTCGGACATCGGTTACGTCTCCGGGATCGCCGGCGAGAATTTTCGCGTCGTACTCGGACCGGGCGACTGCTGCGCGGCTGACGCGCCGCAGCGGCCCGCGCAACCGACGCCCCCACCTGCCGTTGCCCCAGCGGCGGGCGGCGGTGCGGCGGACGGGCTCAACGTCCAGGGTCTGCCGATGGTGAAGCCGCCGTACGGAACGCTCGCGGCGATCAACCTCGATCGCGGCGATCTGCTGTGGCAGGTGCCGCACGGCGACACGCCGGACAACATCCGCACGCATCCGCTGCTGGCCGGGAAGACGATTCCGAAGACCGGCCAGCCTGGCACGCAGGGCGTCGGCCTCCTGGTGACGAAGACGCTCGTGGTGATGGGCGATCCGCAGATCACGGCACCGCCGGGACGCCAGCGCGGCGCGATGCTGCGCGCGTACGACAAGCAGACGGGACAGGAGGTCGGCGCCGTCTGGCTGCCGGCGCCGCAGACCGGCTCGCCGATGACCTACTCCGCCGACGGCAAGCAGTTCATCGTCGTCGCGATCGGCGGCGGCGCCTACTCCGGCGAGTATCTGGCGTTCGCGCTGCCGAACGCCGCGACGCGTCCATCGAGCCGCTGAGAGCCTACGACGTTAAACGCAGAACACGCGGAACACGCAGAAGACGATCTTCATCTGCGAGTTCTGCGGTTTCTGCGCTGGTCGTCGTGTCTGGCACTCTACTCGCGGCGGAGCGCTGTCATCGCGTCGACCTGCGTCGCGCGGCGCGCCGGGATCCAGCACGCCACCAGACCGATCAGCGCGACGAGCGTCGCGGCGCCGGCAAAGGTGGCGGGATCGGTGGGCGGGACGCCGAACAGCAACCGGGTCAACAACCGGCTGGCGCCCGCGGAGAAGATCAATCCAGCCGCGCCTCCCAGCGCGACGAGCCGCATGCCCTGGCGCATGACCATGCCGATAATGTCCGCGCGCGTCGCACCCATGGCGACTCGAATGCCGATCTCTCTCGTGCGGCACGTGACGGCGTAGGCTGTGACACCGTATACGCCGATCGCCGCGAGCAGCAGTCCGACGAACCCCAGGCTGCCGGAAACCGATGTCGCAACCCTCAGCTGGAGCTGGATGGGTCCGGCCGGCTGGTCGAGCCGCTGGACGGATACGATCGGAAGATTGGGATCCATCGAGGTCATCGCCGATCGCACCGCGCCGGCGAGCTCCTGGCCGCCGGCGGCGCGCGTGATGATCATCAGGCTGGGAGTGTAGTGCTGTTGCAACGGCAAGTACATCAGAAGGGGTGAAGTGTCCACGATCGGAGGCCGGCCGCGATCACGGGCCGCCAACGCCGAAGACTTCACATCGCGCGCCACGCCGACTACGAGCAGACGGCGCGCGGGTTGCGGCACGGCGCTGCCGGCCGGCTGCAACGACATCTGCTGGCCGACGGCATCCTGTGCCGGCCACAAACGCCGGGCAGCCGACTCGCTGACAATCGCGACCGCCTCTCCCGCCGCGCGGTCCGCCCCGCTGAAATCGCGGCCCGCCACCATCGGCACACCCAGCGTCGCGAAGTAGCCGGGCTCGATGATGTTCCAGATCGGCTGGAAGAATCGCTGACCCGCCGGCGGAGAGATGCCGGGCACCATCAGCCCGCCGAGCATCATCCCCCTCCCGCCTGGTCCGGGCACAGCCACCGCCGCGGTCGCGCGCTCGACGCCGGGCAGCTCCCGGATCCGCTCCACCGCCGCACGAAC
>Ga0105247_10001067_pt1 | contig 20474 bp, 24 predicted proteins | sample KBSS24metaG_FD_81519 | JGI IMG/M metagenome (GOLD analysis project Ga0105247, IMG submission 81519) | Switchgrass rhizosphere microbial communities from Kellogg Biological Station, Michigan, USA - KBS S2-4 metaG | ecosystem: Host-associated > Plants > Roots > Rhizosphere > Soil | place...
CGCCTCCAGGCTCAGCAACAAGTGGGGATCGGGCAGACGCAGAACCCGGCGGGGCGCAAGGCGACCGGCCAGGAGCCTCCATCCATGGCCGCGGGACCCGGCGGATCCCCCGTAGTGCGCGAGAGTCCAAAGTAGGAATGCCAATTAGACCCCTCCACGACCCCCAGGGCCCGACTCCTCCCCCAGGCACTTCGGCCGAGCCCTACACCCTGGTCGCCCTCCTTCAATCCCTCTACGATGATAGATTTACCGGCAAATTGGTGCTGCATTACCACCAGGGCCGCGCCAGATTCGCGGAGAAGCCAGATAAGTCTAAGCAGGCGCTGAAAGTATCCCCTTGACAGCCACCTAATACTTTCCTCATCCTATATCCCGAGATCCCTGGTTGGGATCTGAGTAAGAGCTGCTAGCAGTCGCCGTGGCACGCCCGCTCCCTATTCGCACCGAGGGGCGGGCGTTTGACCTTTCAGGGGGCTACTTGGATGCCACTCACGTCGATGGAGCAGGCCATGCACGAATTCAAGGCTGGCGACCTCCATTCCGGGAAGGGCGGCAAGGTGGTCAAGGATCGGAAGCAGGCCATCGCCATTGGCCTCTCGGTGAAACGCCGCATGTCCAAGGGGACCAGCTCCCCGATGAGGAAGAGATGAAGAAGATCGCAAAGCCGGCCAAGGGCGGGAAGTTCGGGCCGATCAAGTCCCCGTTCAAGGGGACCGCGATCATGAAGGGGAAGTAAGGGCCTCCATGCTTCCCGTCCTTTGGCGCGGGATATAAGAAATGCCTCCGTCCCTCGACTCCCCACCCCCCACGCCCCTGAATCCCCCCTCCGGCGCAGGTTCCCCTCCTGGCGCTGCCTCTCCCTCAGCACCAGACGGAACACCCGGAGGGGGGATGAAGGGTCTCATGGGTCTGGGAATGCAGATCGACCAGGCCCTCATGGCGCTGGCCCAGGCGGTTCCGGCCGGAGCCGAGGAGTTTCGTCAGGCCAAGCAGCTCATCCAGGCGGGACTCGCCAAGGCATTGCAGCAAGGTCCCGGCGCAGTCTCCCTCACACCCACGTCCACCGGAAACCAGTTCCCCGGAGCCAGCCCAGGGGGCGCTCCTCCCGCAGGAGCCATTCCCCCCACCCAATGACAACCACCCGCATCCTCTTTAAGGGCTCCCGAGTGAGACCGAAACTCCCACCGCTCCGTCTGCCGGTCGTGGAGAAGGCCACTCGGCGTAGCCTGGAAATGGAGAAGCCAAGATGGCCAAGAAAGCCGTGAAGAAGGGCGCCGAGTTCATCGCGGGGGTCCTGGAGAAGGTCCCCGAGGAGCAGCGCGCCGCAGTCAAGGCCGCGCTCGAAGCCGAGGAAGTCCTGGATTACGTGGGATCCCATGCCCTCCGGCAGGACGAGTTCTCGGCGGCCATGGAAGAGGCCAAGAGACTCGAAACCGAGTCCAAGATCCTCATCGCCAAGAATCAGGAATGGTACCAGGACAACCTGCCCCTCCTGAACAAGGGAGCCAAGGCCGACGAGCTGGACAAGGAAGTCAAGAAGCTCAATAAGCGGCTCAAGGCGATCCAGGAAGACCCCGACTCCGACCAGACCGATATCACCGCAGCCGAGGATAAGTTCGCCAAGGCCACCGAGAACCTCATCTCCAAAGAAGCTGCCAAGGCCATGGTGGATGAAGCGGTCAAGAATGCGACCCTCTCCACCCAGGCCAACGGGCTCGACCTCGTCATCACCATGACCGACCTCGCCTCCCGCCACCTCGCAGACTTCAGGGAACCCCTCGATTCTCGCGCTCTGATCCTCTACGCGCAGAAGAATTCCACCAACATCGTGGATGCCTACAACCGGATCTACGCAGAGAAGATCGAGGGAAACAAGGAGGCCAAGGCTGCCGAGGAACGTGCGGCGCTGAAGAAGCAGCTCCGCGAAGAGTTGATCAAGGAGATGCCCGCGCAGGGGCATGGGCTCTACCCGGTGGGTACCGGGGAACCGATCTCGTCCACTCTCGGGGCCCTGACCAACAAGCCAGCCCCCGGCGTGGACATCGCAGCCAGAGCAGCAGCCGCGTACCAAGACCTACTCGCAAAACGGGGGGCATAAGACTTCTCCCCCGTAGCGGGCTTTTCAGGAGGATTTTCCTAGATGGCGATCCAGTTCAACGAAATTGACACAGTAACCACCAAAGAGATCATGCCGGGTTTGGTGGACAATTTCTTCAAGGCTGGTCCGCTCATGGCCTTCCTGAAGAGGAACCGCTACAAGGTCTGGAGGGGCGGTCCCCAGATCCAGCAGAACTATCTCTACGCCCCGATGAAGGGCGGCGCCTACGCCAAGGGCGCGCAGTTCAACGTCACCAAGCGCCAGACCATGAGCGGTCTCATCTTCACTCCGAAGTTCTACGAAGTGAACGTCACGGAGTACGGTGAGGACGTGGAGGTTCTGGCGCAGGGCTCCCACCGCGCATTCTCCCTGGTGAAAGCCCACCTGGGCAACGCGGCGATGACCATGAGCGCCATCCTGGCCATCGCCATCTACCGCCACGGCCAGAACGTCGGTGGATTCGATCGCACCCTGGAGCTGAACGGTCTCGAAGAGTTCCTGACCGATGGCGTGGCCACCACCTTCACGGGCGCGACCTTCCCCAGCATCGGCGGCCAGACCAGGGTCGACGTGGCCCCCGCGCTCAACTCCCCGTCCACGGTGGGCGGCACGCCTCCCACCCTCATCCCCGCGAACGTCAACGGCGCGATCACCTACAGGGTCCTGGAGCATTCCTACCAGTCCAACGTGATTGGCGAGGAGCATCCGGTCATCGGCGTCACCACGCCGCGCTGCATGGGATTCATCAACGAGAACTTCCAGCCGTTCCAACGCATCGACACCAAGGAGCCGACCATCGGCTACACCGGCCTGAAGTTCAAGGATGCGACGATCCTCCAGGACAACTACTGCCCCGGCGCCGAGGGAGTCAACGATCCCGACCTGGGCGACTACTCAGCGTCGGGCGGCGAGACTTTCTGGTGGCTCAATCCTGGGCCCGAGGGAGACGACTCCTACATCAACCTCTACTTCATCGACTCCCCTCGTTACCAGTTCGGTTGGACCGGCTTCAAGGTCGCCCTGGATTCCACGGTGGTCGCGGGCCAGATCCTCTACGGTGGCGCATTCGCCATCACTTCCCCCCGCCTGATGCGCGGTCTCTTCGGGATCCTGCGTTAAGGCCCCGGCAGAAAGGATATAGGAGACACTTAGATGCAAGCCAATATCACTCAGCCCGGCGCCTATTTCAGCACCGGGGATCCCACGACATCCATCGAGACGACTCCCTACGCGCCGGGGATGCTCGGCTCCAGCGTGACGGTGAAGTCCGAACGCGCGATTCCCGCGGCGGGTCTCCCCGCCGGCCGCATCCGCACCTGGCAGTACGTCCAGGGGGACTCTTCCATGGCGGTGGCTCCGTTCCTGGGCGCTGTCATGTGGTGGTCCAACAAGACCAACTACCTCGTCACCACCGATCTCACGGTCATGGGACGAGGCAACGTCGCTGGGGTCTGCCAGGTTCCCGCAGGGACTCCGTTCCCCGCCGGCTCCTTCTTCTGGATCCAGCGTCAGGGTCCCGGCCTGGTCAAGCTGGTCAACGGTGAAGCCAGCACTCCCACCGCGACCAACGCCCTCCAAGTCATCCCTTCCGCCACCTCCGGCAAGGCCGACACGATGGCCGCCGGTACCGCCGCAACCTATCCCGTCCTCGGCGTCACGATGGCAGCCAAGAACGCAGGAGATCAGACGGTCCTGGTCAGCCTCGACGTTCCTGAGACTGTGTAAGGGAGGCAACTAATTGGCAAACCTCAATTACACCGTAGTCAGGACCAGGGACCTGGCCGGGATCCGGGAGCGGCGGGTCTTCGGCTACACGGGCCCCAATCCCTACGTGACCGGCGGCGATCCCTGCACCGCCTCCGACATGCTCCTGGGCACCGTCGAGAACGTGGATGACTTCCTGATCACCGATGGGACCTCCGTCAGGCTCATGACCTACAACTACACCACGGGGAAGTTCCTGGCCATCGTCCCCAACACCAACGTCCAGGTGGCAAACGGAGTAGACCTGTCGGCTTTCACTGGAAGATTCGAGGCAATGGGCACGTAAAGGGGGGCTACCCTGAGCGACAGTTTCGGTGATGTGTGGCGAGCAGTGCGCCTCCATGCCCCCCAGGCTCCTGCCCTCCTCGTGCAGTCCTGGGTCCAGACCGCCTATCGCCACTTGTGCGAGAAGCGGCCCTGGGCCTGGCTGCGCGCGGAGGCCGAATTCCTCATCGACAACCAACGCACCGGGACTGTCACCGCGACCTACAAGTCTGCCACCATCCAGGGCGTCGGCCTCACCTTCGTGGCCGCCGACGTGGGCCGCCAGTTCCGCGTCGCCACCTCGGGCTCCCCGGTCTACACGATCACCGCTGTCGACCTCGCTCTGAACCGGGCGACGATTGACCGCCTCTTCGGTGGCACCACCGCGACCGCCCAGTCCGCTACCATCCTCGACGCCTACGTCACTCTCCCCGTGGATTTCGGCAGATTCATCGCGGTCCTCGATCCCCACAACGGTTGGCGCCTGCAAATCTGGGAGACCGACGATGAGTTGAACGCCAGGGATGCTCAGCGCAGCTCCACGGGCAATGCCTTCGCCCTGGTCTCCCGTAGGCTCTCATCTCTCGCCGCCACCACCGGCCAGGTCCAATATGAGCTTTGGCCCTACCAGACCACCCAGCACAACTACCCCTACTTCTACGTGCGCCGCCCGGAGATCCTCGGTCCATCCCAGCTCCTCCCAGGACTCCTGGCCCACCGCGGGGACATCCTCCAGCTCGGAGCCATTGCCGAATGTTGCGACTGGCCCGGTCCCGACGCTGAGCATCGCAATCCCTACTACAACCAAGTCCTGGCCCGGATGAAGCGAGACCAGTTCATCTCCGAGATCAACCAGCTCGAAATCAGGGATGAAGAGGTCTATCTCACCTGGCTCTCGACCGCCCTCGAACGCTACTCCTGGGCCCCCTACGACTCCAACTTCATGCAGAACCACGACACAGGTTGGATAGGGCAGACATGGTAAAATCGGCCGCACACTCTCTAAAGGAGGCACACTAAATGCCGAACGACGGAATCCGCAGTCCTTTCGACAAGACGTACGTCTGCCCCATGCCCAGCCCGACCGCATCGGACTGGGGTGGAATGGGCCCGGAGCTGGACGACGAACCGGCCCGGCAGCTCGGGTCCCTTGGCGGGACGCAGATGGCCAACCTGAAGGACACCCCGAGCCCTGGCAAGGTCAACTTCATGAAGATCCCAGGATCTTCGAGGTAACGAGGCGATGGCCTTCCTGACCAAGACACTCACCCTCACCGGAGCCGCGCAGAACGCCGAGTCTGGGGGGCCTACCATCACCGCGGACCAGAATTCCCTGTCACCCCCTTGTTGCCTTATCACGTTCCAGCAGGAATCTGGGGAAGTGATCAACATTGGGAGTGACGCTACTGTCTCTGCCACTGTATACGGCGCCGCTCTGACCGGAACCGCTGCGCCATTCGAGCCTTTCCAGTTCTTCGGGTCGACAGGTAATTCGATCAAGCTCGCTGATTTCTGGGTATTCGGTACGGCCGGAAAGAAGCTACACATTGCCATGGTCCTGTACTGAGCCGTTTGGGTGTTGGTAGGGGTACACAGTAATGGGACTGTGGCACGGACGATGGGGGCTTTCAAGCGCAGGGTGGCTACTTCCTGTACGCCTTCTGGGCGGTGGATGATTGTGAATCTCAAACACAGTGGGTCTCAACCAGCTCGTAGGACCGACCCACTTGGAGTTGATCACACAGACGACCGGGAAGTCGAAATTGACTGGAAAGGATCTGCGCCACGCTGGATGCTCATCATTGCCCTGGTGGCCTCGGTAGGCTTCAATGGCCTCCTGGGCTCCATCGTGGTCGGGATGATCCTCGACCGCTTCCAGACTATCGAGCGGATCCAGAAGGACCCGATCCTGGACAAGCTCGCAGAGTTGCAGCAAAAGCAGGTGGAACAAGGAACCAAGCTGCGCCAACACGATGAAGCTCTCCACGACATGACTACGCTCTCCGCTAGAATGTTCGACGTGCAAACTGAGATCCGCATCCTCAATGAGAGATTGCGGCGAAAGGGACTATGACAACTACTGATGATGCAATCCTGGCTCTCTACAATGCAGTCAGGGATACCTTGCAGGCCAATGGGATGGAGCACGGGACCGCCTCCGTCGTCATCCTGCCCGATGGGACCTGGCTGGCCGTTGCCAGGGAACAGGACGAGGCACCCCTCGAAGTTGCGGGCGATCTGGGCGACCAGACGCCCAAGACTGGCGTAACGCCGATTCCTCCACCGCCCCCCGGCCCCTTCGTTCCTGGCGGCGGGACGTTCGGTGGCGGCGGCGCTTCGGGAAGCTGGTAGGAAATGGTCAGGGTCTGGGGGTTCTCGCGGATCGTAGCTACGGGTGCGCCTGCTCCCGGCGCGACCATCACCGTCTACGACGCAGGAACCCTCAACCTTTCCACGATCTACGCCGACAACATCCTCACGCCGAAAGCCAACCCATTCACCGCTGACTCCATCGGCTACTTCTTCTACTACATCAGCGGGAATTCCGATGTCCAGGTCTCTGGTACCGGGATCACGACCTACGTCATGGGTGACGTGAATGCCCAGGGACTCCTCTCTCTCAATGGCCTCTCCGGGATCAGTCAGACCTTCGCGGTGGGAACCGCCGGGACCGACTTCAACATCTCCTCCGCGGGGACCATCCATACCTTCAACATCCCCTCGGCTTCCGCAGCCAACCGCGGTCTTCTCACCACGGGCGCACAGACCATCGCGGGGACCAAGACCCTCACGGGATCCCCACAGCTCGCCACCCCACCGACCTACAACCCAGGAACCTCTTCTGGCGCCGTCGCCACCGCATCCGGCCGCGTCCACACCAACATCACTCCGGCCAACTCGGTCGCTCCTGGGCCCACCGACCTCATGTCCTACACAGTCAAGGGTGGGACGCTCGACACCGATGGCAAGCTGCTCAGGATCACGATCCTCGGCGGCAACTCGGGTACCGCCAACGCCAAGACGCTCACCCTCAACTTCGGCGCGACTTCGCTGACCATCTTCAACTCCGTGACGCCCAGCATCACCTGGCTCCTCAACTTCATCCTCGTGAGGACCGGCGCGGCCACCCAATATCTGACTGGCACTTACAACCTCAGTTCCGGCGCTTCTGGCCAACTCACTGCATTCCCCGCGGCCACCCTCTCTGGAGACGTGATCCTCAAGTGTACGGGGACGGGCGCGACGAACGCGGACTTGCAGCAGCAGCTCCTGGTTGTTGAGGTCATTGGGTGCTGAATTCATTCGAGAAGGCAGTGGGAGTCGTCCTGGCCAAGAATATCGAGGGGGCCCATTCCTTCGATTCGATTGGTGGCGATACTTGGTATGGGATCGCCAGGAACTTCCATCCCAATGAGATCGTGTGGCCCGTCTCCAAGGAACGCGCAACGGCAATCTATAAGGAGGAATACTGGGACCGTTATCACTGTGGCGATTTGCCAGAGGCCATCGGAATTGCCCTGTTCGACGCCGTAATAAATCAGCCGGCCGTCTTCGTTATTGCCGAACTGCAACGTATCCTCCATGTCGATCCAGACGGCGTCATCGGGCCCGCAACAATTGCCGCCGCAAAACGGTATGATACTGCCGAGCTGCTCGCCCTCTTCTTGTCCCACCGCGCCATGCGCTACATGTCCGTCTCGGATCCGATCTACCGGCTCGGTCTGGTCGCCCGCCTCTTCAGAGTCCAACACGCCATCCTCACTCTTCAACAGGCATAGCGCATATGCCCTATCAGCAAGTCACCCTCGCCACGCTGCGGCAGGAGTTGAAGGATGAATACGAGTCGGTCCCCTTCTGGCTCGACTCCGAGGCCACCACTGCGCTCAACGAGTCCCTGCGCGTCTGGAACCTGCTCACAGGGTACTGGAAGCGCCGCGAGATCATCCCCACTGTAGCGGGCCAGGTCTGGTACCCGCTGACCTCCTCCATGGTCTACGGGGTCCGCGTCGCCTTCTGCGACTACCCCCTGGAGGTCTCCTCCATCCACGACCTGGATAATGGGCGGCCGAACTGGGAGGCCCACACCACCGCGACCGGGGGAATTGTCCCCACGCGCCCCTGGCTCTTTGCCCCCGCCGGGCTATTCCTCATCGCCATCTGGCCCGCGGACGCCGCAGGAGGGAACACCCTGGTAGTCGATTCAGTGCGGCAGACGCCAGTCCTCACCTTGGATGCTGACTTCGTAGACCTCAATCAGTCTGAGCATCGTCCCCTGCTCCAGTACGCTCTGCACTACCTGGCCTTCAAGGAAGGTGGGCGCAGATTCGAGGCCACCAAGGCGTACTATCAGCGGTTCCTCCTGGCCGCTGGGGACATGAATCAGCTCCTCCGCGCTTCCACTTGGTTCCGCAAGGAGATGGGTCTCGACCTCGGGAGGATCCAGCGGCCACCGAGGGCAGCTAAAGTTGGAGTCCCAGCCCAATGATAGCTTCCCGGCCAAACCTATACTTACTTCCAGGTAGCTATAGATGAGTGTCCTCGTCCTCACCTATTCCGGCGCCACAATCATCGATGACTGGAACGTCGACACGGGGCTCTCCGCCCGCTATGCCTTCTGCTATGGCTCCGCGCCCTCGGTCGGCACAATTGTTGTAGCAACTCCAGGGCAGGCGGCTATCCCGCTCACCGCCGCCATCTCCTCGGTTGTCGGAACCTTCACGGGCGTGGCTGTCGACACGTTCTCGGGCGGCCGGCAATGCACGATCCTCTGGCTCGACTCTACGAGTGTGGAGACGGACACGATTGCGGGACCCACCTTCGTGGACGATGGGTCGGTCGACAACTTCCAACCACGCTCGGCAACGCTCAACGCGCCTGGCGGTGGATGGACTGCGGCCAAGATCAACGGGGCCTCCATGGGCCTCCGCATGGACGACCAGCGCGGGAGCTATCCCGCCAGGGTCAGGTGGCGAATCACCACGGACGGTGGGGGGCAGCTCACCCTGGCCACGGTCACATTCACGCTGGCAGCCCCTACAGCCTCAACGGTCGCCGCCTCCAACATCACCACCACTACTGCCACCCTGAACGGGACCGTCGACGCTCTGTCCGCCAACGCCAACTACCCCGTCACCGTCCACTTCGAATGGGGATTGACCGCGGCCTACGGCAATTCGACTCCCAACCAAGTCATCACTGGGGGATCCCAAGCAGTCTCGGCAGACATTGCGGGCCTCTCCGCTGCCCTCACTTATCATTATCGTGTTGTGGCTACGAACGCAGATAATACTGTGAATTCGACTGACGCGACGTTCGCCACAATTGGAGCAGCCGTAGCAGGATCCCCAATGCGCCAGTCCAATATCAGTCCCAGGAGGAGATTCTAGTGCAACTCGGCAAATGGGGAGTACAGAAGGTTTTCTACTTCGCGCTGGAGTCGCCTGCGGCCACTTCTTCCGACCGCTTCGTCACCACCGCGGGGATCTTCGTGGCTGGCGACAGCAAGATCAGCAAGGATGGTGGAGCCTTCGCCAATACGACCAACCTTCCGGTCCAGGTCTCCGGGGCGCTCTACGCGGTGACGCTGACCGCCGCCGAGATGCAGGCCGACGATATCGACGTTCTGATCATCGACCAGAATGGGCCAGTCTGGCGCGATCTCATCCTCCAGGTCTCTACTCGCCTCGACATCGGCCTCGCCGTCAGGACCAACCTGGCGACTGCTGGAGCCGCTGCCACGATCACCCTCGATGCCGCCGCTTCCGCTGTAGACAATTTCTACAATGAGCTGTCGATCCAGATCATCGGGGGAACTGGCGTGGGGCAGGTTCGGACAGCGGTGAGTTATGTGGGGGCTACCAAAGTGCTCAGCGTCAACCGCGCCTGGACGACCAACCCCGACAATACCTCTGTCTTCACCCTGGCCAGGGGCGGAGATGTCTGGGACCAGATCGCCGGGCCCGAGATCAACAACGCCTCCCTGGTCGCCACGACCACCCGATCCATGCGCGTCCTGATGCAGGCCCTCTTCATGCGCTTCTACAATCTGGTCAACCAGACCAGTGGCGTGGGCGGCGTGCAGAAGGTCTTCCTGGCGGACTCGGTCACAGCACTCGCTACGATGCCCGTTTCGGATGACGGGGTCACTCAGTCCAAGGGCAAGGCGGTCTAATTGGCCGTCACTGACCAGGCTCTCTTCGATGAAGTCCAGGCACATCTCCTGGAGACCCAGAATCTAGGGGTCTCCTGGTCCTCTGGCCATTGGACTGCCTCCGAGGTGATTGCCTACGCGAATACCCGGCAGCAGGAATTCCTCCGCATGACCGGGATCATCCTCACCAGGACTACGATCAACACCATCCCCCAGGTCAACCGCCATTCCCTGCCCACTGGCCACATCACCACCCACCGCGTAGTCATGCTTTCAGCCGCAGGAGTCTACACCGAGATCCCCAGAGGCGACAGCTACGAGGCCGACCATGCAGAGTCGACATGGCCCTCCACGCCCGCTTCGGATGGGATCCCCCATCTCTACACCGATGGAGAAGTTCCCACCCAGCAGCTCCAGGTCATGCCCGCATCCTCCATCATCGGGGTCCTCCAGATCCTCTATGTGGCGCTCCCTGCCATCCTCACGGGCCTCGGCGTGGCCCTGGGCGTCCCCGATGAATTCGTCCCCGCCATCAAGTGGGGGATCATCTCCGACATGCTGGGGAAGGTAGGGCGCGCTCAAGATCCCGCGCGGTCGCTGTGGGCGGAGGCTCAGTATCAGCTTGGCGTAGAAGCCGCCAAGGTCATGCTTCAAGGGTGGGCATGAAGAAGGCCATCCTAACGCACCGCTATAAGAATGGCAAGTCAATCACGGTGGGGACTTGCGCTAAGGAGGAAGGGGTTCCCGCCTGCGACACATTCTATTTGGCGTTCAAGACGCCGAGGGGAAAAGACGTCTTCTATCTCCGTCCCGATGAGGTGGTACTGATCAGCTCCATGTTGTCTCGGCTCGTCTTGAAGAGAACCGACGCTTACACTGTAAATACCATGCGGAAGAAATGTAAGCGGGATTACTGAGTGGCAGATAATTACCTCACCCAGATCATCCTCCCCGGCCTCGGCGGCGTCGACCTGGAGCATTCCCTCGACCAGATCGGCTCCATGCGTGTCGCCCGCCTCACGAATTGCATCCGCACCACGCAGGGGGAGCTGACTGGACGCCCCGGCCAGACCTTCCTCTGGATGGCTGCCGCCAACATCCACACGGTTGGCCGGCTCAACGACCGCATCGGGAACACGTTCACCTACGTGGTGGGAGCGGCCCAGGCGATCTACTGCGGCATGTCGGGCAACCTGACCCTCGTGGACTCTGGCTATTCCCTGGGTCCATTCACCTTCGTCCCCTACCATCCGCCCGTCTCCGGGGATACCTGGATGATCGTCGCTGATAGTCAGCGCATGTCCAAGATCCGCGCGTCTGACTGTCTCAGGACCCCGTTGGGCCTCGGGGTCCCCACGACCTCCGAGGGCGGCTTCCGCATTGACGAATTCCGCAAGACTCCCCAGGGCTCCATGAATGGGGAGGACCGGGTCCGCTACACCACCTTCGGATTCAACCTCACCTCGGTCGGCCCCGGCGCTCCTGGCAACCTGACGGCCTACGCAACCCAGGAGAAGACCACCATCGACACCATGGAGGTCGCCGCCTGGACCAACAATGCAGGCAGCGGCGCCGGTCCTGCCAACGCTGTCGACAATATCAGCTTCAAGCAGGGTACCGGGTCGATCAAGTTCACCGCAGCTCCCGGCGCTGGAGCCTACTTCAACTTCTGGAACAAGGCCAACGTCAAGAATCTGGCGATTGTCGGGGCTCGGCCCGCGGCTGATGAGGACATCATCCACCTCTGGCTCCGCGTCGACCGCCCCGACATCATCACGGAGATCCGTCTCTACTTCGTCTGCTCCGTGGTTTTCACCACGAACATCCTCCCCGGCACTGACATCGCCCTGAATACCGACGCCTACTTCCACGCCTTCCGGCCTTCAGACTTCACCGCTATCGTTGAAGCATCAGCGACCACGACTCCGACCTCCGCGACTGCCAACGCTACCCTGCAAACGATGCAGCAGCTCCCCGGCATCACCGATGACCGCGCGGGTGCGATCTCCATCCTGCTCAGTCAGACCGAGCGCAGCCGCTCCGCCTCTTCCGAATTCGCCCTGGGCCGCGGGTCCTGGACTGAGTATGGGATCATCGGCCTTCCCCTCCGCCGGGGAGACTTCAAGCGGATCGGCACGGACACGACCAGGGAATGGTCGGGGGTCACTGGCCTAGTAGTGTCGGTGCATGTGTCGACAAATACAGCGGTCAACGTCTGGATTGACGATATCTATCTGACGGGGGGCTACAACCTCGACACTTCCCTCCCCGGAATGGCTCCCTACAACTACCGCTACATCAACACAGATCCCAGGACTGGAGCCAAGTCCAATCCCTCTCCTCCGCAGCGGGTGAACTTCGCCCTGGATTCCCTGCGCCAGGGGATCATCATCACGCCCAAGGCATACGGGGATCCTGCCATTCGCCAGTACATCTACCGCGAAGGTGGGACCCTCACCAACAATTGGTACCCGGTAGGACTGAATGGCTCCGATGGCGGCTCCTTCACCGATGGCCTCTCCGACCTGACCATCCTCGGCGCCGCCGCCACGGTGGGCACGCTCCAGACCAACAACGATCAGCCTGTCACCACGGTCGACGCCAGCGGCAACCCGGTTCTAGCCCAGCCCCTGCCCACGATCTGGGGCCCAATCCAGGATGTCATCTTCGGATGCGGAGACCCTTACCGCAAGGGCCACCTCTATTGGAGCAAGCCGACCGAGGTCGACCATTGGCCCGCCGCCAACAATGTCGAGGTCTGCTCCCCTTCTGAGGAGCTGATGGGCGGCATCGGTGTCTCCGGGATCTCCCTCGTCTTCTCCAGGGAGCGCATGTACACCGCGATCATCAACCTCTCCGACGCGGGGATCGTCAACATCACGCCCACGGCCTGCCAACATGGGCTCGTCTCCAAGCGGGGTCTCTGTATCACTCCGCTGGGCGTGGCCTTCGTCTCCAAGGATGGGATCTACATCACGGGCGGCGGATCCGAGCAGAACATCACCGATGAGCTGCTCAGGTCCCTGTTCCACGGAGAGGCCAAGAATGGCTATCTCCCCATCGACTACCCCACTGTCGTCCCCGACCGCAGTCGGCAGATCCGCCTGATCTGCCACGACAATGAGCTTTGGTTCCAGTACGCCGACACCGCCGGGACCAACCAAATCTTCATCTATTCCCTCCTCTTCAAGTATTGGAGGCATTATCAGTTCGCCACGATGCCTCGTGAAATCTACTCCGTGGAGGCAGCGCCCAACAGCTTCTTGATCATCGGGAATCAGGTCGGCAAGGGCTTCACCCACAACGGGACCACCGATGATGGCGTCGCTATCACTGCTACTTGCCGCACGGGGGCCCTCGACCAGCAGCTCCCCAGGGTCGACAAAGCCTATGGCGACCACCTGATCGACTGCTCCGGGACTGACCCGATCAGGATCAACACCTTCCTCAACAATGAAACCCAACCGCTTCCCCAGGTCACGGTCACTCCCACCGCGCTCCGTTCCAGGTTCTATCGCACCTTCAACACCGCTGGCCCCCCGGATGTCTACGGCCGGAACGTCACCCTCGAATACACTTGGACCACCACGGGGGCGCCGCCGGTCATCTATGAAGCAGGGCTCTCCTACATCCCGGAGCCGGACACCACCACTTCACGGGTCACGGCCTGGGATCACCAGGGCCGCCTCTCCGACAAGATGGTCAAGGGGATCCTCTTCGAGCTGGATACCTCGGGGGTGGATAAGGTCATTGCATTGCAGGCGGATGGTGTAACCCAGGTCTCTCTGACCGTAAATGCCAACGGGCGCCAAGTGAAGGAGTATGCCTTCCCACAATTCCGGGGCAGGGTCCTCCGCCTGGCCCCCGTCGACACCACCGACACGACCCCCTTCAAGATTTACCAGTTCCGCTGGATCTTCGATGAGGAGCCTCTCGGCCTCACTCGCTGGGAGTCTCAACCCAGAGATCATGGAGTGCCCGCAGAGCACACCCTCCTCTACGCCAACATCACGATCCAATCCTCCTCCATAGTCACGCTGCAAATCACCACCTTCCGAGCGGATGGGACTTCCACGGTCAATACCTACCAAATCCCATCCTCCGCTGGAGCGAAGCAGAAGATGTTCATCCCTTTCAACGCCAATAAGGGAGTCCTCCACAAATATCTCTTCAGCTCCGATGTCCCATTCTGGCTCTACAGGGAAGAGAGCAATGTGATGGTGCAAGCCTGGGGTGCCCAGGATATGCTGGTCGCCCATCCCTTTGGCAACGATGATAACGATCCGGCCAGGGGAATGGCTGACTCCGCGCTGACCGCCGCCAGGCAAGGAGGTTAACGTTGGCCGGACAAGACCCCTATCCTGGCGTCGCACAAGTCCAGGACACCATGACTTCGCAGGCTCTCAGGTTCATCTGGGATAGGATCGCCAATATCTCCAGACTGGTGAAGACTCCTGCTATTGGCACGATCAACCCAGATCAGAAGCCGCCGCTGGGCCCGCGTGACGTTGGCTCCAGGTTCTTCGCTACCGACTACAACCGGGAGTACATCTGGACCGGCCTCCGTTGGGACGACTCCCCATCGGCGCCGACCCGCTTCCAACTCGTCTTCTTCGTCTCCAACCCTGAGCCGCCAATCGGTTGGGCCCCCTGCGATGGCAGAGTGCTGCCACGTTCCACTTCTCAGGGTACGACCCTCCTGTTCACGCTCCCCGTTATCCCAGATTATGCTGGACAAAAAGCCTATATGAGGCTCTAAATAGAGGGCATGGCTACTACTCCCACCCCCAGTGTATCGACCACAACCGTCAGAGAGCTGCCTCCCGAGGAGTGGTGGAAGCTCCGCTCGGTCATCCCCGAAGGCTTCGGGATGCCCAACCCAGGCAACTCCCGTGTCATCACCGTCGAGGATGAGAGCGGGAATATCGTGGGGTGGTGGTTCGTCTATGCCACCCTCCACGTCGAACCGTTCCACATCGCAGATTCCTACCGTGGTAATCCGGGGATCTTGAAGCGGATGTGGGCAGGAGTCAGAGGGATTCTCGACAACATGCGGGAGGGCAGCGGCGGCCTCTTTGGCTCCCTGGCCTTCGCAGTGATCCATGACGTAGACCTTCCGCGGACGCTACCCGCAGCCAAGAAGTTGAAGTTCGTGAAGATCCCAGGTTCACTGTATTTCGTCCTCCCCGAACTGACTGATCCCAAGCTCGACCCCAAGAAGGAGTAGATCCCGCAGTGGCTACGCCTCCGCCCACCTACAACGCCAACTCGCCATCATTCCCTGGGACTCCGCCGCCTCCTGGCGGAGGTACGGGGGGGACCAATTATCCCAACACCGGGACCAATGGATCCATCTGCCGCGATGGCGAGACCTGGAAGAATGGGCCGCAGGGATGGGGATGTTACTCGCAGGAATCCAAGAAGGATCCCCACGGGTGCGGACCAGGGACGCACTGGGAGGATGGTCCCGTGGGCCCGGTCGGTGGGACCAATGGCGGTTGCGTCCAGGATAGCAACTGTCCTCCAGACAAGCCCTACTTCCTCTATGGGGCCTGCCGCGAGAATCCGAATGGGATCGAATGCGACGAGGGAACCCGCGCCGCCTTCACCAAGGGATGCGGGCCAGGGGACAATGGCGTCTGGTGCGACATGTCCACGGGGACCTGGCGCTGCGATCCGAACGCCAAGCCAGGCGCGGGCAGCGGCGGTGGGAATGTCCCCAGCAGTGGACTGAACCTCGGCAACTACGCCACCCCCAATCAGTCCATCATCGACGCTTATTCCAAGAAGTCTCCCGAAGAGATCGCTGCGCTCCAGAATGTCTCCTCCCTGGCTCGCCTTCTCCAGGGGCAGGGACAGCAAATCTACCAGATCGGGGCCCCCGCCTACGCCCAGGCCATGCAGTATTACCAGGCTCTCCTCTCTGGAGATAAGAATCTGGCCGTCGCAGCCATTGCCCCCGACGCCATGGGGATCACCGATCTCTATGCGGGGGCCAGGGCGGGAATCGAGTCGGGCAATCTGCGGGGAGGAGCCAGGGATACCGCGCTGGCCAACCTGGGGCAGCAGGGGACCTCGCAGATCGCCCAGCTCATTCCCCAGGCGCGGCAGAATGCGGCGGCGGCGGCCGGGTCGGGAGGACTCGCAGGAGCTTCCCTCGGCACTGGCCTCGAAGGCAACTCGGCCCAGCTCGACCAGGCCCTCGCAACCTATGAAGGGCAGAACAGGCAATTCGCCATCGGCGCGGAGCAGTCCAATCGTTTCGGCGCCGCCCAGATCGCCCTCTCCAACAAGTCTCTCGATCTCCAGAAGGCATTGGGATTCGCATCGCTTGACCTCCAGAAGCAGCTCGGCTTCGCGGGGATCGACGCCTCGAAGCTCGCATCTCAGGCATCGTTGGCGCAGGCCAATTCCCAGTTCCAGCAGTCCTTCGGTCTCCAGCAGTCCTACTTGCAGCTCGCCCAGCAGCAGATGGTGCAGCAGCAGCAGCAGGCGAGCGGCGCGAAGTGGGGAGGACTGCTCGGCACTCTGATCGGCGCAGGGGCCACGATCTACGGGGCCTCGAAGAAGAAGTAGAGGGGGGAATGGCCAATAACTTCGGTATCGGTTTCGTCTCCACGCTGACCGCGCATCTCAACAATGCCCTGGCCCAGGTGCAACAGCAGCAGGCATTGGAGCAGGAGCGGAAGCGCAACCTCGCCAACCTGATGATTCAGTCGGGGATGTCGCAGGGTGGAGATGAAGGCGCCCGGATGATGGCCGCAGGGTGGACGGTCCTCCTGGACCCCAAGGCCAAGATTGAGGAACCGGAGAAGTCCAAGGCGTGGCAACAGGCCGCGGGGATCGCCCACCTCACTACGCAGATGCCAACCTCTGGGCAGGGCGCATCGCAAGCTCCCCCACCGACAATTGGCAAGCCTCCTACTCCTGGGAACGTCCCCGAGTCTGCTCCCGACCTCTCGTCAATTCTCGCGCAGACCTCATCGTCTCAGTCCTCATCCCAACCCCCGCCCGGTCCCCCTGGGGCTTTGCCCTCCACGTCACCCACGACGGGAGGGCCCGCACTCAACCTGACCCCCGGCGCCACCGCTGCACCATCGCCTGCTCCACCCACTGCCACACCGCCTCCGGGAGCTGTGACTCCCGGTCCCGCGGCGGCTGGGCCCGCTCCGCCACCAGGGGCCCAACCCGATCCTGGCTGGGATGCCATGAAGCAACATGTTGCCAAGCTGGTCGATGCGGCCAGGGCAGGGCACGCGCCCAACTCATCCCAGGACATCATCAACAAGAAAGCCGGCGACATGATCGCCATGATCAACGCCTACCAGGCTGCCGGACAGCCGATGACGGACGAGAAGATCCAGGAGATCCTGACCGCGGTCAACCCTACGGCATTCAAGATCGAAGCGACCAAGGATGCGGCGACCACACGCAACAACCAGGCTGTGAAGATGCAGCAGATGAAGCAGCAGGGGGCCATGGCTCTGGAAGCGGCCAAGGAAGCCTTCAAGAAGGGTGCAGCCCAGGTTGAATTGGATGACGACCAGGCCCAGGCTCTGGGACTCCCACAGGCCGGGTTCATCGACGCAAGGGTGATGGCGCAACTCGAAGCCAATCACCGCGCCTCCATCGCAGCGGGGGCCAGGGTCCGCGCGGCCTCCACTTCGGCGGGGACTGGGATCGTCAAGGTGGTCGACTCAGATGGGAATACCGTCTACGCCTTGAAGTCGGATGCGGTGGGGAAGGCGGCTCCTCTGGGCGGCGGGATGGAGACCGTTGTCTCCCGCGCCGAGGCTGGCCTCCAAGCCTCCGCTGAGATCCGCCAGAGGCTGAAGGATCCCAAGGTGAAGGCGGGCCTCGGAGCAATCGCGGGCCGCGTGGCGACGATGGGGCAGTTCATCGGTGGGGATGCAGTGCCGCCGGAGCTGACCGAGTTGTCGACCGCGATGAAGGGTTACATCTTGGCAGCCTATGGGGTCCACGGTCTGAGGAATGCCAAGGAGGCCAACCACGACTACGAACATTTCCTCTCTCTGAAGTTCTCCCCCGCCAACCTGTCTGCCGCCCTGGATGGCTACGATGTCATCTTGAAGGGATTCGCCGCTCATCGTCCTACGGGGAAGGTCTCTCCACCCCCCGGTGCTACAAAGCCCAAAGCTGATCCGCTCGGCCTCTTCCAATGAGCCAGGTCTTCACTGCCGCAGAGTTTGCCGCGCAGATCAAGGCCAAGTACCCGGATTACGCTACGATTCCCGATGATGATCTGGTTGCCAAGATCCTCGCCAAGTACCCGCAGTATGCCGACCATGTCTCCACCGAATCCCCCGTAGTCGCGGGTGGATCCTCGACTGCTCCTCCCCCTACGCCTCCACCCTCTGCCGCCGACGAACTCAGCGCACGCTTCCCCGGCTACAAGCCTACCGATCTCCACGGGAATGACGCCATTGTTGGAAAGGCTGCCAGGAAGCTGGCTCCCTATGCGGGCGGCGCTGCGCTGGCCCTGGCGGGACCTCCTGGATGGATCGCAGGAGGGGGCCTGGCTGCCCTCGGGGGAGCCGGCGGAGAAGCGATTGGGCAATTGGCTGAGCGCGCCGTCGCAGGGACCGGGCCCGCAACCTCATTGCAGGCCGCCGAGCAGATCGGTACCGCCGGTCTGGAGCAGGGGCAATTGGAGGTCGGGGGGCAGGCCGCCGGCAAGCTCGTCAAGGGCGCCAAGTCTCTGATCAAGCCGCCTCCGGGAGCTGCGCGTCTGGAGGCATTGGCCACGGAGCTGGGGCTCCCGGCGCGGCAGGAGGGAGTAAAGAAACTCCTCACCGAGACGACCGCAGCAGGGCGCAAGATTGGAACTACCTATGGGAAGGAAGGACTGAAGAAGGCCGCCGCCTCCCTTGAGGGCCCCGCCGCCACGCTCGGGGTTCCTCCTCCTCCCGCAGAGGTTGGAGCACTGAAAGCATTCCCGGCGCAGGCCGAGAAGATGGTCAAGGGGAAGGCGGCTGAAGAGGCAGCCAAGGCCCCCAGCGCATCCGCCCGCGCCGCCGAGTTGTCCAAGGCGCAGGATGATATGGAGGCCGCCATCGCGCAGCTCGGATCCACTGGAGCCACCAAGGAATTGACCGGGCAGACGTTGCAGGAGGGAATTGGCGCTGGCAAGACCGTAGCCATGCGGAAGGCCGAGGAACTCTACAAGGCCGCCGATGAGGCCAATGCCGACGCCTTGATCGACATCTCCTCCTTGAAGCCTGCGCTCAAGGAAGCGAGACTGGAACTCGCGGCGAATCCTGCGCTCAAGGATTCCACCCTCTCCAAGGTGATCGATAAGGTTCTGGGGAAGGCCAAGAAGCCAGGCGCGAAAGTGGCCAAGGGCGCGGCGAAGAAGCCTGTCGGGCTCCCCGACCAGATCAATTACCAACAGGCAAGGGCGCTCCAGAAGGCACTAGGGCAATCTTTCGAGAGCACGCAAGGCCAGCTCATCTCCCGCGAAGTGAAGGGACTCGGGAAGAAGTTGTGGGGAGAATGGACTGATGCCATGGAAGAATCCCTGGCCAAGTCTCCTGGGGTTGCAGCTCCTCCCACCCTGGAACATGCAGTTGCGGCAGCGGAGCGCGCGGTCTCCGAGGTCCCACCCACCTTGCAGGCCGCCGCTGCCGCTGCCCCACAGCCACGGCCTGGCATGATCCGCCTCTACCGTGGCGAAGGAGAACTCTCCACCAGGGGAGGTTATTGGTTCGACCCGGATCTTGGGCAGGCACACGGATACGCTTCCACTTCGGGAGGCAACATCTCCTACGTCGACATCTCCAAGTCCGAGTACAAGGCTCTGTCTCCCCATGGCGGGGAAGTGGAAATCCCTGCTGATTTGGCTCCTTACGTGAAACATTTGGCCCCAGTTGAAGCCAAGCCAATGTCTCCAGGACTCGACGCCCTTCAGGCCGCCAATGCCCACTATCGCCAGGTCTCAGGGATCTACAAGCGCGGCGCAGTGCCGAAGATCGCCAAGGCATATCCCGAGAAGGTGATCTCGCTGATCCCCGATGGGGGCGCTACGCCTGCCAAGGCGCTGCGAGAAGCGGTCCTCGGTCAGGTAGAAAAGCATGGCACAGATACTGAGAAGGCCGCCGCACAATCCGCCTGGGATACCTTGGGGGAGACCTTCGCCAGAGAGCGGCTGATGAAGGGTGGAGCCGCCAAGTTGACGCA
>Ga0105247_10001068_pt1 | contig 20467 bp, 25 predicted proteins | sample KBSS24metaG_FD_81519 | JGI IMG/M metagenome (GOLD analysis project Ga0105247, IMG submission 81519) | Switchgrass rhizosphere microbial communities from Kellogg Biological Station, Michigan, USA - KBS S2-4 metaG | ecosystem: Host-associated > Plants > Roots > Rhizosphere > Soil | place...
AAATCTAAGCCAGCCTGTTGTTCTTGCTGCGCAGAATCGACAGAGGCATGAGTATTCGGTGTCGGGTTATTTGGCAGGCTCGAGACAACATCATTAGGCTTCATAGTGTATCAATCACTTCTTTGTAGATAAAATTTCGAAAAATTTAAACGCTATCTTCATTTTTCACAAAGATTTTAACGTTTTTTACTTGCCTTGTAGTTTACAGTTTGCTTATGCTTCTCTCAACCAAAAACCCATGGTCATAAGCCCATGTTTAGGAGATTAATGTAATGAGTTTTCCTCAAGTCGAATTAAACACCAATAAAGGTCGTATTGTTCTTGAACTGAATGCTGAAAAAGCACCTAAAACAGTAGCAAACTTTTTAGAATATGTACGTGACGGTTTTTATGACGGCGTTATTTTCCACCGCGTCATTGATGGTTTCATGATCCAAGGTGGCGGTATGGATGAAAACTTCAAAGAAAAAGCGACACGCGATTCAATTGAAAACGAAGCTGATAACGGTTTAAGCAACGACGAAGGTACGATTGCTATGGCACGTACTCAAGCTCCTCATTCAGCTTCTGCTCAATTCTTTATCAATGTAAAAAATAACTCTTTCTTGAACCATACCTCTAAAACTGCTCAAGGTTGGGGTTATGCTGTATTTGGTAAAGTTGTTGAAGGTCTAGACGTTGTTGAAGCGATCAAAGGTGTTCGTACTGGTAACCGCGGTTATCACGCTGACGTTCCTTTAGAAAACGTTGTAATCGAATCTGCTAAAATTATTTCTGAATAATTTTAGGATAAAGCTGTGACTTATCTGTTTATCTCAGATTTACACTTGTCACCTGAACACCCTCGACTTGTTCGAGGGTTTTTAGATTTATTGGTGCATTACCAAAATAAAAATACTCAACTCTACATCTTAGGCGACTGGTTTAATGCCTGGATTGGAGATGACTATTCAGCACCATGGCTTGATGAAATTGTTGATGCTCTAAAAGTCTTTAATCAAAAAGGCAATCGGGTTTACTTTCAAGTTGGTAACCGTGATTTTGCGCTTAATCAAGTTTTCCTCAATAAATTTAACGGCGTCTTACTCCCTGACATTTATTCCCTCAATATTGCAGGACATCAATACCGTCTAGAACACGGTGATGCATTATGTACAGATGACCTTTCCTATCAAAGATTCAAAAAGATTATTCGAAATCCACTTTTAGTTGCTTTTTTACGTAGAACTCCACTCAGTTTTCGCACTAAACTAGTGAATGGCTTTCGCAAAAGAAGCTCAGCTGATAAACAGCACAAAAGCTATGAAATTATGGATGTAAATGAACAAGCCGTTATTTCTGCTTTAGCAAATGTAGATATACTGATTCATGGGCATACTCATCGCCCTTCAATTCATCAAGTACAAGCGAAACAACGAATTGTTCTTGGCGATTGGCGTGAAGATCAAGCTTATATTTTGGAAATTGATCCCTCTGCAAATACGCAACAGCTCGAATTGATTGTCTGGAATTATTAGCTAGTAATTAGTCACTTTTTATTTCAGCTTTCAATTCTTTAATTATTTTATTTAAATCAGAATCGTAAATCACACACATGCTGGCAATAAATATAAATTTCCAGCTTATATGTGCATGATCGTGATACCCAATGTATAAAATAAGAAGACTCAATACAAATGTAAGAATGATAAAAGCTTTAACAATTCTAATTTCTCTCAGCTTACTCTTTGCACTTGTTGGCATTAAATCAATCATTTTCAATAGATTACTAAACTTTTATATAAACATTATATTTCTTTATTAAATTACACAGGAAATTTTTTTGAATAAAATAGCGTATGATGGCAAAGATTAAATTCTCTCAATTGCCATAAGATTGATATGGAGCACACCTATGGACCTATTGAATTCTGTTAAAAGTCGCTATACAACAAAAGCGTATGATTCTGAAAAGAAAATTCCTCAAGAAAAAATTAATAAATTATTAGAAATTTTACGTTTTACCCCTTCTTCAGTAAATATTCAGCCTTGGCATTTCGTAGTTGCAGAGAATCAGGCAGCTAAAGAACGAATTGCAAAAGCCTTAACAGGTAAATATGCCTACAACGCTCCAAAAGTACTCGAGTCATCACACACACTTATATTTTGTACAAGAACCGATATTTCAGCTGAATACTTAAATCAATTGCTTGAACAAGATGATTTGAGCGGTCGTTTTAAAGATGAAAAAGCTAAGTTAGGTCAAAAAGATACTCGCCATGGCTATGTTGAATTCTATCGAAATGAGCAGAAGAATTTATTTGGGTGGATGGAAAATCAAACATTCATTGCTTTAGGACAACTACTTTTTGCTGCGGGTTTAGAAGGAATTGATGCAACCCCAATGGGCGGCTTTGATGAAGATATTTTAAATACTGAGCTTGGTTTAACTGAAAAAGGCCTACGTAGTTCAGTCATTGTGTCTTTAGGTTATCGTAGTGAAAACGATTTCAATGCCAAACTTCCTAAATCGCGTCTACCAGATGAAGCTATTTTCACCTATTTATAAAATTCTTGTAGTTCAAAAGATTAAACTCTTTTGAACTACTAAACCATTGCAGCTGCCAAACACACTACCCCACTTATTCCCAAAATAATTCCTAATACATTTGGCCATTTTAATTTTTCTTTATATAAAATAATTCCACTGGCAATACCGAATAACACCACAAGAATATTCATACTAGCGAAAACAATTGCGGGTGAGTCTTTTAAAAGAATATGAGCTTTTACATATAAAGCAATATTTGAGAAATTAAGTACACCCAATATCAACCCAGCTATAGCACTTTTAAACTGCCATTTTTGAGTTTTCTGCACCAGTAAATATAAAATTGATAATATAAAAGCTGTAATAAAAATAAGATTCAAAGTAAGCGTAAATTGAAGACCTAAACTACTCGTATATTTTAAAAGAATATCTACTGCTGCATAACCAAACCAAACACTCAATAAAGCAAAAATTGCTTTTCTAGATTGATGATTCGAAGAAATATTCATTTGTCCAAACAGAACAAATAAAACAGCAAAAATTCCTAAGCCGATTCCCCATATTTTTAATGCATTAAATTGCTCATGAAAAAAGAAATAAGCTGCAAGTAAAGAAAGTACAACGGAAAGACGCTGTGCAACCTCTGTCTTAACAATTCCTGCATATTCTAATGATTTGGCTAAACACAGAAAAATACTGGGCAAAATCAATCCCAAGGCAATAATTAGCCACCAAGGAGTCTTTTGTATAGAAATATGTTGAATATCAGGCTGAAACCACCAAAAGCAAAGAAGACTCGCACTCGCATAATTCCATGCAATCATCTGTAACGGCTGGTAACCTTTTTTCTTTAAATTTTTTAATAAGATAGATACCAAAACACTGCTTAAAGCAGCAGCTAATATTAATAGCATTAATTAAACTCTATTTATTTAAATATATGACTCACCATGGTTAAATCATGACCTTTGATGAATTTAATATTTTGAATTAGCTTATAAATAAACATAAAAAAACCAGTCATTATCTGACTGGTTTCTTTTTAGATTTCAATTAACGATTGTTTTCGTCTTCTTGACCATCTTCAAATTTAGTGTCGTTGTCAAAACCACCTTGATGACCACCGAAGCCGCCTTGACCACCGAAACCACCACCTTGACCACCGAAGCCGCCTTGACCGCCGAAGCCGCCGCCTTGACCACCGAAGCCGCCTTGACCGCCGAAGCCACCGCCTTGAGCACCACCGAAGCCGCCTTGAGCGCCACCGAAGCCACCGCCTTGAGCACCACCGAAGCCGCCTTGAGCGCCACCGAAGCCACCTTGAGCGCCAGCTTGTGCTGGGAAGCCTGTACCTTGTGCGCCTGCTGGACGTGGGTTACGTGCTGGTACAACAGTTGAAATCGCGTGCTTGTAAACCATTTGACTTACTGTATTTTTTAATAAAACAACATATTGGTCAAATGATTCAATATGACCCTGTAATTTAATACCGTTCACAAGGAAAATAGAAACAGGGATACGTTCTTTACGGAGAGAATTTAAGAACGGATCTTGTAAAGTTTGACCTTTAGACATTTTTAACTCCAAAAAAAAATTTTTAAATCAGCGCAAAAAAACTATCTTTATTTTTCAACTAAAAATTATAAAAAGACAGTGTGCAAATTTTGCTTTATCCATAAGAGTTTCGCAAGTCTTCTTTCGCCTGCTTTATCGTCAAGTAAGTTTTAAAATCGTGTATTTCTTGCAAAGAACGTAACCACGTATATTGACGTTTGGCAAGTTGTCGTGTTGCAAATAAAGCTTTATCCTCCATTTCACGTTTACTTTTGAGACTTATATCACTTTTTAATAGAAATTCTAGTGCTTGTCGATAACCCACTGAACGCATTGCGGGTAAATTTTCATCTAAATCGTATTTTTCAATTAGAGCTTCAACTTCACTCAAAAAACCGATATTCCACATTTTGCTTAATCTTTGCTCAATGCGTTGATGTAATTCTACCCGATCTGGAAGTAAAGCATAATTATGAAATATGTATCGATATGGTACGTTTTTGGGTTGTTCTGCCTGCAATTTAGTAATTGGTTCGCCCGTAAGCTTATAAACTTCTAGTGCGCGAATAATCCTTTGCTTATCAGTCACATTAAATTTTATAGCTGCGGCAGGGTCCACAGAAACTAACTCATCATAAACAGCCTGCCATCCTTCATTTAAAGCTTTTTCTTCAATTGCCGCCCTAACTTGGGCATCTGCACTCGGCAAATTACTTGATAGACCTTCTAATAATGCCTTAAAGTACAACATTGTGCCTCCTACCAAGATAGGAGTCTTTCCACGTGAATGCATGTCATCAATCAACTTACATGCATCTTAAACAAATTGAGCAGCTGAATAAACTTCAAGAGGAGTAATAATATCAATTAGATGATGAGGATATAGCTCTTGTTCTTCACGAGTTGGCTTAGCTGTTCCAATATCCATATCTTTATAAACGAGTGCAGAATCAACAGAAATCAGCTCAAAATTTCCACGCTCGTATAATTCACATGCCAAAGCGGTTTTTCCGCTTGCTGTTGGTCCCATTAAATTGATGACGGGCAATTGATTTGACATGTAAAACTACTCTCCTCGAGCAAATAATTTATCTAATTGAGATAGTGGAAATGCACGCCAAGTTGGTCTTCCATGATTACATTGGCTCGCAAATTCGGTTTGTTCCATTTGGCGAAGTAAAGCATTCATTTCCGAAAGACTGAGTTGTCGGTGAGCACGTACTGCCCCATGACAAGCCATTCCAGCCAATAACTCATCTCTCTTTTGAAGTAAGCCCTGCGCCTCATCATTTGGATCTAAATCATTTAAAAGCTCGGGAATAAGATTTTCAAAATCAGCTTTTTGTAATATGGCTGGCACACCACGAACAATAACTTGCTCATCCCCATATAAATCAATTTCAAGTCCTAAACGCTCAAGTTGAGACTTTAATTCTTCCACTCGCACTGCTTGCATGCGACTAATAGAAATAATTTTAGGTATGAGCAACTGCTGAGATGTCCAAAACTCAGGTTTATCCCAAGCATTTTTCATTTGTTGCAACAAAATACGCTCATGTGCTGCATGCATATCAACAATAATAAGGCCTTCTGTATTTTGCGCTAAAATATAAATTCCATGCAGCTGTGCAATTGCGATACCTAATGGAAATTCATCGACTTTCGTTACTGGCTCAGTACCTTCATTTACTGAAAAATTAGCAGGCTGGTCACGCAATGGCGCTAAGTATGTCTTTAACGCATTATTCAACTGCGGAGTACCATTATATCTTGGTGTTTGATCTGCATAGTGAATAGCTTGCGGGCGGCTCGCGTTAAAATCAGTTAATAACTCTGTCGGTGCAGGCTGAGCTTGTGCTTCATTGTCTTGATTTGAAGCTTCATTTGCCCGATGCAACGTAAATTGCTCTTGATATTTGGGCTGAGGCTGTACTGAATAATCTGAGTTTTCATCTACTTTCATCGCTTGAGCTAAATCAGCGCTTGCTGTCTGAAATTGCGCCAGAGTTTCTTTTGCATAATGTCTTACGAACTCATGCACTTCTCTCTGATTTAAAAAGCGAATTTCATGTTTTGTAGGATGGACATTCACATCAATATTTTCAGGATCAACTTCTAAAAAAAGTAAATAAGATGAATGTTGATGGCCATGTAAAATTCCATCGTAAGCCATGCGTAACGCATGCGAAATCGTTTTATCTTTGACAATACGACCATTTACATAGACATATTGCATATCAGCCTGCGCACGAGCATCTGAAGGATGACCAAGCCAACCGGACAAACGCATGCTGATACTTTCAGCATCCATCCAATATGCATTTTGTATAAATTGCGAACCTAGTAATTGTTGTACACGCTGAAAGCGGAGTTCACCACTGTCTGCTATAGGTAAATTAATTCTAATATTGTCATTATGTTCGAGCACAAAACGTATATCAAAATGTGTTAATGCCAAACGGCGAACAATTTCTTCAATATGACCAAATTCAGTGCTTGGTTTTTTTAAGAATTTACGACGAGCAGGCACATTAAAAAATAGGTCCTGCACACGAATGTGGGTTCCTTTTTGTGCAGCAACTGCTTGTACCTCTTGATGATCAAATGCCGTACCGTTTACTTCAACCTGATGACCAATACCGCTGTCGTCTTGGCTACTGGTTAAAGTCAGTCGTGAAACCGCAGCAATAGACGCAAGTGCTTCACCACGGAATCCTAAACTCACAATCGCATGCAAATCTTCTGCTGTTTTAATTTTACTTGTTGCGTGACGCATCACTGCCAATGGTAAATCATCAGAATGAATACCATGCCCATTGTCAATAATTTCAATTAAGGTTGAACCACCTTGCGCAATTCGCACAATGAGTTCAGTTGCACCTGCATCAATTGAGTTTTCTAATAATTCTTTAACTACAGAAGAAGGTCTCTCAATCACCTCACCTGCAGCAATCTGGTTGGCTAACGCTGCGTCTAATGTATGAATACGACGTTGTGCTAGCTTTTCATTTATCATGAAACTGTTCCTGCAAAGTCTGGTACAAATGTTCTGATAGGAAAGTTAAAGTTACAAAACGGCTCATTTCATCGTCTGACTTTTGAATATCAATGGTGATATCTGGATCAGGAATTTCATCGGCACCTTTTGATGGCCATTCAAATAGGAATAATGCATCCGTAATATCTAAATAATCACGTATTCCCATTAGTTCAAGTTCGTAGGGGTCATTCAAACGATATAAGTCGAAATGGAATACTTCTTTATCATTAATTTTATAAGGTTCAACCAATGTATAGGTCGGGCTTTTAACAGAACCTTTATGACCTAAAGCCTGTAAAAAATAGCGTGTAAGCGTAGTTTTACCAGCCCCTAAGTCACCAATTAAATAGATCACGCCTGACTGAACATGCTGGGCCAAAGCCTTCGCTAAGCGATGGGTATCTTCTTCATGATTTAAGACCAATTTCAATGAATACGACATAGCACACATAACATGATTCAAAATAATCGATATGATACCATTGCCCTGCCTTAAAAGCCTACCTAAGCCTTAAATGTTGGCTTTTTTTACATCACTTTTATTAAATATTGACACCTTCTTATGTCTAGTCCGAACGAATTTCTTCCGCCAATGATTGATGGAGTTAGCGCAAGTCAGGTCTACCTTCCTGCGCAAATTGATGCTCAAACTATTTATGAGTATCTATGCCAACACTTTCCACATATCCAAGCAGCAGAATGGCAACAACGTTTTCAAGATGGGCTTATTTATGCAGCAAACGGACAGAAATTAACATTAGATAGCCCCTACTTAAGCAATACACATATTTTTTACTATCGCTTTCTTGCCTATGAACCACATGTTCCTTTCGAGCATCAAATCTTATTTGAAAATGATGATTTACTTGTGGTCGATAAACCGCACTTCTTAACAATTAGTCCTACCGGACAATATGTAAAAGAAACCCTATTGGTTCGATTAAAAAAACAAACAGGTAATGAATTTTTAACTCCAATTCATCGGCTAGACCGCGAAACCGCTGGAGTTGTTTTATTTTGCAAACGTCCTGAATCACGCGGAATTTACCAGCAACTATTTGCAGATCGACAGGTACATAAAATTTATCATGCTATCGCTAGATACAAATCAGAATTAAAATTTCCTCAAACACTTTGTTTGCACTTAGATAAAGGAACACCTTTTTATACAATGCAAGTTATTGCAAATGCTAAAGCAAATACTGAAACGAAAATTGAGTTACTTGAACACAATCAATATTGGGCTAAATATTGTTTAGCACCGTCTACCGGCAAACAACATCAACTTCGTGTACATCTTAATTATTTGGAAATTCCGATTAAAAATGATCCATTTTATCCGGAGGTTCAACATAAGGCTGATGATGATTTCTCAGAACCATTGCAGCTTCTAGCTAAGCAAATTTCATTTATAGATCCACTAACAAAAGAGGGAATGTCTTTTAATTCCGAATTTGAATTGACATTGTAATGTAGTCGTAATGACAAAAAGATTATTTTTTATGCCGAAAAACATTGAAATTACATTGCAATGGTTTAAAATAAATTTCTAAAAATTAAAATCATTTGGTTTTTTTATTCATGCGAAAAACAGAAGTTTATCAGGTTCGACTGGACTCCCAAGAGAAAAAACAAGCTTTTGCTGTTTTTAAACAACTGGGAATAACCCCTGCCCAAGCAGTGCGACTTTTTTTCAAACAAGTCGTATTAACTAAATCTATTCCTTTTGCGATCGAAAATCAGAATATTAATATGGAACAATTATTAAAACTGAGAAAAGCAAAAGTATCTTCATTGAACCAGAATTCATCTGCTCTATCTGAAGACGATGATCACGAAGACCTATTTGAAGAACTGAACGCACTTTTAGGGGAAAGTGACAAAACTTAACAGTGTTGCATTTTTAAACAAGTTTTAACGTTAGAAAGCTCTTTTTTTAGTTATGCTCTCTTTGTAAAAAAACATAATGATAAAATACAAGGAGTGCCAAATGATCGTTAGACGAGCGACTTTTGAAGACTTAGAGCAACTCGCCGTTTTATTTGATGAATATCGCCAGTTTTATGGCGCTTCTCCTAATTTCAATGAATCGCTTCATTTTCTCAAACAACGTTTTGAAAATAGTGAAAGCATATTTTTCATTCATATTAAAGATGAAAAAATTACAGGTTTCGTCTTACTCTATTTAGGTTTTTCTTCAGTTGCTTGTTCCACTTACTATATTTTAGATGATGTCTATGTAACCCCGGTTTTCCGTCGTCAAGGCTCTGCTAAACAGTTAATTGATACAGCGATCTTATTTGCTAAACAAGAAAATGCGCTAAGGATTAGTCTAGAAACTCAAAGTAACAATCATGAATCCCATCGTCTATATGAACAGATGGGATTTATTCGAGATAGTGAATTTCAAACTTTTCACTGTTTTCTTAAATGATATTTTGAGCTAGCTGTTTTTGCTGCTCTGATAAATAAATCCACTCCCCATCTGCAATTTCAGGTAAGACCAATTGCCCTATCTGATGCCGATGTAGTGCTTCGACTTTATTCCCTATAGCTGCAATCATTCTTTTTACTTGGTGATAAACACCTTGATGAATGGTCATGGTTAATTGATACGTTTCCAATACCCCTACATCTGTTGCAGCAAAAACACCCTTTTCTTGATGCAAACTCACACCTTGGCTCAACATCTCAATTTGCTCAGATGTAACCGGATCTATAGTCGTAACATGATAAACCTTTGGTACATGTTTACGGGGATGAGTTAAAGCTTGAAGATATTTACCGTCATCGGTAAGTAAGAGTAAACCTGTTGTGTCTTGATCTAAACGACCAATAGCTTGCACACCACGTTGAATCATGATTTCTGGTAAAAGACTAAATACGCTTTGATGATGATGAGGTTGGTGCGAACACTCAAAACCTTTTGGTTTTTTTAGAGCAAGGTAAACTTTTTCTCGATATTGATAAGTTTCCCCAAAGAGAGAAAACTCTAAATTTTCTGGAGAGAATTGCTTTTTGAGATCATCTGCAATCTCTCCATCAATACTTACAGATCCGTTTTTTATTAACTGCTGACAATATTTACGTGAACCAAACCCTTGTGATTGTAAAATTTTTTCCAGCAGCATGAAGTTTTCTCATTAGAACTAAGCTGTTATTTTAACGTAGTTTCCACTTTTTACTAAACGCTACGAGCAGCTCTTTACATTTACTTCATTCAACTCGCACTCTATTCTTCGACTACTCGATAAATATTTTCGTTCTGTTCACTTTCAAACAGCAATTCGGTTGTAGGCAAAATAATTTCATTATCCACAATAATATGTTCAATACGTTGACTAAGCTTTAAGGGCTCATTTTCATGTTCAACTAAATTTTGCTTTAACTGTGCTTTTGCATCATGGATCTGATCAAATTGATCTTTAATTTTGATATCAATAATTTCCATAGTTGTTATCCTTGACTCATAAATACTAACTATTTTTATACCACAGCTTCAGAAAACAATAATATTTAACTTGTTAATTTATATAACATTGTGTCCAAGCGTAACTAAAAATTAAAACTCCTTAACATTGAATGGCCTATAAAGATTTATCTTTTTAAAAAATGATTTAACTATAATTTTACAGCAGGAAGCTTTTACATTTGTCGCCTTAATTATTATACAATTCCATTTTATTTCTTGCCTTTGCTGCTGCTCATGCTTGCCCAATTTGATGTTAATTTAGTTGTTCTTTTAGTACTGCTGATCTGCGGTTTATTAAGTCAAAATGCAGCTGTAACTATTGCAGCAGGCGTATTAATTGTAGTTAAAATCACACCATTAAATCAGTTTTTCCCTTATATTCAAGCACATGGTCTTAATTTAGGAATTCTTATTTTAACCATTGGCGTACTTACCCCAATTGCCAGTGGTAAGCTCAGTGGCGAAAGTATTTTAAAATCTTTTATTAGTTTTAAATCTCTTACAGCAATTGCAATTGGTTTGTTAGTCGCTTGGTTAGGTGGTCGCGGTGTGAAATTGATGTCGAGCCAACCTGATGTTGTTGCAGGCTTACTCATTGGTACAGTAGCAGGTGTTGCTCTTTTACGTGGTGTCCCAGTTGGTCCCCTTATTGCCGCAGGTCTACTCTCTTTATTTATAGGCAAATAAAATTTTGGCATTAAAAAGGCGCCATTAGGCACCTTTTTAGCTTTCATGCTTAGGCTAAATTAATTGTTTTAGCCAGAATAGTAGGCGTTACGTTTTAAAGAGAATTTTTCTAACTGCTTTAAGAAACCTTCAAAATAGCTTTTCTCTTTTTCTTCAGTTCGATATCCCGCATATAATGTCCGTCTTAAACCTATTGGTGAAACGCAATCTAAACGGCGGCTAGTCACCCATCCTTTTTGCTCATATTCATTTACGACCCAATCAGGCAATGCGGCAATACCTCGCCCGCTCGCAACAAGCTGGATAAGCATTTGGGTTAAATCTGTCGTTCTAATATGCTTAGGTTGAATATTCGTAGGAATGAAAAGTTTAGACATAATATCTAAACGGTGCTTATCTACTGGGTAAGTAATTAAAACTTCCTCTGCTAATTCTTGAACTGTAATATTTTCAGCTCGAACCAACGGATGTGTGTTAGATAAAACCAAACGCGACTCATATTCAAAAATAGGAAAATACTCGATTCCTTTTAATGCAATGGGATCGGCTGTAATGAGTAAATCAAACTCACCATTTTGTAAGAGTTCATGAGGATTAGCTTCAAACCCAGAAGCAAAATCTAAGTCTACATCTGGATATTGCTGTCGGTATTGATTTAATAAAGGCATTAACCAGTCAAAACAACTATGGCATTCAGAAGAAAAAATAATTCTGCCTGTCTGACCATGCACAATACGAGTGATATCACTCTGAGTAATCTGAATTTGAGGCAAAACGTCATCAGCTAACTTAAGTAAGCGCTGGCCCACATTGGAAAAACTAACTGGACGACTACGTCGATTCACAACCTCGACCCCATACCAATGGTCTAATTCTTTTAATTGATGCGAGATTGCCGATGGCGTTAAGCAAAGATCATTAGCTGCTGAAACCAATGAACCATGTTCACGTAGAGCAACTAATGTTTTAAGATGACGAATTTCTAACATGGGCACAAGCCTGAACGAATAGATTTATCTATAAAATTTTTAAACGTATTCACTACTTTTTAGTAAATAGAGGTAGTTCAGATAAATCTCAACCAATGAGCAAGATTCATCTTATCACAAAATTAATTAATTTCCCTCAACTTGAATTCTATTTCATTATTTTTGTTTTAGATGAATATTGATAATTTTATAAAGCTAGAAAGAGCTCTAATCAAATGAGTAAAAAGATTCGGCAACTCCTTAATCAAACTTAAGTAAATTTTGAAAAAATAGACCCATATTGGGTCTATTTTATGAAGTAAAACTATTGTGCAGCTACATTTAAACTAATAATCGTATAATTTTGATTCTGAGGTTTTACTTTTAAATTGATCGGTGCCGTAACTTCTACTAAATACTCTCCTGCCTTTGGAAAATTAAGCTCAACCTGACCGTTACTATCTGCTTTAAACTGCTGCACTTGTTTGTCAGTTGCGCCCTTTTCTCTTAAATTAACTTCAGCATTCGCGAGACTTTTTCCTTTTTCAGTTATAGCTAATTTAACAGGTTGAGCAGCTTTAATCTGGTTTGGGTGCAGAGAGAAACTAACTTTAATTGGTGTATGGGGAAGTTGAATATTTGAAACTTTCCCTTTAGAAAGAAAACTTTGTAATGTCCACTCTCGTGTCACTTGTTCTGTTTTAATCATTTTTGTTTTAAGGTCAGCTGGAATTAAATATTCCCGTTCTGTTTTTGGTGGAGCTTTGTCAGATGGCATATCAAAAAATAGATGCCATGCTTTTTGGTCATATACATACTTTAAAGGGTAGCTCGCCTGAGTTTGAACAATGTATGTGCCTTGTTCTGGTAGATCTACATCAAAAACAGTTACAGACTTATGTAAAGTTTCTGAATTGACGGTTTTAAGCTCATTTTTAGGTGTAATTACAGTAAGCTTGGCATCCTTTAAAGCATACTCACTATTTAGTGCTTCTTCAGCATAACCAACAATTACAGGTACTTGAGTTTGTTCTGTTTTATAAGCTAGAGGCGCTACGTAAGGTTCATGAGCAAAGCCTGTTGTACATATCAATGCAAGTGATAACATTAGAAATCTATTCATTATTACAAAATCCTGTTGTACACAAAGTTGAAAGTTTTCAGACAAAATTTAAGCAAATATAGCACATGTAAATAAAAGTAATTCTTATTATCATTAATAAATTTAAAGTTAAGGTTTTTCTTTCTTTTATATAAATACAATTCATCTCTATGAAATTTGTAAACTATCTCTCAATATTTTAGTTTTTTATTATTTTGACCTCTTTTCCCTTATACTCCCATTTTTGAGACTCTTTTAAACTTATTATGGCGTCACCCCACTCTCCTCTTTCTACACCTCAACACTATTCACTCTTTTTAGCAATTTTCTCACTTGCAGTAGGTGGCTTCTGTATTGGAACCACCGAATTCGTCGCAATGGGTCTTATTCAAGAAATTGCCAATAATTTAAATATTACAGTACCAGAAGCTGGTCACTTTATTAGTGCCTACGCTTTAGGAGTTGTTATTGGCGCTCCTATCATCGCTATTCTTGGAGCCAAAGTTCCTAGAAAAACTTTATTACTCGGCTTAATGCTTTTTTATGGTGTAGCTAATGCCTGTACCGCTTTAGCTCATACCCCCGAAACTGTTTTAATCTCACGTTTCATTGCAGGTTTACCACACGGTGCATATTTTGGGGTTGGTGCATTAGTTGCAGCAGAACTCGCTGGTCCATCAAGAAGAGCTTCTGCGGTTGCCCAAATGATGATGGGGCTTACCGTTGCAACTGTAATCGGTGTTCCTCTAGCAACATGGTTGGGTCAAAACTTTGGCTGGAGAGCTGGCTTTGAGTTTTCAGCAACCATTGCATTCGTTACTTTAATTGCTGTTGGTTTCTTTGTACCCAATATTCCAGTCCAAGCTACTGCCAGTATAAAAACAGAGTTAGCTGGTCTTAAAAATATCAACATGTGGCTAACACTAGCAGTAGGCGCCATCGGTTTTGGAGGCATGTTTTCTGTTTACAGCTATGTCTCACCAATTTTGACTGAATATACAAAAGTTAATATCCAAATTGTCCCTATCGCTTTAGCTATCTGGGGTACGGGTATGGTTATTGGTGGCTTAGCAGCGGGATGGCTTGCTGATAAAAACCTAAACAAAACGATTGTAGGTGTACTCATTAGTTCAGCTATCTCTTTTGTTGTTGCCAGTTTCTTAATGAGTAATATTTATACTGCTATTGGCTCATTGTTTTTGATTGGTCTTACCGTAATGGGATTAGGCGGAGCATTGCAAACTCGTCTAATGGATGTTGCAGGTGATGCTCAAACATTAGCAGCCTCTCTCAACCACTCTGCCTTTAATACGGCCAATGCATTAGGTGCATTTTTAGGAGGATGGGTACTCAGCCATCAAATGGGTTGGATCGCGCCAATCTGGGTAGGTTTTGTTTTGAGCCTTGGAGGCCTTATCATTTTACTTATTGCATTCGCAGTAGAAAAAACGAGCAAAAAAGTTTAATCAAAGAAGATACTAACTGATTATTTCTAATCAGTTAGCTTTCCACCACAATGAGGGCAATAACATTTTTTCTCTCTAACGGATTCTTCTTCCTCTAATACTTTTTCACGCATAATTTGAATAATCAGGTTATGCGCCTGCTCTTTTGGCAGCCCCACTTTTTGACGGATCCGCTCTATTTCAATTTCATCATGTAAAATATCAATCCCTCGCACTTGAAGTAACTCACGAAACTCTTGCTCCAGCCTTTGGTTACGCTGGTTAAGTTCATTTGCAAGCCCTGATGCCAGAATACCAGCCGGTAATGCTGCAATACCAACACCCAATATAGTAATAAGTGCCCCTAATAACTTTCCTAAACTGGTCACTGGAGTGACATCGCCATATCCCACCGTAGTTAAGGTAACAACCGCCCACCACATAGATTTAGGTATTGAACTAAAAGCTTCTGGTTGAGCCTTATTTTCGACTACATAAATTCCTGAAGCAGTCATAATAATCATAATAATTAAGATAAAGATAACCGCTTGAAAAGAACCTTTCTCGCGTTTAATCACACATAACAATATCTGTAGTGAGATAAAATACCTTGTCAATTTTAATAAACGAAGTAAACGTAAGATTCTGAGCATACGAAGATCGATTCGTACGAAGAAATTTAAGTAAGCAGGTAAGATTGCCATCAAATCAATAATTGCTTCGCCACTTTTCATCCAGTTCAAGCGGATTTTCCATGCAGATTGCGTCGTATCTCGATCTGCAACACTCCATAATCTTAATAAATATTCAATACTAAAAATTGCAATTGAAATAACTTCAAAATAGTCAAACCAAACATGATAACTTGAGTACAAATCATTCACTGTTTCTAATAAAACGGCAGCTACGTTACCAACAATTAAAACAACTAAAAAATAATTAATACATCTACTTACGGTAGTTTCATAGTCATGATTATGAAGGTTATTATAGAAAAATTTACGCAATCCCTTCAAAGCTGAATTTTGCATATTGATCTGACCACTTGATATTGAAGATATAGTAAGCTCTCACTGCCTATTCACCAATATAGTCTTTAGTAAATTTTCCTTCACTCGCCTCGGTATTTAAAGTTTTTCCTTTCCTTTCAGGTCAATTCACCGCTACACATCGGAATTCATTTTCTTCCCACCACAACACATCATAGATGCCTGGGTGTGATTTTAAGATAATATTTATATAATTTTGCAGCACCATAATATGATGTGTAATATCAAGTTTTCTAAATAAAAACTTTCTTAAAATAGGTGTATTTGGTGAAATAAAAATTGCGAATCCATTTCTATATTCTTCATAGACACTTATTCCCAGATACATCGTTATTTCAGGCAATGGAATTTCAATTTGCCATCCCCAATTTTCACTATATAGTTCTACATTTAAATGATATCTATTTCTCAATATACTAAAAATATATTGCGCGATGTCTTCAGTTTTTTGAACTAAAATTCCTCCTTCGTTGGAGTGTATTTTTTGTTCATATAGTTGATAATCATCAAATTTAAATTCAACTATTGTCTTTAGCATTCTCAAATTCCCTATATAAAATACCCATATTTTTTTTAATTATTTTTAAGTTCGTTTAATTATTTTAAAACAAAAAACCAGTTAATTTCTACTACTATATTCAATTTTATATATATCAAATTTTTAAATGATATATTTAGCGTTTTCAAATAAACCTATGACTCAATTCACACTTTTAATAAAAATAACAATTCATAAAGAATATTTTTTAATCAATATTTAATATAAGTTATTTTATTTAATAATTTTTGCATCACTTATATCTTAATCCAGAAGTATAATTTATTTCTCGATTTTTAAAATTTTCTAAAAATTATTATTAAAATATATTAATTTAATTAGATATCTTTATAGCTTTTTTTTAAAATTAACCATACTAAGTACTATTTATTAGACTGATATCTATACAGAGAATTTATCTTTCTGACATCCATTTCAGAATTAAAAGTTCAGAAAAACTTAATAATTTAGGTTTAAATTAAGAAATATTTAACTTAAAAGAATGACGTTTTTCAGAGAAATGAAAGCTAGTACTTATTGCTTGTGATTTTTTGAATTCTTGAATCATTTAATCGATAATAGAACTTTAATACTTATGTCTTTAGCGATTTACTCATAAAGAACTTTAATTTTTAATCATATGAAAACAAGGGGAAATTACATGGGATTTAAAGCCCTCCCTACACTTATTTCTTTATTTATTACAATGTTAATCTGGTTCGTGATTCCTGTACCAAATGGTGTTGATCCTGATGCTTGGCATTTGTTAGCGATGTTTGTCGGTGTAATTTCTGCAATCATCGGTAAAGCGATGCCAATTGGTGCCATTGCGATTATTGCAATAACTTTAGTCGCTGTGACAGGTGTTACCAACGACAGCCCAAGTGGTGCAATTCAAGATGCCCTTAGTAGTTTTGCAAATCCCCTGATCTGGTTGATTGGTATCTCCATCATGATTTCTAAAGGTTTGCAAAAAACTGGATTGGGCGCACGGTTAGGCTATTTATTTATCGCAGTGTGGGGCAAGAAAACCATTGGTATTGGTTATAGCATGGTACTTTCCGAACTCATCCTCGCTCCTGTAACACCCAGCAATACGGCACGTGGTGGTGGAATTATTCATCCGATTGTACTGGCAATTTCTACTAGTTATGATTCTGATCCAGCCAAAGGCACCGAAGGTCGGATGGGGAAGTATCTTTCATTGGTTAACTACCAAGCTAACCCGATTACCTCTGCAATGTTTATTACGGCAACCGCCCCCAACCCATTAGTAGTTGATCTGGTCGCAAAGGCTACCAATAATGAAATTTCATTAAGTTGGAGTACATGGGCACTGGCGATGTTACTGCCAGGTTTGATTGCTTTAATTATTATGCCTTTGATTATGTATTTGATGTATCCACCCGAAGTCAAAGAAACGCCTAATGCAGCTCAGTTTGCTAAAACTAAATTAAAAGAAATGGGTCCAGTCAGTAAAAATGAAATCATCATGCTTGGTGTATTCGGTATTTTATTGATGCTATGGGCGGGTATTCCTGCCATGATTTTTGGCTCCGTTTGGGCTGTTGACCCAACAACGACTGCCTTTATTGGTTTAGGATTATTGCTACTTACAGGTGTACTCACTTGGGATGATATTCTGACGCAAAAGAACGCGTGGGATACGATTACTTGGTTCGCAGCATTAGTCATGATGGCAACTTATTTAAATAAGCTTGGTTTAATCGCATGGTTCTCGGGTGTTTTAGAAACCAGTATTGCTCATTTAGGACTAAGCTGGATGCCTGCTTGTTTATTGTTAATGCTTGCCTATCTGTATGCACATTATATGTTTGCTAGCACCACGGCACATATTACTGCAATGTTTGCAGCCTTTTATACGGCAGGACTTGCACTTGGTGCACCGCCAATGCTCTTTGCTTTAATGATGGCAGCAGCTTCAAGCATTATGATGACCTTAACCCATTATGCGACTGGCACTTCCCCTGTTGTGTTTGGCTCGGGTTACACCACACTCGGTGAATGGTGGAAAGCTGGCTTTGTCATGAGCGTGGTTAATATCATTATTTTTGTAGTGATTGGCGGACTTTGGTGGAAAGTGCTGGGTTATTGGTAGAATTATTTTAGTTTTAAAAAGCCCCTTATGATGGGGCTTTTTTCATATATTTATTTTAAAAAGGACTCAATTATATCTGCTTAATTAATCGGGCTTAATATCATAAACCCAATTCCGTGCTTGTTGGTCTGTTGTAGTTTCGCAGACGTAGTAATCTTGATCCCATGAGTCTGGATGGAAGATTTCCTTTTTGTGGTAGGTTACTTGTTTGTTATTTTCGACACAGATAAAGCTATCACCTTGATCTTTAACAGCAGAACCGTTAAGAAATCCACCAATACATAAGAAGCGGGATTGTTTGGCCATTTCGTTACATCAACGTTTAAATCATTAACAGTGTTTTATAAAGCTTTAATTTCTGGTTTTCCATCTAAATATGACAAATAATATTTATTAGTTGTAACTAACTTTAATAAAAACTTATTAACTAACTCTCTTAATATTAGTGTATTTTTCCAAGCTTGATTAACATCAGTTATATCATTTCCGTGAGCAGCATCATTTCGCTGTTGCCAAGCTGTTTTTTCAATATCAGATAGAGATAATGAGATGTCATTACAAAAAAAATCCATCTTATCTTTTTGAGAATAAGTATTCAAATTCCCTATTTTATCTAGAAAAATTCTCTTTTGCTCAGGCTTTAGCTCAAACTCTTCCAATTGTTGTTGTAATCGCTCCCGCATTTTTTTAAAAATTGCTTTATCTAAAATTTTACTATAACTAACTTCATGAATTTTCATATATGTAGCTTGTAGCTTTTCAATAAGTGCTCCATAGTGGACAGCGGCAGTAATTGAATTAGAATTTACTGCTACCCAATATGTAAAAAATATATTACCTAGATCATATTCTTCATATTTAACATAGAGTTCTTGAATCAAATTTTCAAAAATATCAACTTCTATAATATTTAAAGCACTTAAACTAAGAGGTGTAGGTACTTGAACATTGATAGCCAATTGTCCTCTCTCATTATCATGAATATTTCTTAAATAACTATAAGAAGGTGTCATATATTTATTTACAAAAGTATACCCATAAAAAACTAATGGACAACCAAAAACAAAGGAGATTATTTTTCTAATTTTATCTCTTTTAAATAATTCTAAATTTTTTCTATATAAAATTAAGCCTCTATTTCCAACATCTAATTTGATTATATATACATCACTATCTTCAAATTTAATTCTGATACTATTTTTAGTGAAATTATTTTTATTAATTATTTTCTCTATAATTTCAAGATCTGTACCAGATAATTCATATTTTTTTCATGATTTTCATTAATCTTCATTGAATGTGGAAAAATATGATTAATCTTTAAGCCATCTAAAAACTCTATTAAATACTCAGCTCCTATCGAACAATTATTATCAGTAAACTCAAAATCATCCACTACATAAATATCAATGTAGCTATTTTTTCCATGTATTTGATTTATTTTTCTACTTTCAGGAATAGCAAGCATTAATATTTTTTGATCAAGATAATGATGTTTAAATTCAAGCTGAAATTCCTCCCTTGAAATTTCGCCTTCTCTATCCTTAAAATTAAAATCTTTTACTGTTGCTTCACCTATAACCTTTAACAATAACCGAGATTCTTTATCTCGAAATAAAGACATTTCACCTTGGTTATTTCTCAAAAAACCATTCTTAATACACTCATATTCATTGAAGTTTAAATGATCAATATTTTCCCAAAGGCTAACTGACATTTATAAAATCTCCAAAAAATAAGGGCTGATTACTCAGCCCTTATTCTAGCTTTTTGCTCAAGCAAAGCATAGCTTTGCTCTTACGCTAGGGAAAAGCCTTTCGGCTTTTCTTGGTCCTAGCTCATTAAGTCAATTGAGCAGCTTGGATTTTCTTAGTATCAACTTGATCAGCTTCTTTAGTATATTCGCTCATCTTGTCGAAGTTTAAGTATTTGTAGATGTCAGCAGAAGCGCTGTCGATTTGCG
>Ga0105247_10001069_pt1 | contig 20467 bp, 19 predicted proteins | sample KBSS24metaG_FD_81519 | JGI IMG/M metagenome (GOLD analysis project Ga0105247, IMG submission 81519) | Switchgrass rhizosphere microbial communities from Kellogg Biological Station, Michigan, USA - KBS S2-4 metaG | ecosystem: Host-associated > Plants > Roots > Rhizosphere > Soil | place...
ATGATTATTTGCAATCTGCTTTACATGAACGCAGGGATATGGCCGCTATTGATTATAGAAAAAAAGCGGCTGAGTCTGGCGTAAAATCTGTGAAAGGTGAATTATATCCGGGCATTGCATTAACAGGAGGGTATATAGCTGCCGATGTGCCAAATGTGTTTTCTGTTACAAATGCAGTTAATATTGGCATTGGTGTTTCATACAATGTCGGCTCACTATGGAAAAATAAAGCAAAAGTGCAACAGGCTGAAGCGAGAGTAAAACAGTTGGCAATTAGTGAATCGATGATGGATGATAATATTCGCTTGCAGGTTAACAGGAGCTATCTTAATCTGCTCAGCTATCGTAAAAAAATTGAAGTATATGCTAAGGCCATCGAACAGGCACAGGAAAATTATCGCATTGTAAAAAATAAGTTTGACAATAGTCTTGCCACTACTACTGACCTGCTTGATGCAGATATAGCACAATTGCAGGCAAGGCTTAGTTATACACTGGCAAGAGCAGATGCATTTGTTGCTTATCATAAATTGTTACAAACAGCAGGCCTGCTGAGTAAAGAATTAAAAAAATAATCCAAAACAATAATTAATCGGGCATGGAAACAACAGAAACTAAAAAGAAAAGAAACCCTGTTTTTATAATTATACTGATAGTGCTTGTGCTTGGCGGCGGCTGGTTTGGTATTTCAAAATACCAGCACAGCCTTCATCATGAAGATACAGATGATGCACAGATAGGAGCTGATATTTCACCCGTGATACCAAGAGTAGCAGGATATGTAAAGGATGTTAGGGTAAATGATAATCAGCATGTGAAAAAAGGAGATACTTTATTGATCCTTGATAATCGTGACTATGAAATAAAAGTTGAACAGGCTGAAGCAGCGCTGGAAATTGCACAAACCAATCTTAATACTGCAAAAGCTACTACTACTGCTGCAAGAGCTAATATTTCTACCTCGCAGGCATCGGTTGGTACAGTAGATGCGCAAATAGAAGCTGCAAAAGTAAATCTATGGAGAGCTTCACAGGATTATGATCGTTATGCTAATCTTATAAAAGATCATTCAATAACACAGCAACAATATGAGCAGGCATTAGCTGCTAAACAAACTGCAGAAAAACAGTTATCGATTTTACAGGAACAAAAAAAGCAAGCGCAGCAACAAACCAATGCAGTGTCTGTACAAAGCAATGCGACTGCTTCGCAAATAAATGTTGCCAGCGCAACTATTCATCAAAGACAGGTAGATGTTGATGCTGCGAAGTTGAATCTTTCTTACACTGTCATTACTGCGCCGGAAGATGGTCTTGTTTCTAAGGTCAATGTACAGCCGGGACAATTTGTACAGGCAGGTCAACCTTTGTTCAGTGTAGTGCATAGCGATAATGTATGGGTCATCGCCAACTTTAAAGAAACACAATTAGATAAAATGAAAGAAGGGCAAAAAGTAATTATAAAAGCAGATGCTTATCACGGTCATAAGTTTGAAGCAATGCTTTCTTCTTTTTCTCCGGCTACAGGGTCCACATTTGCGCTACTGCCTCCTGATAATGCCAGTGGAAATTTTGTAAAAGTGGTTCAGCGATTACCTGTGAGGATCGACTTTACTAATAAGTCAGACACCCTGGTAAAAAAATTAAGGCCGGGTATGAATGTAACAGTTGATGTACATCTCGATTAATTGCTGAATAATGAACAGAACGCTGAAGAGTGCGACGCAACAGGAGTTGATAGTAGTAGTGAAGCCGGGCAAATAAAAAATCTTATGGTACAAGCAAGTTCATTGGTTGAATATGGTTCAAGAAGGGTGATCATTACGATAACAGCAATCATTTGTGCATTGCTCGAGATCGTTGACACTACCATCGTGAATGTGGCGCTGAACGAGATGAAAGGGAACCTTGGCGCTACTACAAATGAAATTGGGTGGGTAGTTACCGCTTATGCCATCGGTAATGTGATCATTATTCCGATGACCAGTTGGCTTTCATTGCAATTTGGAAGAAGGAATTATTTTACTGCTTCCATTATCATTTTTACTATATTTTCTTTTTTATGCGGCAATGCAACAAGTATCGAAGAGCTAATCATTTTCCGGTTTCTACAAGGTATAGGTGGAGGCGCATTACTGGTAACTTCTCAAACGATCATTACTGAGAGTTATCCTCCGGAAAAAAGAGGAATGGCGCAGGCTATCTATGGAATGGGAGTTATCATTGGGCCAACACTTGGCCCACCCCTGGGTGGATATATCACAGAACATTTTAACTGGCCTTATATTTTTTATATCAACATTCCACTGGGCGTCATTGCAGCATTGCTCACACTGCAATTTGTAAGAAGTCCAAAGTATGCTGAAAAAAGTGCAGCAAGTGATATTGACTGGATCGGTATCGGGCTTTTAGCAATCTTTGTCGGTTGCCTTCAATACGTTTTGGAAAAAGGCCAGGAAGAAGATTGGTTTAGCAGCAGTACCATTATTGTTCTTACAGTATTAAGTGTATTGGGCTGTTTCTTTTTTATCTGGAGAGAAACAACATTTCGAAATCCTGTTGTGCATTTAAAAGTATTGGGCAATGGAAATCTAAGAATAGGCACGATCATGTCTTTTATTCTTGGGTTTGGATTGTATGGATCAACATTCATTATTCCATTATATACGCAATCAATTCTTGGCTGGACACCAACGCAGGCAGGATTGCTTTTTGTCCCGGCGGCATTAACAACTGCATTCATGATGCCCATCATCGGGCAACTATTACAAAAAGGAGCAAAGCAACAATATCTTGTTTCCTTAGGCTTATTAGCGTTTTTCTTTTTTTGTTTTTGGGGATATAATATTTTGACCTCTGATACAAGCAAAGCAACATTCTTTTGGCCCTTGATATTAAGAGGAATGTCGATGGGCCTGCTTTTTATTCCAATCACTATGCTATCTCTTAGTACGTTAAAAGGAAGACAGATAGGAGAAGGAGCAGCATTTACCGGAATGATGCGGCAATTGGGAGGTTCTTTTGGTGTGGCAATTATCAGTACTTATATGTCACGCAAAATAATGGTGCATCGGGCTGATCTTGTAGGTAAATTGGATGTAAACAATCCATCCTTGCAAAATAAAATTACTGCTCTGCAACAAGGGTTTATTGGAAAAGGATTAACTCCGGATGTTGCGATGAAGTCCGCCTATAAAGCTATCGATTATACGGTAACAAAACAGGCAGCTATTCTATCCTACATGGATGCATTCCTGTTTATTGGGGTGATATTTATTTTTTGTATTCCTTTTGTGTTACTGGTAAGAGGAAAAAAGAATAAATCAATGAATGTAGCAGAGGCAATGCATTAAGAATTATATTTAAATTATTTCTTGTAATCATTAATATTAATTCTCTCTTTGCAAAACCTGTATTCCATTTCATCGTTACTGCTTACTACTAACAGCCGGTCTTTACAATATTCATCAACCAGTTTATGATATAGCTCAATGCCTGTACTGTCTAAATTGGTACAAGGCTCATCCAATAATACAATGGAAGTGTCAGAAAAAAGAGTTTGTGCCAATTTTACTCTTTGTTTCATGCCTGATGAATAATAACGTATTTGTTTATCAGCTGCATTTTGCAAATCCAGTAAAGAGATGATCGAATCAATTGTAATTTCTGCCAGGAAAGGTTTAAATCCCTGATGAAAATGTAAAAACTCCTTCAGTGTCATTTCTTCAATTACTTCTAAATACGGGGCACAGATTGACACATAACGATACACATTTTCGTTTGCTAATTGCCCATTGCTAATTGCCCATTGAATATTCCCTTCATTCATCATCATGCTTCCGCTCAGCGTTTGCAATAAAGTGCTTTTTCCTGATCCGTTTGGACCAATGATTGCATAAGACCTGCCTGATTCAAAATTGTAAGTAAGGTGGCGAAAGATCCAGTCACGGTTAAACCGTTTGCCGGCATCAGTCAACGATACCTTCATCGCCGTTTGTTTTTGAAAAGCGTTTAATGATGCCTCTTTGGGAGTTGCGGATGAATTGAACTATTTCATCTCTTTCATCAGTTGCAGCAAATTCTTCTTCTAAATATTCAACAGCCTGTGAAATGTTCAGGCTTTTACCGTAGATCACACGGTATATTTCAAGAATATGATTGATCTTCTCAACAGTAAACCCTCTTCTTTTCATACCGATAGAATTTACTCCTGCGTACGACAAAGGATTGCGGGCTGCTTTTATATAAGGAGGCACATCTTTGCCAACAAGGGATCCTCCGCTAAGCATGGAATGTTGACCAATGTTTACAAATTGATGGATAGCACACATGCCACCTAGTATTGCCCAATCACCAATCGTCACATGTCCTGCTATCTGTGTGTTATTACTCATGATGCAATTATCGCCAACAATACAATCGTGGGCCAAATGGCAATAAGCCATGAGAAGGCAATTTTTACCGATAACTGTTTTTTCTTTTACCCTTGTACCACGGTTCACTGTTACAAATTCACGGATGGTAGTATTATCGCCGATTATTACTATAGAATACTCACCCTGGTATTTCAGATCCTGTGGAATAGCAGCAATAACGGAACCGGGGAATATCCTGCAATTTCTACCTATTCTTGCCCCTTCCATTATAGTTACATTAGAGCCAATCCAGGTACCATCTCCTATCTCAACATCTTGGTGAATAACTGTGAATGGGTCGACCTTTACATTGGTAGCCAGTTTAGCATTCGGATGTATATATGTGTGCGGATGAATCATTAAGTTGGTTACATAAAACAATCGTTTTTAAACGAAGCGGTGCAAAGTTAATCGTTAACGCTAAAAACGGAATTTTTTTTGCTCCTATATTGTTAAAACTCAGGCATTCAGAGTATTCGATCAATATAAGCACGGAAAATCAACCATTGCATTGTAAATTTGTTATTCGTTTATGCATAATCCACCGGATATATTAGCATTGGCTTATAAGCAAAACCTGATGCAGGATCAATTGACCTTGTTACAGGAAAAAGAACAACAGATCCCCGGTTCTGTTCAATACACTATTAAAAGGTATCATCGCAATATTCAATGGAATATTGACGACACCGGCATGATGGTATATCATTATCAAAAAAATAATCCGCGGGAAAATTATTTTGAGCTGAAGTTCTGTGTAAGTGGTAATGTGTATTGCCGTAAAAAAGATACGGAATGCGATATGTGTCAGTTCAGCGCTTCAAAAAATTGTGTAGAAAGGGTGGACAGTGTTGATATTGTAAGCTTTCGTTTCTCACCTATGCAGCTTAGTCAATTTGTAAAACCCAGAAAAGGCAATGCTGTACTGACGGATGATATTCTCAATTTCAGGCATGTTTCATCATTCAGTAAGATACTACCGCTCTGTGGTAAAACAAGAATGGTACTTGAAGCTTTGCTTAATCATACATATACTGATACTCTTGAAAATATTTTCATCAATGCGCAAACACAAATGTTGCTATTATACAGTCTCGATTGTATGCTTGGTGAAAAAGAGATCGATGTGGTGAATTGTAAATTCCTTGCTAATGAAGCTGACAGGGAAAAGATCGTCAAATCAAGAGAGATCCTCATTCAGCATATTGGTGAACCCATCACGATTAAAGAACTCAGCCGAAAGGTAGCTATCAATGAATGCTACCTAAAAAAAGGATTTAAAGAATTATTCGGCACTACGATATTTGATTTTTACCAGAGCCAGCGTATGGAACATGCTAAATACCTTTTATATGAAAAAGGATTAAGCGTAACAGAAGTTTCTATGATGCTCGGTTATTCTTCTATTTCACATTTTTCTACTGCGTTTAAAAAACACACAGGTCTTAAACCATGTGAGTTATTATTACGCTGATTAATTTTTCTTTTATCAAGTTTGTTTTGCGGATTGCGTAAACCATTTTTCTCATTCCGTAACGAATGCTAATTCTACAGGAAGACATTTGCCATAAATTTTATAAACATGAAAAAAGTTTTGGCTATTGTCAGTGTATTGTTAATTGGCTTTATCGCAAAAGCACAGGATCGGTACTTCGCAAGAACTTATACATCGAATGTGTTACCAAAAGGGGCTATTGATCTCGAATTCTGGCATACATCAAGGTTGGGACACAAGAATCAATTTTATCATGCACAGGATCAAAGAATGGAACTTGAATTTGGATTGGGTAAAAATCTGCAAACTGCTTTTTATTTTAATCGATGGCAGGAAAGATTCAGTACAACAAATGATGGTACAGAGACAAAAAATGAAGTTGGATTTAGCAATGAGTGGAAATGGAAGCTGAGTGATCCGACAATAAATAAAATCGGTTTTGCTCTCTATGAGGAATTGGGAATAAAAGGTGGCGATGAATTGGAGCTGGAAACGAAACTGATCTTTGATAAATATATAGGTAAAAGTCTTTTTGCTTTTAATGCAACACATGAGTATGAAAAAGAATTTGAATGGGAAAATGGCAAAATAAAATCCGATGAATGGGAAATGCCAGTAGAGTTTGATCTTGCTTATATGTATAACATTAGTAAATCAACCGGGCTGGGTTTTGAAATGCGCAATCACAATGAAATTTCAAAAGATGAAGGATGGGAGTATTCGGCTCTTTTTGGCGGCCCCACATTCATTTATCGTACCGGCAAATGGTTTGTTATTGCAAATTATTTACCGCAATGGGGAAACCTGCATAAAACCAATATCGCACCGTTTAATAAAGTCCTTGATGAACATGAAAGAGCGGAGGCAAGAATTTTAATTGGAATTTCATTATGAAGTTTAAAAAGAAAATAATTATAGGAATGATCTGCCTGGCTGCAGCAGCTTGTGGATCTACAGCCCGGCTTTTTCCTGATGAAAAAAATTTACCTGCCTATCAGAAAAAAGTTCCCAGAATTACATATGGGCAGGTAAAAGAAGGCGCAGAATTATATAGCAAAACCTGCAGCGGCTGCCATAAATTACATGATCCAAAGGAATATACCATCGATGGGTGGAATAAAAACCTTACCGAAATGTTTCCCAAAGCACATCTGGATGATAAGCAAAAACAAGACCTGATCAGGAATTATTTATTTGCTCTTTCAAAATAATTCAGCTTGTAAGATTGTTGACCTTATTGTAATGATACCCTGTATTGCTGATTCTCATGAAGTGATACAGAACTATCTCCTTTGATGGTTTTATATCCAAGATAAATAAAAATCAATCCAATGAATTCGGTAACATAAAGTACTTCTACATAACCAAATTTGGTAAATGATCCCCCGATGCCTGGTAGTAAACCTCCGATTGCAATTAATAAATTGCCCGTAAATCTTTTTTTAAACTGAACATTCTTAGCATACTTAAAAGCAGAGTATACAGCACCGCCAACAAGAAATATAAAAGCATATAGATTAATAAATGGTGTCATAAGTCGGACAAATTTCCATTCAAGGATTTTTCCTGTCAGCCTGTTATTTTCTACCAACGAAGTATTAACCGGGGAGAGAATAACAAAGACAGCTGCAGTTATTATCACAATGACCAGGATTAAAGAAAGGCGGTCAGCAATTTTTTTTGAATATAAAAGATATACAGTTCCTTGTGCAAGTGGGGCGCCACCTAATAAAGCCCCGGTAATGTACCATGCTTTAAAATTGACTACTGAAAAACCAATTAATGTGTTAGCACTTTCTGTAACGGTGCCTGCGATGTAACATAATACTCCCATCATCCACCAAAAGATATGCGCAGACTTTTTATTATTATTCCAATGCCGGTAAAGCTGTATAAAAAAGTATAACCCGAATAAGGTAGTAAAAATGGGGATGTAATTGATTAAATGCATAAAGAAGTACGCAAAGATGCCGGGTTAATGAAACATAAATCTCATCCTTCTGTAAAAAAACCTTGTTTTTTGAATGATCTTAATCAGGTCATGGCATGATTGATAAACAAATCGTTGTCATTTTTTTGTAAAAGAAAAATTGAATGCTTATTCATGACAAAGCGATGATAAAAGTGATTTATTACTGATAAATCTTTGCCCTTCACCAATTGCTGGAAGATGAAATATTTTTTACTAACATTTGTTTTTTACAACTTTTGTTTCCCTGCATTTTCACAAACAGATTCTTCTAAGCTATTAGATGAGGTCATCATTACGGCAACAAGAACGGAAAGAAAGCTTGGCAATGTTGCAGTTCCCGTTCAGCTTATTAATAGTAAAATCATTCAGCAGAGTGGTTCGGTTCGATTGAATGACATTTTGCAAGAACAAACAGGATTATTCATTACAAGTGGCGGTGCAACGACCTCAGCCGGTGGTGGCGTATTTGGAAATGGAGTGCAGATACAGGGATTATCTCCCGATTATACATTGATATTACTGGATGGGGAACCTATAATTGGCAGGCAGGGAGGTATTCTTGATCTTTCGAGGCTTACAGTTGGAAATATCAAAAAAGTTGAAATAGTAAAGGGTCCTTCATCAAGTTTATATGGTAGCGAGGCGATGGGTGGGGTTGTTAATATTATTACTGAGCAATCTCAACAAGACAAGCTCACCGCATCATTGCGCTATGGAAGGTTCAATTCAACTGACGCCGATCTTACAGCTGCAATAAAACGAAATAAATGGGGACTACAATTATTTGGTAATAGAAATAGTTCAGATGGTTTTGATCTTGATAAATCGACGCCGGAAAAGACAGTGGATCCTTTTAGAAACTATACCTCACAGCTTCGATTCAATTTTTGGCCAACAACAAAAACCAAGATCAGTTTATCTGCACGGTATTTTAATGAAATACAAAAGAATTTTTTCCCGGTAAAAGATATTGCAACGGGTAATGATATTAATATAACAGGTGATGGTCGCATAAGAGATCGAAACATTAATCCTGTTATTACCCAAACATTTAATAATAATCTCAAATCATCTTTGCGATTTTATTTCAGCCGGTATGAGTATGAACAGAAATTGGAAAAGCAAGTCGAGCAGGATCTTTATTATTATGATTTTTTTCAGCAAGATTTTTTTCGTGTAGAAAATCAAACAGACTGGCAATGGCAAAAAAATAATTATCTCAGTATTGGTGGAGGATTGGTTGAGGAAAGATTAAATACTACACGGTATGCAGGCAAAAGAAGCAATAATGTTCGTTATGGATTTATTCAGGATGAATGGAAGAACGATAAACTAACAGTAATCGGAGGATTACGCTATGATAATAATACTGCTTACAAATCAAAGCTGAGCCCTAAGCTTGCAGCTCAATACAAGCTAAATAATAAGTTTCGCATCAACGCCTCCTATGGCGCAGGTTTCAAAGCTCCTGACTTCAGACAATTATTTTTAAATTTTTTAAATACTGCCGCAGGCGGTTATGTGGTATATGGGGCGAATGAAATAACTATTGACGAATTACAAGTACAAAAACAACAGGGTGTTATCATTGAAATTTTACCCAAGGCGTATCAATTAGCTTTATTAAAACCTGAAACTTCAAAGGGTATTAATGTTGGTGCTGATTATAATGTAAACCCGAAATTGAATTTTAAGATAAACTTTTTCCGCAATGATATTGATAACCTGATACAAGTGGACATAATTGCTTACCGAAGTAATAATGCGCCAGTATATAGTTATTTCAATGTATTAAAAGCTTTTACTGAAGGCGCTGAGTTGCAGGCGCAATATGTTTTAAATAAATACATTCAATTGCAGGGGGGATATCAATATTTAATTACTGCCGATAAAAACGACCTGCAAAAAATAAAAGATGGTACTGTTTTCACCCGTGATTTACAATCCGGAGCTGTTACAAAAATGCATAGAAGTGAATATGCGGGTTTGCCTAATCGTTCTGCTCACATGGTGAATACGAAACTTTTTTACGATAATAGCTCAACTGGATGGTCCGGTTCCCTGCGTGCCATTTATCGCAGCCGCTGGGGCACTTATGATAAAGATGGTAATGGCGTTATCAATCGCAGCGATGAGTTTGCAAAAGGTTTTGTGATGTTAAACATAGCTGCTGCTAAAACTATCCATGATTTTAAAATACAGGTTGGCATTGATAACCTGTTTAATTATAAAGATGAGTTGAATCTTCCTGCTCAACCGGGTATTCAACCTTATATTTCTTTAGCTTATTCATTTATTACTAATCATAAATAAAAAAAGATCATGAAAAGAAAGCGGAACCTTATGTTTACTCTTGTTGCATTAAGTACCATGGGTATTTTATTTTCCTGTAAAAAAGATGAAACAGGAACTGTGACACTACAATCAAAACAAGTAAAGGATTTACAAGCTGATACTATTATTGGCGTATATACCAGCGGTCCGGCCACTGGTCAGCCGTATGGTTCAGGTAAATTCACTTTTTATAGTCTTGAAACAAATTCATTGATAGCAAATAGTGATTCGGCTACCAACAAATGGGATATTGGCTTACGTGGTACAACAATTATAACCAATGGAGGAAATAGCGGACCCGCATCCGGAGGTGCTTTTGTTTATGTCGGAACATTCGATGATTTGAAATCAGTCCCGGCAGACTCCGTTTTTCGTATCGATAATGCACCAACTTCTTATGCTATCCGTACAGGAAGTGGTAACGGATGGTATTCTTATAATGGAGCAACGAATATAATTACACCAATTCCCGGCCGGATATTAGTCATTCGTACAGCCAGCGGGAAGTATGCCAAAATAGAAATACAAAACTATTATAAGGGAGGAGTGACTCCTGATGCTTCAGCCAGTGATGAAGACAAATTAAAAAAACAACGCTATTATACCTTTAGATTTATTTACCAATCAAGCGGTTCCAAGAATTTTTAAGAATTTGAAAAATCAAGTAAAGCCATTTGTTTAGGCAGATGGCTTTTTCTTTTTTTATATCAGGTTGGTTAAATACCCGGGGCGTTATTTCCTTAACTTCGCAGACTTTTTAAGCCATGAGCAGTAGGTACAGGGAATTTTCCGGGTTAAATCTTCCTGCAATTGAACAGGAAATATTAAAGGGCTGGTTTGATAGCCAGGCTTTTGAAAAAAGTGTGTCCTTACGTGAAGGCGCTACCCCATTTGTTTTTTATGAGGGCCCACCCAGCGCCAATGGTATGCCTGGTATTCACCATGTTATTTCCCGCACATTAAAGGATTTGGTTTGCCGCTATAAAACCATGAAGGGTTTCCAGGTAAAAAGAAAAGGTGGCTGGGATACACATGGATTGCCCATTGAATTGGGCGTAGAAAAAGAGTTGGGTATAACCAAAGAAGATATTGGTAAAAAAATAACTGTTGAAGAATATAATCAGAAATGCCGGGAAGCAGTGCTGAGATATAAAGATAAGTGGGATGACCTGACAAAAAAGATGGGTTATTGGGTTGATCTCAATGATCCTTATATCACTTTTAAAAATGAATACATTGAAACGCTTTGGTGGCTGTTGAGTGAATTATATAAGAAAGGATTGCTGTATGAAGATGTAAGCATTCAGCCTTATTCACCTGCTGCGGGAACTGGTTTGAGCTCACATGAATTAAATCAACCGGGTTGCTATAAGGATGTAAAGGATACGAGTTGTGTGGCAATGTTTAAAGCAATTCGTAATGAAAGAAGTGAGTTCTTATTTCAGGAATCAGAAACCGCAAGTCAGAAGTCTGACATCCGGCATCATACATCGGACATCTTCTTTCTTGCGTGGACGACTACACCCTGGACGCTTCCTTCTAATCTTGGATTAACTGTTGGTCCTAATATCGATTATGTTTTAATAAGAACGGTCAATCCTTATTTACATAATCAAATTGATATTATTCTTGCCAAAGCTTTGTTGTTAAAATATTTTGCCAGTGAAAATGAGAATAAAAGTTTTTCTGAATATAAAAATGATGGCAAAAATTTGCCTTATTCAATAATAGCAGAGTTCAAAGGAAAAGATCTGGAAGGATTTTCTTACGAACAGCTACTTCCTTTCCAGGCAAACAAAACAGATAATCCAAATGCTTTTAAAGTTTTAATAGGTGATTTTGTAACCACTGAAGATGGAACCGGCATTGTTCATACGGCGCCTGCTTTTGGTGCGGATGACTTTAAAGTTGGAAAAAAATATGGCATTGGCATATTGACAATGGTTGATCGCCAGGGAAAATTTGTAGATGGATTAGGAGAATTCAGTAATCGTTATGTAAAAGATTATACGGACGATCCAAAGTATGTAGATGTAAATGTTGATATAGCTGTTAAATTAAAAAAAGAGAACCGGGCATTTAAGGTTGAGAAATACGAGCATAATTATCCGCATTGCTGGAGAACTGACAAGCCTATTCTTTATTATCCATTGGACGCCTGGTTTATTAAAACGACTGCTATAAAAGACAGGATGGTTGAATTAAATAAAACCATCAATTGGAAGCCAAAATCAACAGGTGAAGGACGTTTTGGTAATTGGTTGGAGAATATGGTTGATTGGAATTTAAGCAGAAGCAGATTTTGGGGAACGCCATTGCCGGTATGGCGAACAGAAGATGGCGAAGAAGAAATTTGCATTGGAAGCATTGAAGAATTGAATGAAGGAATTCGAAACGCTAATAGAGTATTAGGCGGAGATATCAATAAGTATTATTTGCACGAAGGAATACTTGATCTTCATAAACCTTATGTCGATGAAATAATTCTTGTAAGCAAGTCAGGAAAACCAATGAAAAGGGTTCCTGACCTTATCGATGTATGGTTTGATAGTGGCGCTATGCCTTATGCTCAATGGCATTTTCCTTTTGAAAATAAAGAAACGTTCAGGCAAAACTTTCCCGCAGATTTTATTTGTGAAGGAGTAGATCAGACAAGAGGATGGTTTTATACACTACATGCTATTGCTGCATTGGTGTTTGATTCAGTTTCATTCAAAACTTGTGTGTCGAATGGATTAGTGCTTGATAAGAATGGAAATAAAATGAGTAAGCGCCTCGGCAACGTGGTTGATCCATTTAAGACTATTGAATCATTTGGAGCTGATGCGACAAGATGGTATCTCATTACGAATGCGTCACCGTGGGAGAATATGAAATTTGATATTGACGGTATCAATGAAGTCCAGCGGAAATTTTTCGGTACACTGTATAATACTTACCAGTTTTTCGCTTTGTATGCTAATGTGGACGATTTTTCATTTAAAGAAAAGTATATTCCTTTAAACGAACGTCCTGAAATTGATCGGTGGATTCTTTCTGCACTAAATACACTGGTGAAGAAAGTGAATGAGTACATGGACGATTATGAGCCAACGCAGGCCGGTCGCCTTATTGAAGATTTTGTTGATGAACAATTGAGCAATTGGTATGTACGATTATGCAGAAGACGTTTTTGGAAAGGAGAATATGAGCAGGATAAGATCTGCGCTTATCAAACCTTGTATGAATGCCTGGAAACAATAGTGAGATTAATAGCACCCGTTTCACCATTTTTCAGCGACGCTGTTTTCCAAAACTTAAACGAAATAACAAATCGATTCAAGGCAGAATCGCTTCATCATGTCGATTTTCCTGTAGCCGATAAATCAATAATTGATGAGTCATTGGAAGAAAGAATGCAATTAGCACAGGATGTCTCTTCTTTAATATTATCGCTCCGCAAAAAAGTAAATATAAAAGTACGCCAGCCTTTACAAAAAGTATTAATACCGGCGTTAAATGCTTCTATGAAATCTCAATTGCAAAAAGTGGAAGATCTTATAAAAGCAGAAGTGAATGTAAAAGAAATAGAATACCTGGATGCTGACAATACATTTATCAGTAAGAAAATAAAACCCAACTTCGTGGCTCTTGGAAAAAAACTGGGGTCAAAAATGAAGGCAGTTACTTCTGCCTTATCACAGTTTAGCCAAATAGATATTGCAAAATTTGAAAAAGAGGGTAATTATAATTTGCTGATTGAAGGTGAACCCGTAATATTACAGATAGCCGAAGTAGAAATAACCAGTAAGGATATTCCGGGATGGACTGTGGAAAATAAAGGACAATTGACAGTTGCGTTAGACATTACCATCTCGCCAGAATTAGAAGCTGAAGGCAATGCCCGGGAATTTGTAAACCGGATTCAAAAGATTCGTAAAGACAGTGGTTTTGAGCTTAATGATAGAATAGAAGTTAAAGTTGCTGCTCACAATGGCATGAAGAATTCACTTGCTCAGTATAATACCTATATTTGCGCCGAAATTTTGGCAGATAAACTTGAAATACTGCCCGAAATTCAGGATGGTACTCAAATTGAAGTGAATGATGTTTCTCTAAAAGTAATTGTTTTAAAAAAAGGGTAAACTATGGCAAATAAAAAAAAGCCGGCTCCTAAGAAAGTAGCCAAACCCGCCAAAAAAGCAGCGGCTAAAAAACCCGTTGCTAAAAAACCCATGAAAAAAGATAAAAAACCCGCCCCAAAGAAAGCCCCTGTTGCAAAAAAGCCTGTTCCTAAAGCACCTGTAAAAGCAAAGCCTGCTGCTCCACCACCTAAAGTGGAAGAGAAGCCTGTTGCAAAAAAACCCGGAGCATCTGATCCCAAATCATTGGTATCGATAAAACAAAAGGTTAGCCCGGTAATAAAAAAGGAGCCACCCAAGCCAACCAAAGTGGTTATACCAAAGACAACAACTAAAAGCTCTGTGAAGTATGAACCTGAGTTTACTAAATCGGTTTTGGATTCGCCGGCTTACCAGCATTCAGGTCCTTCGATGCGCTATTCTGATGCTGATCTTGTTGAGTTCAAAGAAATAATTCAGAAAAAACTCGATGCTGCCAAAAAAGAATTAGCCTACCTGCAGGGATTAATAACCCGCAAGGATGAAGGTGGTGATATGGATGAAGCCCGTTACATGACCATGGAAGATGGAAGTGTAAGTATGGAAAGAGAGCAGCTAAGCCAGATGGCAAGCAGGCAGATCACTTTTATTGATCACCTGGAAAAAGCAATGATGCGTATTGAAAATAAGACCTATGGCATTTGTCGTGTTACAGGTAATTTGATCGATAAAGCCCGTCTTCGTGCAGTACCACATGCTACATTAAGCATCGAAGCAAAGCAATTGATGAATAAATAAAATTAAAGAAGACTTTTATAAAGACCTTTCAATAACTGAAAGGTCTTTTTTGTTTCAGAATGTTATTTTCTTTTATCAAGGAATATTTGAAAGCCAACTCCAAGCATAACCCCATGATTGCTGTATTTGAGTGTAGGCTCTGATATGGCAGTCTGATCTATACTTCCATTATTACCAAGATCAGTAAGTGTAGTTGTTTTGTAAGTTCTTTTGTTATAAGAATAAGTATAACCGACAAATAAATCAAGACCCGTATGTTCATTTAGCATTTTTGTAAAACCTAATTCAACGCCTGTATTAATAAAAAAATCACCAGACGACTTCCCATCATAAGAATTTTTATCGCTATTAGTAAAATAAAAACCGTTATTGCTGGCAGAACCAATACCGCCATTCAGATTAAATTGACCAAAAGGCATCATAGTGCCGGACGATTTAAAATAATTTCGGGCAAAGCCGCCAATTCCCATATTGAAACTATTTGAAATATCCCTGTTGAAAATATTGCCATTAGCTGCTTTGGCAAATGTTTTCTGATGGGTGTATCCAAAATTCAATAAAGCTCCGATAGCTGTATTATCAGAAACAAACCATCCCATAGAAGGATTAAGGCTGATACCGAAATTATTATTAGTGGAGGTATATCCTGTTGTAGGTGCAGGATAGCTATAATCTGATTGAGAAGAATTGAAAAAAGCGCTGCCAACAGATGCACCAGCCATTCGCATACCTTTTTTTAGTTGAGCATTTATTTCTGTATTTATCAATAATAGTAATAGAACGATAAGGGCAAAAACTCTTTTCATATAAACATTGATTTAAAAAGAAATGGACGTTAAATAACAAATATAACTTTTCACCGTATCTCCTTATTGATATTTATTGAAAAGGCCAAACAACCTTTCTTTCCCCATTGTCTTTAAAACCTCATTTGCGAAATAGAAAAATTCCCTTTACTTTTAAAAAATCAAAACCTATTATTCGCCTCCAAAACAAACGGTATGAGAAAGTTCAAAACTCTTTCCCTTTTAGCTTTAGCCATTTCTTTTGTAGTTGTTAGTTGTACCAAAGAAGGCCCGGAAGGCCCGGTTGGGGCTACAGGCCCACAAGGTCCCGCAGGTGCCAATGGAGCAAATGGAACTAACGGAACGAATGGAGCTACTGGCCCGGCTGGTCCAATAGGCCCGCAAGGTCCTGCTGGAAGCGCAAATGTTATTTATTCTTCATGGCAAACTCCTAATAACTGGAGAGACACCGTTCTGTCCGGACTTACTAATTGCAAAGTTGATAATGTGACGGCTACTTCTATTACTTCTGCCGTTCTTGACCAGGGAGCAATATTAGCATATGTAAAAAATACTTTTGGAAACAATGATGGCCCTTTTCCATTGCCCTATATATATCAAACCGGTTTTGGAGTACAGGTAACACTTTCTTATTTGCCAGCTGTAGGTAAAATGTTTTATACGCAATTCACTTCAGACAATTCTGGTAGTGTGATTGCTAGTTCACGCCAATATCGCTGGATAGTTATCCCGGGTGCAGTGGCCGGGGGCAGGTATGCAAATGGAGCTCAGTCATATGCAGGATACACGAAGGAACAGCTTAAGACAATGTCTTATCATGATGTATGCACTACATTTAGTATTCCTGAATAATTCTTAAATAAAATTTTATTTAATCCATCCACCTCAGGCGGATGGATTTTTTTTATGCATATTGTTTCTGCTTATATTGCTTCACAAAATTTCGCTAATGAGAAAGGATTTTTTACTATTTGTTTCAATTATAGTTTCAATCAGCTTGTTTGCCCAACCTCGTATTATTTCCGGTCCCATGCTTGGTCCGGTCGAACTTCGTGATGCAAAAGTTTGGATTGAAGTTTCACCGGAAGTAAAATCTGTTTCGCTTCAATACAATAAAAAAGGCTTTGCAAATACCGTAAAAACTATTTTTTATAAAGGCGAATTAGGAAATGAATTCAACCCCATTCAATTTACAGTTGGAGGATTAGATATTAATACAATGTATGAGTATAAAATCCTGATTAATGGAAAGGTAACGAACTATGGCGGTGAGTTTACTACAAAAGATCTTTGGCAATGGCGCAAAGATCCTCCTGATTTCAGCTTCTTGACAGGAAGCTGTGCTTATTTCAACGAACCAATATATGACCGGCCAGGAAAGCCTTATGGACTTGATTCATCTATTTTCGAATCGATGGCTAAAGAGAAAGCCGCTTTTATGTTATGGCTGGGCGATAACTGGTACACAAGAGAAGTAGATTTTTATAGCGAATGGGGACTTTGGTATCGGGCACATCATGACAGGGCCCAACCTGTTTTACAAAAGTTTTTAAAATCTATGCCTCATTTTTCTACTTGGGATGATCACGATTATGGACCTAATGATATTGGCAAAAATTATATTTTAAAAAATACAAGCAGGGATATTTTTATGAAATACTTCTGCAATCCCTCTTACGGGGAAAATGGCCAGGGCATTTATACAATGACATCGTGTAGTGATGTAGATGTTTTTATAACGGATGATCGTTGGTTTCGCAATGATGACGGCATGAAAGATTCAGTAAATGGAAAACCAAACCCGGAAAAAAGGATGCTGGGCGAGCAACAAATGGAATGGCTCAAGAATTCTTTACTGTATAGTACCGCTACTTTTAAGATCATTGCCATTGGCACGCAGGTTCTCAATCCTATTTCAAACCTTGAAAAAATGTGGGATTTTCCTGCAGAATATGATGAGCTTTTAAATTTTATAAAAGATAACAAGATCAATGGTGTCTTGTTCCTTACCGGCGACAGGCATCATAGTGAAATAATAAAAACAGAAAGACCGGGAACTTACACGCTATACGATATTACCGTTTCTTCACTAACGTCTGGTACAACAGTGTTTGGTGGAGCAGAAAAAAATAGCCCTCACAGAATATTTGGATTAGAGGGAAAACAGAACTATGCAAAATTTTCTTTCACCGGCAAACCAAAAGAAAGAAAACTGGTAGTGGAATTTTTTGGTGTAAAAGCAGAAAGACTGGGAGAATGGAATATCTCTGAAAAAGAATTAAAAACTCCACGATGAGAAAAATTTTACTTGCAGCAATATTTCTTGGTTTTTACTCAGTTACCTACTCTCAACCTAAACAAATAGCCGATTCAGTACAGATAAAAACCATCGTATTGAATTTCTACAATTGGTATAATAAAAACTGGAAAAGGCTGGATGGATTTAGACTGTATAGCGGAATAAAAGTAAAAGATTCACCTCCTTATAAAATAAACTGGAAAGAAGCCGAAAGATATTTTGCTTTTATAAAAATAAATATGCAACAGTTGGGAAATGAGTTTATAAATAATGAAAGAAAATTTTTCAGGCAATGCGATTCAGCTTTCAAAGCTGAACCGGACGAAGAAATGCCTTATGGTTTTGATTATGACAGGTTCACTAATAGCCAGGAGGATCCACAATGGTTCATTGATGACTTAAAAAAAGCAAAACAATGGTCTATACTATTTGCAGACGAAACAGCTCATGTTGATATTTTGGGAACATACTCAGATAATGGCAGAGAACTTGAAACAGTAATAATGTGCCTGGAAATGAAAAAGGAAAAGACAAAATGGAAGATTGCAAAAATCGGCTGTGTGTATGATGTAACAGAGAAATAATAAACTTAAGAGATGACCATACATTTTGGATATAATAAAGGGCAAGTGTTACAGGCATTACGTTATCATTTTATCAGCCGGCCCGAGATACGCACAATGCTGATATTGGTTAATGTTTTTACGTTAGGTTCCATCACGCTTTATTTTTTTCATAAAATAACGCAGATGGCTTTTTTGATTGGTTCATTGCTATGGATAATTTTAATGATCAGTTTCTGGTTCATATTACCTGGCCTTGTATATAAAAGAGCAATTACATTCAGGCATCAGTTCAGTATGAATTTTGAAGAGGAAGGTTTTTCTTTAAATCACGACAGGGGATCAAAATCATGGCCGTGGAAAGCCTTAAAAAATTTTATTGAAAGCCCTCATTTTTTTCACCTCTATTTTGATAGCAAATCTTTTATTCTTGTTCCTAAAAATGGATGCAAAGACAGGGATGAAGTATATGAACTAAGGCAATTATTAAAAAAGAAGGTAAAGAAGTGAATTGTTAATAGCGCAACCCGTACTCCGAAAACTTTGTGCTTTATGACTTTTCAAAGCTGTTTTTCCATTACGTAGTGTGGTATAGTTATTTCGATAAATTCATCACCCGCTACTTTATATCCCATCTTCTCATAAAAACCTATCGCATTTTTACGGGCATGCATAGAAAGTACTTTATAACCATGATCCCTGGCAAGATTTTCGGCAAAAGTCATTAATGCTCTTCCGATACCTTTTCCTTGCAGATTATTTAATACTGCCATTTGCCGCAAACGAATAGTGCCGGGCTTTTCTTCTACCAGCATACAACAGCCAAGCATATCTTCATCTTCAAAAGCTCCAATAAGCATATTATCTTTTTCTTCCTCCAGTTCTTTTTCATCGAAACTAAGCCCAAGAGGCCTGCGCAAAATATCTTCCCGCAGCTTGATCATCTGCTTGTATTCCTTACTGCCATGGTCTATAATTTTCAAAGCCATTACTAAGACGGTTGATAGGGTTTTCAAATTACAAATATCTTATTATACTGCCAACCGTTTGTATTCTTTATTTGATGAACGAAGGATATTTCTTTTATGTTGCTTTTTTTACTCGTTTTCAGGTCATTGCAATAAAAATGGAAAAAAAAGCCTTTCGCATGGCTATTAATTCAAAAAGTATATTTTTGCACCCATATTAACCAAACTTATATCACATGTCAGACATCGCATCAAGAGTTAAAAAGATCATCGTTGATAAACTGGGTGTAGATGAAGCCGAAGTAACTAATGAAGCTTCTTTTACTAATGATTTGGGCGCCGATTCATTAGACACTGTAGAACTGATTATGGAATTTGAAAAAGAATTCAATATTTCAATTCCTGATGAACAAGCCGAAACGATCACTACTGTTGGTCAGGCTGTTGCTTATTTAGAAGAGCATGCAAAATAATAATCAGGGTGCCTGTCTGCCATAGACCTATGGCGCATTGCAGCAGGGAATAAAACTAACTCCGCCTCCGGCTGTTAATTACAGTGAAGGCGGTTTTTAATCTTCGTATAAAAATATTTATCTGATAGCCGTATATGGAATTAAATAGGGTTGTAGTTACCGGCATGGGAGCAATTACTCCGTTGGGCAATACTGTTTCAGATTATTGGAACGGATTGATCAATGGCGTTTCCGGTGCTGATATG
>Ga0105247_10001079_pt1 | contig 20346 bp, 20 predicted proteins | sample KBSS24metaG_FD_81519 | JGI IMG/M metagenome (GOLD analysis project Ga0105247, IMG submission 81519) | Switchgrass rhizosphere microbial communities from Kellogg Biological Station, Michigan, USA - KBS S2-4 metaG | ecosystem: Host-associated > Plants > Roots > Rhizosphere > Soil | place...
CACGGCGAGCGCGGCGCCGGCGGCGAGGGAGAGGAGCCCGGCGGTGCGCAGCGCGGGGCCGTCGCCGCGCAGGTCTTGGCAGTGGGTGCGCGCGTCGCCGGTGGGGAACGAGCAGTCCTGTCCGGCCCACGCCGCGCCCACGATCGCGAGGGCGCCGCCGCCGAGGACGCCGATCCCGCCGCCCACCGTCAGGACGCCGCCCAGGACGACGCCGGTCTCGGAGCGCGGGCGCACGACGCGGACGGCGGGCGCGTCGCTCGCGTGGGTGTCGCCGCTCCTGTCGTTCGGATCGTCGGCCGCGGCGCTGGGCGCGGCGAGCGACGCGACGGTCCACATCGAGAGCGCGGCGAGCGCGCGGAGCTTCTTCATCGGAGGTCCTTTCGTTCGTCTGTCGGCGCTCAGTCGCATCCCGGCATCCCCTGCCCCTTGCCGACGAGGCACGGCAAGCACACCTCCGTCGGGCGGCAGCTCGATCGGAGGATCGGGCCCGACGGCTTGATCATCGAGGCGAAGCAGACGTCGAGGCACACGCCAGAGAAGCCGAGCGCGTCGCACCTCACGGGGTCGCCGGAGACGAGCGCCGCCGGCGCGCACACCTCGTCGGAGGGGCAGACGTCGCGCGACAGCTCCCCGCGCGATCCCTCGGGGACGGCCTCCTCGCGAATGCACGACCCGGCGCCGTGGCAGCACGGCTCCGGGGCCGCGCCGGGGCCGCCGACGCACGCCGCCTCGTGCACGCCGATCGGATCGCAGGTGTGCGTGTCTTGTCCGTTCGTCGGGTCGATGCACGGGACGCAGCGCTCGTCCTCGGCGCAGGTGTCGCGCTGGATCTGGTCTTTGTGGGCGAAGACCTCGTCGGCGAGGAGGCTCATGCAGACGCCGGGCGCGTCGCCGATGAAGAACTTGCAGGGCGCGAGCGTCCGCCCGTTCGCCGCGAGCACGGCGTCGGGCACGCACACGTCGCCGCCCTGGCAGCGGAGGAGCGTGGGGAGCGACGTCTTCGACGCGTCGAAGCAGTGACCCTTCGCGCCCCGCTCCGCGCCGCACGCCGCGAGCGCGTCCATCGGCGGAGCGACGAACGGCGAGTCGCACGTCCGGACCTCGCTCGCCGTGCGCGCCGGATAGATCACCGTCTCGCGCGTCTCCTCGCCGATCGAGCACGCCGCGGCGCAGAGCGCGGAGAACGCGACGAGCGCGGCGAGCGCGCGAGCGTCCCCGCGTCGCACCGCGCGCCTCACGAGCAGCCCGGCGCGCCGGTGCCCTTGATGAAGGTGCACGGGACGCACACCTCGGTGTCGCCGCAGCCCGTCTTCGAGAGGAGGCCGATGTCGCCGGCCGCGCCCATCAACCCGTTGAAGCACTTGTCCAGGCACACGCCGTCGCCGAGGAGGCCGCTCGAGCACTTGACCGGCGCGCCCGCGACGAACGCCGCGGGCACGCACGCGTCGCCGTCGGCGCAGGTGTCCTGCTTCGTCTGGCTCTTCTGCGACGCGGGCACCGCGTCGCTCGAGATGCACACGCCGTTGCTCTTGCCCTTCGTCGTGCAGCACCCGGGGAGCGGCGCCGCGTCGGCCCCGCCGGCGTCGCCGCCCGCGGGCGCGCTCGCGCAGGCGCCGGAGTGGACGCCGATCGGCTGACAGAACGGCGTCGGCGCGTTGCCGTGCGTCGGATCCGCGCAGGGGACGCACAGCGCGCCGCTCGGGCACGCGTCCTGTTTGAGCGCCGAGCCGCCCTGCTTCTCGATCTCGGGGACGAGCGCGGCGTGGATGCACCCGCCCGGGCCGATGATCGACGCGCAGCTCTGGAGCTTGCCGCCGTTCGCCTCGAGGATCTCGTCGGGCACGCAGACCATCGTCGCGTCGGCGCACGCGACGAGCTGCGACGCGAGCGCGACCTTCGCCGCGTCGTAACAGTGGCCGAGGCCGTTCCCGCACGCCGTGAGCTTCGCCAGATCGGGCTTCACGTAGTCGTCGCCGCCGCACGTCGCGCCGCCGCCGCCGGTCGTGTCACCCGCGGGAGACGTCGACGACGCCGACGTGTCGACCGGGCCGCCGCCGCCGTCGCTCTTCGCGCTCTTGGCGTCCTCCGTCGAGATGTACGTGGGGCTCCCGAGGGTGCACGCCGCCAACCCGGCGCACGCCACGGCGCCGGCCAACCGAATTCGAATCGCGATCATGGTCTCCTCCGCGGTCGTCTCGCCGCGTGAGCCCGTAGTGCCAGCGACGTGCCACGACGAACGGCAGGGAAAAACGAGCTCCGCGACGCGCATCGCCGCGCCGATCCGGCGACGCGCCGGAGACACTCGGCGGATCGTCCTGCCGAGAAGCGCGAGTTCCCTATCGGTGCCCCAGGCTCGCGCCCGGCGCGCCGGGGGAGACGCGACGCACCTCGAGGGGGAGCCGTGGTACCGTGAGCCGATGGAGGCAGACCGGCCTCGCGTGGTGGGTCGCTACGCGCTCTACGACGAGCTCGGCGTCGGAGGGATGGGGTCGGTGCGCATCGGCGTCGCGCGCGACGGCGGGACGCTCGAGATCGTCGCGGCGAAGGAGCTCCTCCCCTCGGACGACGGCGACCCGAGGCGCCTGGCGATGCTGCTCGACGAGACGCGGCTCACGAGCCTCGTGCAGCACCCCAACGTCGTCGCCGCGCGCGACTTCGTCTACGACGGCTCGCGGACCATCCTCGTCATGGACTACGTCCACGGCGTCTCGCTCCGGAAGCTCCTCGTCGCGTCGCGCGCCGCTCCCGTCCCGCTCCCGATCGCTGCCTCGATCGCCCGCGACGTCCTCCGGGCGCTCGACGCGGCGCACCAGGCGCGCGACGAGCGGGGCGCCGTCCTCGGGCTCGTCCACCGCGACGTGTCGCCGGAGAACATCCTCGTCGACGCGGGCGGAGCGGTGCGCCTCGCCGACTTCGGCCTGGCCAAGGCGCAGGGTCGGATCGCCTCGTCGCGATCCGACGGGATCAAGGGGAAGCTCGCCTACCTCGCGCCGGAGCAGGTCGGCGGCGAGGTGAGCGCGCGCACCGACATCTACGCGGCGGGGCTCGTGGCGTGGGAGGCGATCGCGGGGCGGCGCGCGCTCCACGGCGAGAACGAGGCGCACCTCCTGATGCAGGTGCTCTCCCCGCAGATCCCGAAGATCCGCGAGGTCGCGCCGCGCGCGCCCGCCGCGCTCGACGCGGTCCTCGCGCGGATGCTCGCGCCGGCGTCGGGCGCGCGGTTCGCGACCGCGGGCGAGGCGGCCGGCGCGTGGGAGGCCGCGCTCGGAGCGGCGTTCGCGCCGCGCGACGCGATCGCCGCGTGGGTCTCGTCTCTCGTCGGAGACGTCCTGGACGCCCGGCGTCGCCGCCTCGACGCGATCCTCGCGCTGGAGCGCGATCGCCACGCGGAGGCGATCGAGCCCGCGATCGCCTCCGAGCTCGCGCCGCCGATGCGCGTCGCGACGTGGCGGATCACGGCGGGCGCCGCGCTCCTCGCCGTCACGGCGTGGGCGGTGACGGCGTGGGCGGCGAGCGCCGGCCTCGCGAGGACGCACGCGAAACCCGCGGACCCCGCCGTGGATCGAGACGCGCCGGGCGCGACCGAGCCTCCCGCCGGCGCGCAGGCCGCGGCGGCGAGCACGAAGGGCGCCGAGAGCGCGAAGGGCGCCGAGGGAGCCGGAGGCGCGCCGGCGCCGCCGGTCGTCGACGTGAGCTCGCTGCCGGCGGCGGCTTCGGAGCACGCTCCCGCCGCGCCGAAGAGGCGCGCGTCCGCGCCGCCGCGCCACGGGCGCGCCGCGTGCGATCCGCCCTTCACCGTCGATGCGAAGGGGATCGTCGTTTACAACGACGACTGCCTGCGGTGAAGCGGCGCTCGGCGACGGCGCTGATCGCGGCGCTCGCCGGCGCGCTCCTCTGGACGTCGCGCGCGCCGCCGGCGCGCGCCGCCGAGGCGGTGGCGCGGTGCACCGAGGCCGCGGAGGACGGACAGCGCCTCCGCGCGAGCGGCCAGCTCCGCGCCGCGTCGCAGAAGATGACGGTGTGCATCGCCCCCGAGTGCCCGGCGCTCGTCCGCCGCCACTGCGCGAAGTGGCGCGAAGAGCTCGACGACGCCATCCCGACGATCGTCGTGCGCGTCGTCGACGCGCGCGGGCACGACGTGCAGACCGGGAAGATCCGCGTCGACGGCGCGGAGGAGGCGGAGCCCGGCGACGGCCGCGCCATCGCGATCGATCCAGGCTCGCACACGATCGCCTGGACGCGCGGCGAGCAGCGCGTCGCCGAGGACGTGGTCGTGCGCGAAGGCGAGCGGAACCGCGCGGTGGTCCTCACGCTCGGCGCCGCCGCCGATCCCGGTCCGGATCGCGGCGGGACCACCGCGCCGCCGCGCCCCCTCGATCCCGTGCCCCCCGCGCCGTCGGGGTCGACGCCGTGGCCTGCGGTGCTCGCCGGCGCGGGGGCCGCCGTCGGGATCGGCGGCGGCGTCTTCTGGTACCTCGGGACGCGCGATCACGCGCACCTCGAGTCGACGTGCGCGGCCACGTCGTCGTGCGCGCCGTCCGACGTATCGCACGCCAAGACGGAGCTCGTCGTCGGCGACGTCCTGGTCGGGATCTCGGTCGCCGCGATCTCCACTGCGGTGGTGTGGTTCCTCCTCCGCGACGCCGCGCCGCGCCGGCCCGTCGCCTGGAGGACGGTAGACCGGACGTGGCCCCGTGCTAGCCGCACGGGCCCCTGGGTAAACGACCAGGATCGTGAATAGTCCAAGAACGCGATTTGCATCGCGAGGCGAGCGCGCATGATCTCCACGCGACCACGACCCCGTCCCGCGCGCGGCGCCGCGCCCGCTAGCGGCCGCTTCGCGGCCGCGTCCAGGACAAGTCACGACGGAGCTCCGTCAGGCTATGCCCGGCGAACTCCTCGCGGCAGCGCCGCGTGGCGGAGGTGGTCGCGCGCGATCGCGTGGATCGTCGCCGCGGGCATGACCGCCGGCTGCTCGCTCCTCACGTCGTTCGATCACTTCGACGATGACGGCGGCGCGCCCTCCGCGCCCGAGGACGACGGCGGCGCGCCGCGAGGCGACGGCGGCGGCGAAGCGCCGTCCGACGCGGCCGCGAACGACGGCGCGCCGGGCGCCGAAGCCGGCGGCGGATCGGGCGACGCGGCGGCCGGCGACGGCGCCGCCTCGGGGATCAACGGGTGCGACCCGGCGAGCTACGTCGATCGGCGCGACGTCTCGGCGGACCGCACCGTCTCCGGCCCGGACGACTCCACGCCGGGTCGATACGATCCGCCGTGCATCCGCATCCGCACCGGCGAGCTCGTGAGGTTCAATACGTCGGCGTTCTTCTACACCGACGGCGACTACTGGGTGGCGCACCCGCTCGAAGCGTACGGCGGCGATCCGGGGAGCCCCATCTCCGCGCCGGCGTCGGGGAGCTCCGACCAGTACACGTCCTTCTCGTCTCCGGGCACGTTCGGCTTCCGGTGCAGGAAGCACCCCGATCAAGAGCGCGGCGCGGTGGTGGTGGAGCGCTGACGCGCGCCCCTCACCCGATGAGCGTGGACCCGAGGTCAGCTCATATCGCGAGGCCGCCCGCGGCGGTGTCGCCACCGGCGGGATCCCGCTCCGGCTCTTTCCTCGTGCCGCACGTCAGCGCGTAGGCCGCGGCGATCGCGGCGAACGTGAGCGCCGTCGCCTTCCGGCCGATCGCGCGATCGAGCGCGTCGAGGAAGCGGCGGCCCATGAACAGCCGGTCGAGCGCGAACGCCGTGCCTCCGGTCAGCGCGCCACGACCGACGCGGCTCTTCGTGAGCTTGTCGCCGACGGCGCCTTGCACCGCGGCCAACACGAGAGAGCCGAGCACCACGTGCGCGACGAGGCCGCCCCTTCGTGCGACCTCGAACGCGCGACTCGGGCGACGCCAGGGGAGGAGCCCACCGAGACGCCGAGGGCGGAGCCACGGGAGCCCCTTCGTCATGGCGTCGATCCCGGCCCAGGGGCCGTGGCCGCGGACGAGCGATCCGAGCACGACGGCGCCGACGCTGGCCGGCGCGAACCGCGATGACCAGGGCTGCGCCCGCGCTCGCGGCGCCGAGGGGCGGCTCTCCGTCGTAGAGGCGCGCCACCGGGAGCGAATTCGTATTCGCCCACGGCGGTCCACCTCAGAACATCGGCCTCGCAAAGGGCATCGACCCGATCGCGCACATGCTGGCTCCCGGGAACGTCATCGGCACTCCTCCTGGGCCGCGCGCTCGCGTCCCGTACGGCCTCGTTGGACGCAGGAGGAGCCGATGCTACGCCCGCGCCGCGTGATCGCCGCCGCGGTCGGCGGCGCCGCGCTCTGCACGTTCGGCGATCACCTGCACGCGACGCACGGCGTCCTCTCGTACCCGCGCGTGTACCTCGCGTCGCAGGCGTGGTGGGGGCCGCTGCTCTTCTTCGGCGCGGCGATCGCGGTGCTCGCCCTCGCCGTGGGGTCGCGGCGCGCGCTCCGCGGATCGCCGGTCGACGCGGCGTGGCCCCGGATCGCCGGCGACGCGCTCGCGTTCGTCACGGCGTACGCGTTCACGGCGTTCGCCGCCGAGCTCCCCGACGTCGTGCTGGCGGTCCTCGTCGGGTGGTGGATCGCGCGGATGCTCTCGTCGCGCGCCCAGCCGTGGGTCGTCGCGCTCGGGCTCGGGCTCGCCGTCCTCGGGCCGCTCTTCGAGGACCGCTGGGCGTCCCTCGGCATGTTCGCGTACTGCCGCCCCGACCTCGCGGGCGTGCCACGCTGGCTCCCCGCCCTCTATCTGCACGTGGCGCCGCTCGCGGCGCGCCTCGAGGCGCGCGTCTCGGCGTGACGGTCACGGAGCTCGGCACCTTCCGTCGAGGAGCGGCGCGGCCTGCGAGAGAGCGGCGGGCGGGCGAACGGGCCGCGCGCCGGGTGTGACCAATAGGGAATCGGCGAATCTCGATTACGATCCCAGCTTCGCCATGCGCTTCTGCATCTCCTCGGCCGACACGTCCTCGATGTGCTGCGCGAGCGTCCACGTGAACCCCTCCGGATCCTCGAAGCGGCCGGAGCGATCGCCGTAGAACTGGTCCTCGATGGGGCGCACCACCTTGCCGCCCGCCTTCACGAAGCGGGCGGCGAGGGCGTCGACGTCCTCGGTGTAGATCGCGAGGCCGATCGGCGAGCCGCCGTAGGTCTTCGCGCTCTTGTTCCCCCACTCGGGCGCCTCGTCGGCGAGCATCAGCCGCGACGTGCCGATCTCGAGCTCGGCGTGGCCGATCTTCCCGTTGGGCATCGGCAGGCGGAAGAGCTCCTTCGCGCCGAGCGCTTCCTTGTAGAAGGCGATCGCCTTGTCGGCGTCGGCGACCGACAGGTACGGCGTGAGCGTGTGGTAACCCTCGGGGATGGCCTTGGTCATCGCGTCCTCTTTCGTTGGCGTGCTCGGATCGTGTCGGCTCTTGCTCGGGAGCGCAGGATAGAGCAGATGCCGCCTCGCCCGAACAGGTCGCTCCGCGCGAGGGCGTCGCCGAGTCGGTGGGTGGCTGGGCGCGCTCTCTTCCGCGCTCGAGGGCCTCGCCACCTTAGCGGGACGCCCCTACTCTCCCTCCGTGCGGAGGCGCTCGCCTCCTGACGTTTCCCAGGGGAGGACGCGATGACCGGCAAGCGGGTGGACGACGTGGAGGCGCGCTCGGTCTCGGGATATCCGTCGCAGTATCATGCGCGCGTGTTGCCGCGCGCCGTGCGCCGCCTCGGGGACGCGGTGGGCCTCACCGCGATCGGCGTCAATCACGTCACGATCCCTCCAGGCAAGGAGTCTTCGCTCCGCCACCATCACACGCACGAGGACGAGCTCGTCTACGTGCTCGAAGGACAGCTCGTCCTCCATACGAACGACGGCGAGGAGGTGCTCCGTGCCGGCATGTTCGCGGGCTTCCGCGCCGGGGACGGCAACGGGCACCACCTCTACAACCGCACCGACGAGGACGCGGTCTATCTCGTCGTGAGCAACCGCCACCCGGAGGACGGCGCGAGCTACCCCGACGAGGATCTGCGCGTGCAGAAGGACGCGAGCGGAAAGTACGTCTACTCGCGCAAAGACGGGTCGCCGACCTGAGGACCGCGCCGAGGCACGCCTTCGGCCCGAGGAGTCGCGCCCCGGATGCTCTCGTCGCGCGCCCAGCCGTGGGTCGTCGCGGCGGCGCCGCTCGCGGCGCGCTACGAGTCGCGCGTCTCGGCGCGACTCGCGGCGCGCATCACGAGCGAGGCGTCATCGAACTTTCAACTGGGCGAGGGGGCACGTGACGACCTGGGAGAAGATCGTGGTGATCGTGTCCGTGAAGATACCTTCTCCAGGAGCGCCCTGGGCCGCGCGGGCCTGAGATTTCATGTTACGGACGGTCTCTCCGCGAGCCTCGAGGCTGCTCGCTGGACGATCGATGTCACGTCGGCGAGCCTCGAGGCTGCTCGCTGGACGATCGATGTCACCACGACCAACCTCCGGGCTGGTTTTGCCGCGGTTTTTCGGCTCCGGCGGGTTCGCGGCGGTGGGTCGACGAGGCGGCGTTCGACTCGAGCCGGATCGGTCAGGTCCGCTGACGACGTCGCGCGGCGGCGCCGCAGATGCCGCGAGCGGCGCCGGCGACGCGGGCTGCGCGAATCGTCTCGACCGCGCGCGTGTCACACAACCGACAACTTCGCGACGGGCCCGGCAGTGAACCGTGAAAGAGATCGGGTGCAAACACCACGCATCCGCCGGGAGCCGAGCCGCCCGGCGCTTGCGCGAGGCGCCGTGAGCACCGGGCGGCTGCACGCTTCGTGAACGGGGTGCTCGGCGCCTGCGCCGCCTAATCCCTCACGCTCGCGTGATCACGATGGTGGCGTAGCTCGTGGACGGCGAAGGCGAGGGGTGAAGTGTCGGATAGGGGTCCAGCCGCTTCGCCTCGATCCGGTACCCCTCGACCGTGGCGCTCGCGAGATCGGCGTGGCCCGCCCGCAGCGTGACCTTCACGCCCAGCGGGGCGGCGTCGCTGATGCTCACGTCGAACGTGAGCACGGCCTGCCCTTCGGTGATGCAGCGCGCGCCGATGGGGCAACGGGAGTCGTCCGCGGCGACGAACGTGATCTCCACCGGCGCGTCGGCCAGCGAGACCCTCGCCCCGAGCGCGACCCGGAGCACGTCGCCGAGGTGCGCTCGACCCTCCTCGCGCGGGATGTAGCTCACGGGCAGCCGCCAGAGGCGCGTCACGAGGAACGCGCCCGCGTCCATCCTCCCTTCCATCTCGACGATATGCCCGTTGTGGAACGCGAGCTCGTAGTCGGGCTGCCAGGGCATCCGGTCATGGAAGCGAAGCAGGTATTCGGTATCAAAAGCTTGAAGCCAGTAGTCCGGCCCTTCGCTTCTGGTGCCCACGCGCCCGTGCTTGGTATAGAGCAAGCCCTTAATCGTCATGGTTGCCTCCTATGCTCGACGCTCGAAGCACGCGGCGTACCGCCGCGGCCACCCCGTCGATAATGAGGAATTGGTCGCGACGCGCGGGCTCGGGCACAGCTCCGCTCGATGCGTCGCGCGCGCGGCGCGCGGCCGCGGCGGGGGCGTGGAGGGGAGTCGGTCGAGCTCGTCGAACGCGGTGGCGCCGCGCGCGCCGGAGCGCGCTCGCGGTCCCGAGCGTATCCATGAATGGCTCTGGCCACGATCGGGGGACGCGCGGCGGCGCGCGCCGTCGAGGCGGCGACGCCGGCGCGGCGCGCGGCGTCGCTCGCGACGCGCGGAGTCGTTCGCCCGTCGCCGCCGCGCCCCTACGCGGCGATGCCGCGCGCGCGGAGGATGTCGCGCAGCGCCGCCTGGACGTCGGGCGCGCTCGTCGGCAGCGACGCCTTCGCGAGCTCGAGGAAGCGGGCGCCGCGGGAGCGTTTGAGCCCCTCGAGCGCGGCGTGGCGGTCGCCCGGCGCGCCGTGCTCGAGCACGCCCAGGAGGAACTCGGCGGCCTCGACGGTGTCGACCTTCGCGAGCGCGTGGAGCGCGCTCGCGCGGACGCTCTGGAGCGAGAACTCGCGGACGATGCGGGCGAGCGGGTCGAACGCGTGCTGGAAGAAGAGCTGCTCCACGGCCTTGCACGCCTGCACGACGACGTCGTGGTCGGGCTCGCGGAGGCCGGCGCGCACGGTGTTGAAGCTGCGCTTGAAGAAGAGCGTCTGCATCGCGGTGAGCACGGCGATCTTCACCTGCCGCTCGGGGCGCTCGAAGAGCTTCTCGAGCGGCGAGAGCACGGCGTAGAGCTGGAGCTTCGCGAGCTGCTCGGCGAGGCGCACGCGCGCGGCGGTGGCGGCGGGGCTCCCGTCGTCCTCGGCCTGCGGCGTCTCGACGGCGAACGCGGTGAGGCGCGCGAGGAGCGCGTACCTCCGGACGAGCTCGGGCCAGCGGCGATCGAGGAGCACGTCGGCGCACGCCTCGGCGGCGCTCCCGCGCTGCTCCCACTCGAGGAGGTCCACGTGCCAGACGTCGGGGAAGTGGTTCTCCTGGCGCAGGTGCGCGGGGAGCGGCGCGGAGTCGATCGCCTCGTCGCGCACGCCGGCGTACCGCTTCGAGGCGCGCGCGTAGTGGTTTTTGCGCGACCCGTCGAGGTCCATCGTCGAGAGCTCCTCGTACAGCTTGCCGACGCGCGCGAACTGGCCGACCTCGCCGAACGCGAGGATCGCCGCGAGGACGGCGTTCTCGGCGATCTCGGGCGGCGCCCCGCGCGCGAGGTGCTGGCGCGCCACCGACTGCCAGAGCTCGGCCTGCACGATGGTGTAGTGCGAGCTCGCCGCGGCCATCCCGAGCGAGCGCGAGTACTCCGACGCCTCGCGCGCGAGCGTGGCCGCGGCGGCGTACTCGCCCTTCTCGCGCGCCGACGACAGCGCGTCCTCGAAGTACTGGAGCGCGAAGTACTTCAGGTGATCCTCGCGCAGGATCCGGATGCAGTTGACGAAGCCCTCGAGGACGTCCTCGAACATCCCGCTCTCGCGGCCGATCTGCACGAGCACCTGGAAGCAGTCGAACGCGCGCTCCCGCTGCCCGACGTTCTCGAAGTGGTCGGCGGCCTCCTCGAGCAGGCGCACCGCGGCGACGGTCGCCTCGCGCGCCTGCCGCGGGTCGTTGCACTGGCGGGCGCAGCGCGCGAGGTTGAACTCGACGAGCGCGGCGTTGTACGCGTCGGAGGCGCTCGTCGTCACCTGCGCGAGGCGCGACCAGAGCGCGCGGCCTCCCTGCCAGTCGCCGGCCTTCTCGCGGTAGATCGCCGCGGCGGCGACGAGCCCGGCGTTCTCCATCTCGCGCGCCGCGCTGGCCATGTCGCCCATCATCGCCATCGTCCGCGCGCGATCGACGGCCGGGACGCGCGGGAGGAGCTCGAGCGCGCGCTTGCCCGCCTCCTTGTCGTCGTGGTGCAGGTACCACGCGACCGACAGCGCGCTCCGGGCGTCGCCTCTGCGGGCGAGCACCTGCTCGAGCGGCTTCAGCACCGAGACGTAGTCGTTCTCGGCGATGTGCGTCTGCTGCGCGGCGGTGACGAGCGCGTTCGCGGCGTCGTCGAGGTCGCCCCGCGCGACCGACTGCCGCGCCCGCTCGCGGAGGTAATAGAGATCGTCGAGCACGCCGCGGCGCTCGCCGGCTAGTCGTGCAGGCTCGGGCGCACGGCGCGCTTCTCGCGCCGCCGCCGCGGGAAGCTGACGACCGTCTCGACCAGGCCGATCGCGACGTAGAACGCGAGGAGCCACACCAGGACGAACGCGGGCTTCGTCTCGTGCGACACGACCGCGCTCGAGCCGACGGCGAAGACGACGAGCGCCACCGAGCGCCCGTTCAAGCGGAGGTCCTTGAACGAGCGGAACTTGATCGTCGACACCATCAAGAACGCGAGGAACACCGTCAGCGCCATCATGATGACGACGTACTTCGGCCCCGACAGCGCGCCGGCGATGGCGTGGTTCGCGACGATGAGCGAGATGAGGATGCCCGCGGCGCCGGGGACGGGGAGGCCGACGATGTACTTGCCCGGCTTGGTCGGCTTGCCGCTCTCGCCCATCGACAGGACGTTGAACCGCGCGAGGCGCACCGCGCCCGCGCCGGCGAAGACGAACGCGACGATGAGCCCCGCGTCCCCCCGCTGGTAGAGCGACCAGCGGTAGACGAGGAGCGCCGGCGCGACCGCGAACGACACGACGTCGGCCAGCGAGTCGATCTGGAGGCCGAACGCGCTCTGCGTCTTCGTGAGGCGCGCGACGCGTCCGTCGAGCATGTCGAAGAACAGCGCGAACACGAGCAGGAGCGCCGCGCGGTAGAAATCGTCGTCCGAGTCGGCCCCGCCCGACAGGCGGATCGAGTCGAACCCACAGAAGATGCTCGACAGCGTGATCATGTTCGGAAGGAGGAACAGCGTCTTCCGGAGGTCGAGCTTTCGTGTGGGTGTGGCCAATGTGTTCTCCTCGGTCCGATCGAAGACTGTCGCCCAATCGGCGCCGCGCGACAAGCCGCCAAAAATTGGCCCGCGATCGGCGCGCGACCTACGCTGAAATCGGATGCACCCTCTCGACTCTCCAGGCTCGAACCGCGACTCGAACCGCGCGGCGCGGCGCGGCGGGCGCGGGGCGGCTCCGCCCTCTACGCCGCGGACGCCGTCGCGGATCGCGTCGCTTCGCCTCGCGTTCGCCGCGCTCGTCTCGTTCGCCTCGTTCGGCGCGCTCACCGGGTGCGCGCGCGGCGAGAGCGCGGAGGAGCGCCAGCTCGCGCAGCTCCGCGACGAGGTCGCGCGCGTGCAGGCCGATCACGATCGCTTCGATCAGCGGATCGGCGCGCTCGAGGTCCAGGCCGACGGCGATCGACCCGAGCGCGCCGCCTCGACCGGGTCCGCCGCGAAGGACGCCGGCCGGAGGCCGCCGCCGACGCCCGAGCTCCGCGTCGTCCGCCTCGCTCCGGCCGACGACCGCGCGGGCGACGACGCCCCGATCGACCCTCGAGGCGACGGCGCCGGCGCGGCGCCGGGGAGCGACGATCCGAACGACGCCACGCCGCGCCCGGTGATCCAGGTGCAAGGGAGGGCGGGGCCGCGGGAGGCGTCGTCGGCGCCGCGCGGGCCGCGGCCGAGCGCGCTCGATCCGGCGGCGAGGCGCGCGTACAAGTCGGCGCTCGCGCTCGTGAACGCGCGCAAATACCCCGAGGCGCTCGACGCGCTCGCCGGCTTCCTCGTCCAGTGGCCCGACCACCCGAACGCCGACAACGCGATGTACTGGCGCGGCGAGTGCTACTTCGCTCAGGGCGACTTCGAGCGCGCCGCCGAGCAGTTCGAGGGGACGATCGCGCGCTTCCCCCTCGGGAACAAGGCGCCCGACGCGCTCCTCAAGCTCGGCCTCTCCGCGGCGCGCCTCGGCCAGGCCGACAAGGCGAAGGCGTCCTTCGATCGGCTCGAGCGCGAGTTCCCGCGGAGCGACGCGACGAGGCGCATCCCGCCCGCGGGCGCGCCGTCCCGCGCGGCGCCGCCCCCGGGCGATCCGCGCGCCGCCCCCGCGGCATCGAGGTCGCCGTGACGCTCGTCCGCACGATCCCGGTCGCCGCGCTCGCGCTCGCGTGGATCTCCGTGTCGAACGTGCGCGCCGCGTTCGCGCAGACCACGGTCGTCTCGCCGAACGCGCCCGCGCCGGCCGGCGGCGCGTCACCGAGCGCGCCCGCGCCGCCGGGCCAGGGCGCGCAGGCCGGGCCCCAGGGCGGCGCGCCTCCGGTCGCGCCGCAGCCGGCCGCCCCCTCGTACACCGGCTTCGTCGCGCCGACGCCGGCGGGGCAGCCGCTCGGCGGCGGCAACGCGACCGAGTCGTCGGCCCGCGCGCGCCAGGGCGACGACGAGGACACGTTCGACCTCGCGCCGCGCGCCGGCGGCGGCGGGACGACGGCGTACGGCGACGAGGACGGCCCGGTGTTCCTCGATCGCGGCCGGCCCAGCGCGCGCCTCGGCGGCGTCCCGCCGCCCTTCGTGCACGTCGTCGAGAAGGGCGACACGCTCTGGGACATCTGCGACGCGACGTTCGACAACCCGTACCAGTGGCCGCGGGTCTGGTCGTACAACCCCCAGCTCCAGAACCCGCACTGGATCTACCCGGGCGACCGCATCCGCCTCCGCCCGCAGGGGACGGCGGTCGTCGCCGATCCGCGCGGCGCGCCGCGGCGCGGCGAGCAGGCGCCGGGGCCGATCGTCGATCGGCGCGGCGGCGTGCCGGTCGACACGGTCTTCCTCCGCGACGAGGGGTTCATCGACGACACGTCGGACGAGAACTGGGGCGAGATCTCCGGCGCCGCCGTCGACAAGATGTTCCTCTCCGACTTCGACGAGGTGTACGTGCGCCTCTCGGGGACGCGCGACGTGAAGCTCGGCCAGGAGCTCACGGTGTTCCGCCCGGTGAGGAACGTCCCCGGCGGCAAGCTCGTGCAGATCCAGGGGACGGTGCGCGTCGACGACTGGAACCCGAAGGAGCGGATCGCGCGCGGGCAGATCGTCGAGACGGTCGACGTCATCGAGCGCGGCTCGCGCATCGGCCCGCTGTCGCGCCGCTTCACCATCGTCCCGCCGCAGAGGAACGCGGCGGAGGTGGTCGCGCACGTCGTCGCGAGCATCCAGCCGCACACGTTCTACGGGCAGAACCAGGTGGTCTACATCGACAAGGGGGACAAGGACGGGCTCGTCCTCGGCAACCGCCTCTTCGTCGTCCGCAAGGGCGACGCGTGGAGGCGCTCCCTCCCGACCGCCGGCGCCGCGACGCGGATCGCGATCGAGAGCGACTCGCCCGCGGCGATCGAGCGCGTCCCGACGCCGAGCGACCCGAAGACCCTCCCTGAAGAGGTGATCGGCGAGCTGCGCGTCGTCGCGCTGCGCGACCACTCCGCGACGTGCATGGTCACGCAGTCGCGATCCGAGATCGAGCCGAACGAGCCGGTCGTCGCGCGCAAGGGGTATTAGCCGCGCGAGCCGCGCGAACGATCAGCGCGCGCGGCGGTCCCCCGCGGCGGCGATCGCCTCGGCCTCGTCGAGCTCGGCGTAGGCCGCGTCCTCGTCGGTCGCGCTCTCGCGGATCGCCTCGACGCCGACGCGGAGCTCCTCGAGCCGCCCGCCGATCTCGCCCGGCGTGGCCGTGACGATGTCGTCGGCGAGGAGCCGGAACGTCTGCTCCATCAGGTCCATCTGCCCGCGCGTCGTCTGGAGCGTGCGCTGGAGCTCCTCCCACCTTCGCCGGCGTTGCTTGAGCACCTCGAGGTTCTTCTCCGCCACCTCGCGCCGCGGATCGCGCCCCGGGAACTGCTGGACCTGGCTCGTGTACATCCGCCAGCTCCGTTCCATCGACTGGAAGTCGAAGCTCGCGAGGTGGCGCTCCGCGCGCGCGCACGTGGTGGCGAGCTCGAGGAAGTCGTCGAGGAGGAGCTCGAGCTTCGGCAGCTCGTCGGCGAGGAGCTCGGTGGTGAGCGACGGGTTGTCCGCGGCGAGCTGCTCGATCCGCTTCTTCTGATCGGCGAGGAGCTGGAAGCGCGCCTGGTCGGGCGGCGACGCGCGCTTCCATTTCTCGAGGCGCCGTTCGGCGAGCGCCGCCTCTCGCTCGGCGGCCCACGTCTTGTCGAACCACGCCTGCCGGAGGATCTTCGAGTCGGGCGCGAAGAGCATCCACAGCCCCTCGGCCGCCGCGCCGCAGATCGCCATCCACCAGTGGCCGGTCGCCGCCGCCGTCGTCCCGACGCCGGCGAGCAGCGTCAAGTTGTACGGGTTCAGGAAGGCGTACCGGCTGTACGGCGGCTCGTCCCCTGAAGGCCGCCCTTTCCGCCGCGCGCTCACGCCGCCATCATAATCACGTCGGCGGCCGGTCGGGGAATCGCTTGACGCCCGCGTGTCCGGGGTGATGGAACCGTCGCGTGAGCGACGACAAGAAGAGCCTGGGCAAGACGGTGCTGGGCTGGTTCGTGGTCCAGGAAGAGGACGGCGACGACGCGAGCGTCGCGGAGGAGGTCGAAGAGATCACCGCGAAGCCCGCGAAGATCGCGCCGCCCCCTCCGCCGAAGAAGGTCGCGGCGCAGATCGCCAAGTACGACAGGCGCCCGCCGCCGCCGCCCCCCCAGGACGACGCGCCCGCGTCGATGCGCCTGCCGGGCAAGCTCCCCGACGTCCCCGCCGGCGGCGCGCACGACGCGAAGGTCTTCGCCGGCGTCTACGCCGCGGCGCACATCTCGGCCGACGAGCAGGAGCGCGTCACGAAGACGCTCGGCCTGCTCCAGTCGCTCCCGAGCGAGACGTCGCAGCAGGTGCGAAGGCAGATCGTCGAGGCGTCGCTCAAGGCGTTCGGCATCCCGATCGAGCAGATCATCGAGGCGGGCGCGCAGGAGATCCAGGCGCTCGAGGCGTACGTGCAGCACGGCGAGCGCCGCACCCAGGAGATCCTGAGCGACGCCACGCGCCGGATCGACAAGCTCACCGCCGAGATCGAGGAGGTCCGCAAGCTGATGGAGCTCCAGGTCGCGTCGCAGGCCGATCTCGTCCGCTCCTCGAACGGCGAGAAGCTCAAGGTCCAGACCGTCCTCGAGTTCTTCGGCCAGGAGGCCGTCGCGCGCGTCGTGAAGGCGTCGCCGAAGCTCGTCGAGCCGAAGTAGTCTCGTGCGAGGGGCGCGCAGCCGCTCCCCTCGCGCTCCCCAGCCGGACGAGGGATACGGCGGCCGGCGACGGCCATGGCGAACCGGCGATAGGCGGACGAGAGCGCGGTGCGCGCGGCGCCTCTTTACGCGCACGGTGAAGGTCCGCTACGGATCGAGCGATGAGCACCGCACGCGACCAGGTCCACGCGCAGTTCAAGCTGTTCACCGGCGAGCTCGGCGCCGATCACTCGCTCGGCAAGCTCGCGACCGACGTCGAGCAGTTCGTCGCGTCGCGTGGGTGCGCGGCGAAGAGCATCGGCGTCGAGTACCTCGAGCACGAGCGCCGCCTCGTCGTGTCGCTCGGCTACGCCGAAGGCGGCGCCGCGTACCCGATCCGCCTCCGCTCGGTGTCGCTCGGCGTCTCGAAGAAGCTCGACGCGGCGGAGCTCACGGATCTCGAAAAGAAGATGTGCGACGCGGCGGACAAGCTGAAGAACGTCATCTGTCACGAGCTCTTCGTCACGGAGAAGAACGAGTTCGTGATGGTCTTCATGACCGCCGAGTAACTCCGAAAAGAGGCCCGCGCGATAGGCACGCCGGGCGAGCGCGCCTATCGCACGAAGACGAGCCCCGGCGCGCGGTTGAGCATCCCGCCGCGATCGCAGTCGTCGTACGTGAGCACGAAGCCTCCGGCCGTCAGCCCGGTGTGCTGCGAAGGGTCGTCGATGTCGCGGAAGAAGAACGAGTCGGTCCGCGTGAGGACGCCCGTGTGCTTGAACATCTGCGGGCCACCGGACGGCTTGCAGTCGCCGAGGAGCGTCGTGACCGCGGCGGTCGGTACGGTGCCGCCGTTGACGGTGAAGAACGACGCGGGGACCGCGAGCTTGTACGCGCGCGTGGCGACGTTCAACGACGGGGGCGCGTGATCGGCGAGCAGGAGCTCGTGGAACGGGATGCCGGCGCCGAGCACGCCGAGCGAATACGACGCGGCGAGGTCGTCGAGCGTGCCCGCGTCGCTCCTCCAGCCGAAGTCGTCGACGCTGACCGACGATCGTCCGACCAGCGTCCACCCGCCGTCGTCGAGCGTCATCTGGCAGAGCGCGGCGAACGGCGCGCGCCCGCCGGCGCCGTCGGGATCGATCGTGTAGACGCCGTCGTGCCCCTTCGTCGCTGGCGCGGCCGCGAGGAGCGCGTTGCAGCTCGCCGGCACGCTCGACGCCGCGTCGCCCATGTCCGCATCGGCCGCGCCGCCCGGCCCTCCGTCGCTCCCCGAAGCGGCCGCGCCGTACTCCTGGTCGAGCCCGGCGATGAGCGCGCACCCCGCGCACCCCGCGATCACGAGCACCCCACCGAGCCGAAGTCGCACGTCTCCACTCTACGGCAACCTTCGGCCCGTGCATGCCGCCGACGTGAGGCACGTACGCCGAACGAGCGGGCCGCCAATTGGCCGGGGACCGCGGGGCAATGGTAGGCTCGCAACCGATGACGGACAGGCGAGCTGCCGGGTGAAGCACCTCGAGGCGAAGTCGTTCGGTCCGCTCTCCCACGCCGACGTCACGTTCGGCGATCTCACCGTCCTCATCGGACCGCAAGCGACCGGCAAGAGCCTCTTCGTCCAGCTCGTCAAAGCCATCCGCGACGCCGGGTCCATCCGCTCCGAGCTCAAAAGCCACGGGTTCGACTGGCTGCACGCCAAGGACCCGACCGCGGCGTACTGCTCGCTCTACTTCGGCGGTGGACTCCACGATCTCGTCACGAACGAGACGTCGATCCAACGGGACGGCGCCATCGTGGACTTCGACAAGGTCGTGAAGCCGCCGGGGCGAGCGTCCGCCGAAGAGACGGTTTTCCTCGTACCGGCACAGCGCGTCCTCGTCCTTCAGCGCGGCTGGCCATCGCCGTTCATGAGCTACTCGGCCGGCGATCCGTACGGCATGCGCCATTTCAGCGACACGTTGCGCATCTTGATGGAGCAGGGCTTCGACGCCGACGCGTCGATCTTCCCTCACGCGAAGCGCCTGAAAGCGAGCCTGAAGCAGTCGATCGACGACGCGATTTACGTAGGCTCGAGGCTCGAGCTCGAGACCGACGGTCTCCAGCGGCGGATCGTCCTGACACGCTCCGGCTCACAGGCGTCGCTCCCTTACCTCGCGTGGTCGGCGGGACAGCGGGAGTTCACGCCGCTCCTCCTCGCGCTCTATTGGCTCCTCCCTCCGGCCAAGCGAGCGCGACGAGGAGCGCTCGAGACCGTCATCGTCGAAGAGCCGGAGATGGGGCTGCACCCGCAAGCGATCGTGAGCTTTTGCCTCCTTGCCCTCGAGCTCCTCGAGCGCAACTACCGAGTCATCGTCACGACCCACTCGCCCGTCATCCTGGACGTCGTGTGGGCTCTCCAGCAGCTCCGCGAGGTCGCCCTGAGGGGCGCGCTCCAGGCTCTGCGCGACATCTTCGGAGCGCCGACGTTGACGCCGCAGCTTCGCGAGATCTTCGTCGCGGCGCTCGAACGCGAATACCGCACCTATTACTTCGACCGAACACCGACCGGCGTCGTCACCCGCGACATCTCGTCGCTCGACCCGGGCGCGGACGACGAGTCGATCGCCGGATGGGGGGGGCTCAGCGGCTTCTCGGGACGAATCGCGGAGATCGTCGGCGAGGCGTTGTCGAACGGCCAACCCCTATGAGTCGGCCTGCGCGACGCGCGACGTCGTTCGAGGACGCCGTCGCGGCTGCCGATCATCTGTCGCTGAAGCGAGGCCTCCACGCGATCAAGGCCAGCGAGGGGCGAGGGCTGATCGTCGCGCGTCGCCAGGAGTCGCTCCTCGGCAGCGTCGCGATCGACGATGATTGCCGATCGGCGTTCCCGAACGACAGCCGGCTCGTCGGCCCGGTCGCGCGGCTCGCGCTATAGCTCCCGGAACTTTCCGCGGATCTCCTTCTCCAGCGCGACGAAGCGCGGATTTTCGAGGAGGCCGTCTTGCCACGCCAAACCTTCGTCGACCAAGTCGTACGTCGCCTGGATCTTCGCTCCGGGGACGACGTGGCCTTTCTCGTCACGGTCGCGGCCGAGCATGTAGAGGCTGTCGCTGACGGTCATCGCGGCGCGGATGTCGTGGGTGATCACGACGATCGTGTTGAGCTCGTCGAGGTTCGCGACGTCGACGATCAGCTTCGACACGTCTTCGAGCGCGGCCGGGTCGAGCCCGGAGAACGGCTCGTCGAGGAGCAAGAAGCGGCGCGGGACGACGAGCTGCTGCGCGATCGCGGCGCGTTGCCGTTGTCCGCCGGAGAGCTGCCCGGGGTAGAACGCGCCGCGATCGGCGAGGCCGAACGTGTCGAGGAGCTCTTTCGCTCGCTCGTCGGCGGCGCCGCGATCGAGGCTGCCGATCAGCCCGGCGAGGACGAGGTTCGCGTCGATCGTGCGGTGACGCAGGAGCGGATAGTCCTGGAAGACGACCGCGACGGTGCCGGCGGGGAGCACCTCGCCGTTCACGCCGCGCACCTTCCCGGCGTCGGGCGGATCGAGCCCGGCGATGATCCGGAGGAGGCGCGTCTTTCCGACGCCGGACGGACCGAGGAGCGCCACCACTTGTCCGGTCACGGCGTCGACGCGGATGCGATCCCGCACGTCGAACGTGACGCCGCCGAGGACCTGCGTCTCGCCGAGCCGGAGCTTCACCCCCGACACCGAGAGCACCACCTCGCCCACCGACGCGCCTTCGATCATCGGACCAC
>Ga0105247_10001087_pt1 | contig 20270 bp, 13 predicted proteins | sample KBSS24metaG_FD_81519 | JGI IMG/M metagenome (GOLD analysis project Ga0105247, IMG submission 81519) | Switchgrass rhizosphere microbial communities from Kellogg Biological Station, Michigan, USA - KBS S2-4 metaG | ecosystem: Host-associated > Plants > Roots > Rhizosphere > Soil | place...
CGCCCGAGCTCGGTCTCTTCGCCGCGGCCGAGGAGCGCGCGCGTGGCGGCGTAGGTGATGCCGCCGCCGACGAGCGCGACCGCCGGCGCGAAGACGAGCGTCCCGACGGCGAGCTGGGTGAGGAACGGGCCGACGTCGCGCGCGCGGATCGCGTCGCGCGACGTGTCGATCCACGCGCCGGTGAGGACGCGCGCGCCGAGCTCGATCTCGGCGAACGACAAGAACGGCGCGATGAAGGGCAGCGAGATGTTCGACGCGACGTACGCGATCGCCGCGTCGAGGCGCAGCGGCAGGCACACCGCGAGGACGAGCCAGATGTGGAGGCCCCAGAGCGGCGTCACGCCGATCGCCAGGCCGACCGCGACGCTGGCCGCGGCGCGGGCCGGCGTGATCGTCCCGCCGCGCAGCCGCTCGTACGCGTCGCGGACGACGCGCCGTGCCTTGTCCTTCACCGCCTCGCGGCGGCCCTGCCCCTCCGCCGTCACGATCGCCTTCGCGTCGCCCCGCGCCGCCGCGGTCTCACCGCGCGCCGCCGCGCGAGCCGTCGGCCGCCGCGTCCGATGGGTCGGCCGAAGGGACGCCGTCCGGGAGCGTCGGCGCGGTCGGGCGGCCGGGCCGCGCGACCGCTTGCATCCGCAGGTACATCTTGGCCTGCGGGTTCTCCGGCTCGAGCGCGAGGACCTCCGCCCACTGCTCGGCGGCGCGGTCCGCCTCGCCGAGCGCGAGGAGCGTCACGCCGAGCTGGATCCGCGCGAGGACGAACTGCGGCCGCGCGACGACGGCGGCCTCGTACTCGGCGCGCGCGCCGGCGAGGTCGTCGGTCTGCCGGAGGAGCGCGCCGAGGCGAGCCCGCAGATCGGCGAAGTCCGGGCAGAGCGCGACGGCGCGGCGGAGCTCGTCGATGGCCTCGCGAGGGAGGCCGGCGTCGGCGTACGCGTGCGCGACGTCGGCGTGCATGTTCGCGATCTTGCCGCGGACGAACGGATCGAGCGTCTTTAGCGACCCGGCCGGACGCCCCTTGATCTTCGCGTACACCTCGCGCGCCGCTTCGTATTTTCCGCGGTCGTTCAGCGTGACCGCGAGGTTCAGCGCCGCCTCGGTGTAGCCCGGGTTGATCGAGAGCGCGCGCTCGAAGTGGCGCTCGGCGGCCTCGAAGTCGCCGCGCGTGTGCGCGATGACGCCGAGCATGTCGTGGACGTCGGCGAAGCGATCGTCCCGGTCGAGCACCTCGCGGAGGAGCACCTCGGCCCGATCGATCTCGCGCTTGGCGAAGTGCTCGCGCCCGAGCAGCAGCGTGTGTTTGAGCCGTTCATCCATGCCGTTTCGAGGCCAACGTAGGCGAAATCCCCGGGACAGGCTATAGCGGTCGGCCCAGAGGAGCTGCCATGCATCGGTCTCGTCTCGTCACCTTCTCGTGGACCGCGCCCTTCGTCCTCGCCACCTCCGTCGCGCTCGCGGCGACCCCAGGCTGCGGCGGCGGCGCCGCCGACGCGCCGCCCCTCGCCGTTGCGTCGCGTCCGTCGCCCCCCGCGCCCCCCGCGCCGCCCGCGCCCGGGCCGAGCGCGTCGGCCGCGCCGCGCGGGCCGGACCCCGCGACCACGAAGGCGTTCGCCGAGCTCCGCGATCGGACGATCGCGCGCTGGCTCGCCGCGGCGCCGAACTGGGGGCGCAGGCTCGGGCTCCACGAGCACGACGGCAAGGTGCCGCCGAAGAGCACGCGCGCGATCGAGCAGCTCGTCGCGGACGAGAAGGCCGGCCTCGCCGCGCTCGCCGCGATCGATCCCGCGGGGCTCTCGCGGGACGACGCGCTCGACCTCGCGCTCATGAAGCAGCGGTCGGAGCAGTACCTCTTCGACGTCGTCGATCGCGACGCTCCGCGCAAGAGCCCGCAATTTTACGAGGACCTCTTCGAGGTCAACGACTACGTCGATCGCGGCTACGCGCCGATCGCCGAGCGCGCCCAGCGCCTCCTCGAGCACGAGGAGGCGGCGCTCGCGGAGGTGCCGCATTTCTACGAGAACATCCGCCTCCCGCTCTCCAGGCCGGTCGCCGAGGTCGCGGCGAAGAACTACGCCGGGTACGCGTCGTACCTCCGGAACGAGCTCGCGAAGCAGGTGAAGGGGGTCGGCGACGCGGCGTTCCAGGCGCGCTTCGCGAAGGCGAACGGCCAGCTCGCCGCCGAGGCGGCGAAGATCGGCGCGTGGCTGAAGAAGGAGGCGGTGCCGAAGGGCGACGCCAGCCACGTCCTCGGGCGCGAGAGGTACGAGAAGCTCCTGCGCGTGCAGGAGGGGCTCACCATGCCGCTCGCGGACTTCAAGAAGATGGGAGAAGACGACCTCGCCGCGAACCGGAGGGCGTACGAAGAGCTCGCGAAGACGACGAAGCAGACGCGCCCGAAGGCGAACGAGCTCATCGCCGAGGCGACGAAGGTGATGGACGGCGCGCGCAAGTTCATCGTCGACAAGAAGATCGTCGACGTCGCGAGCGAGGACGCGGCGGTCGTGAAGGAGACGCCCGTCTACGCGCGGTGGAACGCGGCGTCGCTCGAGACGAGCGGCCCGTTCGACAAGGCGCGGAGCGCCTTCTACTACGTCACGCTGCCCGATCCGTCGTGGCCCAAGAAGGAGCAGGAGGAGTACGTCTTCGGCCGCGGCACGCTCGTCGCGACCACGGTGCACGAGGTGTACCCCGGTCACTTCATCCAGCAGCGCTGGGCCGAGAAGTCGCCGACGAAGATCCAGAAGATGATCGCCAGCTACTCGTTCGTCGAAGGCTGGGCCCACTACACCGAGCAGATGATGATCGAGGAGGGGTTCATGGATAGCCCGGAGATCCGCCTCGGGCAGCTGTCCGACGCGCTCCTGCGAAACTGCCGGTTCGTCGTCTCGTACGGCATCCACGTAGAGGGGATGAGCGTCGACGCGGGCGTGAAGCGGTTCACCGACGAGTGCCACATCGACAAGGCGACGGCGCGCGAGCAGACCGTGCGCGGCACGTTCGACCCCGGGTACTTCGCGTACACGCTGGGCAAGCTCCAGATCCTCGCGCTCCGCGACGAGGCGAAGAAGACGATGGGGGCGAAGTTCACGCTCCAGCGGTTCCACGACGCCCTCCTCGCGCACGGGTCGCCGCCGGTCGCGCTCATGCACGACCGCGTCCTCGGGGAGCTCGAGTCGCCCTAGCGAGCCCGCCCGATGTTCGGACGGCGCGAGCCCCTCTTTCCGCTGCAATCGCGGCAAAGGCCCGATCGCGGCGCGCGCGCGGTGCGCGTCGCGATCGCCGCGCTGTCTTTGCTCGCGTTCTACGCGCTCGTCGTCTTCCCGCTGGTGGTGGCGCCGCGGATCGCCCCGCCGGTGCCGGCCGTGATCGGCGCGAAGGAGGGGCCGCCCGTCGACGCCGGCGCGGACGCGAGCGGCGTCGTCGCGCCGGACGCCGCGCGCGACGCGGGCCCTGCGCCGTGGCGGGTCGCGGACCTCGCGCGCGACGACGGCGTCGACGTCACGTCGGGGACGATGGGGAAGAGGACGCTCGTCGCCGCGCTCACCGCGAACGGGATCTCGCGCGGCGACGTGGCGCGCCTGCTCAAGGCGTTCGCCCGCGTCCACGACTTCGACCGCGTCCAGGGGAAGGACACGTTCGTCGTCGCTCGCGCGAAGGCGACGAAGCGCCTCGTCGCGTTCGAGTATTCGACCGCGCCGGCGGAGGTGTGGCAGGCGCGCGACGACGAGGGGCGCGGCCTGGTCGGCAAGAAGCTCGATCTGCCGATCGAGGTCCGGCCGGTCTCGGTCGGCTTCGCCGTCGCCGACGATCTACGGTCGTCGCTCGTCCGCGCGGGGCTCGACGACGACCTCCTGAAGCTCCTCGACGACGCGCTCGACGGGCACGTCGAGCTCGCCGACGTCCGCGCGGGCGCGCGCCTCCGCGTCGTCGCCAAGGAGGAGCGCGTGAGCGGCGCGTACGTGCGCTACGCCGAGCTCGACGCGGTCGAGTACGTCCCGTCCGGCGGGCGCGAGCCGCTCCGCGTGTACCGCGCCGGCGCGCACGAGGGGTTCTACGACGCGCACGGCAAGCAGCCGTACCACGGCGGCTGGCGCACGCCGGTCCCGTTCGCGCGCGTGTCGTCGCGCTTCAATCCGCGGCGCATGCACCCCGTCCTCCACACCGTCATCCCTCACAACGGCGTGGACTTCGCCGCGTCGTCCGGCACGCCGGTGTACGCCACGGCCGCGGGCGTGGTGAAGCTCGCGGGCGACGGCGGGCCGTGCGGCAACATGGTGCAGGTGCTCCACGCGAACGGGCTGGTCAGCGCCTATTGCCACCTCTCGCGGTTCGCGTCGGGCATCCACCCGGGGCAGCACGTCGAGTCGCGGCAGCTCGTCGGCTACGTCGGGCAGACCGGGCGCGCGACGGGCCCGCACCTCCACTTCGCGATCAAGCGCGGCGCGGCGTTCCTCGACCCGCTCTCGCTCAAGCTCGACGGCGTGCGCGTCCTACCGCCGAGCGAGCGCGACGGGTTCGACGCGAGGCGCGGCGAGCTCGACGCCGCCCTCGACGCGATCCCGCTCGCCTCGTTGGCCGGGATCGCGGGGATCGACGCGGGCGCCGAGACCGACGGCGGGAGCGACGACGACGAGCTCATGGACGACCCGATGGCCGAGGGCGACGCCGCGGCGCCGCGCTGATCCGCCGCTGGCGCCAGCCTTTCGAGGTCGCTACGCTCGGACGATGGACACCGGAGAGAGCGAGCGGGCGGCGCTGTCGTGCCGCGAGAAGGCGCGCGTCCTGATCCACAAATACGCGGTGGCCGGCACCGCGTGGTCGATGCTCCCGATCCCGGGGGCGACGAGCGCCGGGCTGTGCGCCCTCGAGACGCACATGATCTACTGGATCGGCAGGATCTACGGCGAGGAGCTGAAACACACCGACATCCTGATGCTCGGCGCGGGGCTCGAGGTGGCGAGCCAGGGGCTCAAGCTGCTCGCGATCGAGGGGGCGAGCCTCGTCCCGGTGGTCGGCTGGGGGGTCAAGGGCGCCATCGCCGGATCGGTCATCGAGGGGCTCGGCGAGATGATCATCCGACACTTCGAGTCCAAGTATCCGAAGAAGGCGTACGCGGCGTGACGGGCGCCGCCGCGCGCCTTGTTTTCTCGCAGCGAGGGCGCAAAACCAGGTAGGTTCTCGCCTGTATGGCCAAGGTCACGCAAGCCGCCAAAGTCGGGGCGTTCGTCCTCGCGGCCGGCGCGCTCACCCTGGTCGTCTATCGCACCGTGAGCAAGGAGGTCGGCCCCGGCGGCGGCTACGTCGTGCACGCCTACCTCGACGACGCGACCGGCCTGGCCAACCACTCGCGCGTGGCGATCGCCGGCATCCCGGTCGGCTCGATCGACGCGATCTACCTCGAGAACGGCAAGGCGCGGGTCAACATCAAGGTCAACAACGACGTCGCCTTGTACCGCGACGCGACGGCGGGGAAGAAGAGCGCGTCGCTGCTCGGCGAGGCGGTGATGGTCCTCACGCCCGGGACGCACGAGCCGCGGCTGAAGGACGGCGACGAGATCGCGACGATGCCGCCCGATCCGTCGATCGACGAGATCAAGAAGAACGTGGCGGAGATCTCCGAGCTCGTGAAGGCGGTGGCGAAGCAGCTCGCCGAGTCGGTGGGGACGGACCAGGGCGGGCAGAACATGCGCGCGATCCTGCAGAACCTCGCCGACGCGACCGACGCGATGAACCAGACGATCCGCGAGAACCGCGCGCTCATCAACAACACGCTCCGCAACATCAACGTGATGACCGCCAACGGCGGGCCAGAGATCGCGAAGATCCTGGAGAACGTCCGGATCATCACCGAGGACGTGAAGCTCCTCACCTCGCAGACCGAGGCGAACGGCGGCGGGAAGGATCTCCGCGAGACCTTGGCCTCGGTGAACCGCGCGTCGAGGAGCCTCGAGAGCGCGCTCCAGCACATCGACTCGGTCGCGGGGCGCGTGGACAAGGGCGAGGGGACGATCGGCCGGCTGTCGAAGGACGAGGCGCTGATCGACGAGGTGCAGGGGGTCGCCGAAGGGGTGAACGACTACGTGGGCGGCATCACGCGCCTCCAGACGATCGTCGGCCTGCGCAGCGACTACAACTTCCTCGCGAACACGATCAAGAGCTACGTCGAGCTCCGCCTCCAGCCTCGCGAGGACAAGTACTACGTCATCGAGCTGATCAACGATCCGCGCGGCCGCACGAGCTTCACCCAGACCGACGTCGACACGACGAACCCGAACGAGCCGGCGCACTCGCGCACCATCACGACGACCACCACCGACGCGTTCCGGTTCTCGCTCCAGTTCGCGCGGCGGCTCGGCCCGTTCACCGGCCGCTTCGGCATCAAGGAGTCGACCGGCGGCCTGGGGGTCGACGTCCACCTCCTCCAGGACCGCTTCGAGATCCGGCAGGATCTCTTCGGCTTCGGCGAGGAGATCCAGCCGCGCTACCGCGTCTACGTCGGCTACGAGTTCATCCACCGCCTGTGGCTCCTCGGCGGCGTCGATCACCTCTTCTTGCCGAACCGGCGCGACTACTTCCTCGGCCTCCAGCTCCGGTTCACCGACGACGATCTGAAGACGATCCTCCCGTTCGCGGGCGGAGCGAGCGGCGCGTCGAGCAAGTAGGCCGCGCGGTGATCGTCACGCGACACGAGCCCGCGAGGGCCGCCTCGCGCCGCGCGAGGGGCGCCGCGCCTCGCGGCGTCGCGTAGGAGCCGCGCGCCGTGACCGCGCGAGGCGGAGAGGTCCTGGCGCGAGCCGCGGCGGGGCGGGGACCGCTCCTCGCGGAGCTCCGCGGGCTCGCGGTCCTCGCCGGGCCGATCGCCGCGTCGCAGGCCGGGACGCAGCTCATGTCGGTGGTCGACACCGGCGTCGTCGGGCGCCTCGGCTCGCGCGAGCTCGCGGCGGTCGGCCTCGGGAACACGCTCTTCTTCGCCTTCGCCGTGATGGGGATCGGCGCGGTCCTCGGCCTCGACCCGCTCGTGTCGCAGGCCGTCGGCGCCGGCGATCGCGTCCGCGCGCGCCGCCTCCTGTGGCAGGGGACGTGGCTCGCCGTCGTCGTCAGCGTCGCCCTGCTCTTGCCGCTCGGGATCGCCGCGCTCGTCGTCGCCCGCCTCGACATCGACCCGTACGTGACGTCGCGGGCGAACGCGTTCCTCTTGATCCGCGCCGCGGGGCTCGCCCCGCTCCTCGTCTTCACTGTGGCGCGCGCCTACCTCCAGGCGCTCGGGGCGACGCGCCCGATGGTGATCGCGATGCTCGCGGGAAACGTCTTCAATCTCCTCGCCGACGTCCTCTTCGTCTTCGGCGGCGCGGCGCTCCCGCCGTGGCTCGGGCCGCTCCGCGCGGTCCCCGCGCTCGGCGTCGCGGGGGCGGCGGTCTCGACCGTGCTCGGCACGTGGCTCCAGCTCGCGATCGTCGTGCGCGCGGTCCGGCGCACGCCGGTCGACGGCGCGCCCGCGGACCTCCGCGCGCTCGACCGCGCCATGTTCGTGCGCACCGCGAGGCTCGGGCTCCCGGTCGCGCTCCAGACCGGCGCGGAGGTCGGGATCTTCTCGCTGGTCGGCGTCCTCGCGGGCGAGCTCGGGAGCGACTCGCTCGCCGCGCACCAGGTCGTCCTGACCCTCGCGAGCTTCACGTTCACGTTCACGCTCGGCATCGGCGCCGCCGCGTCGGTGCGCGTGGGTCAGGCCGTCGGCGCGCGCGACCGGCTCGCGGCGCGCCGCGCCGGGTTCGTGGCGTTCGCGGCCGGGGGCGCGTTCATGGCGTGCTGCGGGCTCGTCTTCGCCACCGTCCCCGAGCCGATCGTCCGCCTCCTGACCGATCGCCCCGACGTCGTCGCCGCCGCCCTGCCGCTCACGGTGGTCGCGGCGGTGTTCCAGCTCTCCGACGGGATCCAGGTGGTCGGCGCGGCGGTCCTCCGCGGCGCGGGCGACACCCGCTTCGCGTTCCTCGCGAACCTGCTCGGCCACTGGCTCGTCGGATTCCCGGTCGCGTGGGTCCTCGGCTTCGCGATGCACCGCGGGATCGTCGGCCTGTGGTGGGGCCTCTGCGTCGGCCTCACCACGGTCGCGATCTTCTTGATGACCCGCTTCGCCCGCATGTCGACGCGCGAGATCGCGCCGGTCTGAGCGCCGAGCTGGCGCGCGGGCGCCCGCGCGCCGCGCCGCCCTCAGGACCAGGCGACGAAGCGCGCCGCGACGAGGAGCTCGAGGACGCGGAGCACGTCGCCGCGCGTCGTGACACCGCCCCCGGTGGTGCGCGCGAGCAGCTCGTCGAGCGTGAGCGGCTGCGCGAGGGTCGCGAGGATCGCCGTGATGACCGGCGGCCACTTCACGCCGCGCACGAGGCCGCGGCGATCGGCCGGCCCGCGCGCGAGCCGCGCGCCCTTGCGCGCCTGGTACGCGGGGAGCAGCGCGTCGCCGGGGTGGCGCGCGTCGAGGCCGGCGAGGATGAGCGGCGGCAGCTCGAGGTCGAGCGGGAACTCGACGTACGGCGCGGTCTGCCCGCGGTAGAAGCTCACCTGACCGCGGCGCCATTTGAAGAGATCGGCGACGCGGTCGCGCCCCTGCTCGCGGATCGCGCGGAAGATGTCGACCGGCCCGACCAGGCCGAGCGCGATCAGCGTGTCGCCCATCCGCCCGCCGTAGCGGGGGAGGACGGCGAGCGCGATGTCGAGCTCCTCGCGCTCGAGGAGCCGCCTCCGGACGAGGTACTCGCCGAGGAGCTCGCTCGCGTTGCTCGACGAGACGTGATGGAGGCGGCCGGCGCGGAAGTAGAGCTCCTTTCGCCCCGCTTCGCCGTGCGCGTCCTCGGTCCCTTCGGCGAACACGACGCCCGTCTCTTGGTGCTCGAGCACCTTCAAGAGCACGTCGAGCATCGACGTCACGGCGAGGTCGTCCATGAAGTCGGGCGCGCCCGGGCCGCTCACCTGGTTCGTCGTCGCGGTCTTCGCGGGGAGGTAGCGGACCAGCTCGTCGATCTCGTCGACCGGCTTGCGCGCGTGCCCCATGTACTCGATCTCGTCGCCGCGCTCGACGGCGCCGGTGGCGAGCGCCTCCACGAGCTGGGCGAACGACCACGGGCCGTAGCGCGTGCCGTCGGCCTTCTGCACGAACATCGGGAGCCCGAAGTACTGGCGCGTCTGCTTCTCGCTCGGCGCCTCGGCCTCCTCCGCGTCCTCTTGGACCGATGCGCCCGCGTCCGGCGCCGCGTCCACCGAGACCTCCTCCGGCTCGATCGCCTCGGCCGAGTCCGGGTCCTGCGACGACGCGCGCATCGCGCGCATCGCCCGCGCGCTCTCGCGCACCGCGGCGATCGCGTCGGACGAGGGCGCGGTCTGCGCGAGGCGCACCTGGTTGGCGAGCTCCTTCTGCGTCGCCATGCGCTCGCGATCGTACGGCTCGAGCGCCGCGGCGAACGCGTCGGCGGTGGGGAAGCGCATCTGCGGATCGCGCGACAGCGCGCGCTCGAGCACCTCGAACAGGCCCTCCGGGAGGCGGTCCTTCACCTCCCGGAGCGGGTCGATCTTGCAGTCGCGGATGGCGAGGAGGATCGCGAGCTGCCCAGCGCCGGGGAAGAGCGGCTTGCCGAGCACCATCTCCGCGAGCACCGTCGCCACGCTGAAGAGGTCGGCGCGCGAGTCGAACGGCTCGCCGGCGACCTGCTCGGGCGCGAGGTAGGCGATCTTCCCTTTGAGCATCGCGCTCGCCGCGTTCCGCATCGTCGCGCGCTGCGTCGACCGCGCGATCCCGAAATCGCCGAGCTTCACGTTGCCTTCGCGCGACAGGTAAAGGTTCGACGGCGTGACGTCGCGGTGGATGATCCCGAGCGGCGTCCCGTTCGCGTCGGCCGCGCCGTGCACGCTGGAGAGCGCCGCGAGCACCTCGCGGATGATGTGCACGGACATCGGGATCGGCGGGATCTTCCCCTCGGATCGGAAGCGGCGCAGGAGGCGGTAGCAGTCGACGCCGTCGACGTACTCCATCGCGAGGTACGGCTCGCCGTTGTCGCTCAGGCCGACGCCGAAGACGGTGACGACGTTCTCGTGGCGGACCGCGGTGTGGAGCGCGGCCTCGCGCTCGAACATCGTCCGGCCCTCGGGGTCGTTGAGGAAGTGCGGCAGCAGGCGCTTGACGATGATCCGCGGCGGCACGGGCGGCGGACCGGCGCCGGTGGGGCGCGGCGCGGCCGCCTGCGCGGGGCGCGCGAGATAGACCTCGGCCGTCCCTCCGACCGCGAGGCGCGCTTCGAGCAAAAACGGGCCGAAGCGGATCGGTCCCCCGCGAATCGCCTGCGGGATCCCCCGCTTGCCGGGGCTGTCGCCTTGCACGCGCGCTAGACTACCCGACCTTCGCGAGGGTGTGGGCTCGGGAAGTCGCTCGTGGCGCGACGCGGCGCCGCACCCGAGGGCGATCGCGATCGGGTTCGCCGGAGCCTCCGCGGACCGCGCGCGCGCGCCGCCCCGAAGTCGCCCAGGGAGTCGGTATTCGTCGTACAACCCTGGGCATGAAGCATCGTCCTGCGCAGGCCGTTTTCGCGGCCGTCGTATCGCTCGCGGGCGCGCTCGCCGCGTGCGAAGGGTGCCACCCGACCAACGGACCGGCGCAACCGGCCGGTGGACCGACCACGCCGACCGTCCGTCTGTACGTCGTGAGCGATCTCGCGGGCGCGCTCGAGCCGTGCGGGTGCGTCAAGGACCAGGCGGGCGGGCTCGATCACTTCGCGGCGTGGATCGAGAGCGAGCGGCCGAAGGCGCCCGCGAGCGCGCTCGTCGCCGCGGGGCCGCTGTTCTTCATGGAGCCGTCGCTGAAGGACGATCACCGCGCGCAGGACGTCGCGAAGGCGGAGACGATCGCCGCGTCGCTGAAGCGCCTCGGGATCGCGGCGATCGCGCCGGGGAAGAACGATTTCGCGGCGGGCGCCGCGGAGCTCGCGAAGCTCGGCGACGTGAGCGGCGCGAGCCTGCTCGCGGCGAACCTGTCGTCGACGGGGCTCCCGGTCGATCCGAAGGGGCCGCTCGTCCGCGAGATCAACGGCGTGAAGATCGGCTTCATCGGCGTGAGCGCGCCCGACAAGGCGGCCGGCGGCGCGCCCCCGGGGGTGGCGGTCGCCCCCGCGATCGACGCGGTGAAGGCGCAGGCCGCGGCGCTCGATCGACAAGGGGTCAAGGTGAAGATCGTCCTCGCGGCCGTGGGGCGCGGCGAGGCGAAGCGCGTCGCCGACCTCGTCCCCGGGCTCACGGCGATCGTCGTCGGCTCGCCCGGCGGCGCCGGCGACGCCAACACCGAGACGCCGCCGGCGGAGCGGATCGGCGGCGCGGTCATCGCCGAGACGGGCAACCATTTGACGAGCGCGGCGGTGCTCGACCTCTACGTCCGCGACGGCTCGTACGCCTTCGCCGACGCGAGCGGCCTTGACGACGCGCGCAAGCGCGGAGACCTCACGCGGCGGATCGACGAGCTCCGCGCGAAGATCGGGCAGTGGGACACCGACGGGACCATCGCGAAGGCCGACCTCGACGCGCGCCGCGCCGATCTCGCGAAGCTCGAGGCGGACCGCTCCGCGCTCGACGTCCGCCCTCCGCCGTCGAGCGGGAGCTTCTTCCGCTACCGCGTGCAGGAGATCCGCGACGGGCTCGGGAAGGACCCCGGCGTCACGGAGCAGATGCTTGCATATTACAAACAGGTCGACGAGTCGAACAAGAAGCTCTTCGCCGATCGCAAGCCGCGCCCGCCCGAGGCGGGGCAGCCCGGCTTCGTCGGCGTCGACGCCTGCACGACGTGCCACTCCGACGCGCGCGACGTCTGGGACAAGACCGCGCACGCGCACGCGTACGCGACGCTCTCGAAGCAGTTCAAGGCGTTCAACCTCGACTGCGTGAGCTGCCACGTCACCGGCTACGACCTCCCCGGCGGGAGCACGGTCACGCACGTGGACCAGCTCGAGAACGTGCAGTGCGAGGTGTGCCACGGCCCCGGATCGAAGCACGCGTCCGCGCCGGCCAAGGTGAAGATGCCCGTCGACAAGCCGCAGCCCGACCAGTGCCTCGCGTGCCACCACCCGCCGCACGTCCACGTCTTCGACGCGAAGGCGAAGATGGACGCGGTCCTCGGCCCGGGGCACGGCAAGCCGTCGAGGTGACGCGGCGCCGTCCGCGGCGAGGTCAACCCGCCGCGCGCACCTCGCGGCCGAAGCGCGCGACGGCGTCGACGAGGGCGTCGAAATCCTCGCGGCGGCTCCGGTGGTTCACGATCGCGACGCGGAGCGCGAACCGGCCGGCGATGACGGTGCTCGACGGGACCGCGGTCCCCGACTCCTGGACGCGGAGGAGGATCTCCTCGTTGAGCGCGTTCAGCGCGGCGTCGTCGAGGCCGCCTCCGCGGTAGCGGAAGCACACGACGTTGAGCGGGACGTCGGCGAGGAGCTCGAGATCGGGGTGCTCGCGCACGCGCGCGGCGAGGTGCTCGGCCTGCGCGACGTTCTGCTCGACGAGCCGCGCGAACGCGTCGGCGCCGTGCGCCTTGAGCGACATCCACACCTTGAGGGCCTTGAACGAGCGCGTCAGATCGAGCCCGCGATCGGCGAACGGGAGCCCGCCGGCGATCACGCCGCGCGCCTTCTTCGCGATGTACGGCGCGGTGGACGCGAACGCCGCGCGGTGCGCGTCGCCGTCGCGGACGAGGACGCACGCCGACTCGAACGGCATGTACATCCATTTGTGCATGTCGAAGCCGACGGAGTCGGCGAGCTCCAGCCCGGCGACGCGCGGGGCGAGCGCCTCGGACAGGCGCGCGAACGCGCCGAACGCGCCGTCGACGTGCAGCCAGACCCCTTCGTCCGCGGCGAGCGACGCGAGCGCGCGCAGGTCGTCGGTGGCGCCGGTGTTGATCGTCCCCGCGGTGCCGACGACGCAGAACGGGCGGTGCCCCTCCCGGCGGTCGCTCGCGATCATCCGCGCCAGCGCCGCCACGTCGACGCGCGAGTCCGCGCCGGACGGCGCGAGCCGCAGCGCGCGGCGCCCGAGCCCGAGGAGCTCCGCGGCCTTGTGCGCCCAGCCGTGCACCTCCTGCGACGCGTAGAAGAGGAGGCGCGGGCGATCGCCCTGGAGCCCCTCCGCGCGCACGTCGAACCCGGACCTGGCGTGGCGCGCCACCGCGAGGCCGAGCGTGTTCGCCATGGTCCCGCCGGTGACGAGGACGCCGGACGTCCCGCGCGGGAACCCGAGCATCTCGGCGAGCCACGCGATCACCTGGCGCTCGACGAGCGCCGGCGCCTGATCGAAGCCGGCGAGGTGCGGGTTCATCCCGGCCGCGAGCATCTCGGCGAGCATCGCGACCGGCGCGCCGTTCCCCTGCACCCAGCCCCAGAAGCGCGGGTGGAGGTTCCCGTTGGGGTAGGGGAGGACGTTCGCGACGAAGTCCGCGTACGCGGCGTCCGCGCCCTCGGGGGCGCGCGGGACGTCGCCCTCGAACGACCCGCGGACGCGCTCCGGCATCGGCTGCCACGCCGGCCGTTCGCGGAGCGACGCGAGGTGATCGATCATGTCGTCGAGCATGCGGTGCCCGAGCCGCCGGAGATCGTCCCAGTCGTCCGGATCGAGCGTCCGCTCCGGGTCGCGCGGGTCGCGTCCGCCGTGCTCGTCGCGTTTGGTGTCGGTCATGGCGTCTCCTGTCGCGTTTTGCGCGCGTTGGTCGCGTCGGGCGGCCTTGCATGCGTACCGCCGATGGGCGGGCGCGTCTCGCCGTTTTCGACCCCGGCGTCGTGAAGGGCGCGCGCCGGCGCGGTCGCCCGCTACGGACGTCAGGCCGTGGAGGTGCGCACGGGCTCGAGGTCGATCGCCTCGGCGGTCCCCGCGCGGCGCCAGCCGCCGTGGAGGTACACCGCCGCGTAGGCGATCGCGCCCACCACGTGGGTGATCGCGACGCACCGGAAGAGCGCCTCGATCGACACGTGGAAGAGCGCCACCGCGACGATGCTCACCGGGAACTGGAACCCGAGGATCACCGCGAGATCGATCCACATCGTGAGCCGCGTCGCGCCCGCGCCGGCCATCGCGTTCCCGAGGACCACGGCGAGGCCGAGGCCGACGTAGGCGGGCGCCACGATCTGCAGGTACTGCATCGCGATCGCGATCGGCGCCGTCTCGTCGTCGAAGACGCGGAGGATCGACTCGCCCGCGTGGAGGACGAGCGCGACCAGGAGCACGTTCGTGATCCCGTCGTAGGCGACGGTGAGCCAGCCGCTCCGCGTCGCGCGCCCCTCGTGGCCGGCGCCGAGGTTCTGTCCGACGAACGTCTGCGCCGCGCTCCCCCAGCCCATCGCGACGAAGAGCGCCATCGTGTCGAGGCGGAAGACGAGGCCGACCGCGGTGCTCGCGGTCTGGTTGCTCTCGGTGGTGAACGCGCGCGCGACCAGCGAGTTCAAGAGGAGCATCGCGCAGATCCGGACCACCATCTGCGCCGACGACGGCCACGCGATCGCGAGGATCCGGCGGATCTCCCGGACATCGGGGCCGCGCGCGCCGCGCGGCGGGCGCACGACGTGGAAGCGCCGCGCCAGGACGAGGATGTTCGGCACGAGCACGAGCGCGCGCGCGAAGATCGTCGCCCACGCCGCGCCGACCATCCCCATCCGCGGCACGTGCAGCGCCGCCGCGATCGGCCCGGCCCAGGCGAGGGCGGGGGGGGCCGGGCCCGGGCCGAAGACGAGGATGATCGCGAAGAAGACGTTGATGACGTTGCCGAGCACCATCAGCGCGACCGGCGTCTTCGACGACCCGAGCGCGCGCTGGATGCTCGTGAGCTGGAGGAGGAAGAAGATCGAGAAGCTCCCGCCGACGATGACGCGCAGGTAGCGCGTCGCGGTCGCGGCGACCGCGCCCTTCGCGCCGATGACGCCGCGGACGAGCGGCCCCGCCCCCACCACGCCGACGACGCCGAACGCGACGCTCAGCATGCCGACGAGCAGGATCGATTGCCACGCCGTGTGCTGGATCGCGGCGCGCTCCTTCGCCCCCTCCTGGCGCGAGAGGAGGGCGCCGCTGGCGGTCGAGATCCCGTAGCTCAAGATCGATCCGAGCGCGGCGATCTGGTCGCAGATGCCGAGCGCCCCGAGCGCCGGTCCGACCTCATCGCGCGGGAGCTGCGCGATGAGGTACGCGTCGACCAGGTTGAACGTCGTCTGGAGCGCCATCCCGAGGGCGAGCGGGATCCCGAAGCGCGCCACCTCGCGCGCCAACGGGCCGTCCACGATCCGCTTCGACGCGTCGCTCGCCATGGGGGCGGCCTCAGAGTTGCCGAAGCGGGGCGTAAAGGGCTATGAAATAGCGGTGAGCGATCCCAAAAAAGGCCACGTCGAGCCGCCTCCGGCGGGTGATCAGGCGCGGCCTACGCGCCGCGAGGTGCTCACGCGCGTCGGCGCCGCGGCGGGCGTCCTCGCGGGCTCGTCGGTCCTCGGGCGCGCCATCTGGGATCGCGGCGGGTTCGGCGCGGCCGCCGGCGCCGGCGCGCGGCAGGTGCGCGACTACCGGCTGACCGACGCGCGCAAGGACGTGGAGCACGGAGAGCTCGCGATCGCGCGCTCGCCGAAGCGCGAAGGCGGCGACACCACGCCGCCCCTCGGCGCCGAGGCGCTGGTGAAGGGCGCGCTCGCCGCGCTCGGCGGGATGGAGCGCTTCGTGAGCCGCGGCGACGTGGTCGTCATCAAGCCGAACATCGGGTGGGATCGGCTGCCGATCCACGCCGCCAACACGAGCCCCGACGTGGTCGGCGCGGTCATCCAGGCGGCGTTCGACGCCGGCGCGAAGCGCGTCGTGGTGGCGGACGGCTCGTGCAACGATCCGAACCGCTGCTTTCAGCGCTCCGGCATCTGGCGGAAGGCGTACGGCCTCGGCGCCGAGGTGATCCTCCCCGCCGAGCACCGGTACCGCACGATGCGCCTCCAGGGCGACGTCCTCGACGAGTGGCCGATCTTCACGACCCTCGTCGACGCCGACAAGGTGATCAACGTCCCGGTCGCGAAGCACCACAACCTCGCGAAATTCACCGCCGCCATGAAGAACTGGTACGGCGTCCTCGGCGGGCGGAGGAACCGGCTCCACCAGAACATCGACACGTCGATCGCCGATCTCGCGACGTTCATGCGCCCGACCCTCACCGTGATCGACGCGGTGCGCGTCCTCGTCCGGAACGGGCCGCAGGGCGGCAACATCGACGATACGCGCGAGATGCACACCGTCGTCGCTTCGGTGGACCAGGTCGCGGCCGACGCGTTCGCGTGCACCCTCATCGGCCAGCACCGCGACAACCTCGCGTATCTGAAGATGGCGCACGAGCGCGGGATCGGGACGATGTACTGGGAGAACCTGCGGGTCAAAGAGGTGTGACGTGACCCACGCCGAAGAGGAGCGCGTCCACGAGCACGCCGGGGTTCGCCTCGACCCGGCGGCGCTCACCGGGCACGCCGCGCTGCGCTCCCACGATCACGCGCACGAAGACGTCGCGCCGATCCCGTGGGTGACCGGGCGGGTCGGCGTCGTCGCCCCGCTCGACCGCGACACGTCGTGGTCGCCCGCGCCGCGCGCCGCGGCCCGATCGGCGAGCGCGGACGCCGCTCCACCGAAGACGAGCGCGGCCCCGCGACCGGGGAGGCCCGCCGCTCCGTCTCCCACGCCGGCCTCGGCTCCGGCGGCTTCGGCGCCCGTGCCCGTGAGGGACGCGGCGAAGATGGAGGCCGCCGCCGAGGCGCGGATGGCGTCGCTCGCCGGCGTGCTCGGCTTCGCCGGGTTCGGCAAGGGCGCGACCAAGAAGAAGCTCCCCGGCTCGGGGATCCCGGCGCGGCCGATCATCCGCCGGCTCGTCTGGGCGCGGCGGCTCTCGCAGGTCTTCTTCTTCGCCCTGTTCATGTACTTCCTGTTCCAGACGACGTTCCGCGGGACGTTCGCGGCGCAGGCCGATCAGCCGGTGCGGTTGCCGCTCCCCGTCGAGGCGTTCTTGCTCGCCGATCCGTTCGTCGCGGCGATGACGCTCCTCTCGACGCACACGGTGTATCGCGGCCTGCTCTGGAGCGTCGGCCTCCTCGCGCTCACGCTCACGGTGGGTCGCGTCTTCTGCGGGTGGATCTGCCCGTTCGGGACGCTCCACCACTTCTTCGGCTGGATCCTCCCGTCGAAGCGCGGTCGCGGCGGGCCGCGCGTCGAGGCGAACAAGACGCACACCTACCAGCGCGCGAAGTACTACCTCCTCTACGCGTTCCTCATCGCGGGGGTCGCGGGGAGCGCGATCGGCGGGCTCTTCGATCCGATCTGCATCGCGGTGCGCTCGATCGGCCTCGGCGTCGTCCCCGCGGCGCAGTACCTCGGCGGCCGCGGGCTCGGCACCGTGGCGTCGATCCCCGCGCGCCCAGTGCAAGGCGCCGCCGATCACACGCAGGACTTCCTCGCGCACGCGGTCTGGCAGTCGCACCAGTTCTATTTCCACCAGACGTGGTTCATCGTCTTCCTGCTCGTCGCGGTCCTCTTCGCGAACCGGTTCATCCCGCGGTTCTGGTGCCGCGTGCTCTGCCCGCTGGGCGCGTTCCTCGGCGTCTTCGCCCGGTTCTCGCTGTTCGGGATGACGAAGGACCATGCAAAGTGCACAGATTGCAACCTGTGCCTGGTGAACTGCCAGGGGGCGGACTCGCCGCAGGGCGGCGTGAAGTGGCGCCAGGACGAGTGCCACATGTGCATGAACTGCGAAGCGTCCTGCCCCGAGGACGTCATCAAGTTCCGCTTCCTCCCGAACCGCGCGAGCGCCACGACCAAGCCGGACACGCAGCGGCGCACCGCGCTCGCGGCGGTCGGCGCGGGCGCGCTCTTCATCCCCGCGTCGCGCGTCGCGGACTCGCTCGACGTGAACTACCACTCGCGCGTCATCCGCCCGCCCGGCGCGGTCGAGGAGCGCGCGTTCCTCGAGCGCTGCATCCGATGTGCAGAGTGCATGAAAGTGTGCCCGAACAACGCGCTCCACCCCGCGCTGTTCGAGTCGGGGCTCGAGGGGCTGTGGACGCCGATCTTGATCGCGCGGATCGGCTACTGCGAGCACTCGTGCGTCCTCTGCGGGCAGGTGTGCCCGACCGGCGCGATCCAGAAGATCACCGAGAAGGAGAAGCTCGGGATCGACGTCCCGCCGATCAAGATCGGCACCGCGTTCTACGACCACGGGCGCTGCCTCCCGTGGAGCATGCAGACGCCGTGCATCGTGTGCGAAGAGTTCTGCCCGACGTCGCCCAAGGCGATCTGGGTCGAGGAGGTCGACGCGCCGGTCCGCGACTCGAAGCCGGGCCCCGGCGGCGAGCAGCCGGCGATGAAGTCGGTGCACCTGCAGCGCCCGCACGTCGATCCGAGCCTCTGCATCGGGTGCGGCGCCTGCGAGAAGGTGTGCCCGGTGCAGGACCAGCCGGCCGTCTACGTGACGAGCGTCGGTGAGACGCGCAGCAGGACGAACGTCATCCTCCTCGAGAACACGAACTACAACCAAAAGAGCTGACGCCCACGCGCCCGCCCGGCGAGGCGGCGCGCCGCGAGCCCCTCTGGGCTGGGCGCGCGCGTGCCGCTGGGGCGCGGTGGAGAGCGATGCGATCGCGACGGGCGACCGGCGCGCGCGAGCCCCTGTGGGCTGGGTGCGCGCGTGCCGCGGGGCGCGCGTGAAGAGCGATGCCATCGCGACGGGCGGTGCGGTAACGTGGACGCCCGATGCCGAAGAACGACCGATTTCTCCGCGCGTGCCGCCGGGAGCCGACCGACGTCACGCCCGTGTGGTTCATGCGCCAGGCCGGGCGGTACATGCCGGAGTACCGCGCCCTCCGCGCGAAGCACTCGCTGCTCGATCTCTGCAAAAATCCGGAGCTCTCGTGCGAGGTGACGCTCCAGCCGCTCGACCTCGGCGTCGACGCGGCGATCCTGTTCGCCGACATCCTGCTGCCGCTCGAGCCGATGGGGGCGCCGTTCGAGTTCGCGAAGGGCGAAGGGCCGGTCATCCACGAGCCGATCACGTCGCGCGCGCAGATCGACGCGCTCCGCGTGATCGAGCCGGAGGACGGGCTCGGGTACATCATGCAGTCGATCAAGACGATCCAGCGCGCGCTCGGCGGGCGCGTGCCGCTCATCGGCTTCGCGGGCGCACCGTTCACGCTCGCGAGCTACCTCGTCGAAGGGGGAAAGAGCGCGCACTTCGCGAAGACGAAGCGCCTCATGTACGGCGAGCCGGAGGCCTGGAACGCGCTGATGGGCAAGCTCGCCGAGGTGGTGCGCCGCTACCTGCGCGCGCAGATCGCGGCCGGGGCCGACTGCGTGCAGCTCTTCGACTCGTGGGTGGGGCAGCTCTCACCGGAGGACTACCGCGAGTACGTGCAGCCGCACGTCGCGCACATCTTGAAGGACGTGATGCAGGCGGGCGTGCCGGTCATCCACTTCGGGACCGGGACGCACTCCCTCCTCGAGCTCCAGCGCGACGCGGGCGGTCACGTGATCGGCCTCGACTGGCGTACGCCGCTCGCCGAAGGGTGGGCGCGCGTCGGGCACGATCGCGCCGTGCAAGGGAACCTCGATCCGACGGTCCTCTTCGCGCCGGTCTCGGTCGCGCGCCGGCACGCGCAGCGCGTCCTCGACGCGGCGGGCGGGCGCGCCGGGCACGTGTTCAACCTCGGGCATGGCATCTTGCCCGAGACGCCGGTGGACACGGTGAAGGCCGTCATCGACTACGTGCACGAGGCGAGCGCGCGAAGACCATGAGCCTGGCGGTCCTGCTCGTCTCGCACGGGACGGTCGACGATCTCGACGACCTCCCGGCCTTCGTCACCAACATCCGGCGCGGGCACCCGCCGCCGCCCGAGCTGATCGAAGAGCTCCGCGGGCGGTACCGCGCGATCGGCGGGCAGTCGCCGCTCAACGCGATCAACGCCGAGGTGGCGCGCTCGCTCGAGGCGGCGCTCGGCGTCCCGGTGCGCTCGTCGAACCGCCTGTGGCGCCCGTATCCGCGCGACGTGCTCGCCGGCCTCGCGAAGGACGGCGTGACGCGCGTCGCGGCCGTCCCGCTCGCGCAGCACTCGGCGGCCGTGTACGGCGACGCGGTGCGCGCCGCGGCCAAGGAGATCGAGGACGGCGGCGGCCCGCCGATCGCCGTCGCGTGCGCCGCGGACTGGGGGCAGACGCCGGCGCTGGTCGACGCGTTCGCGGCGCGCGCGCGCGCGGCGCTC
>Ga0105247_10001089_pt1 | contig 20252 bp, 14 predicted proteins | sample KBSS24metaG_FD_81519 | JGI IMG/M metagenome (GOLD analysis project Ga0105247, IMG submission 81519) | Switchgrass rhizosphere microbial communities from Kellogg Biological Station, Michigan, USA - KBS S2-4 metaG | ecosystem: Host-associated > Plants > Roots > Rhizosphere > Soil | place...
CGCCGGCCCACCGCGCGAACGCGTACGCCTCGTAGAAGCTGACGTGCGCGACCGGCGCGGCCACGTCGACCGGGCGCAGGCCGAGGAGCGTGTGGTCCATCCAGCCGTCCTTCGTCTGCTCCCAATAGAGCGGCGCGCGCCAGCCCTCCGCGCCGCGCACGGCCCACCCGTCGGAGAGCCACAGCTCCGGACGCTGGTAGCCGCCGTCGTCGATGAACGCGGCATATTCGCCGGCCGTGACGAGGCGCGACGCGAGGCGAAAAGGCGAGACGAGCACGCGGTGGCGCGGCCCCTCGTTGTCGAACGCGAAGCCGTCGCCGACGTGGCCGATCGATCGGATCCCGTCCGCGAAGGCGACCCACCCCGAGGGCGGCGGGCTCGCATCGCCCGCGCTCGCCTCGACGAGTCGGTACGCGGGGCGCATCGGGTTCGCCGAGAACGCGTGGTGGATGTCCGTGAGCAGGAGCTCCTGGTGCTGCTGCTCGTGGTGCAGCCCGAGCTCGATCACCTCCGCGAGCGGCGCCTCGCCCGGGCGCCCGGTCCGCGCGATCCGGCCCGTCTCGAAGAGGGCGCGCATGCGGCGGTCGATCTCGGCGCGGTATCCGCGCACCTCGTCGAGGGAGGGCCGGGTCAAAAGGCCACGGCGTGCTCGCTCGTGCCTCGCTCCGACCGCGTCGTAATACGAATTGAACAGGAACGCGTGCGACGGGTGCACGGGCCGATAGCCCCGATCGGCGGCGGCGAGGACGAACGTCTCGAAGAACCACGTCGTGTGCGCGAGGTGCCACTTCGTCGGGCTCGCGTCCGGCATCGACTGGACGACGCAGTCCTCGGGCGAGAGCGGCGCCGCGAGCCGCTCCGTCGAAGACCGCACACGCGCGAAGGCCTCCGCGAGCGCAGCGTCGACACCCATGTTCATCGAGCCCATGCGCCGTGTCCTCCGGGGAGCACCTTCGATGCTCCACCGCTCCGCCGCGCTTCGCGAGCGCGAAAGGAGGCAACCTAGACGCGCATCGGCAGAAGTTCAACCGAGCCCACCGCGATCGCCCGCGGCCTCGACGCCGCGCCACGCGCGGCGTCCCCGGGGCTCGTCACCGGCGCAGCCACCACCCGCGCCGGAGACCCCCGCCCGATCGAACGCCTTCGAGCGATCCTTCGTCGGGCGTACGCACGGCGCATCCTGCCTCGGTCGTGGCGATTCGCGACGCGGGCGCCGGCTCGCCTGCGCCGCTGCTCACGACCCTCTTCACGTCGGAGGCTCGATATTGGATACGAATTTCTTCGCCTGGGACCGGAGCGTCTCGGTCAGCGCGTACTCGCCGACCGTGAGGAGGAGCACGCGGCCGATCCGCGACCCGAGCACCGCGCCCACCCCGAAGCCGACCCCCGCCACCATCGCGAGCAGCCGGTACGGGTTGTCCCGGAGCTCCGTCTGGATGATCGACGGGAGCTCCTTCGCCTTGTCGACGAGCTGCTTCAGGAGCGCGGGGACCGCTCCGTCGTCCGCGTTCCCTCGCGCGCCCTCGGCGCCGACGCTCTCGCCTCGCTTCACCCGCTCGGCCGCCTCGTACTCCTGAAAGAAGCTCGTCGCCGTCTGGTTCGTGTTCACGTTCATCTCCTTGCCGGACGCGGTCTCCGGCGCTCATGTTTCGCCGTTCGTCTTCTGGCCATCGGCGACGCATCCGCCTTTCGTGGCCATGCGTCGTCACCGCCCCCGACGCGACGTCGGTCGTGTCGTATCGCGACGTGAATGCGAACGACGTACCAACACGTCGAGCGCGAACGTGGGGAGCGCCCGCGACGACCTCACCGGGAGGGGGGCGCGCGTGAGGGTCGAGGGGCGGGTCCCGATGGTGGCACATCACTTGCGGATGCAGGCGCGAGACGTCGAAAAGGCCGATGAAATCGGCAAAATATCGCGAGGCGGGGCCTGGCATCGATGTCATGACCACCGTGAGCGGGAGTCGACGGGACCTTGGCTTAGCGGGGAGAAAGACCATGCGAAATCGCTTGAATCGTCGCGCCACCACCGTGCTCCTGGCCGCCTTCGCCTTCGGCGGCGCGCTCGTCGGGCGCGAGCACCGCGCCGACGCCTGCGGCGGCTGCTTCGTCGCGCCCACCGAGAGATCGGTGGTCACCGATCACCGAATGGCCTTCTCGATATCGCCGGAGCAGACGGTGCTCTGGGATCAGATCCGTTATTCGGGCGACCCGCGCGAGTTCGCGTGGGTGCTCCCCGTGCACCCGGGCGCGCGCGTCGAGCTCTCGCACGACGAATGGTTCGCCGCGCTCGACGCCACGACGCAGCCGGTCATCACGGGCCCGGCTCCGCCGAGCAACGGGGGCGGGTGCTCGCTCGGATGCGGCGGCGCATCGGACAGCGCGCTGAGCGCGCCGAGCGGGGGCTCGGTGCAGATCATCAAGCAAGGGGTCGTGGGCCCCTACGAGACCGTGACGCTGCGCTCCACCGATCCGACCTCGCTCACCGATTGGCTCCGGCAACACGGCTTCGACATTCCGGCGCCCATCCAGCCGACGATCGACGACTACGTCTCGGAGGGCTTCGACTTCATCGCCCTCCGCCTTCGCCCGGTCTGTAGCGAGCGGGCGATGAAGCCGGTGCGCATCGTCTCGCCGGGGGCCGACGCGTCGCTCCCGCTGCGCATGGTCGCGGCCGGCGTCGGAGCGAACGTCGGGATCACGCTGTACGTCGTGAGCGAGGGCCGCTATCGCCCGCAGAATTTCCTCGAGGCGACGCTGAGCGACGATCAGCTCACGTGGAATTCGGCGCAGAACCGCTCGAACTACGAAGAGCTCTCGCAGTCGATCATGGCCGGGAGCAGCGGCCGCACCTGGCTCAACGAGTTCGCCGGCAAGGTCGACGTGACGGGCCGCGCGTACGGGTCTCCGGGGGGCTACGTCGGCACGTACTACGGGAACCCCGGGCTCGGCGAGGCGTACTCGGCCCAGTGCGTCGCGCCGGTCGGGTCGGGCGTCTCGGGATCGGGCGCGCCGTCCGGAACGACGTGCGAGTCACCGAGCGAGGGGGACCCGTCGATCAACGTCTACGCGCCGTACAACGCCGAAGACGCCTCGAGCGACGCGAGCGACGCGGCGTCGAGCGGCGACGCGAGCGACGCGGCGTCGAGCGGTGACGCGAGCGACGCGGCGTCGAGCGGCGACGGGGACGCGCATGGAGGTCCGCTCGGCGACGCCGCGGGCCCGTCCGGCGACTCCTGCGCCGGGTTCGACGATCTCGACGTCGCCACGACGGGGCTCCACGCAAAGGACGTGTGGGTCACCCGCCTCCGCGCGGTCCTCCCGTCGGACGCGCTCCGCGTCGGCGATCTGAGGCTCGAGGCGTCGCCGGACCAGACGCCGGTGTCCAACTACCACCAGGCGCGTCGCTACGCCGACGGATCGAGCGCGGGGTCGTCGAGCAACGACGGGTGCGCGAGCGCCCCGCGCCGCCACGACGCGTTCGGGTCGCTCGTCCTCGCGGGCGCGACGCTGCTCGGCATCGCGTCGATCCTCCAGCGTCGCCGCTGAGCGCGCCGTCCGGCGTGCGCCGAGCGACTGTCGTGGAGCTCGCGCCGCGCGCGGTCCGGCGCGCGGCTACGCCCACTCGGGTTTCTGCACGACCGGGAGCTGGAGGGCGCGCTCGCGCTCCAGATCCAGGTTCCCGACGTGCAGGCTGAGCGGCGTCTGGACCCACTTGTAAATCGACTGGGTGAAGAGCCGGCCGAACTTGTCGGTCCACGCGGCGAGCTTCTCCGCGGCGTGCTCCGGGAACATCTCGCGGAGCACCTCCTTGACCTCGTCGAGGCTCATCTTCTCGCCCGCGTAGAGCAAGAAGCAGGCGTCGAGCACGGGGAACGGCATCAGGTCCTTCTCGTCCTCCATGTCGTCGGCGAGCTCGGCGGACGCGGGCTTCACGAGCGTCAGGCGGATCGCCTCGGAGCGCGTCGTCTCGAGGAGGTAATCGAGGAGGTAGTTCACGACCGTCTTCGGCACGTTCGCGATGACCGAGAGCGCCCCCTCCATGTCGCCCCCGATCGTCGTGTAGCCGACCGCCTTCTCGCTCATGTTGCTCGTCTGGAGGAAGAGGCCGCTCGCGCTGTTGGCCCACGTCCACATCCGCTCGGCGCGCAGGCGCGCCTGGATGTTCTGCCTCGCCAGCGCCGTGAGCGACTCGCCCGGCTGGAGCATCCCCTGCATCGCCTCGACCTCGCGCGCGAACGCGTCGTCGATCGATAGAACGGCGAACGGGACGCCGAGCTCCTTCGCCGCGCTCTCGGCCGCGGCGCGCGTCTCCGCCGACGAGTACCGGGTCGGCATGTAGAACGCGCGCAGCATCGCGGCGACGGCGGCGTCGCGCCGCGCCGGATCGAGCGCCGCGCAGCGCCGCGTGACGTAGCGGTGCGCGACCAGGAGACAGAGGAGGCTGTCGCGCCCGCCGGAGAGCGCCACGCCGATCGTCGTGAACGCGCCCGTCTTCTCGAAGTAGTCGCCGACGCCGAGCGCCAGGGCGTCGAGCAGCTCTTCGCAGAACTCGGCCCGCGCCGTGGGACGCGGCGCCGCGTGGGGCAAGAAGAAGCTCTGGTTCTTCGGCGCCGGATAGCGGAGCGCCTCGCGGCCCGTGGTCGGCGAGGGTACGCGCACGCGGCGCACGCGCGCGCCGCTCTCGGCGAACGTCTCCTGATCGAGCCGCCACGTCGTGTTCTCCACGCGGAGGCGCCGCGTCCGATCGAGGTCGATCGTGCACGCCGTGAACTGCTCGGCGAAGCGGGGGGCGTCGAGGACGAGGCGGCCGTTCTGCGCGACGAACCCGCCGCCGTCGTAGATGAGCCCGTCGTTCGCGCCCACGAGCGCGGCGTACGCCACCGTCGCCTGGTTGTCCGCGGAGCGGGTCGAGATCATCTCGCGCCGCGTCGCCCCGACGCCGAGGCGGAACGGGGACGCGGAGATGTTCGCGACCAGCTCCGCGCCGGCGTAGCAGCGACGTCGCATCGGCCCGTCGGGCGACCACAGGTCCTCGCAGACCTCGACGCCGAGCGTCCCGAAGTCGAGATCGAAGACGAGGTCGCCGAACGGGATGCCGGCCACCTCGTCGTAGAGCCCCGGCGCGCCGCGCGCGAACGTGCGGCTCTCGTAGAAGACGTTGTACGAGGGGAGCTTCTCCTTCGGCACGAGCCCGTGGATGACCCCGCGCTGCACCACCGCCGCGCAGTTGTAGAGGTGATGCCCGCGCGCCACCGTGACGCCGATCACGATCGCCGCGCCGAGGTCACGCGTCTCTGCGGCGAAGCGCTCGAGCTCGCGCCACTGAGCCAGCACGAAGGTGCGCCATTGCACGAGATCTTCTTGCATGTACCCGCCGACGAGCTGCTCCGGCAGGAGGACGACGGTCGCGTCGTCCATCACCGCCGCCCGCACGAGCGGGATCGCGCGGTCGACGTTGCTCTTCACCGCGCCGACGGTGGTGTTCACGTTCACGAGGGCGATGCGAATCAGTCTCACGGCTTCACGCTATCAGCTCCGGCCGGGGCAGCTCCGGCCGGGGCAGCTCCGGCGGTCGCAGGCCCCGGAGGCCCAGACGCTCGAGGCGCCGAGCCTCGAGGCGGGTGCACGAACCCGGCGCACGGATCGTCGTCGTTCGCGCGCGGCGTGAAGACGACGTAGTCGAAGGGGAGGCGCGCGGCATGCAACCCGGCCGCATAAGCTGCCGGCTCGAGCAGCCCGTCCTGCACCTCAAGGAAGGCCACGCTGACGCTCGCCTCGTCGAGGTAGGCAGGGACGCCTCGGTCGTCCCGGACGTGCCCGGCGCCCGCGATGAGGACGCTGCCGCCGGTCCGCTTCGCCGCGCCCCGCATCCGCTCGGCCATGGCGGCGTCGCGCGCGCGCTGCGCGAGCACCATCGCGTCGAACATCCCCTCCGGCAAATGACCGCAGTGCGACGCGACGAGCTCGTCTTTGAGCGCCGCCGCCTGATCGTCGGGGAGCGGTCGCTCCAGGCGCGCCGCGATGGCGGGCGGCAGCGCCGCGTCGTCCATCATCGCCGCCCGCACCGTCGCGCGCGGCAGGTTGGCCGCGACGATGGGGAGGCGGGCCGCCATCGCGACGTCGGCGATCGGGCGGTACGTCTCCCACGGCGGCCAGCCGCTCTGATGCCACGCGACCGCCGCGCCGAGGCCGCGGGCGTCGGCGTGGGACCCGACGTACGCGTCGACCGCCGCTTGCCGCGTGTCCTCGAGCATTTCGAGCGCGACCGCCGGTCGGCGGCCCGCCGCGACGATCGCGCGGAGCGCCCGCGCCTGGAGGGCGTGGTGATCCGGATCGTCGTGCTTCTCGCCGAGGAGGACGTGACGGGCGCCCGCCATGCGCGCGCCGACCGCGCTCCACGCGACCCGCCGCCCCGCGGCGACGTCCCAGATCACACCGACCAGGGCATGGTCCCGCGCGATCGGCGCGGAGAAGTGGAGCGGCTCGTCGTCGCTCGCCGCGCCGTGCGCCGCCGGGGCTCGGGCGGTGGCGCCGTTCGACGCGCACGACGCCGAGGCGATCGCGGCGGCCAGGAGGAGCGCCCGCTTCACGGAGCCTCCGGCGCGTCGAACGAGCCGACGGTGAACGTGCCGGCGAGCCAGCCGGCCTTCGTGCCCGCCATGCTCCGCACCATCTCGCGGTGCACGAACGGGACGCGGTGCGCGCCGCCCATCAAGGCGTCGCGCAGCGCCCCGAGGAGGCCGGCGTCGGACTGGAAGAACGGTGTGAGCCATCGGGTCGCGCGCTGGTAGAAATCGAGGTGCTCGCGGCGTCGCCGCGTGTACGCGTCGAGCGCGCTCGGGAGGTGCGCCGCCTCCGCGACGCAGTCCGCGAGCACCGCCGCGTCGACGAGCGCCAGGTTGCACCCCTGCCCGAGCTGCGGGCTCATCGCGTGCGCCGCGTCGCCGATGTAGACCGTCGAGCGCGTGTTCCACGAGGACATCACGACGTCGTGATAGGTCGCGAACGTCAAATCTTCCAGTCGCTCGATCTGCTCGAGGGCCGGCGCGACCTCGGGCGTCATCGCGGCGCACTCGCGCTTCCACGCGTCGACGCCGTCGTCCTGCCACCGGCGAAGCCGGTCGACGCGCAGGCTCCAGAAGACGCTCACGTGGGGGCAGGCGCCGGAAGGACCGAGCCCGGTGGGCAAGAGGCCGAGCATCCGCCGCGGGCCGTCCACGACCTGGTAGAGGCGCCCGCGGAAGCGCGTCGACGGATCGCGCGCCACGAACCACAGCGCGCCCCAGGGGTACGGCCGGGCCCCCTCCGTCAATCCGCTGCCGTCGCGGAGGCGCGATCGCGCTCCGTCCGCCACGACGACGAGCTCGTGCTCGCCGACCGCCCGCCCCTGCGCGTCGACGAGCCGGCGCCCGCGACCGGCGTGCTTCGCCGCCACGACCTCGACGCCGCATCGGAGCGCGATCGGCTCGGCGGCGAGCGCCTCGTGCAGCGACTGGAAGAGGACGCCGCGGTGGAGCCCCACGCCGAACCAGCCCGGGTGGAGCGCGGCGTAGTCGAGCGCGACGATCTTCTTCCCGCGGACCGTCTCGCAGTCGAGCCGGCGGATCCGCGCCCCTCGTCCGGCGACCTTGGCCAGGATGCCGATGCGCTGGAGCACCGCCATGCCCGACGGCTGGAGGACGATCCCCGCGCCGGCCGGCCCCGGCTCGGGCACGCGCTCGTAGACGGTGACCGCGTGCCCCGCGCGCGCGAGCAGGATCGCCGCGGCGGCGCCCGCGGTCCCCGCGCCGATGATTCCCACGTCGAGCCGGCGCATTGGTTCCATGTCTCCGTCGAGGCGTGCGCACTGCGTCAAGTGCAAATTGCACACGCGCAAATCGTGCTCGACTTTTCGTGTACCTCCGGTATCAATCGCGGTCGTTGATTTTGTTGGAGAGCGGTGGGCATTCGATGGTCGTAACGCCTCCCGGCTCGCATCGCGGACGACTGTTCAGAAAGAGAAGACGGGCAACATGGCTACTGGCACCGTGAAGTGGTTCAACGAGGCGAAGGGCTTCGGGTTCATCAAGCAGGACAACGGCGGCGAAGACGTGTTCTGCCACTACACCGCGATCCGCGCGGACGGGTTCCGCACGCTCGCCGAAGGACAGCCGGTGGAGTTCGACGTGAAGCAGGGGCCGAAGGGGCTCCAGGCTGACAACGTCCGCCTCGTCGGCTGACGAACGCCGCTTTCTCTTTAGTTACCGCAGAGCGGTGAAAGGGCGCCCTTCTCCAAAGAGGGCGCCCTTTGCCATTTGGCTTTCGTCACGGTTCGCCTTCGACCGCCGTTTATTCGCTTAACGAAGCTCCCGCGAGTCCACGTCGATTGACGCCGTCGGGTCGATGACCTTCGGCGGCGCCTTCGGCTCGCTCGCCCTCCGGGTCCGCCGCTTCGCCAGGCCGAGGCGAATCAGATGATCGCGGCGCTTCACCACCGTACGCGCCGTCTCGACCCAGTCGTTGTACCAAGCGCGCAGCGCCGCGAGGTCCGCGTCGCGTTGCTGCTGCGACGGCGTGAGCTGGGGCTCGTCCTCCACGGGCGACGACTGCGTACGCTCGAGGAGGCCGCGCAGCCACGTCCGCTGGGCCGCCGTGATTCCGCGCGTCGCGAGCGTCGCGAGCGCCGCGTGATCCTCTTTTCGGGTCGACTTTCGCTCCGCGCCCCGTTCGAGCTCGTCGAGCCGATCGAGGAACTCCGCGACGCCGAGCAGCACCTCCGTCGGCGGGAGGGCGTCGAGCTGACGGAAGACGAACTCCGCCTGCGCGGGGTGCAGGCGGTTGAGCGCGGCGCGCGCGCGCCGAAACGCGCCGGGCTCCCACTCGACGAGCTCGCGGATGGCGTCGCCGACCGGATCCGTGTCTCTTTGCGCGCCGTTGTCCCCCGCGAGGCTCACCGCGCGGAACGTGGACCCCGACGCGCGGAACAGCAACTTCCACCCTTCCAGGTGATCGTCTTCTCGATACCCGTGCGCCGCCAGGAGCGCGCGGAGCGGCTTCACCGTGCCGAGGGCACGCAGGAAGCCGAGCACGCGAGGCGGCGTCTCGTCGAGGACGAACCGGCTCAGAGCTCGTTTGCCACGATTCATGGTCATCATCTCCAAAGGTGTCCGCGCGGGCAGGTCCCGCGCGGCGGCGCATCGGCGCGTGCCCCCTCATCGGCCCGGTGCTCCAGGCGGTTGTCTGAAAAATCGTTTCGACCGGCGCGGGCCCCGCTCGTCGCGCCGATGGCGCGTTTCGCGCTCGGCTCCGCGCGCGTTGCGCCGGCGTCACGCTCCGCGCCGTCACGCTCCGCGCCGGCGATAGGAGCCGATCACGCGCCTCGAACCGGGATCGCGACGGCTTCGCGCGCGCGGGCGACGCGGCCGTCGAGCGCGCCGGCGCCAGGTTCGAGCGCGCCGCCCGTCGCTTCGAGATCGGACGGGGCGCTTCGTGATCGGCGAGAGGCCGCGTCGTTCGGCGTCATTCACGACGTCCGCCACCGTTCCACGTGGCCGCCGCGCAGCCGCCGCGGGGGGAGCGCGCCGCGTCGTCCGTCGCGGGATCGCGGCGTCCAGCGCTCGACGCGGGACCTCCTGTCGCCCGATCTCGAAGCTCCGTGACGATCCGCGAACCGTCGCGATCTCGCGCTCCTCCGCGAGCGGCGGGGTGGAGTAGAGGTGGATCTTCCGACCACCGCGTCACTCACCGGAGACGCACCAGCGATCCGTCGCAACGAAATCGAATCGGAGCAATTCTCATGGGTTGGCCGCGATATCGTTTGCGCACATTTCGTGCTTTCGGCGTGACGATGATCCGTCCGCTGAAGTGCCTGACGCTCGTGCCGTTGCTCCTCGCGGCGTGCAGCGCTGCTCCCAGCGACGTGGTCGACTCCGTGTCCGAGGACGCGCTCCGCCAGGGGACGCTGACGGGGCGATCGGTCTCGAGCGTCGCCGATCTACCGGCGAAGGCGCCGGTGGCCGGGAGCCAGCGGGTGCACCTCCTCGACGTCGGGACCGGGCTCAGCGTGCTCGTCCAGGGGCACGACTTCACGATGCTCTACGACGGCGGGTCCAACGACGACTCGCGCGGGATCACGTCGACCTCCCAGCGGAGCGGCAATCAGAGCCGCCTGCTCGCGTACCTGTTCGCGACCGTCGGCCCGTCGGGCGGGCCGGAGTGCGTGCCCCAGGGCGACGCGTGGCCGGCGGGCTCGACCTTCCCCGAGAAGACGATCGATCATCTGGTCCTGAGCCACGCGCACCGGGACCACATCAGCATGTTGAGCGACGTGCTCCACTGTTACAGCGTGAAGAACGTCTGGGAGCCCGGCGGCGTCTACGAGCAGGCCGCGTATCACGCGTTCGTCGGCGCGGTGCTGGCGGAGCCGGGCGTGACGTACCACACGGCCGCGGCGCCCCCGAAGCCGCTCCCGAAGACGTGGCTCGAGTTTCCGGTGCCGGACGGCTTCTCGTGGGTCCAGTTCGCGGAGAACGACCAAGTCACGCTCGGCCGCACGGCGCGGTTCAAGGTCCTCCACGTCGACCCGCTGGCGCCGGCGTCGTCCATCAACGACAGCTCGGTCGTCCTCAAGGTGAGCCTGCGCGCGCGGACCATGCTCTTGATGGGCGACGCGGAGGCGGGCAATCGGGAAGACCCCGACGCGTCCGTCGGGTCCGTCGAGAAGGACCTCCTCGCGGCGCACGCGCCCGAGCTCGACGCGGACATCTTCCAGGTGGGCCACCACGGCTCGTCGACGTCGAGCCGCAAGGCGTTCATCGACGCCGTCTTCCCGGAGCAGACGGCGAGCGTGACGCGTCCGCGCTTCGCGTTGATCAGCGCCGGCCCGACGCCGTACTCGGGCCAGGTGCTGCCGGACAAGTCGATCGTGGACGAGATCACCGGGCTGCGCCCGGGGCTGCAGCTGTTCGCGACCGACGCGCACGACCAGGCCAGCGGCGCGAGCAACTCCGGCCAGTGCCCCGTCAAAGACCGCATCGGCATGGACGACGACGCGCCGGGCGGGTGCGACAACTTCGTCATCGACGTCACGCCGTAGCGGGGCCTCGCCGTCGCCGGTGAGGTCACGCCGGCGGAAGGCGTGGGCCGCGCGTCGAAGGCCGGCTTCGACGTCGCGGCCGGTACGCCGGGCTCAGCGGACGTCGAGGAGCTCGACCTCGAAGAGGAGCGTGGCCTTCGGCGGGATCGCGCCGGGAAAGCCGCGATCGCCGTACGCCAGGTCCGGCGGGATCGTGAGCTTGCGGACGCCGCCCACCTTCATCCCCGCGACCCCCTGGTCCCAGCCCTTGATCACCTGGCCCGCGCCGAGGCGAAACGAGAAGCCCTCGCCGCGGCCGCGCGAGCTGTCGAACTGCTTTCCGTCCGTGAGCGTGCCGACGTAGTGCACGGTCACGGTCTTGCCGGCCTGCGCCTCGGCGCCGGTCCCCTCTTTCACGTTGTCGATGACGAGTTCCATGTCTCCTCCTCGACGCGGATGGGACCCCGGCGGACGGCGTGGGTCAAGTCGGCGCATTCGGTCTAGGATGCCGGCCGAAGCGACAGGCCGCGACGCTGCGCCCACGGCCCTCGCGATGCCGCCCGAGATCATGACCGAGAGCCCCCCGCGAGCCACGCCGTCCGACGCACCTCACCCCGGTCCCGGTCACGCGGCCGCCGCCGCGCACGGCGGCGGTCACGCGCGAGGTCACGCGCACGGCCATGAAGGGCACGGTCCGACGGGGAGCGTCCGCGCGCTCACGCTCGCCGCGCTCGGGATCGTCTTCGGCGACATCGGGACCAGCCCGCTCTACACGCTGAAGGGGTGCCTCGTCGGCGAGCACGGGGCGGGGACGTCGCCGGAGGCGGTGCTCGGGGTCCTTTCGCTCATCTTCTGGTCGCTCACGCTCGTCGTGGCGGTGAAGTACCTGACCTTCATCATGCGCGCCGACAACGGCGGCGAGGGAGGCATCCTGGCGCTCCTCGCGCTGGTCCCGAAGCGGCTGCGCGAGACGAAGCGGTCGAGCGTCGCGCTGATCTCGGTCCTCGTGCTCGTCGGCGCCGGGCTCCTCTACGGCGACGGCATCATCACGCCCGCGATCTCCGTCCTCTCGGCGGTGGAGGGGCTCGACCTCGCGACCGACGCGTTCCACCCGTTCATCATCCCGATCACGTGCGTCATCCTGGTCGGCCTGTTCTCGATCCAGAGCCGCGGGACGGGGAGCGTCGGCCGGTTCTTCGGTCCGGTGATGCTCCTGTGGTTCGTCACGATCGGCGTCTTGGGCGCGGTGCACGTCGCGTCGTTTCCGCTGGTCCTCGGGGCGCTGTCGCCGCTCCACGCGATCGCGTTCTTCACGAGCCCGCACGGCTGGACGGCGTTCCCGGTGCTCGGCGGCGTCGTGCTCGCGGTCACGGGGGGCGAGGCGCTCTACGCGGACATGGGGCACTTCGGTCCGCGGCCGATCCGGATCGGGTGGTGGGCGGTCGCGATGCCGGGGCTCGTCCTCAACTACCTCGGCCAGGGGGCGCTCGTCCTCGCGAACCCGGCGGCGCTGAACGAGCCCAGCTTCAGCCCGTTCTTCGCGATGGTGCCGCAGGGGATCGGGACGTACGCGCTGGTCGCGCTCGCCACCTGCGCGACGGTCATCGCCTCGCAGGCGCTCATCTCGGGCGCGTTCTCGCTGACCCACCAGGCGGTGCAGCTCGGGTACTTCCCGCGGGTCGACGTGCAGCACACGTCGCGCGAGGCCGAAGGGCAGATCTACGTCCCGATCGTCAACTGGGGGATCATGATCGCGTGCGTCATCCTGGTGCTCGCGTTCCAGCACTCGGAGCGGCTCGCCGCGGCGTACGGCATCGCCGTCACCGGCACGATGGGGATCACGTCGATCGTCTACTTCGTCGTGACGCGCGAGACGTGGGGGTGGCCGCTCGGCAAATCCGTCCCGCTCCTCGCCCTGTTCCTGTCGCTGGATCTGCCGTTCTTCGGCGCGAACCTCCTCAAGTTCTTCGAGGGCGGATACGTGCCGATCCTGGTCGGCGCGGCGTTCTTCGTCGTGATGGTGATCTGGCGGCGCGGGCGCGCGCTCCTCCGCGAGCACCACGACGCGCACTCGCCGCTGATGGACGACTTCCTCCGCGACATCGACGGGGTGCTGAGCGGGCGCGTGCCCGGGATCGGGATCTTCATGGTCTCGAACTCGGCGCGCGTCCCGCCGACGCTGTTCCACTACGCGAAGAGGATCCGCGTCCTCCCCGAGACGGTCGTCCTGATGACGGTCGTGACCGAGCACGTCCCGAACGTGGCGGCCGCCGATCGCTTCACCGTGTCCGGCGTCGGCTCCGGCATCCACCGGGTCATCGTTCGGAGCGGCTTCATGGAGACGCCGAACGCGCCCGAGCTCGCCGACGAGGCGCTCGCCCGCCTCGGCATCGCGGCCGGACCGGAGGACATCACGTTCTACGTCGGGCGCGAGACGTTCCTCGCGACGAACCGCGGGAAGATGGGCGCGTGGTCGGAGGGGATCTTCGCGTTCCTGTCGCGGAACGCCCAGCCGGCGACGGTGTACTTCGCGATCCCGCCGGAGCAGGTCGTCGAGCTCGGCGCGCAGATCGATCTGTGACGCCCGCCGCGGGCGGCCGTCCGCGCCGGGCGATCGACGGCGCGCTAGGAGCCCGTCGGGCATAGCCCGACGGAGCTCCGTCGTGACTTGTCCTGGACGCGGCTGCTGCGCAGCCGCTAGTCGTCGCCTCGGACTCGCCGGGACGTCTTCCGCTCGGTGAGTTTGTGCTTGGCGTCGAGCCGCCGCTCGCGCGCTCCGCGCGACGGCTTGGTCGCCTTGCGCGGCTTCGGCCGGGTCATCGCCGCGGCGACGATCGCCGCGAGCTTCTCGCGCGCGTCGTCGAGGTTGCGCCCCTGATCGCGCGTCTTCTGGCTCGAGATCCGGATGCGGCGGCGACCGGCCGGATCGGGCGCCTCGAGGTACGTCGACATCGACCGGAGGCGCGCCTTGGCGTCGGCCGGGAGCTCCAGCATGCCTTCGAAGTCGAAGAACAGCTCCACCTTCGACGAGACCTTGTTCACGTTCTGCCCGCCCGGCCCCGACGCGCGCGCCGCGGACCACGACAAGAGGGCCGCCGGGATGACGACGCCGCTCCGCACGACGATGGGCTCTGCCATGGATGACGTCGTAGCGCGCCGCTCGCCCGCCGTCCCCGGCGATCCGATCGCGGCGTGCGCGGCGCCGGGCGCGCTCGCCGAGGGTCGCGCGGGGCGCTACGGCGCGGCGGCCGCGTCGTCGCCCGGAGCTTCGGCGCCGGGGGCGTGGGGCGCGCGCGGATCGGCGGGCGCGGTCCGCTGGCGCACGAGGTAGGCCCCGCCGTCGAGGTCGCGGAGGTAGGCGACGATCTGCTCGCGGAGATCGCAGCGGAGCGTCCAGAGCTTCGACGAGTTGGTCGCGGAGACGAGGCCGCGCAGGCACATCGAGCGCTCCCCGCTGTCGGTCACCTCGAGCTTGCACAGCCGGCCGTCCCACGCCGCGTGGGCCTTGCACCTCCGCTCGAACTCTTCGCGCACGCGGTCGACCGGCGTCGTGTAATCGACGGGCACCGTGACGGTGCCGAGGAGCTCGGGGGTCACCTTGGACCAGTTCTCGAACGGCTGATCGAGGAAGCGCGCGATCGGCACGACGAGCCGCCGTAGATCCCAGAGGCGGACGACGACGTAGGTCAGGTTGATCTCCTCGATGACGCCGTTCTCCTTCTCGATCACGACGGTGTCGCCGATCCGGATCGGCTGGGTCAGCGAGATCTGGATGCCCGCGATGACGCCCGAGAGCGACTTCTGGGCCGCGACGCCGAGCATCACGCCGGCGAGGCCGGCCGAGGCGAGCAGCGAGACGCCGACGTTCCGCACGAACTCGAACTGCATCAGGACGACCGCCACCGAGACGGCGGCGACGATCACCGACCCGATGCGCTGGAGGAGCGCCATCTGCGTGCGGTAGACGCGCTGCTTCGCGTCGAACTGCGACTCGGTGGGCATCCCCTCGACCGCCCAGACCGTCGCGACGCGCATCGCGCGCATGAGGAACCACGCGATCGCGATGACGAACACCGTGAAGGAGACGTGGTGCAGGATCACCATGACCTGGTGGGTCAGGTTCAAGTTGTCGACGACCTGCGAGAACAGGACGACCGCGAGCACCGGGCGGAGCGGCCGCCGCGCCGCGACCACGAGCTTGTCGTCCGACGGCGTGGCGGTGCGCAGCGCGAGGCGCCGCGCGACGCCCACGAGGACCGCGCCCGCGAGCCTCCCGACGAGGTACGAGCCGACGACGAGCAGGGCCAGGCCGATCCACTGCCACGCCGCGTTCCCGAGGAACGTGCCGCGCGTGAGCAGCGCGGGGACGTGGTCCTCCCAGCCTCGCGGCCCGAACGCGGCGTAGAGCGCCGGGACCATCGACACCGACGTGCGGCTGATGACCCAGCGCGAGATCCCGTCCTCGAACCGGACGCGCGCCAGGGTGATCGGGACCGGCTCCTCCTGGAGGTAGATGTTCCCGGCGAGGACCGCGGTCTGCCCCTTCTCGAGCTGGCCGGTGGGATCGTCCGGCAGCTTGGAGACGTCGACCGGCATCTTCCGATCGACGACGTACGCGAGCTCTTGCGCGAGGAGCGGGCCGCGCGCCGGCTGGTCGGCCTTCGGCGTGTCGCGGAGGTCGAGGTAGTGCGCGGCGCGCAGGTAGTCGCCGCTCCGCGTCGCCTCGACGAAGCCCGCCATCGCCCGGCGCGGCGTGGTGCGATCGAGCTGCGCGTCCGGCGGGAGGCCGTCCATCGGCCCGGCCGCGCGGCCGGCGCCGGCCCACGCGACGGCGAAGGCGAGGACGGCGAGGGCGGCGAGCCGCGCGACGAAGGCGCGGCCCGCGGGGTGAGCGGTGGGGTGCCACATGGCACCCACGTACCATTTGTCGATCGGATCCGGAGCCCGACCGCGCGCGAGCTGCCCACCGGAAAATCGCCTCCTCGCGCCGATGCGGCTAGATCGGAAGGCCGGAGCCGGATGATCGAAGCCGACGGGATCACGAAGACGTATGGCGCCCGGACCGCGCTCGCGCCCACGTCGATCCGCTTCGCCGCCGGGACGACGACGGCGCTCATCGGGCCGAGCGGCTGCGGCAAGTCCACGCTCCTGCGGGTCCTGATCGGCCTGGTGCGGCCCGACGCCGGGACGGTCGCCTACGACGGCGCGAGGCTCACGCCCGAGACCGCAGAGGCCATGCGGCGCCGCGTCGGCTTCGTCCTCCAGGACGGCGGCCTCTTCCCGCACCTGTCTTTGCGGCGGAACGTGACGCTCCTCGCCGACGTGCTCGGGCAGGCGCCGGCGCGCGTCGCCGAGCGCCTCGACGCGATCGCCGACCTCGTGCGGATCCCGCGCGCGCGCCTGGACGCCGCGCCGCGCGATCTGTCGGGCGGGGAGCGGCAGCGCGTCAGCATCGCGCGCGCGCTGTTCCTCGATCCCCCGTGGGTGCTCCTCGACGAGCCGCTCGGCGCGCTCGACCCGATCACCCGCCGCGGCCTGCAAGACGAGCTGCGCCAGCTCTTCGATCGCCTGAAGAAGACGGTGGTGATCGTGACCCACGACGTCGGCGAGGCGGTGTTCCTCGGGTCGCGCGTCGCGTTGATGCACGACGGGCGCGTCGTGCAGGAGGGGACGCCGCGCGACCTCGTCGATCGGCCCGCGACGCCGTTCGTCTCGGAGTTCCTCAAAGCCCAGCGGGGGCTCGAGGACCTCGAGGTGGCGCCGGGCGCGGGCCGCGGGCGCGCCCTCGGCGACGGAGGGGCCGCGCCGTGAAGCGCGCCGCCTCGCTCGTCCTGCCGCTGATCGCGTCGGCGGTCGCGATCGCCGCCGCGGCGCTCCCGAGGACCTCCTCGGCGGCGACGCTCACCGTCGGCTCGAAGCGGTTCACCGAGTCGTACATCCTCGGAGAGATCGTGCGCCTCGTCGCCGAGCGCGCCGGCGAGGCGTCGTGCGTGCACCGCCAGGGGCTCGGGAACACGGGGATCGTCTTCGAGGCGCTGTCCGCCGGGAGCATCGACGTCTACCCGGAGTACACCGGCACCATCGCGCGCGAGCTCCTCCACGCGCCGGCCGCGAAGGACCTCGACGCGATCAACCGGCTCCTCGCGCCGCGCGGCCTCGCCGCGGGGATCCCGCTCGGGTTCAACGACACCTACGCGATCGCGATGCGCGCGGAGACGGCGCGCGCGAAGGGGATCCGCGCGCTCGGCGACCTGGCCGCGCACCCCGAGGTCCGCTTCGGGATGTCTTCGGAGTTCGTCGAGCGCGAGGACGGCTGGCCGTCGCTGGTCAGGACGTACGGGCTCGCCGCGCCGCCGCCCCGCGGCCTCGATCACGGCCTCGCGTACGAGGCGCTCGCGCGCGGCGAGATCGACGCGACCGACGTCTACTCGACCGACGCGGCCATCGAGCGCTACGGGCTCGCGGTGCTCGACGACGATCGCGCGGCGTTCCCCCGGTACGACGCGGTGCTCCTCTACCGGGCCGATCTGCCGTCGCGGCTGCCCGAGACGTTCGCCGCGCTCGAGCGCATCTCGGGCCGCATCGGGGAGCGCGACATGAGGCGGATGAACGCCGACGCGGAGATCCGCGGCGCGACGTTCCCGTCGATCGCCGCCGCGTTCGTCGACGGCGGCGCGCCGCGCCCGACGTCGTTCCTCGAGCGCCTCTTCGCGCCCGATCTCCCGCGGCTCACCGCCGAGCACCTGTTCCTCGTCTTCGCGTCGGTGGTCCTCGGCTCGATCGCCGGCGTCCCGCTCGGCCTGTGGGCCGCGTACCGCGCCGCCGCCGCGCCGCGGATCCTCGCCGCGGTGGGCGTCCTGCAGACGATCCCGTCGCTCGCGCTCCTCGCGTTCCTGATCCCGCTCTTCCACCGCATCGGCACGGCGCCGGCGCTGACGGCGCTCTTCCTCTACTCGCTCTTGCCGATCGTCCGCGGCGCGTACACCGGGATCACCGAGATCGCGCCGCCGCTCCGCGAGTCGGCGCTCGCTCTCGGCCTGCCCTGGCGTTCGCGGCTGCTCCGGATCGATCTGCCGCTCGCGTCGCGGTCGATCCTCGCCGGCGTCCGCACGTCGGCGGTCATCAGCGTCGGGACGGCGACCATCGCCGCGTTCATCGGGGCGGGTGGGTACGGCGAGCGCATCGCGTCCGGGCTCGCGCTGAACGACGGGACGCTCCTGCTCGCCGGCGCGATCCCCTCCGCGGCGCTGGCGCTGGTCGTCGAGTGGGGGTTCGGCGCGCTCGAGCGGTGGGTCGTCCCGCTGCCGCTTCGAGCCCCGTCCGATGCGCGTCGCGAGTGATCGGTTGCGCCTGCTCTGAACATTTTCCAGGCAGCGGCCTGAAGCGAAAGAAGGGCAAAAAAGGGGTGAACGGTGAACTTGGCGCAAGCTACCGTGAGTTGACGACCCGAGCGCCGCGACCGCGGCCGACTCTTCGCGCGCGCCGCACCGCCGCCGCCGTCGCGCCTTCGCCGACGCCTCATCGCTCGACGCCTCGCTCGCTTACGCCTCGCCTGTCCGGTCTCGTAGCTGCAGCCTCGCGTGCTTGACGCCTCGCTTGTCCGATTTTTCGAAGGAGCGCCCATCGTGTCGATCAAGAACGGAGAGACCCGCCCCGTATCCAAGACCACGAACGGGGGGCCGGTGAAGGCCACGAACGGGGGGCCGGCGAAGGCTCCGCGCGGCGTGAGCGCGCCGCCCGCCTCGGCCCCCGCGAAGCGCGCGTCGCGCGCGATCAGCCAGGGCGCGCCGCGGGCGCGGCGCGACGGGCGGACGGCGCGGCACGAGGGCGGCGATTTCGATCTCGCCCCCGACATCGCGCGCTGGAACGAGCTGCTCGGCGCGATGCGCGCGGTGAAGGACGGCGACTTCTCGGTGCGCCTGCCGGTGCGCGACGGCGGGCCGATCGGCACGATGGCCAACGCGTTCAACGACGTGGTCGCGCTGCACGACGCGCTGGTCAAAGAGATCGTCCGCGTGTCGCGCGTCGTCGGCCGCGAGGGGCGCATGAACGAGCGCGCCGCGGTGCCGTACGCGAAGGGCGCGTGGGCGCAGGAGCTCGAGGCGATCAACTCGCTCATCCTCGATCTCGTGCGCCCGTCCACCGAGGTCGCGCGCGTCATCACCGCCGTCGCCGAGGGGGACCTCTCGCAGAAGATGGCGCTCGAGATCGAGGGGAAGCCGGTGCGCGGCGAGTACCTCCGGATCGGCGAGACGGTCAACACGATGGTCGATCAGCTCCGGTCGTTCGCGAGCGAGGTCACGCGCGTCGCGAAGGAGGTCGGCACCGAGGGGAAGCTCGGCGGACAGGCCAACGTGCCCGGCGTCGCCGGCACGTGGAAGGACCTCACCGACAGCGTCAACTCGATGGCGTCGAACCTCACGGGGCAGGTGCGCGGTATCGCCGCGGTCGTCACGTCGGTCGCGAACGGCGACCTCACGAAGAAGTTCGTGGTCGAGGCGAAGGGCGAGGTCGCCGCGCTCGCCGACACCATCAACAACATGACCGACACGCTGCGCCTCTTCGCCGATCAGGTCACGACCGTCGCGCGCGAGGTCGGCACCGAAGGGAAGCTCGGCGGGCAGGCGCGCGTCCCCGGCGTGGCCGGCACGTGGAAGGACCTCACCGACAACGTCAACTCGATGGCGTCGAACCTCACCGACCAGGTGCGCAACATCGCTCTCGTCACCACCGCGGTGGCGAACGGCGACCTCTCGCAGAAGATGACCGTCGAGGTCGAGGGCGAGATCCTCGAGCTGAAGAACACCTTCAACCGGATGGTGGACCAGCTAAGGTCGTTCGCCGCCGAGGTGACGCGCGTCGCGCGCGAGGTCGGCACCGAAGGGCGCCTCGGCGGGCAGGCCCAGGTCCCCGGCGTCACCGGCGCGTGGAAGGACCTCACCGAGAGCGTCAACTACATGGCCAACAACCTCACCGAGCAGGTGCGGAACGTGAAGTACGTCACGACCGCGGTGGCCGGCGGGGACCTCTCGCAGAAGATCACGGTCGACGTGAAGGGCGAGATGCTCGAGCTGAAGAACACCATGAACGTCATGGTCGATCAGCTCCGGTCGTTCGCCGCGGAGGTGACGCGCGTCGCGCGCGAGGTCGGCACCGACGGCAAGCTCGGCGGACAGGCGTACGTGCCCGGCGTGGC
>Ga0105247_10001095_pt1 | contig 20203 bp, 19 predicted proteins | sample KBSS24metaG_FD_81519 | JGI IMG/M metagenome (GOLD analysis project Ga0105247, IMG submission 81519) | Switchgrass rhizosphere microbial communities from Kellogg Biological Station, Michigan, USA - KBS S2-4 metaG | ecosystem: Host-associated > Plants > Roots > Rhizosphere > Soil | place...
AAATCTCCCCTGGATTTTCTTTGTTCGGCGTTATAAACAAAATCATTCCATTCATCTTCGCTGGTTATAGATTTGTTTGTAGCTATTTCCCATACTTCATCAACATAGGGATTGAGAAATACAGATTGGCGGGAATAGCTGTTTACAGCCCAGGTTAAATGGCATTCCGGATAATCAACTTCTTTTATTTGTTTTGCAATAACTGTTGCGTACAAGCAATCACCGTTTGAATTCAGTTGAGCTAGTAATATTTTTATTTGAGCCATTTATTCTGCAACTAATTTTATTTAAAACTAACCCGCCCAACCTTCCCTGTCAAGGCTTCTGTACTGAATAGCTTCAGCCAAATGTTCCGGCAATATATTCTCGCTTTGAGAAAGATCGGCAATGGTTCTTGATACTTTCAATATCCTGTCATAAGCTCTTGCAGAAAGATTTAATTTTTCCATAGCAGCTTTTAAAAGGTTGGCTCCAACTGTATTGATCACGCAGATCTCTTTTAGCATCTTGCTGCTGATTTGCGCATTACAATAAATGCCCGGATTATTTTTATACCGCTCTGCCTGCATTTCTCTTGCAATGATGACCCTGTCTCTTATGCTTGATGAATTTTCCTGTGGCTTTATGGTAGATAATTCATTGAATGCAACAGGTGTCACTTCTACGTGCAAATCGATTCTATCTAATAAAGGACCTGATATTTTATTGAGATATTTCTGTACAGCGCCGGGCGGGCAGGTGCATTCTCTGTCGGGATGATTATAGAATCCGCAGGGGCATTCCTGCGTTGCCTTTTTCCAAAAGACAACAAATAGTTCGTCGTCCAAAGTCTGAATCATATCCTAAGGTATTAAAAACCATTGGGGATCACATACGAGCTTGGCGATTGGAGAACAATTTGTCCCAAGGTGAGGTAGCTGAGATACTCTCAGTTTGCGAGGACACAATATCAGGGTGGGAGGTCAGAGGGACAGTTCCAGCTATACAACAAATACCAAGAATTACTAAAATGATTAATTATTTACCTGTGGCTATTGACACTTCAACCTTTGGTGGTCGAATTACTTATTACCGATGTTTAAATGGATTAACACCAAAAAAGTTCGGTCAAATGGTAACTGCTGATCCATCGACAGTAAGGTCGTGGGAAGCAAGCCAAAATATACCACACAAAAAAAGGAAACAGTTTATCGAACATATAATTCAATCAGGTTTGGACAATATGTAGTACACTGAGTCGGTGCCCGGAAAAAGATTCGGACCCATTAGAAATGCCTATATAGCAAGTCGTCAACTTTTTGATGATAGAGTTATTCGATATCTCTTTAAAAGAATAAATAAAAAACTACCAAAGATTCTAGATTTAGGATGTGGCACAGGCATTTCAACTCGACAAATTGCTGAGCAAAAACATGTTAACGTAATTGGTTGTGACATTGATCCGTTGATGATACTAGCTGCTAACGAGGTAGGTGATTTTATCAAATACGTCATTGCTCCCTCTTTTAAAATTCCTTTTCCAGATAAAGTGTTTGATGCGGTGACTGCCTTCAGCTCATTTCATTGGTTTACAGACAATCAATCAATGGATGAGATCAAACGTGTATTAAAGGATAATGGTATATTTTTTATTGTAAATAAAAATGATATTGCAGGGTTTAGAGTTGGTTATAGAGAAAAACTAGAATTTCTGCTCACAAAAAGATTGCGAACTGTCAAAAAAAACTATCACCCGGAATTAATCTTAAAACGAAATGGCTTCGTTAATTTACTAAAGGAAACATTTGTTACTAAGGAATTTTTTTCTTTAGATACTGCGGTAAAGCATATTCAATCGGCACATATTTGGAATAAAGTTCCGGAGCTTAAAAGGAAAGACGCTGAGGAATTACTAAAAAGACATGTAATTGATTCTATGATTGACAATAAAATATTTAGAGTAATAGACAATCAAATCATTAGCGGAATAAAATCTTCTTAATTACATCAATTTGCATTGTGATTTTAACGGGCTTGGCGAAGAATAGGTGCGTCCATTTTAATATTTTTACTTGCTTAATTGATTAGATCATGAGAGAGCAGATAATTAAGAAATGGCAGAATAAAGATTGGGATGATCAGGTAAAAACATCTAACGCAAAATTTATTTCCGAAAAGAAAATTTTTGTCATCGGAGGCAGCGCTAGAACAGGTACTACTCTATTGCGAGTGATGTTAGATTCTCATTCAAAAGTCTTGTGTGGACCGCCCACAAATTTATTCGTGCCCACCAAAATCAATTTCGATGATTTAGCATTCAAATACGAAGTTCCAAGTGAATTACTCACTAACATGTTCAAAGAAAAAGAGGATCGGGCCTCATTTATTGAGAAATTTATTAATCTAACTCTTGGGGAATATAATAAACAATTGTGGGGAGATAAGACAGCAAGAAATATTTATGTCATACCATGGATTCTAAAACACTTTCCAAATAGCCGGATAATCCATGTGATAAGGGATGGACGAGATGTCGTATGCTCCTTGAAAACTCATCGAAAGCGAAAGATCGTTGATGGCAAAATTTTATTAACAGGAAATATTATGCCGATAGAACAGTGTGTGGAACGATGGCGCAGCTCGGTATTGACAGGTCTTTCATTTAGAAGTGACCATAGATATTTAGAAATTAAATATGAAAATTTAATTAATAAAACAAAAGAGTGCTTGTTGCAGGTCTGTTACCATTTAGATATTAGCTTCGAAGAGTCCATGTTGAGGTACTACGAGTTTAAAGGCCCTACAAGGAATATCTACAAATTTCCACAAAACATTGAGGCTACATTTCCAACTTACACCAGTTCAATTGGAAGATGGAAAACGGATTTAAGTGAAAAAGAAGTAGATTTTGTGATGAGAGAGTTAAATGAATTACTTATTTTTCTAGAATACATTTGAATTAAGCCATCATGAATTATAACTTTCTAAATGAATTGGAAGTTCCCATCCTACCTCCTTCAATAATTCCTTTTGATCCGGGATATGATCCCAACACTTTTATAGGGCATATAGAACAGAGCCATCATTTAATAAAGGCATTTAAAATTTCTATGGCAAGTTGGATTATTATGAATGAAAATGCTTTAAAATCAAAAATCGATTGTTTAAAAAGATTTAAAATCCCAATTATTGCAGGCGGAGGACTTTTTGAAATTGCCCATGTTAGAGGAAAAATCGATCAATATCTTGATCTGTGTTCGCGAGTGGGGTTCGATATAATAGAAGTAAGCCAAGGATTTACAAAATCGATTCTCGATCCTATTTTTATTGTATCAACGGCCAAAAAATATAACCTTTCTGTCCAATATGAAATCGGGGAAAAACTAGGAGGGGCTTTTAATACCAAAGACATCAGTTCTTACATCCAGGCGGCGAAACAGTGGCTAAGAAGTGGAGCTATTCAAATTGTCATTGAAGCAAGGGAAGACGCAGTTAATGTCGGCTTATTTGATACGAATGGTGATTTAATGAAAGATTTAGCTGCTTTATTATTAAGCGAATTTGAAGATAGAATAAGTCTTTTGCAATTTGAAGGGCCGACTAAAAAAAGCCAATTTCAATTAATTGATTTTTTTGGTTCAAAAGCAATAATTTCTAATGTGAGGTTGGAAGAAATAATAAGAGTAGAAATTTATAGATTAGGGCTGCACTCAAAATCTTTCAAAAACTGAGTCGATTTATGTCAAAAAAGATTGCTGACTTTAATAAGGCTGCTTCTTATTATGATCGAGCACGTCCAGAATATCCGAGCGAAGCAATACTTTTTATAACGGACCTTTTAAATGATTGCACTAATTGCCGAATAGTAGATATAGCCGCCGGCACTGGAAAATTGACAAAAAAATTATTGATTTCGGGTGCAAGAGTTTTTGCTGTTGATATGTCTGATAAAATGCTTCATTATTTGCGTTTAATAAAGGGCAAAAACTTAAGTATTATTAAATGCAATGCTTATAATATGCCATTCGATGACTTATCGATTGATCTAGCTACGATTGGTCAAGCTTTTCACTGGTTAGATTTCGATAAATGTCTATTCGAGGTTAATAGAATTTTGAAAGTAAATGGATTGTTTTGCCTAATATGGAATAAACGTGATACAACTTCAAGACTTTTTGTCGAACTTGATAAAATTCTCGAAAGGTATAGAAATCAATCTCCTAATTGGATGGTATATGACTGGGCAGCGATATTAAATGATTATAAATTATTCACACCAATTCAAAAGAAAGAATTTTATTGGGATCGAAAGATGAATAAGTCGTTAATTATTGAAAGCATTTTATCCAGAAGTTATATTTCAAATTTGAAACCTCAAGTTCTAGAAGATGTAATCAATTGTTCGAAAAACGTTATTGAAAAATATTTGAAAAAAAAGAATAATATCAACGCAAAATATCGCACAATCCTATATTGGGGTACAAAAATATAAACCTTCTATTTGAACATAAAAAAAGTGGGCATATAGTATGTCCACTTTAAGAGGTACAGTTCAATAAATCCAGGTTTTATAACTTTTATTTGTCTGCAATCATTTCCGATTGTTCAACTTCATTCCCACTTTCTGAATCCTTATAATTGAGAATGTAATCGACTGCTTTTTGAGCATTCCCAGCAGCTTTTATAATAAGCTTCTTATCATCCTTCAACTTCTTAACCCAGCCTGCCATATACGCTGCACTGTTCATAATTTGTTTGTTTAAGATACCAGTGAAAGAGCATAAGTAGGCAGAACCCATTTCAGCAACTAATTCTTCGAAGCTGTACATATCAGATCCAAACTCTGCCATTTCAGCGATAGAAGGACGATTCAAACGTTTTTCATGACCGGTGCTGTGCACCAGTTCATGAAAAAGTACTGCATAGTAACTTTCTTTTGTCTTGAACATTCTTTGTGAAGGCATGGTGATGTAATCTTCGAGAATGTGGTAAAACGCTTCACGACCTTTGGTGGCAATGGGTGGACGTTGCGGCATAGTGTCTATAATTACTTTGCATTCTTTTAATACATTATGTTCCTCTTTTTCGATAGGTTCTACAAAACCTTCCGGTAAATCTTTACATTGCGCAATGTTGAAGACTTTGTAATAGCGGAGCAATGAATGTTTCTTTTCTTGCCCATCGGCTTCTTCCTTCTTTTGTGTTTTCCAGAATATGACTACATGACCATGCTCACCGTGCTTTACAGAGCCACCGATCTTTTTCAATTGATCCCAAGTGAGAAACAGATTTCTTTCATAGTCTAATGAAAGGAGCAACCATAGATTAATACCTCGATACGGTCGCTTACTAATTGCATTCATCGGAATGCCTGGTTCTGTCCATGGCTTTTGCCATGGCAAGGTTCCGGCTTCGAGCAGTTCAATCATTCGATTGGTTACAATTTGATACACATCCACCTTAGCGGATGAATTTGTTGTTGATTCCATAAATCAAAATTTAATTGTTAAAGAATATTATTTATATGCAGTATAGAAAGTAGAGAGAGGCTAAATAAGGGAGGGAATTTTGAGTGATACTTAAAAACTGGGGAAAACAAAAACAGGATACAATTTGTATTCTGTTTGTTGTAATGATTATGCTTCTTGTCGTTCCTGTATCATTGCTGCCCCTACCGCTTCAAATAACTTAATGTAGTATTTGCTTTTATTACGACACTCTTTACGATAGCAATAGACAAGTTCAGGAAACCATTGAAGAATTGATTGCATCAATACCTTTTTGGTTTTCTTTTGTTCTTTCGGACAAAGAGAATAAAGCGCTTCGATCTCTTTTTGAATGACAGTAATATTTTTTGCTTCGAAGTGTCTACAGATACAGGCAGATAGGTATTGCCACGCTTTGGTTTGATGATATGCATATGGTATTGACAGAACAATGGTTTTAATACAGTATCTGCGGACACACGCCTCCAGGCTGTTAATTATCAGGTTTGCTTTCGACGGCGACCAGGGTTGTTTATGAAGATGAATTGAGTAGTCTTCTAAGTGATCCGCATTGATAATAGCTGCTCCTAGGAGGCGTGTGTTCGTACTAACCCCGAGGGTTGCCATACCCTGGATTGTGGTTAATGAGATAGACATAGAGTGCCGCTCGACTTTTCTTAATCTGGCTCTCTGGAATTGACATTGTTTTTGCAAGTTTTTCTCGCAAGAATGCTTCTTTGTGTTTTCGCACGACTTGCAAGTGAAATGGAAGCGAATCCACATCATGTAACGTCTGAGCGATTTCTCTTGCAAGTTTGATTTCTTGTTCTGTGTAGTTTTCTAACATAACGAAATAAAATGAACTGATAATAATGTTCTCCTTAATTGATGAACGTTTCGTTTCTTTATTAATCGTTTATCGTTTCGTTTTATATAAGTAATTTCTTCAAAACAGAACCCAATGAGGAGAAAACAACAAAAGGACATTACTGTCCTTTACCGATGTTGCGCTGCAACATCACAAAAGATGGTTATGTATCACATACGCAATTGCAATTAGTATTAAAACTCTCATCGGAGAGGAACAAACGATCATCCTCTTTCTGTGCATTCCACAATTCGGCGAACAAGTCTTGCGGATCTGTTCGATACATGGTCGCCAGTTGAAATGTTTGCAATAGACTTGGAGATGCCAGGCCACGTTCCCATAAGGAAAGCATTGTAGTATTGGTTAGACCAAGCACTCGAGCTACCTTCTTTCGAGAATAGCCATTGCGTCTTCGAAATGATTTAAGTTTGTTTGGAAACCGACTTATCTCCATGTACAAAAGTGTATGTCGAAGTATGAAATGAGATAAGGGAGGGTAATTTGAGCATTATTCAAAAACTGTGGATAACCATAAATCAGTATTGGCTAAAGGGTACCACTTATATTTCTTCATAAAGCTCATATTATGCCTCGGAGGATGTAAAAAAGTATGGCGAAACAATTCGTGGGATATTCATCCGATTACAAAAATTCAAGTCTTGTACTTATTTACATTTCGCAATCGCCGCATCAATAAGGTCCATATAAGTATACGAAGATTCGGGATTCGCCTTATCCTTTTTCAAATTTTCTTTTACTTCATTATGGGCATTCACAAAATCGCGAATCTTTTTAAAGCACTCACAGAATGCATCTCGTAATCCTTTATCCTCTGCGGTTTCAACTTTATGCTTGAATCCTGTAGCAGCTTCATAATACCGGTTAATTGCCGCATATAACGCACTTACAAATGATTTGATGTCTGCCTTCACCCATTGTGTTTCCATATCACCCAATTTCAAGAAATCAAGCGCATTTAGTTCATTGAAATATGCTTTACACTCTCCTTCTATTTGCTCCTTTATTGCATCAATCAGATTTTTCCAGTTCTTCTGTACTTCTTCAAAGATTTTTCCAGCCTCTTTTTGATACTCGGCCAAAAGAGATGCTTTTTTTGTTGCGTCTTTTTCATTATTGTAGGCTTTCCCTTTTTTAAGTACTTCTTCAATTTGTCCCAAGAGCCTATTGAAATCCTTAAAGTGAGGATATGTATTTTTTTGTGCATCGATTGAATGGCTGATTTCATGGATAATTACAGATTCGGCGCACTCGTTACTTAAAAAATAGTCACCATTAACCGTTATGGTTCCATCGGATGGATTTGTCATACCACCTCCACCATCAATCATACAGACAACTTTTGGTTCGGATGGCGTTTTCTCTTGCATCTTTTTTAGTCGCTCACATGCTTCGGGGAATCGAAGAGTGTTATCAGCTTTCTTCGCAGAACATATTTTTTCAATCAATTTTTTTAATTTCTCTTGCGCACATTCTTCAGGCAGTTTTCCTTTACATGCATCGCCTTCTTTCTCTACCTTTTTGCCCCATGTGTACATTGGCATTTTCGGAGTGGTCACTTCTTGTTTCCATACAATCCCATCCACGGTAGTTGCAATTTCAATAGTATATTCTGAAAGCTCAGGCACTGAATCAATCAGCGGGAGATGGTATTCTTGGTACAGTGCTCCAATTGATGATATTTTAGGTAATACATTTATCGATTCATGAATTGAATCCACCAAAGAATCTGAAGGCATCGATAACACCGAAGCATTAAAAGCATCAATGTGTGCTTGGTCTGCATTAATCAAGTGAAGAAAAATATTATCAGGGATGAGATAGATTACTGTAAACCGTTCGTTGTAGGTTAATCGACCTATATCTTTTAACGTATCATGTGCACTGATTAATGACACAGAATAAGAAACAGTATCTTGATTATGGATCGACCAGTTAAAGTCACGACTTATTGAAACCACTAATGCAGGAGAGTCATGTTCGGTTGGTTCTTCCATTATCTCGATAAACTTTGTGTCAATCAGATAGGGATTCGTATGATTATTAGAACATGAAAAAAAGAAACTGAGAAGAACAAACGCCGTCACAATATGATTTCTTTTCATAAAAAGTTGTCTGTTTAGTTCATTAAATAATTTTTCTAAAATTCAAGGACTGATTAAGAAAGGAGATTTCGTGGGGGAGGCTTTATGAAATAAATGTAATTATTTTTTGTAAACTACAAAGTCCCTAGTAAAGAGCTGATATAAATAAACCCCTTTTTTAAAGGGGTTATGGTTAAAACAAATCAAGCTGAGTGGAATCATCTTTCTTTCGTTCATTAAAAGGGATCGGATTGAGTACTATCGAGCTCCCAGTACTTTTTTCCTTGTTAAATGAATTTCTTTGAAGATGCCAAAGTCGTGATTGCTCTTTATCCTCAATTTTAAATACTCCAAGTGGGAAAAAGGAAATATGATATGCGATGACAAAATCATCTGGTATCAATGCATTTGCACACATAACTTCGCTATTCCACACACCATTGAGAAAAAGATTCAATGCGGTTATCTTGACACATGTTCGATCAATGTCTATGCCGTAATATTCTTCACCAGGACCATTTATAGTACGTGCGGCAAGCAACATTCTACCTGAACCGCAAGCAGGATCAAGAATTCGAAGCGGTCTTTTAATGCCCTCCGTCTCATCGTGTGTCACATCTGTATGAGTCATAGATGCCATAAACGTGCAGATAGGGAAAGGGGTAAAGAACTGACCATTTCTTCCATTTGAAATGTGCTGTTCAAAAAATTCTCCAAGTACATCGTTACCTAATGAAGAAACAACACGATCTTCCATTTCTTGTATTAGAAATGCAAATGCCTTGGGGAATTCATGCCGGAGATCAGAATCTTTATATCGAGCAATGGTAGTAAGGTATTCTTCTTCATACCAAGACAGTTTGGTATTTGGGTTTTGGGTACAAGCGGCAAATGCCATTGTCAAGAAATCATCGAAGACAGTGAATAACGAAAACCGATGACTAATCCGAAAAATACTGTTAGCAAATGTGTCTTTTGAATCAACATTCTTATTCTGTTTTTTAGGTGCCATATTACTTTTTCGCAGTAGTATAGCATCTAGTAATGATCAATAGTAGAATCTCTATTGGTAAAAAGTTACCTTGACTAAATAGTATTAAGGGGATGTTTAATTATTTGTGATCGCAAATGTTCAGCACTGGCAGCTAGATAAATCGTTGTTGTTTTTATATCACTATGCCCCATCATTTTGGACAAACTATAAATATCACAGCCGCCCTCAAGCATAAGCGTAGCAAATGTATGTCGTAGCTTATGTACGGTAAATTTGATACCGGAAGCTTGTCTAAGTTTTAAAACCAGCAGTTTCATTCCTGATGATGTAAATCCAATATTTCTGGTAGAAGATGCAAAGAAATTAGTGCAGGTTTTACCAACCCTGTTTCGTTCAGCCAAATATTTTTCTAGACTTGAAACAAGAGCATGGCTAATAGGGATGATTCTATCTTTATTCCCTTTCCCTTGACGAATAAATAAGACCAAGTTAGCTATATCCACATCCGTATATCGAAGTTTGAGTAATTCATTTAATCGTAATCCAGCAAATATGAATAATGAAAACATGGCATGATTGCGATACCGTAGAAATTTATTGTCGTAAGGATAATTATCAATTATTTCAAGTAATCGTGAAGCATCCTGTCGGGTAAGCTTTGGTGGTAGCTTTTTCTCAATCGAAGGTTTTTCGATACCAGATAGCGGATTGAGCTCAATATAGTTTTGTTTCTGGCACCATTGCAGAAATACAGACAACGATTTGTAAAATACATGATAAGTATTGGTTGACCAGTTGCGCTCTGTTCTTCCATAGAAGAAAAGCTTACGAATTGAGTCATTTGTAATTTGGTCAAGAGTTGTTATGTCACAATATCGAGCAAAAGAACTGAGGACATATTTATACCTCTTTATCGTTGTTGGGCTAAAGCCCCGAATATGTAAAGAATGCTCATAAAATGATTGGGCAGCATTTTGTAGTTGCATGATTAATTGGAGTAATGCCTTGCAACTGTAATCCCTATTTCACAACAAATTATTCAAACCCTGAGGCATCTCCTGTAAGGAGAGAATTGAACGGAATGTAGTTTTCACGTAATATCCTTATATAGCAAGCTAAAATTAGTATGGAAGCGCTTGCTAATCCTTAAGAGGGAGCTGCTCTACCAACTGAGCTATAGGCGCATGAAAAATCTGTTGTAAAATAAGGCTGAAAAGGAAAATGGAGGTCTTTTGACAAAACATTTACCTGAGCCTGTTCCCTGATTATGGCAATAATAATTTTAGACCATAATTAGTCCAGATTACAAGACAAATTAATTGTAAAGAAACAGGCAGGTAGCATTTTACGACACTTAAATCATTTTATCAATGCTCATACATTCTATATCCTTTTTCATTTCATTTGTTGGTAGGCAACGAAGATAAATGAGGGTCATACTAAGGCTTCTATGACCCAATAATTGCTTAAGCTTTGCAATGTTATTACTTGAGTTGAGAAAGTTAACTGCAAAGGTGTGTCGCATTTGATGCAAGTGAAATCGAATACCTGAGGTATTTTGTAATTTCTGTACCAGGTATTTTAGACCCTTTTCGGTGAATTTCTCGTCTCGGAGACTTGATGTGATTAGATGTGGAGTGGTATATTTTTTTCTGGCTTGTAGATAGTCTTTTAAATACATTAAAACTGAGGAATGTAATGGTACTTCACGGGTTAGTTGTGATTTTGAAGTTTCACCCCTGACAATCAGTATCTTTCTTTCAAAATCAATATCTCTAATTTTCAGTGAGAGTAATTCTTCTTTACGAAGTCCACAAAAAAGCAGGATATAAAATAGAAGAAGATTTCTTTTTAGAATAAAAACATTATTGTTGTGATGGATGTGTATTGCTGAGATAATCTTTTCTATGTCTTCTTTTTTTAGATACTTCCTTTCTTCATACGATGGTGTGGGGTATTGCATGGAACGTAAAGGGTTTGCCGATAAATAACTTTTTGCCACCAACCACTCAAAAAAGGCACTTAACTTTCCCCAATAGGTTGCTACAGTAGATTTTTTAATTCCGATCTTAATCATGCCTTTGCCAACAATTCTTTTTCTTTCATGCAAGACTCTGAAGAAAGTGATTATTGTTTCCACAGATAAAGAATCTATAGTCGTTTCCGGCAAAAGTTTAGTAAATAAATGGAAGGTATTTGAGTATCCTCGCATTGTTGCGGGGCGCACCTTTTTTACAAATTCAGATTCGAATAGGAATTCTTGAAATAGTTGTTGCAAGTTTTTCCTCATGTATAATCACTATCTCAAACATCACTTTAATAAATAAGGCAGCCTTTTTTGAGAAACATTAAAATTCCCCTGCCTTATGTGGATTACTCATATCGATAGAATGAGACATGGAAAACTTAACTCCAATTGGAGTCACTGATTGGCGCAATCAAAAACAACCCTTCTGTATCAAAGACGCAGATCGATTACAACATATCTATGTCATTGGAAAGACAGGTACCGGGAAAAGTACCTTGTTACAAAACATGGCTATCTCTGATATTCAAAGAGGTAAAGGAGTCTGCATCATCGATCCTCACGGAGAAATTTGTGAAAACGTATTGAACTATGTCCCAAAAGAAAGAGTAAAAGACGTAATATATTTTGATGCAACAAATGTAGATTATGCAATTGCATTTAATCCGCTGCAGAATATTAAAGATGACCAACAGCATCTTGCTTTGGCAGGGTTGATTGCAACGTTTAAAAAGATTTGGATAGATTCCTGGGGACCGAGAATGGAATATATTTTACGGTACGCACTTCTTAGTCTTATGACATTCCCGAAAGCAACTTTATTGGATATTCAGCCACTGTTAACGAATTATGATTTTAGAAAAAAGGTGTTATCCTATTGCACTAACCAACAAGTAGATTCCTTTTGGCATAATGAATTTGACAAATATCCACCAGCATTAAAGGTTGAAGCAATAAGTCCTATCCTTAATAAAACCGGATTATTTAATGCCATTACACCACTTAGAAACATTGTAGGGCAAGTAACCAACCGTTTTGAATTATCAGATGTTATGGATAACAGCAAAATTCTAATCTGTAATCTTGCAAAAGGAAAGATCGGGGAAGATGCAAGTACATTATTAGGAAGTATGTTAGTGAATGCGATACAATTGACAGCGATTGCACGAACCTCACAACCCGAAGATGCACGACGCCCTTTTTATTTATATGTAGACGAAATGCATAGCTTTATTTCGTTGTCATTTGCTGATATATTGGCGGAAGCTCGCAAATACGGACTTTCATTGTTTCTTACACACCAATACATTGAGCAGATTGATGAGCGAATCAGATCAGCAATTTTTGGAAACGTAGGTACTTTGATTTCATTTCGAATTGGTGCAACTGATGCCGAATATTTGGAAAAAGAGTTTTATCCGACGTTTAAGAAGGATGATTTTATAAATCTTCCAAAATATTCAATGTATTTAAAGTTGATGATTGATGGAACAATGTCTAGACCATTTAGCTCCGTTGCCTTGCCTTTATTGACGAATTCAAATTCCTATAAGGGAAAAATAATTAATTATTCAAGAAATGTATACGCGAAGGAAAAACCAATCGTAGAGGAAGATATATTTAAGAAATATCAGCAATCAGTTCTGGAAAGTAAAGAAAAAGGGTTGTTCAATTAGGACTCGATAATCTATGATGAAAGATAATTTAAAAAACTTAGGAGTGAGCCGGTTTGAAATTAGTCAGAAATTTGAAAGCCTCTTTCCAATAACAATGCTTTACCCACTGTCCTTCTTCTTCATTCTTTGGTTGAAAGTTTTGGCAATTATCCATTTTTTTAATTTTATAATTATCTCTTTTGTGCTTCAATTGCAGCTAAATTGGCAATATCTTCAACACTTATTATTATCATTAAAAAGAGAGGCTCTTAGAAAAGAGCCTCGACCATTAAACCTTATCCTATGAAAATTCATTTTAAACCTAATCCTTTTTCTTAACATATACAATAGCGACGATTCTAGTGATGACCAGTCTATGTACACGTCTCTGTGGGGAAAAAAGATATGGTGCAATATTGAATTCAACAATAAAAAAGGAGATGTAATGCATAAACAGGTGTATATTATTATTCTTTTATTATCTCTCTGCATTAAAATCCCCCTTTTTGGTAATTGACTCTCATAAGCACTTAAAATAGTTTCGTGTTATAGGCTTTTTCAAAATATAGGCCCTTATTGGAAATAATAATACAAGATGAGAAAACCATTCCCTGTGAAAGAATTTCTCAATAACGAGAAAACACCCTTGCAAAAAGATAAAGCGACATTTATTTTGGATAACCTTAATTAACTGCCATGAATTTTAAAATAACAATTGAGGAAGCTAAAACGGCTTTAGAACAAACCGACGAAAAATTCGCAACTGTTATTACTCACGGGACAATGAGAGGTCTAATTTATGCCCCGAAGATCATTGATAAACAAACGCCGCACAAACAAGATGAAGTGTATGTCGTTGTTGAAGGTAGTGGCAAATTTGTTTGGGGTGACGAAATAGTCGATTTTAAAAAAGGAGATTTTTTATTTGTACCCGCAGGCTTAGTCCATCGATTCGAAAATTTTACTGATGACTTACTTCTATGGGTTATATTCTATGGAGTCGAGAACGGCGAAGGAGAACACTTAAATCAATAATATTAAAAAAAATAACATGATAGATACGAGAGAAGAACTAGTAAACGCTTTGAATGAAGCTGCTGAACTTGAACACACTCTACTTGTTCAATATCTGTTTGCAGCATTCAGTCTAAAAAGGAATTTGGATGAGTCACTAACTGAATTGCAACAAGCCAAAATTATGGAATGGGAAACTGTAATACTCGGTATCGCAAGACAGGAAATGGCACACTTAGGTACTGTTTGTAATCTTTTATCTTCAATAGGAGCGGCTCCAAACTTTTCTCGGCCAAACTTCCCACAAAAAGCAACAAAGTACTATCCGATAATTTCTGATTTTAAGTTGTCAAGATTTTCAATAGAAACCCTATATCGTTTTATTTGCTTTGAATTACCACAAGGAGTTGAACCTCCCAAATATGATCTATTGAAAAATGTTCTAACAACTGAAAATTTGGAAATGTTTAGGGCACCAGATCCCCTCGAATATAATAGGGTCGGAAATTTATATTCTCAAATTTCTGATGCGTTTAATAAAATTCCAGAAAGCGAACTTTTTATTGGCGAAAACACCGATCAAGATACCGATGATTGGAATAACCGATTTAAAATATATTTTGTCAAAGACAAGAGCTCTGCACAAAAAGCGATCGATGAGATTGTCAAGGAAGGTGAAGGAATACAAGACAATAGAGAAAACTCTCATTATGATAGGTTTTTAAAAATGTGGGCTGAAGTAAATAAGATCTCATTTGACCCTTCGAGGAATGTAGTAGAAAATCCTGCGACCAGGATACATCGTGATAGTGATAATACTTTTGAAATTAATATTATTTTAAAAGAAGACACATTAAAAGTTGCTGAACTTTTCAGCTCACTGTACAACACAATGATATTAATGCTAATTCAATATTATTCTTATTCTGGAGAAACAAAGGAGGAAAGAACAGTTTTAAGAGATACTCTTAGAAATATGATGAGTGCAGTAATTCGCCCTTTGGCAGAAATCTTAACTCAATTACCATTTTCAAATGATCCAACTGATTTAAGAAGGGCAGGCCCAAGTTTTGAAATATATGACCAACTTAGACTTTCTCCCAATAAAGGAAACAGATGGATTATTTTGACAGAAAGGTTTTATTCAGATGTTGAAGAAGCTAAAAAACTTTTGGCAATCCATCCCAGAATTGCGTTTGTGGCACAAAATATTGAATGGTTGGCAACAAGGTTTGATAACAAATAAAAAAGATAAAAATGGTAACACTAATATTTCAAGGGTGGTTTCAGTGTAGATTAGCAACTGACCCTGACCCAACAGATGAACCAAGAGGGATAAGCGGCTATATGAAGTGTTTACCTGGAGAGCCAGATTTTGACCGGATAATTCGCCTACATGATCCTAAAGTTATTAGAAGTCATACGCCAACTGTTGGAGTTTTTATAACTAAAGTAGTAGACGGCAATAAGGAAAAAACTGATAACCCACTACTGGGATCAAAATTTAATTTTGAAGGAAATCCAAAATATTTTGGTTTTAACGGCGTAGTTGCCGATGCAGGTGGCGAGCCTATCGTTCCTTTTATTGTCTCAGTTTCAAATGAAAAATTTAGAATCCAAAGAGCTTTGTTAGATGAAGCTCCAAAGTTTCCATTTGCAGAATACCAGCCTAGCAACGGAATTATAATGGGTGGAAATGACATTGCTGAACACACAAAAATATTTGATATTGGTTCTTTTCTAAAGGAAAGATTGGATCTCCTTAAACAGGATTTAGTAAATGCAACAGATGAAATTGAAAAAGCATGCTTATCTCAGAGAATAAATTTTTTACAATCACCAGCATCTAGACAATTTTTTAACGCAAGAATGAATTGGGGATTTCCTAACAGCAAGAACAACGGACTGCTTGGAAAAATTGTAAATGAAAACACCGAAAGTTTTATAAATCTTGGAGACTTGAATTTGCCATGGCTGATAAATTTTTGGATGGGAGGTTGGGATCCTGACGGGCTTTGCGGATATATTAGTGGTATCTTAAAATTACCTGCTGCAACTTTAGTTTGATTATAAAAAGCGCGCTTTAATAAAATAAAAAAGCGGCAGTAAGAGTACATTGACAATACCGCAAAGAAAGAAGAGAACAATTAAGGCAACAATTGGAAAGGCTCGGAGTGATGCACTTTGAGTAAAGAGCTACGCCTATTTCTTCATGGGCTAAGCAGATTCTTTTTTCCCCTCTCTTTGTTCGATTGCCTGAATAATTTCAGCGATTATATCTTGGGCAACTAATATGGGTTCTGTTTCAATTTTCCATCGATTAATATCCCTGCCTGTTGGAGCCAACCTAAAATAACTTGATCCTCTATTTGGGTCTAATACATATACAAAATAGTATCCCATCGTATCGAGGCCATCTTCTTCGCCATAAAACATTCTGTGAATAGACGCATATCCTTTTACACCATCTCGTTCAATTGGAATGGTAAATCCTTCTTTAGTATAGTCTGCGCTCATAATTATCTGTTTTAGTATTATGCAAATAATTCTCCTTGTTTGGTCATCACAGGCAAATTTTGAAATTGAAAGCGTTGTACTACCTTGTATGGGAGTGTACCAACTTCTCTTTTCAAAAGTATCATTGAATCTGCTATAAAACGACCGGTGAAATGCTTATGACTGTACTGAAGCCATGCCTTTTCATATTGCCAAGGTTGTAGTTTTCTTCCAATGGTTATATGCGGTTCAGGAACAAAGTAGGGCTTATTTTCTTCATTAAACTTCATCAATTTTTGTGCTTCGCTCCGAATTTCCTTTACCAAATTTTGTATTGGCACTTTGGATATAACATTGATGTGAATATTATGCGTAGGATAGCTGCCAAAATCTTTTAATTCTACTTTAAAGGGAGGATACCCCATTGCAACGGTGTTTAACCTATTGATAATACGTTCTTCCATCATTGTGTACTGAACAAAGGTAACGAGCATGATATGTGGTTTTCCCCATCTGGCATTATCCGTTTTGAATTCGTTGGCAAATTCTTCTTTCACTTTTAGAATCTTATTCCATAATTCCTCATGCGGACTTAGTACCACCAGATACTCATACACTTTGTACCCGGGCATTGTATTTACTACTATCGTTTTCATACGTAATAATTTTTAGTCAACCAATATTTGTGCCTATCGGCAAGGCTAAGCTAAGAATTTTTCCAATTAAATACTAAAAATTTTAGTAAATGATTCTACCTTAGCATCAAGAAACGGGTTACTATGTACTTAAACTGCAAAACGTATTACAGTTTTCGGTATGGCACTTTTGCTACAGATGAACTGATAAAGACAGCGATTGAAACAGGAATTACCTCTTTAGCACTAACGAATATTAATTCCACATGCGATGAATGGGAATTTGTAAAACTGTGTCAGGAAGCTGGAATTAAACCGATAGTGGGCGTAGAAATAAGAAATGAAGACAAACTCCTCTATATCTTACTAGCTGCTAATAATGATGGTCTTACTTGGATTCATGCATTTCTTTCAGATCACTTAATAAACAACAAAAACTTTCCCGAAGCTTCCGAGGATGTATCATTCTTCAATTATTATCACGATGGATTTGTGATCTATCCACTCCATGCGAAACCAATACAGGATTTAGCAGCTAACGAAAGGATCGGTGTATTGCTCTGGGAAACAAGTAAACTATTCAGTGTTGATTGGAAAAAATACCAGGACAAACTTGTCATTCGTCAACCGGTCACCTTTCAAAATAAAACATACTTTAACCTCCATCGTCTGCTTCGGGCAATCGATAAAAATTGCTTACTCTCAAAATTGCCGGTAGAAGCACAGGCACACGAACAGGAAACATTTGTTTCTCCAAATACATTACTTCAGGCGTTTAAGCAATACTCATTTATTGTTACGAATACCTATAAGTTAATGGAGTCATGTTCCATTTCAATTGACTTCGCTGAAGACAAAAACAAACAGTGCTATAGTGCATCAAAAAAAGATGATAAAGTGCTTCTTGAAAAATTAGCAGCTGATGGCTTTCTAAAACGGTATGGTAAAAAAAATAAAGTGGCATTAGAGAGATTAAAAAAAGAGCTTGGGATCATTGATAACATGGGCTTCAATGCCTATTTTTTGATTAACCTTGATATTGTCAGATATGCCCAAAATAAGGGCTTTTATCATGTCGGTCGTGGCAGTGGGGCAAACTCGATTGTTGCGTATTGCTTGGGTATAACCGATGTAGATCCAATTGAACTCAATCTCTATTTTGAAAGATTTTTAAATCCTGAACGAACATCGCCACCGGACTTTGATATTGATTTCAGTCACCGTGATAGAGATGAAATGTTTGATTACATTTTTAAACGGTTCGGCAAAGACTATGTGGCAATTTGTGGTTCTTTCACAACATTTAAACACAAAGCAGTTATTCGTGAATTAGGAAAGGTATTTGGTTTGCCAGACGAAGAAATCGAATCGTTGCAAAGAATGAATCAACCGACCGATAAAATTAAAAAACTCATTCTTCAGTATGGAAAACTCTTGCTTGGCTTCCCCAATATTCTGTCCATTCATCCATGCGGCTTGCTTATCACAGAAAAGAAGATCAATACTTATGCTACCACCTTTATGCCTCCCAAAGGGTTTGAAGGTGCACAAATCGATATGTTTATCGCTGAAGATATTGGCATTAATAAATACGATATTCTTAGCCAAAGAGGGTTAAGTCACATAAAAGATTGTTTGAAGCTGATTAAAGAAAATCATAACATCGACATCAATATCCATGATTTCGAAAGCTTCAAAAATAATCCTGAGATTAAAAAACAAATCAGGGATGCAAATACAATCGGATGTTTTTATATTGAATCTCCTGCAATGCGGCATTTATTGAAAAAGCTTCGGTGTGATGATTATCTGACATTAGTTGCCGCCAGTAGTATCATAAGACCAGGTGTTGCTCAATCTGGAATGATGAGGGAGTACATATATCGCTACCATAACAGAGATAAAGTAAAATACATTCATCCCACCTTTGAAGAACATCTAAGTGAAACGTTTGGGGTGATGGTATTTCAAGAAGATGTAATAAAGATTGCTCACTACTTTGCTCATTTAACTTTAGGTGAAGCAGATATATTGAGAAGAGCAATGAGTGGAAAATATAAAAACAATAATAAGTTCCTTTTAATTAAACAGAAATTCCTTTCTAATTGCAAACAAATTGGACATTCTGACGAACTGGCAAATGAAGTATGGCGTCAAATGGAAAGCTTTGCAGGATATAGTTTCAATAAGGCACACTCAGCAAGCTTTGCCGTTGAAAGCTATATGAGTCTATACCTTAAAACCTTCTTTCCAAAAGAATTTCTCGTTGCGGTTATTAATAATTTTGGTGGTTTTTATTCAACTGAGCTTTATTTTCTCCAGCTTCTAAAGGAGATCGATTCTATAGAACCCCCTTGCATTAATATGAGTGAAGACTATACATGTATTAAAAACGATAAAGTGTATACAGGATTTACTCACATTAAACGTTTACAACAAAAACTTACCGAAAACATATTAGATGAACGGAAAACGAATGGTCTCTTTCTGCACTTGCAAGATTTTATTGAAAGAACGAATGTGGGACTTGAACAACTGAACACGTTAATAAGCATTGGTGCTTTCAGGTTTACTGGAAAATCAAAAAAGAAGTTATTATGGGAAGCGAACTTCTTACAAAAGAAAAATCAACCTGCACTCCATGCTGAACCTGCATTATTTTATGATACTCCTTTAGAGTTTGATCTCCCGGATTTAGTTGATCAGCGAATTGATGATCTCTATGATGAAATGGAAATAATGGGGTTCACATTATCTAACCCTTTTGAATTAGCCTCAGATAATGATGAAAAATTTATAATGGCAAAGGATATGGGTGGTTATGTAGGAAAATCTATAACAATGCTTGCTTATTACATTGCACATAAGCAAGTACCTACAAAGAATGATAATGAAATGTTCTTCGGGACATTTGTTGATTCCGAATTAAATTGGATTGACACTGTTCA
>Ga0105247_10001098_pt1 | contig 20129 bp, 13 predicted proteins | sample KBSS24metaG_FD_81519 | JGI IMG/M metagenome (GOLD analysis project Ga0105247, IMG submission 81519) | Switchgrass rhizosphere microbial communities from Kellogg Biological Station, Michigan, USA - KBS S2-4 metaG | ecosystem: Host-associated > Plants > Roots > Rhizosphere > Soil | place...
CCGGCGCTCGAAAAAGTCTTCGCCGAACACGGTGACATCGCCGCCGTGATCATCGAGCCGGTAGTCGGAAATATGGGATGCGTGCCACCGCGTGACGGCTATCTCGAAGCGGTGCGCAAGCTCACGCGCGATAACGGCGCGCTACTAATCTTCGATGAAGTGATGACTGGCTTCCGTCTCGCTCGTGGCGGCGCGCAGGAGCGCTACAGCATCACGCCCGATATCACGACGCTCGGTAAGATCATCGGCGGAGGTTTGCCCGTCGGCGCTTACGGCGGCACCCGCGACATCATGAACAACATCGCGCCGGCAGGGTCGGTCTACCAGGCGGGAACGCTATCGGGAAATCCGTTGTCGATGACTGCGGGGCTCGTCACGCTGCGGCGCCTGCGTGACAAGTCTGTTTACGATCGACTCGAGGCGGCGAGCAAGAGATTGTGTGATGGATTAGCAGATGTGGTAGCAGAGACAGTGACTAACCGCGCCGGTTCGATGTGGACCAGCTTCTTTACGACTGAGCCGGTGGTTGATTGGGAGACCGCGAACAAAAGCGACCGGCAGCGGTACGGAAAGTTTTTCCACGCTATGTTGGACGAAGGTGTGTATCTCGCGCCTTCACAGTTCGAGGCCGGGTTTGTGAGTTTGGCTCATACGGATCAAGTAATCGACAAAACTATCGAGGCGGCGCGAAAAGCCATCCACAGATTACACGGATAATTCTGTGTAATCTGCGTAATCTGTGGATTAAACAGGTAGGTCGATGCGGAATTGAGAGCCTTTGCCGACTTCGCTGTTCACGCTGATCCGGCCACCGTGCAACTCGACGATCTGCTTCACGATCGCGAGTCCCAGTCCTGTCCCGCGTTTCTTGGTTGAGAAGAATGGCTCGAAGATCCGATCGCGCGTGGCCTTGTCCATGCCCCTGCCGTTGTCGGCGATCGTGATGCGCGCGTAATGACGCGGCGACTGCCCGTCACCATTCGTCTCCGGTGCGAGCAGCTCTGTCGAGATCAGCACCTCCGAGTTTTCCTGGCTCGCGTCGACCGCGTTCGCAATCACGTTCACGAACACTTGCCGCAATTGGTACGGATCCCACTGGCCCACGATCGAGCGCTGACTAAACTGTTTCTCAACGGTCGTGTTCTTTTCGACGATTCTCTCGGAAACGAGATCGATGCTGCGTTCAAGCGATTCGTGCAGGTCCACAGAAGCTCGCTCTAACTCCTTCTGACGCGAGAACTGCGTCACGTCGACCACGAGTTTGTTGAGATGCTTGATGCCACGCTCGACGAGCTCGATTGTGTTCAGCGCCTCCGGATCCGAGACGCTGTCGCGCAGCATCGAGACCCCGAGTCGAATGCTGCCCAGTGGATTGCGAATCTCGTGTGCGACTTGAGTCGTCGCCTGGCCCACGGCAGCGAGTGATTCACCACGACGCAGTGTGCGCTCAGCTTCGGCAGCTTCAGTGGCGTCGACGAGTGTCACGGCCTGGCCGGGCTCGCCGTTGATCGAGAGTGGCGCTGAGTAGACGTCGAATGCTTTGTCTTCCTCGTCAACTCGCGCGATCAAACGCCCGTGATAAGTAGCTTTCCGCACGCGAATCGAAGTCACCGTCTCCAACATCTTCATAGCATCGTCAGGCCCGAGCTTTTCGAGAACAGACGCGCCGATACTCGCGTTGGGGAAGATCTTGAAGAATGAAGGGTTGGCACTGCGAATACGATCTTCGTTGTCTATCGCGGCGACAGCGCTAACCATTCCCTGAAGCAGTTGGGTCGTGAAGGTACGCTCGCGGCGGGTCTCAAACATACTGCGACGCATCTGCCGGAAATGCCGTTGCACTTCCCAGATCGTGCCGAAAGCTACCAGCGCGCCGACTAAAAGCGCTACAACGCTCCACGTTATGATGGACCTTTTGAAACTCAGTTGCAGGTCAATTACACCCTTGATTACTTCATCGTTTTCGCTTTGCACCTGCTGAAACAGAGCATTCAGATCTCCATCAATGTCACGAAACTTCGCAAAGCCGTTGAGACTGTAGACTTTTGGATCTTTGGTGATCTCAATGTAATCCTGAATATCATTGTGCAACTTCTGCCAGGACGCTTCTTTAGCGAGCGGAGGAGTATTCAACTGGCGAGCGACCTCGATCACTTCAGCACGATCGGTATTCAGGCGAAAGTCGAAAGGAGGAACAAGGTCCCGGGCTTCAGATTCAGTCCTCGCACGCGCGCGGGCTTCGCTATCAAGCCTTGTTACTTTAAGCCGAACGTCCCACAGTAAATTCAATCGTCCCGTGCGCTGTAGACCAACATCACGCGCCCGAAAACCGACGTCATTCATCAACCTGACACTTATAAAGGCGACAGCGGAGATGAGTCCGAGTAGAAGAACAAAGCCGATGATTAGCGGAGTGAGTGCGAGCGCAAGACCCCGGCTCTCCGGCTCAGTTTCGGCATTATTCTCCGATGAGCCAGGGACAGGCATGCGTCGATACACAACTTCAGGATGTTTGTCTAGCGAGGGTTGCATGACTTCTAGGGCTTCGCGTCCATCCAATTGTCACCTACGCCAACATCAGCCACAAGTGGGACATCAAGTGAAACTGCGGTTTCCATCTCGTGCCTCAGTATCTCACTTACCTTCTCGACCTCTTTGTCCGGCACTTCCACCAGCAGCTCGTCGTGCACCTGCATCAGCAAACGCGACTCGAGACCTTCACGTTTGAACTCCTCATCAACCTTCAGCATCGCAATCTTCACGATATCACTCGCCGTTCCCTGAATCGGCATGTTGATGGCTTCGCGCTCTGCCGCTTTACGAATGTTTGCGTTGCGATCCGAGATTCCCTGAAGCGGTCGAATGCGACCGTAGATCGATCTCACGTAACCATACTCACGCGCGCGCACCGGAATCTCTTCCATGTAACGTCGCACACCTTTGTAAGTGTTGTAGTAATCCTCGATCACTTTCTTTGCTTCCGCCCGCGAGATGCCCACGCGTTGCGACAACCCCCACGGCTCGATCGCGTAAGCGATGGCGAAGTTGACGATCTTCGCAAACCGGCGCGCTTCTTTGAGCTCTTCGTCAGTCTTCGCACCGAAGACGAGTCGCGCCGTGCGCGCGTGGATGTCTTCACCTTTCTGAAACGCTTCCAGCATCACGGGATCCTGTGTGATGTGGGCCAGAAGGCGTAATTCGAGCTGCGAATAGTCAGCCGAGATGATCTTATGGCCCTTCTCTGCGACGAAAGCGCGGCGAATACGCCGTCCCATCTCGCTGCGGATGGGAATGTTCTGCAAGTTAGGATCGCTCGACGACAGCCGTCCCGTCGCAGCAACAGTTTGATTGAGCTGGCAGTGAATGCGGCCATCGGTTGCGATCTGTTGCGGCAAAGCGTCGGTGTAAACACTCTTCAGCTTGTCGAGCTCGCGATAGTCGATGATCAGCCGCGGCAACTCAAACTCCTGCGCCAGTTCTTCAAGCACGGCCTTGCTCGTCGAGATGCGACCTGTTGAAGTCTTGCGGCCGATGTCGATGTGCAGATCCGAAAGCACCTCACCGACCTGCTTTGGCGAACCGATATTGAACTCGCGTCCGGCCAATTGATAGATCTGGATCGTGAGCTTGTGCAGTTCCTGCCCGATGTAGTTTGAAAGATCGGCGAGCACTTTCGGATCGACTTTCAGCCCGGCACGCTCCATGCGATAAAGCAATGGCGCGAGCGGCAACTCGACTTCCGAGTAGATCGTTTCGAGGCCCTTCTCGAGAATCCGGTTGCGAAGAATATGTGCAGTTTGCGCGGTCAGATCGGCAGCGACGACGGTTTGCCATGCAGTCTCGGGCCAATTTGCTGCTGGGGTGCTGCTGTGCTCGATGTTGAGCGCCTCGCGTGCGAGATCGCTGAGCTCATACTTGCTGCGCGACGGATCGAGCAGGTAAGCGGCGAGATAAGTATCGTCCTTGACGCCTTCGAGCGTGATGTTGAAACGATCGAGCAAACCGACTGCACGCTTCACATCGTGAATCGACTTCTCGATCAAACCATTCGAGAGCACATCCCGCAGCGAGTTGATGGCCTGATCCATGCCGCCGGAAAACTTTTCGAGATCGACATACGCTGAGACACCGGGCCCCGTTGAAAAGGCGATTCCGCGTGTCGCTTCGAGCTCAGTAAAACACACCTGCTCGCCTGTACCAGCAGGTGTTGAATCAGCAACAGCAACACCGACGTGTTCGGCGTCAAACAAGGTGCGCACGAGATCATCGAGATCGCTCTTCGTCTGGATGATCTTGTAATTGCGCGCAGACTCGGCGCTCGCCGGTCGCTGGACCGCGGCGTCAGCATATTCTTTCATCAGGAGCACGAATTCGAGCTCGTGAAAAAGCTCGTAAGCCGCGGCGCGATCAGGCGGTCGCGTCTTCAGCTCTTCAAGCTTCCAGGGCACTTCGAGATCGCAGCGAATGCGCGCCAGCTCGCGCGACTGGCGAATAAGATCCGCGTTGTCACGTAACGACTCGCGATACTTCTTGTGCTTTACTGACTCCCAGCCCGCGAGCGCTGCTTCGATCGAGCCAAACTCCTGAATCAGCTGCACCGCGCCTTTCGACCCGATGCCCGGAGCGCCCGGAATGTTGTCGATCGAGTCGCCCATCAGTCCCAGCAGATCCACGAGCTTGTCAGCCGGCACGCCAAACTTGTTCTCGACCCACGCTTCGTCGCACCACTCGATCGGCGGCACCGGCTCTTTCCGTTTCACCACCTGCGAATTCTGACGCATGCAGATGATGTAGGGATCGTGAACGAGCTGGCACATGTCTTTATCGTTCGACACGATCACGGCCTGCATCTTCATCGCGGCGACTTGTTGCGAGAGCGTGCCGATCACGTCGTCGGCTTCGTAGCCGGGAAAATTAATGACTGGGATGTTGAGCACTTCGCAGAGCCGGAAGATGTACGGCATCTGTTTGGCAAGATCGTCAGGCATCGCGACCCGGTTTGCCTTGTAGTCGGCAAACGTCTCGTGCCGGAATGTCTTCTCGCGTGACTCGAAGATCGCGGCGATGTAATCGGGTTTTTCTTCACGCAACAGCTTGAGCAGCATGTTGGTGAAGATGTAGACGGCTTGCGTGACGAAGCCCTGCGACGTTGCGAGCGGCGCCGCGCGGTTCTGCATCGGCGCGAAAAACGCACGAAAGATGTGCGACATCGAGTCGATCAGAAAGACACGTTGAGGCCGCTCATTTTTTGCTACAGACTCTCGGGCAGGCATGTGAGGAGATTATAGTTAATCCGTGTCATCCGTGGCTAATTCGGCCACGTGAATACGAACAGTTTCACCCAAAGTTTGCAGGTTATAACCACCTTCGAGACACGAAACTAGCCGTCCGTTGCAACTACTTTGCGCCCACTGCTTCAGCGCGCGCGTCATATCGACAAAATCTTCGTCTGTGAGACGTAGCTGACCGAGCGGATCGCCGAGATGCGAATCAAAACCCGCCGAGATGATGATTAAATCCGGGCTGAAATTCGCCGACATCTCTTCCAGCGCGGCTTCAAAGGCACGCTTGTGATCGGCGGCGGGTGTTGCGGCGCGCAAGGGAAGATTCAGCGTGTAACCCAGGCCGCGCCCGGTTCCCTTCTCGCCACGAGATCCGGTTCCGGGATACCACGGGTACTGGTGCGCTGAGAAAAAGTAAACCGTCGGATCGTCGTAAAAGATTCCCTGCGTGCCGTTGCCGTGGTGGACGTCCCAGTCGATGATCGCGACTTTATCGATCTCGGGATACTTCTGTTGTGCGTAACGCGCGGCGATGGCGACGTTGTTGAAAAGACAAAAGCCCATCGCGCGTTCTTCGGTCGCGTGATGGCCGGGCGGACGCACCGGCACAAACGCATTCTTCACTTCACCGGACATGATCAGATCAATTGCCTGGCACGGAGCGCCGGCGGCGCGTTTCGCGGCGTCGAGGGAGCGCATCGAGACGATTGTGTCGCCATCGAGGTAACCGATGCCTTCGCTGACAACTTTCTCGACGAGTCTGTAAAGCTGTGGTGAGTGTGCGGCCTGGATGTCGCCGCGTGGTGCTTCGCGGGCTTCGGCTTCACGCAATCTTGACCAGAGATCAGTGTCTCCACGCAGCGCGTCCATCACGACGGTGTAGCGTGAAGGGTTCTCGGGATGACCCGGACCGGTGTCGTGTTCGCGAAAGACTGGGTGGTGGACGATGGCTGTTGTCATGTAACCGACAAGGTATCAAATAGGAATTGTCACGCAAAGGCGGAAACAGCGGGGGCAAGCCCCTCTTCCTCACTTGTTCTATTCTTTTGGGCGCCCAAGCAGAGAACTTGTTCTATTCTTTTGGGCGCCTAAGCAGAGAACAAGTCAGGAAGAGGGGCTTGCCCCCGCTGTTTCCGCACCCAGAAGCGTACTAATTCCAAACGTGCCCCACGCTCGTAAGATCACCGCCTGAATCAAGCTAATACTCAACTACCCATCTTCTTTAACTAATCCCACGATTTCAGCGAGGAATAGGGTTTGCCACAGCACTAGAGCAGAAGACCAAGGTCAGTATGAACATCAAGCGGAGGAAGATATGAAGAGGCTACTGGTATTGATACTCGTATGGACCTTACTCGTCGTCACCGGAACAATCGTATCCGCAGACGGTCAAACGCGAGGTCACAAATCGAACTTTGGTCACAAGGCGCACACAGCGTTATCACAAACGTTACTAATTAAACAGAACCGAGCGCGGTAGCGCCGGGTAATCAAATTGATCGAACAAACGGAGGATAGTGATGGCATACGATGAAGAACAGGCAAAAAGAAGCCGAGTAGTAGTGGAAACACCAACCGAACGACGTGAAGTCGTGCATTCACAGTCGGTGCGAGACAACAGCGGCATCTCCGCCGGCATGGTCGGCGTGCTTGTTGTGGTCGCTATCGCGTTGATAACGATGCTGGTACTGTTTTGGATGAGCAGTCAGCAGGCAACAGACAACGCAAACGTTGCGGCAACGCAACCACCACCGACAACGGTCGTGCAGCAGCCTGCTCCAGTACAACAACCTCCGGTGATCGTTCAGCAACCGGCGCCGGCAACGCAGCCAGCCCCGATCATCGTGACGCCGCCGGCGGGTGGCTCAACCAGCTCGACGGTGCCAACTCAAAGCGTGAACATGGATTCGACGATTCAGGCGGCAGTCGACAAGAAGATCTCAGACGATCCGGATATCTCGACACTCGGCATCACTGCTTCAGTAATCGATAGCAAGGTGACGTTGTTAGGAACGGTCAAGTCCGAAGCGCTGAAGACACAGGTTGAGAGACTGGTCAAACAAGTAAAAGGTGTGAAGTCAGTCGACAACCAGATCAGCGTGATTGCTGAGTAGACGATTATTCGAGCCACGGATGGACTCGGATCCATCTGTGGCTCAATGAGGTTTCAATCACCCACGCGCTGTGTTCGCAATGCAACACTAAACGTCTCTGTTGGTCATCCTCAGATAGCTCAACCGACTCGATCGGTCCGCACTCGACAGTAGCCTCGAACGATTCCACCTCAACGCCTAACTCTGAAAGCGCCAGCCGTTGCGGCACTAACCCCATTTCCATATCGAGATAGATGTTCCAAATGAATCCAATGTCGAGCAGTAAGTACGCGGTTTCGTCGTGGATGAAGTAACCGAGTGGCGTGGCGCCGATCACGTGCGCGATGACGTGGTCCTGGTGCTTGTTTGTTTCAGCAATCGTCCACGTCATATCTCAAATTCCATCAAACTCTTTGACTTCACTGCGGCGATTGCCGCGCAGATGAGTGAGCCGAGTCCGCCGACTACAACTGACAGCGGTGCGCCGATGAGTGCTGCCAGACTTCCTGCTTCAAGCTCACCAAGCTGTGGACCGCCCATGAAGAGCATCATGTTAATCGACGTCATGCGCCCGCGCAGATGATTCGGCGTGACGAGCTGGCGGATCGTCTGCCGCAAAACAGTGCTGACCGTGTCTGCCGCGCCCGTAATCGCAAGCATCAGCAACGAGACCCAGTACACTGTCGAGACTCCAAAACCCGCTGTCGCGACTCCGAACACGGCCACCGACGCAACTACGAGCCTTCCCTGCCTTCGAAAACTTCCGATACGCGCCATCACCAGTGCCGTCAGCACCGATCCGATCGCCGGCGCCGCCGCGAGAAATCCGTAGCCACGCGCGCCGACGTGCAAACGTTCCTGCGCGAAGATCGGTAACAACAGCGTCGCTGATGCAAAGAACGTCGCGGCGAAATCGAGCGTCATCGTCTGCACGATAATCGGCGTCTGCCAGACGAATCGCAGTCCTTCTTTCAACGCTCCGAAGCTCAATGCTTCTCGCCGTCCATGCAGCAAATCAGGTTTACCCCCAGTGCGCATTGCTAGCACAGCACCGATTACGGCCAGAAAAGAGAGGGCGTTAATGCCGTAAATGATTGCCGGTCCCGTTTCGGCGAGTATGAAGCCCGCGATTGCCGGGCCAACGATAATGGCTATGTTGAAAACGATGATGCCGAGGCTGACGGCGTTGGGAAAGTCTTCCTCTGGCACGAGCATAGGCATGAGGGCCTGGCGTGCCGGGGTATCGAATGCCTGCGCCGCCGCACTCAAGGCGCTGAGCAGGTAGATGGGCCAAACGCTCTCGAGTCCGGACAGAGTTGCGGCAGTCAACAGCGCCGCAGTCAGAAGCATCACGGTCTGCGTTACGATCATCGCTCGCTTTCGATCGAAGGCGTCGGCAACGACGCCGCCCGCAAGGGAGCAAACGATGATGGGCACGCCGCGGAATAATCCGACGAGGCCGAGTGCGAATGCAGATTTAGTGAGAAGGTAGACGTGCCAGTTGATCGCGACAAACTGCATCTGCGAGCCAGTCACAGACACAATCTGGCCTAACCAAAGAAGCCGAAAATCGCGGTGACGTAAAGCAGCGAATGCCGAATGACTGGAAGGACTCACGTATCGCCGTACGACTCGTTCAACTTGCGGAAATGGTAGGCCATGGCGGCATGACGTAGCAACTCAGTCATGCGGTCGTGATGTTTGCGCGCGGCCTGGATGAAGAACCGCCAGAACTCGCGGCGCTCCGCATCGAGCACGCCCAGCTTGAACGTGATGCGCAACAACGCCGTCACGGCTTTGAAACCGTGATACTGATGCGCTTCGGGAAAATCCTGCGGCGTGCGTTGCAACGACTCGAGCGCGCGACGGTAATACTCGCTCGGTTTGTAAATCGTCCGCATGATTGTTTGATAGCCGCTGATTAGTTTCTCGACGTCCATCTTCGGAATGAAATTGACGGTGGCGATCGTGTTGTTTCCGGTGGCGTCGGATCCGAGCAGACGGCCTTCACGTTCGAGTCGCTTCCAGAGCTGTGTGTCGGGAAGCGCGTTGAGCATTCCCACCATCGCCATCGGAATCGCGCTTTCACGAATGAACTCGATCTGGCGTTCGAAGATGTCTTCCGGGTCGTTGTCGAAGCCGACGATGAACCCGGCCATCACTTCCATGCCGCGACTCTGAATCTTGCGGACTGAATCAAGCAGGTTGCCGCGATTTTGAGACTTCTGCGCTTCTTTGAGACTCTCCTCGACCGGCGTCTCGATCCCGAGAAACACGCGTCGAAAGCCGGCGTGTCTCATTGCATCCAACAGATCGTCATCGTCGGCAAGGTTGACGCTCGCCTCAGTCAACAGTGAAAACGGAAATTCGTTCTTCTTTTGCCAGTCGATCAAATCAGGCATAAGCAGCCTGACGTTTTTCTTGTTACCGATGAAATTGTCGTCGACGATGAAGAGGGGACCGCGCCAGCCGAGCTGTTTCAATGCGTCAAACTCGGCGATCATCTGCTGGTTGCTCTTGGTGCGCGGTGAGCGGCCGTAGATCTCGATGATGTCGCAGAACTCACACGAGAACGGGCAGCCGCGCGAGTATTGGACAGACATACAACTGTATTTCTTGAGATCGATGAGACCGAAATCCGGAACCGGCGATAGGGATAACGGCGGGCGTTCCGGTGCTTTGTAAGTGCGTTTCGCTTCGCCGCGCTCGTAATCTTTGAAGAACTGCGGCAGCGTGGTTTCAGCTTCACCCTGAAAAATGTGATCCGCGTACGGAAGCTCCTCGATGGTGCTGGTGACGTACGGTCCGCCCAGCACGATCAGCTTTCCTTGTTGCTTGCCGCGTTTTACTACCTCGTGCAGCGACTCCTTTTGCGCCAGCATGCCGGTAATGAAGATCATGTCTGCCCATTCGATTTGCGAGTCTTTCAATTGCTCGACGTTCAAATCGACCAGGCGTCGCTGACACGACTGTGGCAACAAACCGGAAACGGTCATCAGACTAAGCGGTGGAAAGACAGAGCGCTTGCCTTCGAAAGGCAGCGCGTGACGGAAACTCCAGTAGGTTTCCGGGAACTCCGGGTTCACGAGCAGGATCTTCATGGTAAAGGTATAAACGATTGTTCGCTGCGAAACCAATTCAGACGAGTAATAATTCTGTAAAAATACGATTCTCGCAAGTAAGACCGGGAATAATGCCTGCAGGCTGCCGGTCTTTTTGCTCGTTCTTCTCTGTGCAACCTCTGTGTTCTCTGTGTCTCTGTGGTGAGTATTGCTGTAAATCAGTTAACCACAGAGACACAGAGAACACAGAGGTTGCACAGAGAAGAACGAGTAGGGACTTTTGTGAAGCTCCACTTTACGCCTTTGCGGGAGAAACGTTGTGCTATAGAATCCGCTACTAACTCGCCTGAATTTACGAAAGGTAACAGCATTATGAAAACTCAACTTTCGCGCGCACTCGCGACTATTCTGATCGTACTGTTTTCACTCTCGCCTGCATGGGCCACGTGTGGTGGCGGTGGCGGCGGTGGAACTGGCGGTGTCGGTGGCGGCAGCAAGGGAGCCGAAGGTCCTGACCCCGCCGTCTATATGGTGCCGTGGAAGATCTGGGAAGCCGCCAAAGCTCCTCATAGTGGACTGGTTCTCTACTGGTTCCCTGCAACCAACGACGAGATCAAGAAATCGAGCCTGCGAGCATCACGAATTCTCACGCTCTATTCTTCGCAATGCGTCGCAATGACCGTGGCCGACGCCAAAACTCCTGAGCTGCAGCCAATCATTGGTGACTCCGCGCTGCCCGTCGCAATTTTGGCCAATGCGGACGGAACCCCGATCAAGAAGATCGAAAACACCGCCGGCAAGCTCAAGGTCGACCAGGTCGAGAAAGTCGTCGACGCCGAGGTGAAGCAACGCGAGACTGCGCTCGACACGAAGTTGAAAGACGCGAAAGAAAAGATCAAAGCCGGCGATAAAGACAACGCGATTGCCCTCCTGAAACCGGTTGCGGAAGAGAAATGCCTGTTTCCGAAGAAGGCGAAAGACGCAGCGAAAGAACTGAAGAAGCTGGGCGTCGGCGAAGTTGGCAGCATTCCGGCAGCGCCTGTTTTTGATCGCGTGCAGAGCGCGCGTATCGAAGCCGTGATGCGCAGCGGCTTGCGTGCTGAAATTGCTGAGCGATACGTGACTGCCGAGAGGCTCTACCGGAAAGCGAGCCTGATGGATCCTGCCGATCCGACCCCGCTGCGTTATCTCGGCGAAATCTATCGTCATCACACCGGCGAGTGGGAAAAAGCGCGCGCCACCTTCAACATGATTCTCAACATGCCGGCGGATTCCGTCGCGCGCGCCGTGGCGCTGCACGGGCTCGGCAAGATGACGATTCACGATGGCGAGTTCAAGAAGGGACTGTCGCTGATGGAGCAGTCAGTAGCGGAGTTTCCGCTCGCACTCGCTTATCGCAATCTCGCAGTCTACTGGAACTCCGAAGGCGATCTCGTAAAGGGCAATGCTTACACGCAAAAGGCGCTCGCACTCGATCCGAAGGATGCTTACAACCTCGTGTTTGCAGCAGTGTTCATGGCGGCTTCAGGCAATGGCGACGAAGCGTTGAAGATTGCGCGTGAGAATCGCAATCTGATGCCCGCGTCGTACAACCTCGCCGCGATTTTCGCGCAGACCGGCCATCGTCGTGAAGCACTCGCGTTGCTGCAACGACACTTCTTCCGTTACGAGCGTTACCAGGCAGTTCGTGCGAAGGAGATGATGGAGGCGCGCGTCGATGCAGTGTTTGATTCGCTGCGACAGGATTCAGCGTTCCTCGCGCTTACGAGCGGAGCTGATGGCAGGCTCCAGATGCCGATGCGCAACATGACCGGGACGCAGAATCGTTAATGCTGAAGACTAGCCACGGATCTTCACGGACTCCTCGATCCGTCGTCAGCCGTGAAAATCCGTGGCAAGTAATCGCAGCTTCAGCAGTCGGTACCATGATCGAGTGGTACGACTTCTACATCTTCGGCAGTCTCGCCGTCACGATCTCCCCGCTCTTCTATCCTGAAGGTAACGAAACACTCGCGCTCATCGCTTACCTCTCGACGTTTGCCGTCGGATTTGTAGTTCGTCCTTTTGGGGCACTGTTCTTCGGCCGCATCGGCGATCTCGTCGGACGCAAGTACGCGTTTCTCGTGACGCTATTGATCATGGGCGGCGCGACTGCCGCGATCGGTTTTCTGCCGACGTACGCGACGATCGGGTTCGCGGCGCCGGCTATTTTGTTGCTGATTCGCGTGCTTCAGGGACTGGCGCTCGGTGGTGAGTACGGTGGCGCGGCTGTTTACGTCGCCGAACATGTGCCGGATGAAAAGCGCGGCTTCTACACCAGTTTCATTCAAATCACCGCGACGCTTGGTCTGTTTATGTCGCTGGCGGTGAGCATCATCGTGAAAAACTCGATGACGCGCGAAGCGTTCAGCGCGTGGGGCTGGCGTGTGCCGTTCATCATCTCGATCTTTCTCGTCGCGATTTCGCTGTACATCAGGCTGCGCATGAAAGAGTCACCGATCTTCAGTCAGATCAAGACTGCGGGCATGACTTCGTCCAGGCCGCTCGTCGAAGCGTTTACGCACTGGGACAATTTGAAGCGAGTTTTGATCTCACTATTTGGTGCGACTGCCGGTCAGGGCGTTGTTTGGTACACGGGACAGTTCTACGCGCTCTTCTACCTGCAAACAGTGCTGAAAGTGAACCCGCGGTCCTCGGAATACATCGTTGCCATTGCGCTGCTGATGGCGATGCCGCTCTTCGTTGTGATGGGTGCCCTTTCGGATCGTATCGGGCGCAAATGGATCATGATGGCGGGATGTTTGCTCGCGGCAGTGTCTTACATGCCAATTTACAGTGCGATGCAAAGTGCGGCAGGCTCGAATGTCGTCACGGTAACGTCTCAGCGGAACCGGGTCACGGGCGCTAAGAGTCTCATCCCGCAAACAGAGGTCAACGGCGCACTGGAAGCCGCAAAGGAAGTTCTGCCTTACACGGACTTCTCTTCCCTGATTAGCTCACCGATCGCAATCAAACTGATTGTGCTCGTGTTTATCCAGGTGTTCTTTGTGACGATGGTGTACGGCCCAATCGCGGCGTATCTTGTCGAAGCCTTTCCGGCAAAGATCAGGTACACATCACTATCGCTGCCTTATCACATCGGCAACGGCGTCTTCGGTGGTCTACTCCCGGTGATCGGCCTCTCAGTCGTCGCAAACACGGGCAACATCTACGCCGGCCTCTATTACCCGATCATCGTCGCCGGCCTGACCTTCATCGTCGGCTCATTGCTGCTGAAAGAGACCAGGCACACCCTCATCTGGGATGAGATAAAGTGACCGGATTTGCGTATTGACTCAAAACTCAACGTTCGCATAATCTATCCGCGCCTCGCGATCATTTCTAACCTCTGGCACTACTAGCCGTAGAAGGAGAACTCACCATGGCAATCACTATCAAAGTAAATGGCAATTCCGGAAACGAAGGATTCCTGATCGCACCGTCAGGCGGGAAAGAGTTTGCGATGCCGGTCGCGCTCAAAAGCACCGATCAGACTACCGTCAATGCAACTCTGGTCGTGGTGGCGCCGGCTGGTGTCACAGTCAAACTATCCAACACGAACGTCACGATCGGTCCATCCGGCACGAGCGTAAAGATAACTGCGAAGACACCCAGCAAGACCGCCGGTGATATTAAGCTGCAGGTCAAAGTAGGAAAGAGTATCAAAGCGAGCTGTACCTTGACGTCAATCAAGAACGTGCGCATCCGTTTCACCGGGCGCTTTCAAGCGCGTTTCGCTACGGACGGGGATTTTTTTAATGAGCCGCGTGGAACTACAGCCGGCTGGACCTGGGCCCTCGAAGGAGAACCCGACTTTGTGCCTGCGACAAATAACATTCCGACACAACCTGGCATGGCCGTCGGTCGAGTGGTTCGTCTCCAAAATGCAGTTGCGCCGCGGCCCCACGTCGCTCCCATCGGTGTTACGGTCACGGCTGTTGAGGGCGACGTCGGGACCAAGACGGTTTCGTTCAACGCCGGTGATCCGATTATCGGAGAACTCGTCAATCTTGGTCCAAACACTTACCTCGCGGCCAACGAACCCATCCCGCCCGGCCCTCAGCCTTTCGAGACCTACGATCCCGGCTTCGAGCCGATGGAGAACTTCGAAATTCACATCGGCACTAAGTTCTCAGGAAAGCCGGGAAACCTGGACGAGCGGCCCACGGCAAACGGCTTTTTCCAATTGACGACACAGGAAAAGACCCGTTATGGAGTCATTCCTCTAAATCAATTCACCACTCAGCGAAAAGATCTTTTGCTCACCGACTATCACAATCTTTCACCTGCGGATCGAACCGGAACGGTTGCAGGACGCAATCTCGCCACTCGCATCGGGCATCTGGGTGGCTCACCCGCGGATAATATTCCAGCTACTCAAGCTACGCTGTCGGGTGGATGGAGCGGCAAGGAAACGTATAACGGCATTATCAATACAGACATTCAAATTACGGCAGGCTCGTCGAGAGTAATGAGCTATTTCCAGGACTTTAACAGTTTTTTGTTTTCAGGGACTTTGTTGAACTTTCACTCTGATGAGTTGTGTGGACAGTTTGACGGTACGCTGCAACCACAAACTCTGCTCATGTTGCGCCAGATTGAGAGGTGATTACTGCTTGTAAATTAGGCCGTTCTTCATCACGAAAACGACCTTCTGAATATTCTCGATGTCCTTGAGCGGATCGCCGGAGACGGCGACGATGTCGGCCCACTTGCCGGCCGCGAGTGTGCCGAGATGTTTGTCCCAGCCTAATAACTTCGCACCGCTCGAGGTTCCGGCGACGATTGCGTCCATCGGACTCATACCGCCCCACTGGACCATCAACACAAACTCGTGCGCGTTTGTGCCATGCGGAACAACGCCGGCATCAGTTCCTAATGCAATCTGAACTTTGTTCGCCACCGCGAGCTTGATCGCATGACGCACCGCCGCGGCGGCAGCCAACGCTTTCTCGGCACGCAGTCCTTTCAATACTCCTGTATTCGCAGCGCGCTCCACTGCCTCTGCCGCCGATAATGTCGGCACCAGAAACGTTCCGCGCTGCTTCATCATGCGTGCTCCTTCCTCGTCGAGAAAAGAGCCGTGCTCGATCGAGGAGACACCCGCGCGGACGGCGATCTTGATCCCTTCGGTGCCATGCGCGTGCGCGGCTACTTTCCGCTCCAGCTTGGTCGCCTCGTCAACCATCGCTTTCAACTCTTCAAACGTGTACTGCGTCGCGCCGACTGCATCACCTTCCGACAACACGCCACCCGTGGCGCAAGTCTTGATCACGTCTGCGCCGTATTTGATCTGGTAGCGAACCGCCGCGCGAATCTGATCCGGTCCATCAGCTACGCCTTCTTCGATTCCCGGATCGAACAGTCCCGGACGAAAGCCATTCTCGTCGCAGTGGCCGCCGCGCATGCCGATTGCATGACCTGCGCTCATCATTCGTGGTCCAGGCGTCCAGCCTTCGTCGATGGCCTTTCGCAATGCCATATCGTCAAACTTTCCCGACGCGCCGACATTGCGCACGCTCGTAAAGCCCGCCATCAACGTAGCTCTTGCGTGTGCCACACTCAGGATCGCTGCGAACGATTCAAAATCTCGCACGGCAGCAGTATCACCGGCAGGATCGCCCAACACGCGTCCAATCAAGTGCGTGTGCGCATCGATGAAGCCCGGCATCAGTGTGCCGTCACCGAGATCGATTATCCTGGCGTTTGCAGGAACTGTTACGGCGCCTGCAGCTCCGACGGCCGTGATCGTGTTGTCAGTGACAACCACAACTGCGTTGTTTACCGGCGCCGCGCCGGTGCCATCGATTAAGCGCGCGGCTTTCAGCACGACCACGCCTTTGCCGACCGGAGGCTCAGGCGTGATACGTGTAGACGGAGTTTGAGCAATCGCCGATATGCACAGCGAATAGACCAGGCACAATGCGACGCAGACGGGTTTGAAGTTTTTCAAAGTTGTTCCTCTAACGTTTCAGCAGGAAACAGGGATGCTGGTACCAAACGCGGCATTCACGTACGCAAGAAAGCCCTGCGCGGAAACCGTGTCGAGCCTGTAGTCGACGTTTGTCGAGCGGCAAACTGTGTCACCCGTGATCTTGATCGAGGTGATCAGTTGCTGGCCATTCAGGGTCATGAATTGCGGACCACCGGAATCTCCAAAACAGGTGCCGCCATTTCCGGTCGAAGAATTCTGCGACAGACGAATATAGCCGCCGTTGAGCGAGTTGAAACTCGAGAACGAGAACATGCGCGGGATCGGATTCAAATCCTGGAAGAATGGCACACCGCCACCGACCACGCGGTTTTGCAGTCCATAACCGGCGTTGGTGAACGTCGCTGTCTTGAGTCCGTTTTGGGCGGCGAGTTGGTCCAGCAAACCACAAGCCGGCAGCGTTGCCGGTGTCACTCCTCGAACACTGTTAGTCAGAATCAATACGCCGATGTCTCCGGAATCGCTCTGGCTCTGATTGTAATTCGGATTTGTCACCACATGCGCGACTGACAGCAACTGCGTCTTGTTGCTCGTGAGTGCACCAAACGGGATCGACTGGTCGAGACTGACATACGCAACGAAGCCTTCCAGTGCGAGCTCACGCGTGAAAAAATCCGTGCAGTGACTGGCGGTGAGAAAAACGTTGCCAGTAATCATCGTGCCCGAGCAGATCGGAAATATCTGGCCGGTCGTGGGTGATTTGACGATGAACGCGCCGGTATTGCTGAAGGTGTTGTTTGAGTCGACGAAACCATACGTGATGGCCGAGGCTTTCGGCGTCAGCAACAGTGATGCGGTTATCAAGCTCACCGTCAATGCGACAAAACAGATCAATCGTTTCATTTGAGGTTCTCCTTGTTCGTTATTAAGGCTGCTGTGGAATGGCCGGGACGAGGAGGATTCTACCTCCAGACAACAACAGTCTCAAAGTTGCCCGGCCCGAGGACAATGCGATAGTCTGCCTCCCTGCCATGAACATCAATCGACGCCAGTTCAATTACGGGTTAATGGGCGGTCTGCTTGCGCTGCCGCTTCGTGGAGTTCAGTTACAGTCTGCGATTCGCGTCAACAGCAAACGGATCATGGACCACATTCTCGCGCTGGCGGAGTTTGGCAAGAATCCGCAGGGCGGCGCGAGCCGTGTGGCCTACAGCGATGCCGACAAACAAGGGCGCGAATATGTGCTCGGTCTCATGCGCGCCGCAAAGCTCGATGCCACGATCGATGCGGCCGGCAATGTGATCGGTCGTCGTGCCGGCAGTGGGACCGGCTTGCCGCCTTTGCTGATCGGCTCACATGTTGACACGGTTCCGGAAGGCGGCAACTACGATGGGGTCGTCGGCTCGATGGGCGCGATCGAAGTGGTGCAAACACTTGCTGAGAACAATGTGACGACACGTCATCCACTTGAAGTCGTGATTTTTCAGAACGAGGAAGGCGGACTGATCGGTAGTCGCGCAATGGACGGCGAGCTGACGGAGAAAGAGCTCGATCTGGTGAGTCGCAGTGGCAAGACGATCCGTGACGGGATCAAGTTCATCGGTGGAGATCCGGCGAAGCTCGCTGACGTTCGACGACGCAAAGGTGACATTGCTGCATATCTGGAGTTGCACATTGAACAGGGCGGGATTCTCGATAGCGAAAAGATAAACATCGGCGTGGTTGAAGGCATCGTCGGTATCAACTGGTGGGACGTAACGATCGAGGGTTTCGCAAATCACGCCGGCACGACTGCGATGAATAACCGGCAGGATGCGTTACTGGCCGCGGCGAAGTTTATCGAAGCTGTGAATCGCGTGGTGACGAGTGTTCCGGGACGGCAAGTCGGCACCGTCGGCAGAATCAACGCGCTGCCGGGCGCACCCAACGTGATTCCCGGGAAAGTAGTTTTAAGTCTCGAGCTGCGCGATCTCGACGCGGCGAAGATCAATATGCTGTTCGAAAGGATCCAAACCGAAGCTCAAAAGATCGCTACCGAGAGTAAAACAAAATTCGACTTCAAAGAGATCAACGTCAACATTCCGGCTCCAACGGATCCCAAAATCCGCTCGTTAATCTCCGAGGCCGCTCGCGATCTGAGACTAACAACCAAACTAATGCCCTCGGGCGCGGGCCACGACGCGCAGGACATGGCCCGTCTCGGCCCAGTCGGCATGATCTTCATCCCAAGCGTCGGCGGCATCAGCCACTCCCCCCGCGAATTCTCCCACCCGGAGGACATTGCGAACGGCGCGAATGTCTTGCTCAACACACTGCTCAAACTCGACCGACAGTAGCCACAAAAAAGCACAAAAGGCATAGAGTCAACTATAGAATTTCTGTGGGATTCTGATTTCCGGACTGGTTTGCGTCTGGTGTAGAATGCGCAAGTAATTAGTTATGAGCCAAACGATACCCGCTCATTTTGATGGTCAACACATCCTCCTTGATGAGGCCGTAGAACTCGAGCCAAATACAAAGCTGCTCGTCACGGTGCTGCCGAAGGATGAGGAGAGTGAAGAATGGCGTGCGTTGTCTGCAAAGCGACTTGAAGACGCTTACAGTGATGATGAAGAACAATACCCTTTGGAGCTAATCAAAAAATCAAACCCTGAATATGAATCAAGGTGATGTAATCCTCACACCCGTTCCTCAAGCCTCGCCTGAACGACACAAACGTCTGCTAACGCAGCTTAGTGATTACCTGATCAAATGATCTAGCCACAAAAGGGCACATAAGACACAAAAGATAACTTTGTGTTTTATGTGCCTCTTTGTGGCAACAAACTTTCAGAAACAGACTACTTACACTTGCTATACCCGCAGTCACGGCAGAAGTCGCAGCCGCTGGCGTGCTCGAGTTGGCCGTGGCATTCGGGGCAGATGCCGATCATGTTGGACATGATGGCGCCGGTGACGGGTTTTTGGGGGTGGTGCTGGGATTGTTGGGTGGCGACTGCGCGCGCCGAGTCGGGGAGATCCTGGACACGGCGCACCGTGATCATGATGCACTCCGCAACCGCCTGTTCCGGTGAGGTAAGCAGGCGCTCGTTGAACCAAACAGCGTGTGTGCCGGTCACTTTATTCAAACTGTACGCGACTTCCGCGGCGTCAAATCCACCACGCAACATCTTCGACGCCAGCAAGCCCACGCCGCCACTGATTGGACCAGTAGCAAAGACTTCCTGAATCATCTTGCCGTCGTGATTGACGGTGACGTAGAGGTTCTGACCATCGAACGGAATCTGCCACGTCGCGCCGCGCAGCTCGCGTGGACGCTCGATCCGGATCGCGGTTACAGCCGGCACTTTGATCGTCTCAGAATGTTCGCGCTCGATCGCTTCCTGACGCGCATGCGCATCGTCAGCCGCAGTCGCTTCCGCCGCACTCACAGCCTCTTCCAACACTGCTTCCGGATTGCAGGCAACTTCACCTTTCGGCTCTTCCGCCTTCATCGACGTCAACACCTGATTATCACGCGAACCATCGCGATAGTAACTCACCGCCTTGCAACCAAGCTGGCGACCGAGACGATAAAGCGCGTCGACTGACTCCACCGTGTCGTTCACCGCGCCGTTACACGTCTTCGACACACTGTTATCGACGTTGCGCTGAGCAGCCGCGAGCACATGAACGTGCTGCTCAGCGCTTATGTTCATCGCCGAGATAAAGTGCGACGGCA
>Ga0105247_10001103_pt1 | contig 20106 bp, 21 predicted proteins | sample KBSS24metaG_FD_81519 | JGI IMG/M metagenome (GOLD analysis project Ga0105247, IMG submission 81519) | Switchgrass rhizosphere microbial communities from Kellogg Biological Station, Michigan, USA - KBS S2-4 metaG | ecosystem: Host-associated > Plants > Roots > Rhizosphere > Soil | place...
CCATCGCGGCGGCGTGGTAGCCGTTGGCGACGAAGACCTCCTGTGCCGCGGCGAGCAACTGCTTGCGACGGGCCGAGCGTGGCATGCGTCCCCCTGCGCGCGTTCTTCAGGTTCGTCGACCGGGAGGACGAGGACGGCGCCTTCCGCCTCATCTTCGAGACCGACCTGGGTAACGAGCCGCTGGTCAAGCAGCGCGTCGAGGCCGTCACCGAGAAGACCATGACGGCCGTTGCCAACACGGTTGCCGGGGACACGGGCCTGGAGCGTGCCAGCGCCGAACTGCTCTCCACCGCGCTGACCGGCGCCGCGCAGGTGGCGGCGCGCTGGTGGCTGGACAGCAACCGTCCGGTCAGCCAGGACGAGGCCGTCTACCTGCTCGAGTCGCTGCTCTGGCGCGGGATCTCGAACTTCCCGCGCACCAACGAGTGAGCCTGTTCGCTCTCGGCGCAGGGGTTCGTGACAGATCCACCCGTGGCCTCGGATAGCGTTGTGGGCAAGCATTCAACCCCTGATCTGGAGGGCCCCGTGGAGGTCAAGATCGGCGTCCTGCACACGCCGCGCGAAATCGTGCTCGAGAGCGCGCAGACGCCGGCGGAGGTCGAGGCCCTGGTGGCGACGGCCCTCAAGAGTGTCGACGGACAGCTGGCCCTGTCGGACGAGAAGGGCCGCAAGGTCATCGTCCCGGCGAACCTGATCGCCTATGTCGAGATCGCCCAAGCCGACCGCGGCCGCGTCGGCTTCGCCGGCAGTTAGCAGAGCGGCCTCGCCGGCTAGTTCTTCAGTCCGAGGTAGGTCATGCGGGCCTCGTGCTGCTCGGTGATGCGGGTGATCAGCTTCGCTATGCCCGAGACGTCCCCCGCGCCTTCGACGAAGAGCTTCAGCAACGCGTCCCGCTCGGCCAGGACGTGCTGGGTCTGACTGATCGCCTCACCCACCAGGCGCCGGGCGAACAGCGCGAGCCGTCCACCCTGGGACGGATCGGCGGCGAGAGCCGCGGCGACCTCCTGGACGGCGAACTCGGCCCGTCCCGCATCGACCAGCACCTCGTCGATCAGGGCACGCGTCGGTTCGTCCGCGAAGACCGCCACCTCGCGGTAGAAGTCGGCGGCCAGCCCGTCCCCCACGTACGCCTTGACCACGCCTTCGAGCCAGGTCGAGGGCTCGGTCAGCTTGTGGAACCGCTCCAGCGGCTCGACGAACGGGATCATCGCCTCCGACGGCACCGCGCCCAGTGACGTCAGCCGCTCGGCGAGGCGCTCGTAGTGCCCGAGTTCGACGCGGGCCATGCCGGCCATGTGCGCCCGTCCGTCCAGCGTGGGCGCCATCCGCGCGTCGTCGGCGAGTCGGTCGAAGGCACTGAGCTCGCCGTAGGCGAGCCCGGCGAGCAAGTCCACAACGGCGTCGGTGTCGGGCACCCGACGAGAGTAGCCGCGGCGGCGGGTAGACTCGATGTGGTCCTGCAACAAGCAGGGCAGACATTGAGCGTTGACCGAAGTCTGAGCCACCCACGCTGTTGTGGGGCAACGGCCCTCGTAACCGGTCGGCGCACGGTTACCGAGGAATTGAATGACCGAAGAGAACGTGGCGCTCGACCCTGCCACCGAAGTCACACCCGAACCGCTGGCCGCCCACGCGCCCATCGCCCCCGAATCCCCCGCCTTCAGCGACTTCCCGATCAACCCGGGCATCGTCGAGGCGCTCACAGAAGTCGGGATCGTCCGCACCTTCGCGATCCAGGAGCTGACCCTGCCGATCGCGCTCGAGGGCAAGGACCTGATCGGCCAGGCCCGTACGGGCACCGGCAAGACGCTGGGCTTCGGCGTCCCGCTGCTGAACCGCCTCGCGCTGCCGGGCGCCGAGCACGCCGCGCCGCAGGCGCTCGTGATCGCCCCGACCCGCGAGCTTGCGGTGCAGGTGTCCGGCGACCTCGCCGCCGCCGGTAAGAAGATCGGCGCGCGCGTCCTGACGATCTACGGCGGTCGTGCCTACGAGCCGCAGGTCGAGGTGCTGAAGAAGGGTGTGGACCTGGTCGTCGGCACCCCCGGCCGCCTGCTCGACCTCGCCCAGCAGGGTCACCTGGTCCTGGGCAACGTCAAGATCCTCGTGCTGGACGAGGCCGACGAGATGCTCGACCTGGGCTTCCTGCCTGACATCGAGAAGCTCATGAAGATGCTGCCGGCCCAGCGCCAGACGATGCTCTTCAGCGCGACGATGCCCGGCCCGATCGTGGCGCTGGCACGCAGCTTCCTGAACCAGCCGATCCAGATCCGCGCCGAGCAGGCCACCGAGAAGCCGCGCACCGATCACATCGAGCAGTTCGCCTACCGCGCCCACGCGATGGACAAGGCCGAACTGCTCTCGCGTGTGCTGCAGGCGCGTGGCCGCGGCCTGACGATGATCTTCACCCGTACCAAGCGCACCGCGCAGAAGGTCGCCGACGACCTGGCGGAGCGTGGCTTCGCCGCCGCCGCCGTGCACGGTGACCTGGGCCAGGGTGCCCGCGAGCAGGCGCTGCGCGCGTTCCGCTCGGGCAAGGTCGACGTGCTGGTCGCCACCGACGTCGCGGCCCGCGGCCTGGACGTCGAAGGCATCACCCACGTGATCAACTACCAGGCGCCCGAGGACGAGATGACCTACGTCCACCGCATCGGCCGTACCGCCCGGGCCGGCGCCACCGGCAAGGCGGTCACACTGGTCGACTGGGACGACATCCCGCGCTGGAAGCTGACGTGCGACCAGCTAGGCCTACCGTTCCACGAGCCGGTCGAGACCTACTCCACCAGCCCGCACCTCTACCTCGAGCTCGACATCCCCGAGGGTGTCAAGGGCACTCTGCCCCGCGCCGACCGCACCCGCGCCGGGCTGGACGCCGAAGAGGTCGAGGATCTCGGCGGCCGCAAGCCCAAGAGCACGGGCGGGACGAGCCGTGGTGCGCGTTCCGGGCCGTCCGACCGTCCGTCCCGCGACCGTGCCGAGCGACCTGAGCGCGCCGAGCGGTCCGGCGACCGTCCCGCCCGTCAGCGCAACCGCACGCGGGGAGGCTCCGGGACTGCCGCCGAGTCGGCTCCTGCCGAGACAGGAGGCGAGGCTGCGACCGGTGACGCGACGAGCCCGGCGCGCAAGCGACGCCGTCGCCGCCGTCCGTCCGGTGCGTCCGGCGCCTCCGCTCCTGCCGCTGACTGACCTGGGAGGATGGGCCGGTGAGTGATGTTCGCACCGAGCCCGAAACGCCTGAGCTGACCCCGGTCCAGCAGTACCTGGGCTCGATCCATCGCACGCGGCGGGTCTACGCGATCTCGATCGCCGTCGGCGCGCTGGTCCTGATCGTCGGCTCGATCGTGTTCCTCCAGCGCGGCGAGGGCGCCCACGTCACGCTGCACACCGTCCCCGACCCGCCCGCCGCCGTCGACGTGCTGACGCCGGCGACCTCCGTGGCGCAGGCGTGGACCTCCTCCGACCGCAGCGCGATCGGCCAGCCGTACTGGGGCGGGACGGTCGTCACGTTCGATGACCACACCGTCCGCGGGCGCGACGGCCAGTCCGGCGCCGAGACGTGGTCGTACACCCGCACCGACCGGAGCGTCTGCACCGCCACGCAGCAACGCGGCATCACCGTCGCCGTCTACCGGAACAAGGGCAACTGCGACGAGCTCACCGGCCTGGACTCGCAGACCGGCGAGCGCAAGTGGACCCGCACCACCGACAAGGACGGGTTTCCCGTCGACGGCACACCCGCCTTCCAGGCCACCGGCTACACACTGCTGATGACGACCTCGAGCGTCATCTACGCCATCGACCCCGTCTCCGGCCTGGACCGCTGGCAGTGGAAGGGCATCGACTGCACCATCCAGTCCGCGGTGGTCGGCAGCAACGGCGCGCTGATCCGCCAGAACTGCGCGAACCCCGACTGCCCGGCAAAGGCCGACGGCTCACCCGTGCTGTGCGGCCCCGGTCAGCAACTGCTCCTGCGGGACGCGAACGCGGGCCACAGCGACGACGACAAGGACAAGGCCAACCCGGACAGGGTGAAGTGGGACCTGCTGAACAGCACCCTGGTGCCGGTCGCTGCGGACGCGCAGATCCTCGCCGCGGATCCGGGCACGGGTGAGCTGGTGGCGCTGAACACGGACAACGGCAAGGAGAGTAGGCGGATCCCGCTCAAGGACGGGGTGGGCCCGACATTCGAGCGGGCCGACGCGGGCGGGTCGGCCGGCGGTGAACTCGTCCGGACCAACGGACGCACCTATGCGGTCGTGTCCGGTGCGGTGAGCTGGGACGCGCCCACCGCGGCCCTGCCGACGGTCAGCGCCGCCGACGACGATGCCGCCGACCTGAAGACCGGGATCCTGCTCGTCCCCGGAACCAGTGGGGCGGACCTGCTCGATCCCCAGACCGGCAAGGTGACCCGGACGGTCGCCGGGGCGTCCTTCCCCGATCCGTCCGCCGTGGCGTATCCGTTCGGCGCGGGCGTGCTCGTGGCCGGGACGACAACCACGATGTTCCGATGACCGGATACTTGGACACCGCGGGGACGGTGCGTGTCGACCTGCCGGTGACCGGGCCACACGCCCCGTCCGTCGCGGCGTTGCAGGCGGGACCGCCGGACGGCACGGCCGTCCTGCTCGTCCCGGGGTACACCGGCAGCAAGGAGGACTTCGCGCCGCTGCTCAAGCCGTTGGCGGCTGCGGGCTTCCTGGTGACGACGATCGACCTGCCGGGGCAGCACGAGTCGGTGGGGTCGGCCGATCCTGCCGACTATTCGGTGGAGGTGCTCGGTGATGTGGTGGGGCAGATCGCTGCGCTGCTGCCTGCTCCCCTGCATCTGCTCGGGCACAGCTTCGGCGGGCTGGTCACGCGCGCGGCCGTGATCGCCGACCCGTCCCGCTACGCGTCGTTCGTCCTGATGGACTCCGGCCCGGGCAGGCTCGGCGGCGCCCGCGCCGATGTGGTGCAACTGCTCGCCCCGCTGCTGGAGTCGCACGGCATGGCCGGGCTCTGGGAGGCGAGCAACGCGTACTACTCGTCGCAGCCGGACTTCGTCGAACCCTCGGCCGCGCTCGCGGAGTTCTTCAAGACCCGCTTCCTGGCCCAGTCGCCCCAGATGCTGCAGGGGATGGCCGACGCGCTGCTGAACGAGCCGGACCGCGTGGCCGAGCTCGCCGCGACGGGCGTCCCGACCCTCGTCCTGTACGGCCTGGACGACGACGCGTGGCTGCCGGCCGATCAGGACGAGATGGCCACGCGCCTGGGCGCGACGGTCGCGGTGATCCCGGACGCGGCCCACTCCCCCGCGGTCGAGAACTCCGCCGCCACCCTGGACGCCCTGCTCAAGTTCTGGGCCTAGAGCTCGGCAAGGCCTGCCCACGGGTCGATCGGCTGCGAAGCGTCCTGACCCTCGGGGCAGTGCTGGCGGAAGTCGCACCACGAGCAGGTGGGTCCGGGGTTCGGGGGGAACACCGCGTCGGCGGGAGCACCACTGGCGAGCGTGTCGGTGGCGGCTTGGATGTCGTCGGCCGTGGCCTCGGCACGGGCCAGGTGCCGGGCCAATGACTCGTCGGTGTGCTCGAAGCTCGCGACCTCGCCGGACGGTAGGTGGTGCAGTTCGACACGACGGACGGGACGGCGCAGCGTCCGCCTGGCCCCGAGCACGTACAGGGCCAGAGCCTGCGAACCACGGGCCTCGTCCCGGCTGACCCCGCGCCGTCCGGTCTTGTAGTCGACGATGGTCAGCTCGCCCGTCCCGTCCTGCTCGTCGATCCGGTCGACGCGGCCCGAGACGACCAGCGAACCCACCGGGGCGCTGACCGTGCGCTCGGCGCCGATCGGGTCCTCGGCGTGCTCGAAGTGGTCGGTGACGTACCGCTCGACCCAGGTGGCGGTGGCGTCGCGGTAGCGGCCGGACTGCGCGCTGTCCTTGAAGCCTCCCCCAACGGTCTTCGACCGTACCGATGGGGGTGCCCCCAGGTCGTTCCACGCGCCCAGGACGAGAGCGACGGCGGCTGCCGGGGTGCGCTTCTGTGGGGCGAGTGACCACCAGCGGGCCAGGGCGAGGTGTGCGGCCGAGCCGACGGTGTTGTGCGCCCACGGCGCGCCCTTGGACGGGGACGGCCGGTCGATGTAGGCGAAGCGGTAGCGGCGGGGGCAGTCGAAGCTGGCCAGCATGGTCGGGGTGCAGCGGAACAGCCGCTTCGGCATGCCGGCGAGGGTGGGTTGGTCAGCGCTCGCTGTCATCGGGTTCCTCGTAGTCGACGGAGATCCAGCCCTCCTGCTCGGGCTCCTCCTCGCCGGCGGCGCGGCGTGCCTGGACCGTGCGGTGGCTGTAGAGGGCGAACCCGCCGATGCCGACGACGCCGACCAGCGCGGCGAGCAGCCACCAGAGCCAGGCCGCCCGGTCGTCGTGTGCCGGCTGCGCCTCGGCACTGGCACAGCTGCTCTCGCCGCGATCGGGGGGCAGCTTCGCGAGCTCGTCCGCGAACCGCGCGAGGAGCGCGTCCAGATCCGTGTCGGCCGGCTCGGTCAGCGCACGGCGCGCTGCGAGGTCGGCGCCACCTTTGCAGAACGGCGCGCCGTCGACCGACACCGCATGGAACTCGTCGACGCCGGTGCGGTCGAACCGGACCACGCCCACCGTCTGCACCGGCACGCCGGCCGTGGTGAGGCGGCCCAGGATCGCCGATGACAGCTGGCCCGCGTTGCCCTCTTCGGCCGCGACGACCGCCACCTTCACGCCGTCCCCCAGCGCCGGCGCGGTGACCGAGGCGCCGATCGCCTTGGCGGCCGGGCTGACGTAGTCCGGTGCGCTCGCCAGTGCCGCGGCCGCGTCGTCGGCGGGAGTGGCGCGAGCTGGAGCGGCGCCCAGCAGCCCGATGGCCACGAGCGCCAGCGCGACGCTCACGCAACGACGGGTCCGGGACACACCGCAACGCTAGTGCTGAACGCCCGCGTTGCCTGGCGCGACGCGGCGCCTGTGGACGGCAGACGCGTCAGTCCACCGGCCGCAGGGCGGTCGGACGGTCCAGCAGCGCCGCGTACGCGTCCGGGTCGGTGCCGCAGACGCCCAGCGGGTTCCGGGTCTTGTTCGTCCCGTGGTAGTCGGACGAGCCGGTGGGGATCAGCCCGAGTTCCTTCGCCAGGCCCTGCGCGTGGAAGCGCTGCTCCTCGTCGTGGTCGGGGTGGTCCATCTCGATCCCGACCAGACCGGCGGCGGCGAGTTCGGCGATCGCCTCGTCGTCCAGGATGCGGCCCCGCCGGCTGGCCAGCGGGTGCGCGAACACCGGTATGCCGCCGGCTTCCAGCACCAGCCGGATGCCCGCGAAGACGTCCAGGTTCTGCTTGCGGACGTAGTACCCGGACCCCTGGTAGATGATCTCGGCGAAGGCCTGGTTGACGCTGTCGACCACGCCCGCCGCGACCAAGGCCCGCCCGACGTGCGGACGCCCGATCGGGGCCCCATCGGCGAACTCCAGAACCTGGTCCCACGTGATCGGGTAACCGTCGGCGACCAGCCGTCCGACCATCTCCTCGCCACTGCCAAGCCGATTGGACCGCAACTGCTCCCGCTCGCTCTTCAGCCCGGCGTGGGCGGGGTCGAAGAGGTAGGCCAGCAGGTGCAGGCTGGTGCGGCCGCCCTCCGGCTTGACGTACACGCAGGACAGCTCGGCACCGCGCAGGAGCGTGAGCCCGTCCGGCCGCGCGCCCAGCGCCTCGTCCCACCCGGCGGTCGTGTCGTGGTCGGTGATGGCGAGGACGTCGAGGCCCGCGGCGGCGGCCTTGCGGACGAGGTCGGCGGGACGGTCGGTGCCGTCGGACGCGGTCGAATGCGTGTGCAGGTCGATCCGCACGGTGCTCCTTCCCGCTGGGCCGGACGAGTGGGCCAGAATGGGTCCCGATGCCCAGCGTCCCACGTCCTCGTTCGCTCGTCCCCGGCCGGCTGGCCGCGGGGCGGCGCCGCGCTGGGCAGGTGCCGTGGATCCCCGAGGTGAGCCGCGCGACGGCGATCGTGGACTGGGGCACCTACGTCGACGGCGTGCGGCGGCCGGACTGCGCCAACTGGCAGGTGGCGATCGACCAGGTCGAGCATGCCGACGCCGGGTTCGTCTGGATCGGACTGCACGAGCCGAGCCAGAAGCAGCTGGACGGCATCGCCGAGCGTCTCGGGCTGCACCCGCTGGCGGTCGAGGACGCGGTGCACGCGCATCAGCGTCCGAAGCTCGAGCAGTACGACGGCATGCTCTTCGCCGTGGTGAAGACGGTGCACTACGACACCTCGTTGCCCGGCGGCGTCGCCGAGGTCATCGAGACCGGCGAGGTCATGGTCTTCATCGGCCCGAACTACGTGATCACGGTGCGGCACGGCGAGCACGGGTCGCTGCGCGAGATCCGGCACCGGCTGCAGGCCGATCCGGAACTGCTGGCGGGCGGGCCTTCCGTGGTGTTGCACGCGATCCTGGACCAGACGGTCGACGGCTACCTCGCGGTGGCGCGGGCGCTGCAGGACGACATCGACGAGGCCGAGTCGGCGGTGTTCACCACGCTGTCGCGGCGGCCGGACTCGGAGACGGTGTATGCGCTCAAGCGCGAGGTGGTGTCGCTGCGGCGCGCCTCGGCACCGCTGGCCCCGGCGTTGCGGACGTTGTCGTCACAGCCGAACCCGCTGATCTCCGAGGACGTGCGGAACTACTTCCGGGACGTCGATGACCACCTCTCGGAGGTCGTGGACCAGGTCAACGCCTTCGACGATCTGCTCACCTCGCTGATCTCGGCGAACCTCGCCCAGGTGTCGGTGCAGCAGAACTCCGACATGCGCAAGATCTCGGCGTGGGTCGCGATCGCGGCAGTGCCGACGATGGTCGCGGGGATCTACGGGATGAACTTCGACCACATGCCCGAACTGCACTGGCGGTACGGCTACCCGCTGGTCGCCGCTGTGACCGCGCTGTTCTGCTTCGGCCTGTTCCGGGCCTTCAAGAAGAACGGCTGGCTCTAGTAGAGCCCCTGCCGGTAGCTGGCCTCGCTGTAGTACTCGTCGAACTGCTCGACCGTGCGCCCGTCCGGTTCGATCTCATGGGCGATGACGGCGCGGCGTTCGACGGCCTCCGGGTCCCAGGTCTCCGGCTTCCAGAGGTCGCTGCGCAGGAAGGCCTTGCTGCAGTGGAAGAAGACCTCCTCGATGTCGACGACGAGGGCCAGGACGGGGCGGTGCCCCTTGACCGCGAGGTCGTCGAAGAAGTCGGCGTCGCTGACGAGCCGGGCCCGGCCGTTGACGCGCAGGGTGTCGCCGCGGCCCGGGATCATGAAGTGCAGGCCGACGTGCGGGTTGGCCAGGACGTTGCGGTAGCCGTCGACCCGCCTGTTGCCCGGACGTTCGGCGATCGCGATCGTGCGGTCGTCCAGGACGTGGACGAGCTGCCCGGCGGGGTCGCCTTTGGGGCTGGCGTCGCAGCGGCCCTCTCCGTCGGCCGTCGCCAGCACGCAGAAGGGGCTCGCCGTCAGCCAGCGGCGGTCGACGTCGAGCAGGTGGTCGCGCACCTTGTTCGCGGCGCGCTCGCCCGCGGTGCCGATCACCTCGATGAGTTGGTCAACGGTCGTGATCTCGGTCCAGGCCACGTGCCCGAGCCTACGACCCGAGGTCGACGGATTTGCGGGCGAGATCCAGCAGGTCGGTGCCCTTGTCCGTCCAGCGCTCACGCAGCGCCGGCCCGCCCCGAACCCGCGCCCAGGCCAGTTCCGTCTGGGTGGCCGGGACCAGCTGGAAGACGGTGACCGGTCCGTCGGCGGTGTCGATCGGCGCGAGCGCGGACCCGACGACGAGACCGCCCGTGCACGCCGTCCCATCCACGAGTGGTTCGCCGAGGTCGACCGTCACGTCGGGCTTGTAGACGACTCCCTCGACCGCGGGCGAGGCAGCCAGCAGAGCGAGACGGCGCCAGATGTCGGCGAACCGGTCGCCCTCGTCCCGGACGTGCAGCATCAGCTCGGCGCGCGGGCCCTCGCTGCTGACGACCAGCGCGTCCGCCCCGGTCATCGGCGAGGACGACATGCCGAGGCTGACGTAGGCCCGCTCCCCCGGGATCGGCTCGAAGCGCAAGATCTCGATCGGGTCGACCCCCAGGAAGGAGACCGAGGCCCGGGCCGGACGGTGGCCGAAGTGGTCGCTCAGCGCGTCATCGACGAAGGCCAGCAGCGCGGGGTTGGACACCCCGAGGACGCTAGCCGAGCCGCTCGCAGGTGCTCAGTCGTGGGTGTGCCGGTCGAAGTCCCGCCGCAACTGCGCGATCGAGTCGATCACATTGTCGATGCGCTCGTTGACGCGATCAACCCGCTCGTTCAGACGCCCGAGCTCGTGCCCGACTTCGGTACGGAACTCGCGTAGTTCTGCGTAGATGATGCTGTTGCGCATCGAGCCTCCCACTCTCGGCCGGTCCAGTATGCGTCAGATCAGCGGAAGCTGGCGGCGATCTGCTGCTCGACGTCGGCGTACGCGTTACCTGCGCGGCCGAGGACCTGGCCGATGCCGTCGAGCGCATCGGACATTCCCTTGGCATGCCGGTCGAACTCGGCGTACAGCGCCGCGAACTGCGCGCTGGCGGCACCGGACCACTCGGCGCCGAACAGCGGCGAGAGCTGACCGCGCAGCTGCGAGTGCTGGCCGCGGACGTCCGCGGAGACGCGCCCGATGCTGCCGCTCAGCGCGGCGAGCTGGGCCGGGGTGACCTTGAGACCGGACATCGTGTTCCTTCTTTCGCTCGGTGCAGGTTGACGCCCCGAGACGCTAGGCAGCCGGCCGACGATCCGCTGCGGATTCGGTCCCCCTGTGGACAAGAAGCGGGTTATCCACAGATTCGTCCGAGGTGCGGCCGCCCCGTCGGTGCTCCGTTGCACGCTGCCGGGATGCAGATCGACCTGTCGGTGCGCCGCGCGGACGGCAGCACCCGGGATGTGCGGGTGCGGGCCGAGCCCGACACCCCCGTCCGGGACGTCGTCGCGGCACTGGGCTGCGCGGGTCCGGTCGACGGCGACGGCGTGCTCGCGGACGGTGTCCTGCGGCACGGCGCCGTCCTCGGCGACGGTCAGGGCGCGATACAGCCGCCGTCGACGTGGCAGCTGGTCGTCTGCGGCGGGCCGGACGCCGGGCTCGTCCACCCCCTGGCGACGGGACGCACCGTTGTGGGACGGGCTGCGGAGTGCGATCTGGTCCTGACCGACCCGGACCTCTCGCGCACGCATCTGGAGGTCGTCGTGTCCGCTGGCAGCGTGCGGGTGCGGGACCTCGACTCGACCAATGGGTCCGCGCTGGCGGACACCGAGCTGAACGGGGTCACCGACTTCCTGCCGGGCGAGGTGCTGCGCCTCGGCGACACCCTGCTACGTGTGGCGAACGGCGCGGCCGTCCCCGCTGACACCCGGGCAATGCCGGACGGGCGGGTGCTGGTCAACCCGCCTCCGGTACCCCCGGCCGATCCCGTGAGGGCGGTCATCGACCTGCCGGCGCCCCCGTCCCAGGCCGGTCCGGCCCGGGTCCAGCTGCTCGCCGCCGTCATCCCGGCGGCCGGTGCGGGCGCGCTCGCCCTGGCGCTCGGGTCGGCCATGTTCCTGCTACTTGCGGTGCTGTCGCCGGTTGCGCTGCTGCTAGGGGCGGGCAGCGACCGTTGGCACGGTCGCCGCACCCGCCGCCGGCAAGTCGCCGAGTATCGCCGCGCGCAGAGGGTGGCAGACGGGTGGATCGCCGACGGTCTGGCGGCCGAGGCACGCACCCGGCGCGACGAGCTGCCCGATCCCGTCGCGGTCGTCGCCACTGCGACGCTGCCGGGCCGGCGGCTGTGGGAACGCCGGCGCGGGCCCGGCCTGCTGCGCGTCCGGGTCGGGTACGGCCGGGTGGAGTCGCGACTGGGCAGCCGGCTGGACGGCCAGGTGCGCCCGGCGGGTCGGGTGCCCGACGTTCCCGTGCCGATCGACCTGGGACGGGGCGCGGTCGGTGTCGCAGGACCGCTGGAGACAGCGACCGCACTCGCGCGCTGGTGCGTCGTTCAACTCGCTGTCGCCGCCGCGCCGTCCGATCTTGAGGTGGTACCGCTGGTGGAGGGGCCGCAGTGGCGCTGGCTGCGTTGGCTGCCGCACGTCCGTGATCCGGTGGCGACCGAGGCGGCGTCCCGGCGCGCGCTCGTCCGCGATCTGCTGGCCGAGGCGGAACGACGGGAGCAGGACGTAGGCGGCACCGGTGCGGGGTGGGCCGGTCCGTGGCTGCTGGTCGTGCTGGACGAGGCGTTCGACACGACAGGGGTCGGCGAACTGTCCGAGCTGCTCGCCCGTGGGCCCGCGGTGGGCATCACCGCACTCTGCGTGCGGGAGCAGGAGACCGGCTTGCCGGCGGCGTGCGTGACGACGCTGCGGGTGGGCGGCGAGAACGGTGCCCGACTGATGATCTGCGGAGTGCCCGATGCGCCGGCCGGTCCGGTTGTCGCGGACCGGGTCGGCGCGGCGCAGGTGGAGACAGTGGGACGGGCGCTGGCCCCGTTGATCGATCCGCGCGAGCTCAGCGGCTGGGGATTGCCGGACCTGTGCCCGCTGGAGGGGGTGCTCGGAATGCCGGACCAGGGGCGCATCGCGGCGGCCTGGGCGGCTGACACCGGGTCGGCCGACGCGCTGCTCGGACAGGCGGCCGGCGCACGGCTGCGGCTCGACCTCACCACTGACGGGCCGCACGCGTTGGTGGCCGGCACGACGGGATCAGGGAAGTCCGAGCTGCTGCGCACCTGGGTACTGTCCCTGGCCGCACTGCACCCGCCCGGCTCCGTCAGCTTCCTGCTGATCGACTACAAGGGCGGGGCGGCGTTCGCCGAGTGCGCCGGACTGCCGCATACCGCCGGGCTGGTCACCGATCTGGACGCCAGCCTGGTGCAGCGGGCACTGGTCTCGCTGCGCGCCGAACTGCGGCGGCGCGAGACGCTCTTCGCCGCTTCCGGCGCCGCGGACCTGGACTCCTACCGCGGTACCGATCCCGCCGAACCGTGTCCGCGGCTGGTGATCGTGGTCGACGAGTTCGCCGGGCTCGTCGAAGAACTCCCCGACTTCGTCAGCGGTCTGGTCGGCATCGCACAGCGCGGCCGCTCGCTGGGGATCCACCTGATCCTGGCCACGCAGCGCCCGGCCGGCGTCATCTCGGCCGAGATCCGGGCCAACACCGCGCTGCGGATCTGCCTGCGGGTGACCTCGGCCGGCGACTCCGCCGAGATCCTGGACAGCCCGCTCGCCGCCGGACTGAGCCCGTCCCGCCCTGGCCGTGCGTACGTCCGACGGGGCGAGGAGCTGACCCCCGTGCAGGTCGCGAGTGCCACGCACCGGACGGACGGGCAACGCGACATCACGGTGGTGGAACTGGACGCCTGGCGCCGTCCCGTCGGCAGAGCGGTCGCTCCGTCACCACCTGATGCCGGGCAGCTGCCGATCGCGACGTGGGTGACCGCGATCCGGGGCGCTGCAGAGATCTCTCGCGCCGGCGCAGGGCGGCCGCTCTGGCAGCCGCCGCTACCCGAGGTGCTGCCCCTGGCGGCCCTGCCGGCCCCCGAGGGCGATCTGGTCGCGATCGGGCTGATCGACCTGCCCGCCGAACAGCGGCAGCCGAGCTATCTGCTGGACCTGGCCGCGGGCGGCGGGGTGCTGATCACCGGTGGTGGGCGGTCCGGACGCACCTCGGCGCTGCTGACGATCGCCGCCGCAGCGGCCCAGGCTCGTTCGCCGGACGCGCTGCACGTGCATGCGATCGACGCATCCGGTGGCTTAGCGGATCTCGCGCTGCTGCCGCACACCGGAACCGTCGCACCGCCGGCCGAGTACGAGATGGTCGAGGCGCTGCTCGAGCGGCTCGAGGGTGAGCTGGCGACCCGATTGTCGGCGCCGGGACTGCCCGCGCCCGCGCTGCTCCTGCTGGTGGACGGGTGGGAGCAGTTCGCCGCGGCCGCCGCCGAACGCGGTCACGGACGGGCCCTCGAGCTGTTGGAGTCACTGCTGCGGAGTGGGGCTGCCGTCGGTCTGACGGTGGTCCTGGCCGGCGACCGAGGGACCCTGGCCCCGCGGGTCGCCGGCGCGATCTCCCGCAGGCTCCTGCTTCCTCTAGCCGACCCCGCCGACTACGGACTCGCCGGGATCGCTGCCCGGGACGTGCCCGCGCACCGCCCGGCCGGGCGGGCACTGACGCCCGAGGGCACGCAGGTCCAACTCGCCCACCTTTGCCGCGGGTCCGAACGCGCCGACCGGCTGGCCCGTATCGCTTCGCAGTCGGCCCCGGGATCCGGGCGGGCACCGGTGCGGCTCCGGCCACTGCCGCGAGAGCTCACGCTGGCGGAACTCCCACCGGCCCAGGTCGGGACGCTCTGGCTCGGCGCCGGAGGGGACGAGGCCGGTCCGATCGGCTTCCCGCTGCTGGGCGGGTGTCGGCTGCTGGTCGCCGGGCCGCCCCGCTCGGGACGGTCGACCGCGCTCCGGCTGATCGCGGAGCAATGCCCGGCCGACGTCCCGCTCGTGGTGGCAGCGCCGGCGCGGTCGCCGCTGGCCCGCGGTGCAGCGAGAGTCGCCGCGCGTCTCACACCGGACTCCTCCCCCGCCACCCTCACCGCCGTGACCGGCCGCGTCCTGCTGCTGGTCGACGACTGCGAAGCGTTCCTGGACACCGACATCGGCGATGCCCTAGCGGCACTGGTGCGCCGCGGCCCGCCCGAACTCACGGTGATCATCGCGGGCCGCAGCGACACGCTCGCCGTCACGCACCGTGGACTCGCGGCCGAGGCGCGACGCTTCGGCTGTGGAGTGCTCCTGCAGCCGGGGCCGCTGGACGGGGAGCTGGTGTCGGCCGCGCTACCGCCGCGGCACCGCAGCGCCTCCGCGTCACGGCTGCCCGGGCGGGGCGTCCTGGTGCCCGATCCGGCCTGGTTCGACGCGGCGGCACCCGACCCGGGGCTGATAGCCGTCCAGATCGCCCGGCCGACCGGTCAGAGCGTCGCGACCAGCGCGTCCAGTTCCTGGGTCGCATACCAGGACAGCTCGAAGCCCTCGGCGTCGTCGACCGACTCCTGCGCGGACTCGTCACCCACGTCGGCCGCGTCGATGGCCGCCGCGGCGGCGGCAACGGTCTGCTCCGCCTCGAGGTCATCGATGTGGATGGACGCGACCTGAGCCAGCGTGACCGGCTCGCTCAGACGCACGACCCCACGGTCGAGGTCATCCCGCACCTCGACCGTCATATCGGGTGCGTCCAGCGCCACGACGACACGCCTGCGCGCCGCCGCAGCGTCCGCCTCGATCAGCCGAAGCGAGGATCGCGCCGCCTCCAGCGAGGCGGCGTACTCCAGCTCCTCGACGTCGCCGCCGACGTACCACTCCCGCAGCGCGGGCGTGACGCCGAAGGCGGTCAGCGGCGCGGGGCCGACACTCCCGTCCCGCGCCAGGGAGCGGAGCAGTTCGCTGGTGGCCGGCAGGTACACACGCACCGTCGCAGCATAGGGGCCCCCGGCTCAGCGGCGGGCGCCCCGGCCACGGGGAGCGGGCACCCCGGTCAACAGGGAGGCGAGGTCGACCAGAGCGGCCCGCAGCGGGCTGGACGGCCGGGACTCGGCGAGCGTGCGTCCGGTGGCCACGGCCACGTCCAGCCCGTCGCGGTCGTACGGCAGCAACGCGACCGGCTCGGTGCCCCCGAACCGTGCCAGCGCGGCGACGAGTTCGCTGCGCGGGTCGCCGGGCACCACCCCGCGCCTTACCTTGTTCAGCACGACGCAGCTCGATGACTCCGGTCCAACCACGTCGAGTTCGCGCAGTTCTGCGAGCGAGCGCACCAGCCGCTGCATGCCGATGGGGTCGCCCGCGCCGACGACGACCACGATGTCGGCCTCCTCCAGCACGGCCAGCGTGGCACCGTTGCGGCGCGGCGCCATCGTGTCGTACGACAGCTCCTCGTCGGTCTCCAGGTTGAAGCCGCAGTCGACCACGGTGTAGTCGGCCAGTTCGCGGGCCGTGCTCAGTACGGCCTGCACTCCCGCCGGCCTCAGCTCGGGCCAGCGGGAGGCGAGCGGGATGCCGGTCAGGACGCGCAGGTTCGGGGTCAGCTGCCAGCAGATGCCAGCCAGGGTGGCGCCGTCGAGGCGGCTGGACGCCGCGTGGCGGCAGGCGGCGGCCAGACCGGGCGACTCGTCCAGCAGCCCGAGCGCGGCCGCGACCGTCGCCCCGTACACGTCGGCGTCGACCAGCAGGGTGGGAAACGGGACGCGGCTGAGGGCGTCGGCCAGGTTGACCGCGACCGTGGTGCGGCCCGGTGCACCTGTCGGTCCCCATACCGCGACGACCCGGCCACGACGGGGCGCCGGCGCATGCCGGCCGTTCGACTCCTCCGGCGCGGCCCCGACCGGGCCGGCCGCGAACGACGCCGAAGCCGACGGTGCGGTGAAGCCGAGGGAGGCCAGCGGGGCCGAGACGGCCCGCAGCCCGGCGACGGCCTCCCGCGCCAGCGCCGCGATGACCTGCGGGTCGGCATCCTCCGGGACGAGGTACTCGATCCCCATCGCGCGCAACCGCTCCTCGGCGGCTTGGTCGTCCCGCCTGATCACCCCCACCGGGACGACGCCTGCCGCGTGCAGGCGGTCGACCGCATCGGCATCGAGCCGGCGCAGCCCGGCGGCGACCACCGCTGCCCGTCCCTGCCCGGCCGCCGCGACGGCGAGCAGGTCGACGACGTCGACGCAGCGCCGGGCGATCTCGATGCCGAGGTCGGACCGGTCGGCAGCGGTCACGAGCCGCTCTTCCCAGGCCGCGCCCGCCGCGGCGACCAGGACGGCGAGCTTCACGACGGCGCCACACAGGGGTCCAATGACGGCAGTGCCTGGTTGGCCGCCGGATCCGGGGAACCGGCGAGCACTCCGGCGCGGATCTGCACGTCCGGTAGCGCGAGCGCGCGCACGACCCGTTCGGCCAGGGCCTCGGGCAGGCTCAGCACCACGTCCTGCCCACCGGCCGCGCTGAACGACCCGGAGGACTCGTGCACCTGCTGCAGCGTGGTGTCTCCGACCAGGGTGACCGCCCGGCACGTCGCGGTGGAGAGCCACAGGCGCACCCGCTGCCCGGCGTGCAGTTCCGGCGCCGTCCCGGGCTCGAGCGGCACGCTCACGGTCGTCCCGCTCGGTGCGTCGCCCACGGCCGCCGCGGGCAGAAGCTCGCCGGATGTCACCGGGCGAGCGAGCGTCCGGCCGATCAGTGGTGCGGGGTCGCGCGGGTACGCGGAACGCTGCCCGTCCGGCAGTTGGACGTCCACGACGGCGAGGTCCGGGCGGGTCAGCCGGGTGCCGGCGGCGAGATCACGGGTGACGACGACGGTCGGATCGGTGTGCCGCGCTCCCGTAAGAAGCGTCGCTCCGAGCAGCACCGAGGCGAGGACCAACGTGATTCCCAGGACGAGGCGCAGGTCGAGCCACCGAGGGGTGCGAACCCGCCGCGGTAACGGGGATGGGGGTGCTCCGCCGGCATCGGCCGCATCGCGTGCAGGCCTCGCCCGGTGTGCCGTCAGCGCCATCGCGACCCCTCCCGATTGCCAGGAAATGTGCGCTTATGATGCCTGGAATGCCCGATATTGGGAAAATGGATCAAGATAGCTGTGGATAACCCTGCAGCGCGACCGACTACTGACAAGATGGGCATATGGCAGCCGAACGATTCCTGACGCTCGCGGACGTCGCGGAGGTCCTGAACATCTCCGCCTCCCAGACCTACGCGCTCGTGCGCAACGGGGAGCTGGAAGCGATCAAGATCGGCGGGCGCGGCCAGTGGCGCGTCGAGCGTGAACGCCTCGAGGACTACATCAACCGCATGTACGACCAGACGCGCACGTTCGTCGCCGCCCACCCGCTGATCGACAACGAAGCCGTCCCGGCGGACTGACGGCGAGCTGACGGGCTACAGCAGACCGGCGGGGGGTTCGGCGTAGACCGTCCCGTATTCGGCTGCGAGCCGCGTCCAGCGGCCGGAGACGGCCACGACCCCATGGCCCCCGCGCGGCAGGAAGCCCATCCGCGTGAGCGCGCTGACCATCCGCAGCGTGATATCGGCACGGACGTCCTCGCCGGTGACCGACAGCACCACCGAGCCGAGCAGCGACTCCGAGACGCCTCGCGACGGCTCGCCGGCCGGCATCTTGGCACCGGCCTCCTTCAGCGCCAGCGCCCCGGAGCGGACGAGCGGACGCAGCACGTCGTCGGGCACCACGTCGACCCGGCGCCATCCAGTGCGGGGCGGGACGGACCCCCGCCAATCGGAGTCGCGCGAGAAGACCGGCGTGCCGGCCTCGACGTGCACGACCACGTCGGCCGCACGCGCGGTCGCGTCCACCGCCGGCGCACCAGGTGCCTGGATCGCCCGTGAGACGAGCACGTCGAACGGCAGGCGGACGTAGGCGGCGACGATTCCCTCCGCGGAGCGGATCCGGACCAACGCGTCCTGGTCCAATTCGGCCGCGCGCCGCAGCAGCGGCACGAGTTCCCCCAGGACCACCCGCGGCAGGTCGGGGATAACTGCGCTCATCCCAACTTCTCGTCGGCGAACAGTGCCAGGAAGGCCAGCTCGTCATGATCCAGACGCTGTGGACGGGCCGTTACGAAGTTGTACCGGACCTGGGTGGTCACGGCACGCGCCACCAACTTGTCGTGGTCGTAGACCTCGTATTTCACGTCGAAGGAAGCGCCGCTGACGTCATCGATCCAGAGCTCGATGCGCAGCGGCTGCGGGTCGTAGACCACCGGTGCCAGGTACTCGATCGACTGCTTGCCGATCAGCACGCCGTCCTCGAAGGAGCGACCCGAGTGGGCGGCCTTCAGGAAGAACATCGCGATGCGCGCCATCTCGAGGTAGCGCAGGTACGCGACATTGTTGACGTGCCGGTACGCGTCCATGTCGGACCAGCGCATATGCACGTCGTACACGAAGCGCGCCATCGTTAGTCGCGGCCGAGCTTGCGGTGGGTGACGGCGTGCGGACGGGCCGCCTCCGGCCCTAGCCGCTCGATCTTGTTCTTCTCGTAGGACTCGAAGTTGCCCTCGAACCAGAACCAGTTGCCCGGCTTGTCGTCCGTGCCCTCCCACGCGAGGATGTGGGTCGCGACCCGGTCGAGGAACCAGCGGTCGTGGCTCGTGATCACGGCACAGCCAGGGAACTCGAGCAGCGCGTTCTCCAGCGAGCCGAGGGTCTCGACGTCCAGGTCGTTGGTCGGCTCGTCCAGCATCAGGACGTTGCCGCCCTCCTTGAGGGTCAGCGCCAGGTTCAGTCGGTTGCGCTCACCGCCGGACAGGACTCCGGCCTTCTTCTGCTGGTCGGGGCCCTTGAAGCCGAAGGCGCCGATGTAGGCGCGAGAGGGCATCTCGACGTTGCCGACCTGGATGTAGTCCAGTCCCTCGGAGACGACCTCCCAGACGTTCTTGTTCGGGTCGATGCCGCCGCGGTGCTGGTCGACGAAGCTGATCTTGACCGTCTCGCCGACCTTCAGCTCACCCTTGTCCGGCTCTTCCTGCCCGACGATCATCTTGAACAGCGTGGTCTTGCCGACGCCGTTCGGGCCGATGACACCGACGATGCCACCGCGGGGCAGGGTGAACGAGATGTCGTCCCAGAGCAGTTCGCCGTCGAAGCCCTTGGTCAGTCCCTTCGCCTCGACCACGAGGTTGCCCAGGCGCGGGCCCGGCGGGATCTGGATCTCCTCGAAGTCCAACTTGCGGGTCTTCTCGGCCTCGGCAGCCATCTCCTCGTAGCGCTGCAGGCGGGCTTTGCTCTTGGCCTGGCGACCCTTGGCGTTCTGCCGCACCCAGTCCAGTTCCTCGGAGAGGCGCTTGTGCAGCTTGGCGTCCTTCTTGCCCTGGACGGCCAGGCGCTCGGCCTTCTTCTCCAGGTAGGTGGAGTAGTTGCCCTCGTACGGGTAGGCGCGACCGCGGTCCAACTCCAGAATCCACTCGGCCACGTTGTCCAGGAAGTACCGGTCGTGGGTGACGGCCAGGACGGCACCGGGGTAGGCCTTGAGGTGCTGCTCGAGCCATTGGACACTCTCGGCGTCCAGGTGGTTGGTCGGCTCGTCGAGCAGTAGCA
>Ga0105247_10001107_pt1 | contig 20080 bp, 19 predicted proteins | sample KBSS24metaG_FD_81519 | JGI IMG/M metagenome (GOLD analysis project Ga0105247, IMG submission 81519) | Switchgrass rhizosphere microbial communities from Kellogg Biological Station, Michigan, USA - KBS S2-4 metaG | ecosystem: Host-associated > Plants > Roots > Rhizosphere > Soil | place...
GCGCCCTGGCAGTTGGCCGGCGAGCTCACCTGGTCCCGGCCGTGGGACCAGTATGACGACTACATGCGCATCTCCGCCGTCGGCGAGACCGCCGCGCACCTCGTCCATCTCGCACGCCGCGGCCTCGTCTCGTCCAGCCGGGAGGCGGTCCCGCGCTACACGGCCACGCCGTCACGACCTACTTGAACAGGTTGCGGGCGATGACCATGCGGTTGATCTGGTTGGTGCCTTCGTAGATCTGGGTGATCTTGGCATCGCGCATCATCCGCTCGACCGGGAAGTCGCGGGTGAAACCGGCGCCGCCGAACAGCTGCACAGCGTCGGTCGTCACGGACATGGCGGTGTCGGAGGCGAACACCTTCGCCGCAGACGAGGTGACGGTCAGGTTCGGCTCGCCGCGCTCGGCACGGGCGGCTGCGGCGTAGACCAGGTGACGGGCGGCCTCGACCTTGATCGCCATGTCGGCGACCATGAACTGCAAGCCCTGGAAGTCCGAGAGCGTCTTGCCGAACTGCTTGCGCTCCTTCATGTACTTGATCGACTGGTCCAGCGCGCCCTGCGCCAGACCGAGCGCCTGCGCACCGATGGCCAGACGCGTGTGGTCCAGCGTCTTCAGCGCGGTCTTGAAGCCGGTGCCGGGATCGCCGATGATGCGGTCGGCCGGGATCGTGCAGTTCTCGAAGTGGATCTCGCGGGTCGGGCTGCCCTTGATGCCGAGCTTGCGCTCCTTGGTGCCGACCGCGAAGCCCGGGTCGCCCTTGTGCACGACGAACGCGGAGATGCCGTTCGCGCCCTTCGAGGAGTCCGTCACGGCCATGACCGTGTAATGGGACGAGACGCCGGCGTTCGTGATCCAGCACTTGGTGCCGTTCAGCACCCAGCCGTCGGCGGTCAACTCGGCCCGGGTCCTCATCGCGGCGGCATCCGAGCCGGCCTCGCGCTCGGACAGCGCGTACGAGAACATCGCCGACCCCTCGGCCAGCGGCGTGAGCACCTGCTTCTTCAGGTCCTCGGACGCGCTCAGGATGACCGGCTGCGAGCCCAGCTTGTTCACCGCCGGGATCAGCGAGGACGAGACGCAGACACGGGCGATCTCCTCGATCACGATGCAGGCGCTGATCGCGTCCGCACCCATGCCTCCGTAGGCCTCCGGCACGTGCACCGCGTGGAAGCCGGAGCGGACGAGTTCGTCCAGCACGTCGTACGGAAACTCCTCCTTCTCGTCGATCTCCGCGGCACGAGGCTCGATCTTGTCCTCGGCGAGCTCACGGATCGCCGACCGGAGCATGCGCTGTTCCTCGGTCAGCTGGTACGAGTCGAAATCCGGATTGAAATCACCCATGGCGTCGATAGTAGGACGTCCCACTATCTGCGGCTAAATTCGGCGGCGATGGTGTGGCCATCGGCATTGCCGGCCAGCAGGATGGCGAGCAATAGGCGTGCTTTGTACGGATCCAGCTCGCCGGCCGGGACGAGGCCGCGCGCGATCAGGTCGATCTCGGCGCCGACCGCGCCGTAGGTAGCGGTGAGGACCGGCCCGGAGCCGGTCCGCGATGCCAGCACGACCGGGACAGACGCGGCGAGCTCACCGAGCCGATCGGCGAGGCGTTCCGGGACGTGACCTCCACCCACTCCCGCGACGACCACCCCGTCGGCCCGGTCCGCAGACGGTAGGAAGTACCCGTCCTCGCCCAGCCCGATCGGCACGATCGCCACACGGACGTCGATGGCGGACGGGACGGGCAGGACGGGACGGCGCACCACACGCATCCCGATCCGTACCGATCCCTCGACCACGTGGCCCAGCGGCCCGTACCCGGGCGACAGGAAGGCGGACGTGCTGGACGTGTGCCGCTTGCTCACGTACCGGGCCGCATGGATCTGATCGTCCATCACGACGAGCGCACCGAGACCGCGACAATCCTCTGATGCCGCAACGGATATCGCCGCGACAAGATTGGCCGGCCCGTCCGCCCCGGGCTGTTCGGGCGTGCGCATCGCGCCGGTCACGACGACGGGTTCATCGAGGTCCCAGAGCAGGTCCAGGAAGAAGGCGGTCTCCTCGATCGTGTCGGTGCCCTGGACGATCACGACCGGTCCGGCGGCGGCGCGCGCGTCGGCGAGCAGCGCGAGCAGGTCGTCGAAGCCCAGCGAAGCGGACGGCATCCTGCGGAAGTCGACCCCGGTCACGTCCACGCCGGGGACGGACGGCAGCAGATCGGACGCGCCGAGCGTGGCAACCGCGCCCCCGGACGCATCGGTCGCCATAGAGATCGTCCCGCCCAGGAAGAACACGGTGATCACACGCCGCACCCTAACTGTCGTACCCGCCGACGATGCTTGAGACATGACTCGACTGGATCCATTCCTGGAAGCCATCCTGGCGCGCACCGAGCAGGAACAGGCCGCCGCTCAGGCGGCGAAGGGCGAGCCGCCGCCGTGGTGGGGCGCCGGCGGACGTCCGACTGCCGTCACCCAGCTTTTCAACATCCGCCTCACCGGGCATCAGCTCGGCGCGCTGCGCGCCGAAGCAGATCGCCGCCGCCTGCCGGTCTCGGCGATGGCACGGGCCTGGCTGATGGAGAGGCTCGAACAGGAGCAGGCCGATGAAAGTCACGGCGACCGTAAGACGTAAGACAACGTCTTACGTCTTACGTCTTACGTCTTACGGTCCAGGGACACCTGCCCGATGAAGTACTCCGTCGCTTAGGTACTCCGTCGTTCGATCAGTGCAGGCGGTCGAGGCGATCCTGGGCTTCGGCGCGGAAACGCCGTGCGGCTCCGAGGCCACGCTCGGCCTTGTCCAGCGCGGCCAGCTTCTCCTTGCGCCTCCGGTCTGCGGCAGTAGCGGCAGAGGTCGCCTGCTCCAGCTGCCGCCGCGACTGCTCGACCGCCTCGCGCGCCGCCTCGGCCGCCGCCTCCGCGTCGGCTACCGCTTTCGCCGCCTCGTCCCGGTCGCCCTCGACCGCGGCCAGCTCCTGCTCGGCGTCGGCGAGGTCCCGCTCGGCGCGAGCCAGCTGCTCGGCCTGTCCGGCCTTCTTCCGCTGACGAGCGGCGGTGAGGTCGAGCACCGCGGCCGGCTCCTCGTTCTCGCCGAGGCCGCTGCGGTGCAGCGGGCCGGTCAGCCGTCCGGCCAGCAACTCGGCGGCGGCCCCCTCGTCGACGAGTGCGGCGTGCAAGGTGTCCTCCAAGCCACGGGCAGCGTCGTCGCCGACCGTCCTGCCCCGCTCGCGGGCGAGCTGCCGCGCCTGCTGGACCAGCGCCCGCACCAACTCGTGGCGCTGGCGGGTCAGCTCGCGTAGCTGGTCCCCCGCCAGGCGCTGGGTCGCCGCACGCATGTCCGCGCCCAGCTCGAGCAGCGGAGCCAGCTCGTCGCGATGCTCCCGCACGAGCTGGTTCGCCAGCCAGCCCGCCAGGTTCGGCTTGGCCAGCGCCTTGATCGCAGCAGCAAGCTCCCGCTCACCGCACTGCTTCGCGGCCTTCTCGAAGCCCGTCCGGGCAGCGGTGAACTCCTCGGGCGGCAGCCCGTACAACTCGTCCGCGACCTCGTCGAAGGTGGGCACGCCCCCATCCTGCCCGGTCCGGACGTCTCGACACCGCGAACATCACCTCGGCGGCGAGGCCGATACGACGCTAGACTGCCTGTGGGCCGCAACTGGCGCATTCATAAGGTGGGACTACCACCGGGGAGCGGTCCAGCAAGACGAGCCGCGCGCCTGGGTGCCCTTCGAACCGAGATCGCTGGAGGCACCGCATGACCGACAACCACCTGCCGTTCGACGCCGCCAAGGTCAACACCGCCTACGGTGCCGCCCTGGACGTGATCGCCGCCGTCGAGCCGACCGTCGCCGGCGCCATCAAGAAGGAACTCGCAGACCAGCGCGCGTCCCTCAAGCTGATCGCATCCGAGAACTACGCCTCCCCGGCCGTCCTGCTCACGATGGGCAACTGGTTCAGCGACAAGTACGCGGAGGGGACGGTCGGGCACCGCTTCTACGCCGGCTGCCAGAACGTCGACACCATCGAGCAACTCGCGGCCGACCACGCGAAAGACCTGTTCGGCGCGCCCCACGCGTACGTCCAGCCGCACTCGGGCATCGACGCGAACCTCGTCGCCTTCTGGGCGATCCTCGCGCAGCGCATCGAGTCCCCTGCCCTGGCCGAGAAGGGTGCCAAGCACGTCAACGACCTCACGGACGAGGACTGGCAGAGCCTGCGCAACGCCCTCGGCAACCAGCGTGCGCTCGGCATGAGCCTGGACGCCGGCGGCCACCTCACCCACGGCTTCCGTCCGAACATCAGCGGCAAGATGTTCCACCAGTCCTCGTACGGAACGGACCCGGAGACGGGCCTGCTGGACTACGAACTGGTCCGCGCGAAGGCCAGGGAGTTCAAGCCGCTCGTCCTGATCGCCGGCTACAGCGCGTACCCGCGGCGGATCAACTTCGCCACCATGCGCGAGATCGCCGACGAGGTCGGTGCGACCCTGATGGTCGACATGGCGCACTTCGCCGGCCTGGTCGCGGGCAAGGTCTTCACCGGTGACTTCGACCCGGTGCCGCACGCGCACGTCACAACGACGACCACGCACAAGTCGCTGCGCGGTCCGCGCGGCGGGATGGTGCTCTGCCAGCCCGAGTATGCCGACGCGGTCGACCGCGGCTGCCCGATGGTGCTCGGCGGCCCGCTCAGCCACGTCATGGCCGCCAAGGCCGTCGCCCTGGCCGAGGCGAAGACCGACACCTTCAAGGCGTACGCGCAGAACATCGCTGACAACGCGAAGTCGCTGGCCGAGGGGCTCGCCAAGCGCGGCGTCGCCCTGGTCACGGGCGGGACGGACAACCACCTCGCCCTGCTGGACGTGACGAGCTTCGGGCTCACCGGGCGGCAGGCCGAATCCGCCTTGCTGGACAGCGGAATCGTCACCAACCGCAACGCCGTGCCGCGCGACCCGAACGGCGCCTGGTACACCTCCGGCGTCCGCATCGGCACACCGGCGCTGACGTCCCGGGGCTTCGGGGCGGACGAATTCGACGTGGTCGCGCAGCTGATCGTGGACGTGCTGTCGGCGACCACTCCGACGGCGGCCAGCACGGGACCGTCCAAGGCGAAGTACGTGATCGCGGACGGCGTCGCCGCCAAGACCCAGGCCGCCGCCGAAGAACTCCTCGCCGACAACCCCCTCTACCCTGGCCTCGACCTCGAGGGTTGAGGCACCAGGCATGAGCCCCGAAACTATCTGACCGGATGCTGAGGCAGTTTTAAACAGGTACTTCACATTCGGCGCGGGGCGGCCGATACTGAAGGTGTTGCGGGGGCGCAACGATGGAAGGACGCCGACATGGCAATGTTCGGACGCAAGCGCACGGCCCAGCCAGTCGCCCAGGCTCGCCACTTCGCACCGCCGCCCATGGCCCTGCCCACGCCGCCCGAGTCAGGGTGCTGCGACCAGTGCGCCGGCGCGCAGTACGAGGCCTCGTTCGGTGCCAAGAACGGCACCATCCTGGCGCAGATGCTCGTCTACTGCCTGTCCTGCGGCTCCTACTGGCTGGCCTCCGGCGCTCCCTCACCGGCCAGTGAGTCGACCCGGACGGATGAGGCGCGTGCCCGCCACGCAGCCCTGCACACCGGCTCCCTCATCGCCGCCGACATGCCGGTCGTCCCCAACCACCAGGAAACCGGCGTCCCAGTCTCGGCCTAGCCTAAGCGCAAGTAACGGCATAACGGACGCCCGCAGCCGACGGACGGCGATGTAGCTCAGCGCTGGACGGCCCAACTGAGCACAGTCACCTTGCGTTGACCGGCAACGGGATGGACGATGCCGTCGCTGTCGGTGCCGTCGGTGAACTCGGCTCGCGAGGTCAGCGTGGGGTCGCCGGATGTCGCGCAGGGGCCTACACCGTCGCAGATATACACCTTCAGGTCGACTGCGGTGATTGCAGAGCCAAGCCCGTAGCCCGGGTCCGGGATCGAGACCAGCGGATAACCCCACAGCTGCTGAGGTAGCGACTTGAAGTTCACACCCCAGGCGTAGATGCCCCACCGGAATGCGACGAGGCCATTCGGCGCCGTAGCACCGTTACCCGGCGTGAGCGTGATAAACCCCTTGGGCGCGTAGGTGGGACCCTGGACGACGAACGTCCCTGAAAAGTTGCCGCCCTTGTCAGTGATGAATGTCGCCGGCGTCGTAGCGGCCCTAAGCCCAGCAAGTACGTACTTGACCGAAAGCGTCACCGCGTCCACGGAAAACGTGTCGTTCTTGTTGCTACCGCTGATCATCAGCTGAATCGTCGGATTCGTCGCAGTGAAGGCGCCCACAGCGAACTGAGCATTTAGTAGTGACGTGATGTCGGTATCGGTGCCCGAGGTCGCAACGGTGACCGCCGAGGTGGCCGGCTGCCCCGACACATTGGCAGTGAAGGTGTTTCCGGCTGCGAGCCCATTCGTGTAACTGACTCTGAGCTTTGCTGATGTGATCGTGGCGCCGACCGGAATGCTACTGAGACCTGCGAAGTTCCGCAGGTCCAACTCACCTGTGTTGCCAGCCTTTGTGGACTTCCAGTCCGCCGTGGGATTCCCGGTCGCAGAAAGCGCGGTAACGAGACTGGCGGACGCTGGACTCGCGGGGCCGAAGGCATCGTTCTTACCGGAACTCAGCGTCGAGACGGTTCCGGCCGTTGCCGTCGGCACGATCTGCTCCGCGGGAGTCGACCCAGCAGTTTGCTGGTAAATCGTGATCGGGGCATAGCCGCCATTTGCCGGCCCGCAGAGTTCGACGTGCCCGCTGTCTTCCACCTGGATGTAGCTGCTGCCGCCAAAGACGAACTGCACGCCCGGGGTAGTCGGTGAGTCGATGGGGCTGACGCAGCGCCCCGGGATAGCCGTGTCCGTAGTCGGGACGCCCCCGACGACGGTCGTCGCGATGTCCCATGGATTGTTGTCCGCGAAGTCGAAGTAGTACTTTCCGCTCGCGAATTTCGCTGTGGCGCATGCGTTGACGGCGCTGCTTAGTGCGTTGCCGTTGTTGTAATAACCAGGCTGGAAGTTGCATCCCTGAGTCGCTGGGTTCTGCCATGCCGGCACAGCGGACAAGGGCGGCGTCGGCGGCGTGATGCCGCTCGGAAAGCCGTTTACACAAGCGGGCTTGATGTTGCTGGTGCAGGTGGTGCCAGCATTCACAGTGCCTGTGGTTCGCAACGAACCACTGGTCACATTGATGAACGTCTTAGAGGCGATCGAACCGCGCATCGGGAGCTCGGCATCTCCGCCGCTACCCAGGGGCTTGAGCGTGATGCCATCTGAGCATCCGGTACCGGTGCCTTGCACTGTGCATACCGTGGTGCCGATGGTGGTCAAAGCCCGCGCGTACGTGTCCGTGTCTGGCACCTGTACCGGGACTGTGCCGTTACCGGAGCCGAAGAGACCCGTGCCAAGTACGGGCGTGCATACCACCGTGGCGGACTGGTCCGTGTTGTCCGGCAGCGTGTACACCCTAGACAAGTCGAGATTGGCGAGTGGCGTGCCATCGGACGCCCTCTTGCCGAAGCAGCCACTTCCATCGGTGTTGTTGTCGAAAACCCAAGTAGCGGGCGTGCCGTCAACTCCGTTTGGATACGTGACGCCCTGAACTGTCGACTTAGCGCCCATGACGATGTCGTTGATTGCGTTCTTGGCCGCCGCATCGGCAGCGTATGCCGTCCCCGCGACATTGCGAAGGGCGACGGTCGTCCTGAAGTTACCCCCGGACTTCAGCAGCAAGGCCCCGGTGACAAGGGCAATAGTGGTGATGATGACCAGAGCAAAGATCAGCGTCGCTCCGTCGTCTGACTGTCGCGATCGGACTACCACTTGGGGCATCACCCCTGCCTCCGTTCGGCAGTCAGAAGCAAGTTCGAATATCCCGTGCTGTCGTGCACGCTCTGGCTCCGGTCCTGGACGGTAATTGTCATCTCTACTGTGGCCGGGAACGGCGTAGCGCCAGCGCAGTCCGTGGGTGTATTCGTCGCGGTGAAACACCCCACAACGGGGTCGCCGACCAGATAGCGCGCGAGCACGATGTCACTCGAATTGTCTCCGCAGCGCATGCGCCAGAGTTGTGTCTGCGAGGTTCCGTTCGAATTCGCCGCACTCTTGGTGTAATAGGTGGCCATGTTCTGACTCGCCCCGCTCCAGGCCACGTTGGCATCGGTGGCCGACACATTCTTGTAGTCGTTCCACTTGAACATCACGATCGGAGTGCCGGAAGCAGGGCTGCAGCCGGGAGCGCTGCCGAGCCAGATGCCCTGGGAATTCGGGATCGCGCCAGCTGAGGGCACATCGTGGACGCCGAGGCTGCTCACGTCCCGCTGCCAATAGGCTGACACAAACTGCTGGTCGGTGGACTCGGTAAGGCGGGTACTGGTCTCATTGCTGTTGCGCAGATATTGGAACACAATTCCGACCAACGCAGACATCACGACCCCCATGATCGCGATCGTGATGATCAGTTCGACGAGAGTGAACCCATCCTCACGAGCGGCGCGGCGGTTCAGCATGGTTTCACCGTCTGGCTTCCCGGAGCCGGCACAGGGCCGGTGCACGGCTTCCGGACGATCATGGTGAGCGTCTCGATCGCCTGGTGAGCACCGGAGCCGGAACTGGTCACCGTCAAGGTGATCTGCTGCGTCCCGTTGTCTGGAGTACCTGGGCATCCGACCCAGCCGGAACCATTCCAAACCTTAGTCGGCGCGGCCTGCACCGTGTAGGTCGACGGGATGCCAGCCGCCGTCTTCGCGGCGGGTGTCACATAGCTGGCGCACGCCGTGGAATATCCCCCTGCCTGCACCGAATTCTGAATCACTTCGGCCAAGCTGCGGACATAACTCCCGCCGCTGGCCTGCTTGCGCCCGAGGTCAGATGACTTGACCGTCATCTCGACGCCCGCAAGGATCGCGACCCCGGCAATTCCCAAGATCACGATCGACACAAGCATTTCGACGAGGGTCTCACCCCGATCCGCAGCCCGTGGCGGAACCATCACACGCTTACCTGGTCGAAAATGCCGTACATCGCCGAAACGAGCGCGACAGCAACAAAGCCGACGATGCCTCCCATGACCACGATGATGATCGGTTCGAAGAGTGCGGTGAGCTTCTTTACCTTGTAGTCGAGTTCTACTTCGTAGTACTCGGCCGTAACTGCGAGTTGATCATCGAGCGACCCGGTTTCCTCACCAACCCGCAGCATCTGCGTCGCAGTGCCGGGGAACAGCTTGGTTCGTGCCAACGGAGTCGCGATACCTTCACCTTCGAGCATCGCCTCGCCAACATGCGAGAGACCTCGGACGTAGACCTTGTTCCGCAGCGCCTCGGTTGTCACCCGCAGCGCCTCGGGAAGATTGACGCCTGCGCTGACCATGGACGACAGCACTCGGCAGAAGCGCTCGACGTAGGAGTACTGCAGCGTTTCACCGAGTACCGGAACCTTCAACAAGAAGGCGTCAAGGGAATACCTGCCCCCTTCGGTCTTGGCGGCGCCGAAAATCCCGACACCGATGAGCACAAGCCCACCGAGGATGGCCCACCACCAGTTCTGGAGGAAGTCCGTTGTCGCGAGAAGCATGCGCGTCGGCAGCGGAAGCGTCGCGTTCAGGCTGGCAAAGAAGGTCTTGAATTTCGGCAGCACGTATATCGAAAGAACGAGGATGGTCACCACCGACATCACAGCGATGGCGATCGGGTAGATCATCGCGGACTTGATCTTGCGTTTGGCGTCGAGATCGCGTTCCAAGTAGAGGGCCAGGCGGGCCAGCACCGTATCCAGTTCTCCGGTGAGTTCGGCGGACCGCACAATCCCGCGGTAGAACTGAGGAAAGACCTTGGGGTGCTTCTCCAGGGTGTCGGAGAAGCGCTCGCCGGAGCGGAGCCCGTCCTCGATCTCGTTGAGCATCCGACGGACCGACGAGTTCTCGGACTCCTCCCCGATCGTGTGCACCGCATCGAGGATCGGCAGCCCCGCACGCAGGAAGGCCGCAAGTTGACGCGACAGGTGCATGACGTCGGCGCTCTTGATCCGTGGCCCGCTGATCTCGACCTGCAGGAGGTTGGACCTTTCTTTGACCTTCAGATCACGCAACTGCTGGTCGTACAGTGCGAGTTCAGCGTCGGTTCGGGTTGCGGCCTTGAGGTTTCCCTTGATAGCCGCGCCGTCGACCGCGGTGGCTGTGTAGGCGAACTTCGGCATGCTCAGACTCCTGCCACGTAGATCGAACGCATCACTTCGCTGGCCGTGGTGACACCGGAGTTCACGAGCCGCACTGCCTGTTCCTGCAGGGTGAACATTCCTTGCTGACGTGCCAGCTTCCGCATCTCGTCATGCGGAGCGCGGTCGAGGATCAGCTCGCGCACCTCGTCGGTCACGTACAGAAGCTCGTAGACACCGACCCGGTCGAGGTAACCGGTGTGCGCGCAGAAGTTGCAGCCCGCGCCGCGGACGAAGCCGTCTACCGGTTCTTCGACCCCGTAAGCGACCAGGAACGCGATCTCTTCGGGCGAGGGGTCGTATGCCTCCCGGCACGAGTTGCACGTCCGGCGCACAAGGCGCTGAGCCATGACGGCCGTAATGGCGGAAGCGATGAGGAACGGCTCGATACCCATGTCCAGCAGGCGATACATGGCCGAGACGGCTTCGGTTGCGTGCAGCGAAGACAGCACGAAGTGACCAGTCAGTGCAGACTGCACGGCGATGCGGGCAGTCTCCACGTCACGGATCTCGCCGACGAGAATGATGTCCGGATCCTGTCGAAGAATGGACTTGAGACCACCGGCAAAGGTGATGCCGGCCTGCTCGTTGATCTGGATCTGGTTGATCGAATCGAAGGTGTACTCGACCGGATCCTCGATCGTCATGATGTTGCGGTCGGGGCTATTGAGCTGGGCGAGCGAGGCGTAAAGCGTCGTCGTCTTGCCACCGCCGGTCGGCCCGGCGCAGATGACCATGCCGTAGGGCGAGTGCAGCAGCGCCGAGTACTTGTCGGCTGTGTCCTCCGGAAGCCCGAGTTGCGCGAGCTGGTACAACGAGCGGCTCTTGTCTAGCAGGCGCATGACGACCTTTTCGCCACCGACTACGGCTGTGGTCGAGACGCGAATGTCAACCTCGCGGTCCTCGATGTCCATGCTGATCTGGCCATCCTGCGGTCGTCGCCGCTCGACTATGTTCATGCCGCCCAGGATCTTGACGCGGCTGACGACTGCCGGGCCGATCGATGCCGGAAGATTGAGCACCTCGTTCAGGGCGCCATCGATCCGGTAGCGCACCCGAACCCGGTCTCCGAACGGTTCGATGTGAATGTCCGATGCACGATCACGCAGCGCCTGGGTGATGATCGCCTGCACGACCCGGACCACCGGCGCTTCGTCACTTGCGCCGGCGGTTTCCAGCCCGGCCGCCTCACGACGCAGTGCGTCCTGCACCTCGAACGCGTGAACCTGCGACTCGACCCGGCTCGTGACCTTGTATGCGTTGCCGCTGGCACTCTTGATGCCACTGATCGTGGCGACGACGGGCACCACTGCCTTGCCCAGCAAGCTGCGGGCCTGCTCGACGAGTTCTGGAGCAGGATCGCGGAAGGCAACTGTCACTGTGTCGCCATCGATCGAGATCGGCAATGCTCCGAGTCCGCGAGCCTGCGCCTCCGTCATGAGTGCGATCGCTTCGGGCGATGGAGTCAGATCGCGGAAGCTTACGAGGTTCAGCTGCAAGTGATCGGCCAAAGCGCGGGCGAGCGCCTCGTCGGAGACCACCCCGCGTTCGACGAGCCGCTCGCCCAGCCAGCCATTGCCGCCATCCGCAAGCGCAGCATCAACCGCGCTGCGCGGCAGAATAGAAGCCGCAACCAGCAAGGCGCCCAAGCGCTCGTCACCGGCCCCAGAGCTCGGCCGATGCGGGAGGTCTACCTCCGGCCGGCCATGTTTGGTGCGCGCAATCTTCATGATCAGACCCCGGCGCTCACTCGTGGCCGAACCTCGATGTCCTTGGGGAACAGACTGCGCGCGGTGGCGTCATCCAGCGTCACAGTGTTGCTCTGAACCAGAGTCGACAATGACTGCTCAAGGGTCACCATGCCGTCCCTCGATCCGGTCATCAGCTGATTGCGCAGCTGGTGCGTCTTGCCCTCTTTGATGAGGTTTCGCACGGCTGAGGTGGCCACGAGGACTTCGTAGGCGGCGACGAGGCCGCCCTTTGCTCGCGGGATCAGGCGCTGGTACACCACGCCCGTCAGAGCCGAGGCCAGCTGGACCCGCACCTGCTCCTGCTGGTCGCCGGGGAAGACGTCGATCATGCGGGAGAGGGACTGCGCGGAGTCATTGGTATGCAGGGTGGCAAAGACGAGGTGCCCGGTCTCAGCGACGGTGAGTGCGAATTGAATGGACTCGAGGTCCCGCATCTCGCCGACCAGCAGGACGTCGGGGTCTTCACGAAGGACGGCGCGCAGTGCGTCCTTGAAGGAAGCGGTGTCGGTACCGACTTCGCGTTGGTTGACCGCGGAGCGCTTGTGGTCGTGGATGTACTCAATCGGATCCTCGACGGTGATGATGTGGCATGCCCGGTCGGTGTTGATCTGGTTGATCATCGACGCGATCGTGGTGGACTTGCCTGAACCTGTCGGACCAGTCACGAGAATCAGGCCTTGGTGTTGCTTGGCGAACGTGTGCACAGCAGGCGGCAGACCGAGCGTGTCCATCGACGGGATCTCGCGGGGGATCATCCGAAGAGCCACAGCGGTAGCGCCACGTTGGGTGAACGCGTTACCCCGGATCCTGGCGTTCTCACGCCAGGAGAAGGAGAAGTCGAACTCGTACTCGCGCTTCCAGGCATCGGCCTGCTCTGGGGCCAGTACCTCGGCCAGGAGCGACTCGGTGTCCACTGGCGTCAGGGATTGGGCCCCCGCCACCGGAAAGAGCTCGCCATGAACGCGGATCTGCGGCGGCATGCCAGCCGTCAGGAGCAGGTCGGTCCCCTTCGCGTTCCAGAGTTCATTCAATAGGGCATCGACGCGCGAGCCGACCCTGAAATCGTTCGTTTGCATCGCTGCCCCCTGCAGGTTGATATGAAGCCGAGCTAGGGAGGGCCGGAGGCTCCGGCCCTCCCCAGGGTTGAGTGCTTAGGCAGGGGGGCAGACCGTGCCGTCGGCACCGGCCTTCGTCGCGGCGTACACGACGTGGTAGCCGTTGTCCGCGTCGGTCGCCGTCGGCACCGCGTGCAGCAGACCCGCGGTCACCAGAGCGTCCATGTCTGCGGCATACGCACCCTTCTGCGCGTAGTAGGCCTCGCTTGCCGTGTTGACAGTCGTGACGTCCGACTTGCAGGCGCTCTTCTTGCCCTTGTCAGTCACGCCAGCGACGGAGAAGACGACGATGGCGGCGAGGACGCCGAGGATGACGATGACGATCAGGAGCTCGATCAGGGTGAAGCCGGAGTCGAAACGACCGGTCTCAGCCTGACGCTCGCGAATCTTGTTGAGCATTATTGGTTCCCCCATTGTGAGCTGTGATGCAGCCGTCCTATCGGGCTGCGCTTGAGTCGCGGCCCGTGGGGCTGCGTTAGCTATCCTGCGTGATCGGCAGATAGGTCCGTAGTCTGAGATCGGTCAGACTCGGCTGGCCGGACGACCAGTTCTTGTCAGCCGAACGGCTGACGTGTCCCCCAGTCGGCCGGTGTTGTCGTCCGGCTGGCCAGAGGTACCCGCAATGGGTGTCCCGTGGCCCGAAACCGGCCCTAACGTGGAGCGTTGTCCGGCAGTGTGCCGCGACGGGGGAACGCGCACCACCTGCGCAATCACGGGGATGTGCTGATGACGCTGTTGTGCGAGCCCGACCCCGCCATGGCGGCTGCGCTTGCCCCGCTCTACGGCGATGCGTCGGTCGTCCCGTCCTTGCCCGAGGCGGCGCTGGCCGTCGCGGCGCTGGGCGCGCAGGCGAAGGATCCGCAGAACAACGTGATCGTCGGCCCGGGCGTCCCGATCGACGAGGTGCTGACGTTCGCGGTGCGCATCAACGCCGCCACCCAGGGGGCGGCGATCATCCTGCTGCGCGATCAGATGGACGATGCCCTACCGGACATCGCGCGGCATGCGGGCATCAGTGAGGTGCACGCGATGCAGGAGACCGCCGAGCTACGCGACGCCTCGCAGAGCGCGCGCGACAGCCGGCGGGGCAAGAAGGTGAAGCACTTGACCCTGGTCGAGGCGCCCTCAACCGGTGAGTGACTGCTCCCGGGCCATGAGGCCGAGGCGGAACGCCGCCATCAGGGCCTGCGCACGGTTCGTGGCACCCAGCTTCTCGTACAGGCGCGACACGTAGGTCTTCGCGGTGGAGAGGCTCACGTACAGGCGGGCCGCGACCTCGGGGACCGAGTAGCCGGCCTGCAGCAGTTCGAGCACCTGGCGCTCGCGCGGGCTCAGTTCGATCCGGCTCGACACGTCGCGCCGGCGGCGCAGCGCCGCGGCCAGACCGGTCGAGCTGAACGAGGCGGCCGCCACGTGCGCGTGTCGGATCGCCGCCATGATCTCCTGCAGCGGCGAGCACTTGTCGACGAACGCAGAGGCACCGGCCTCCAGCGCCTTGAACAGCACGTCGTCTCGGGCGTCGGCACTCAGCACGACCGTGCCCACCGCGCAGTGGCTCTCGCGCAGTTCTTCGACGAGCTCCAGACCGGAACGGTCGGCGAGCGCGACGTCGATGGTGACGACATCGGGTCGCAGCGCCTTCGCAAGCTGCATCGCCTCGGCGGCGGTGCTCGCCTCGCCCACGACCTCGATGTCGGCACCTGCCTCGGACTCGGCCATCTTCGCGACGGCCCATCGCACCAACGGATGCGGATCGACGATCAGAAGTCGAATGGTCACAGTGGCCCCCCGGCATTACGTAGCACAACACTCATGGCTCAGCCCCCCGGCAATACAGAAATCGCGAGCCCCTGAGGCTCGCCATGTCAGCCGGCGACAAGACTGATCGGTCGGTTACGGCCGGTCAAGTCGCAGCACAAGTGCGGCGAAACCACCCCCAAACGCCCACTTACACTCATTTCGTCGAGCTACATGGACTTAAAACGGACTTAACATCCTGAGCACTGGATAAGTCTGGGTAACCGCTTGGCACAGGTTGTCCGGATCGACATTCAGCGCGGAACGGCGACGTGGGGGATCCTCCGGATTTGCGCTCGAACGGACTGTTCGTTTGGTGCTTAGCTGCGCGTATCGGAGGGCACAACGCTCGGTTCGAGCACAGCTCCGCTGGCCTGCAGCAGCGCGAGATGTTCCTCGAGCGACTCGGGGTCGTGGCGTGCCTCGTAGGCATTCACCACCTGGATCGCGTCGCCGTCGGCGATGATCTTGCCGTCCTCGAGCCAGATGGCGCGGTCGCAGGTCTTGCGCACGATGCCGAGGCCGTGGCTGACCAGGAAGACGGTCCCGGCCTCTTCACGCAGTTCCTGGATGCGCTTCTCGCTGCGGCGGCGGAACTCGGCGTCGCCGGTGGAGAGCGCCTCGTCGATCAGCAGGATGTCGTGCGCGCGCGCTGCGGCGATCGCGAACTTCAGACGCGCGGCCATACCGGAGGAGTAGGTCGACATGGGCAGGTCGATGAACTCGCCGATGCCGGCGAATTCGCAGATGCTGTCGAACTTCTCCGCGATCTCGGCGGGGCTCATGCCCATCGCCAGGCCGCCGAGGATGACGTTGCGTTCACCCGGCAGCGAATTGATCAAGGCGCTGGAGACGCCCAGCAGGGACGGCTGGCCCTGCGTGTAGATGGCGCCGGAGACCGGCGGCATCAGGCCGGCGATAGCGCGCAACAGGGTCGACTTGCCGGAGCCGTTGGGCCCGATGAGCCCGATCGCCTCGCCGCGGTAGGCGGTGAAGGAGACGCCCTTGACGGCGTTCACGACGCGCATACCCGGACGGGCCTGGCGCGACAGCAGTCGCCGGAAGGCAGCCGTCGCGCCGCCGCTGCTGGCGGCCTTGCCGACCACCCGATAGGTCAGGTGCACGTCGTCGACGATGACGGTGGGTTCGCGGTTCTCGGGCACGCCGTTCTGGGCGGGAAGGTCGTCAGACACGTCCGTACTCCTCCTCGCCCTGCCAGAACACCAGGAAGCCGACGGTGAAGATGCCGACGGCCCAGGCTAAGGCGAGCAGCCACGTGGAGACCCCGGCGAACTGCTCGTCGATCAGCGCGCGGCGGGCGAGGTTCACGAAGACGGCACCGGGGTTGACCTCCAGCACGGTCTTAACCCAGGCGGGATGGCCGACTGAGAAGGTGTCTACGCTGTACATGATCCCGGAGATGTACATCCAGATCCGAGTGGCGAACGGGAGCAACTGCGACGCGTCCGGCAGGTGCGCGCCGACCCGGGCGAACATCAGGCTCAGGCCGAGGCAGAACACGGTCTGCAACGCGACGGCGGGCACCAGTTCGAGCCAGTGCAGCGAGACCGGCTCGCCCGTCAGCAGGACGATCGGCAGCACCACGATCATCGAGTAGACGAGGCTCTGCAGTCCCGCCAGCGTCGTGGCGATCGGGAGCACCGCCCGCGGAAAGTGGAGGCTGCGCAGCAACCCGATGTTGCCCGTGATCGCCCGCGAACCGGAGATCAGCGACCCGCTGCTGAACTGGAAGATGAACAGACCGACCACCAGGAAGGCGATGAAGTTGTCGACTCCCTTGTTGGTCTTGAGCAGCAGGCCGAAGATCAGGAAGTAGACCGCGGCGTTGAGCAGCGGGGTGAGCACATTCCAGGCCTGCCCGAGGAAGTTGCCGGTGTTGCCGGCCGCGTTCCGGGAGGCCGTATAGCTCAGCACGAACTGCCGCCGACTCCACAACTGCTTGACGTAGAGCCCGAGGCTCGGGCGTGCCCCGGCGCGGTTCATGCCGAAGCTCGCTGCCAATTCGGCAGCAGTCGGCTCCGCGGTCTGTCGTGTCGTCATCGGCGGCCAGTCTAGCCAGCGCGCGAACCGGCGTCCGTTAGCCTCGGATGCGTCTGTCGAATGCGAAAGGTCGTGAATGTCCGCCGCCCGGGATCCGTACCTGGACAATGCCAAGGCCGCTCTCATCGTCCTGGTCGTCGTAGGGCACTTGATCGAACGCGAAACCGCCGGCACGGACGCCCTCTACAAGTGGATCTACGCGTTCCACATGCCGGCATTCGTCTTCGTCAGCGGCTACCTTTCCCGCAACTACCGGGGCACGCCTCGGCAGTCGATCGGGCTGGTCACGTCGCTGCTCGTGCCGTACGTGATCACCTCGACGCTGATGGCATTGGAGCGGGCGCTGCGCGGTTCGACCTTCAGCCTCAACCTGTTCAAGCCGTCCTTCGCGATGTGGTACCTGCTGGCGCTGTTCGCCTGGCGGCTGATGGTGCCGGTGCTACGCGTGGTGCCGTTCGCGCTGCCGCTGAGCGTCCTGGTCTCCGTCGCGTCGGTGACGTATCACGGCGTCAGCCAGGACGTGTCGGGCGCGCGCATCCTGTCGTTCCTTCCGTTCTTCACCGCGGGCCTGCTGCTGACGCCCGGGCACCTCGCCCGGTTCCGCCGGATCACCGACCCGCTGCGCGTGCGCGCCCTGTGCGTGGTCGTCCTGCTCGCGATGCTCGCCGTCGCCTGGCGGGTCCACGCCCACATCAAGACGCCCTGGCTGTACATGTACGGCGCGGTCGACAAGTACCACCTGAGCAACGCCGAGAACATCGGCGTACGACTCGCCGTCCTGGCCGTCGCAGCGACGATGACCGCCGCCCTGCTTGCGGCGGTCCCCCGGCGCCGCACGCCTCTCACGATCCTCGGGATCAACTCCATGTACGTGTACCTGAGCCACGCGCTCATCGTCGATCTGCTGCGCAACCGGATCGGGGCGCACGAGTGGACCAGGCCCCAGTCCGTCCTGCTGATTCTCGGCGGGGCCGTGCTCGCCGTCGTTCTGGCGACGCCGCTCATCCGGCGCGTGACGGCCTGGCTGTTCGACCCGTTCGGCAACATCCCCGCCCTGCGGGCTTGGATCGAGCGCCGCAGCGCGCGCCTCGATCCGCCGGTGGCGCAGGCCGTTCCCGGCTGAGTGATCGGTACTGTGACCGGCATGCCCGAGCCTGATCCACCGCGTGTCGTCGCCGTGGTCGTGGCCTACAACCGGGCGGAACTGCTGGGCGGATGCCTGACCGGGCTGGCCGGCCAGACGCGGCCGCTCGATGCCGTCGTTGTGGTCGACAACGCGTCGAGCGACGCGTCCGGCGAGGTCGCCAGGACGCACCCGGTCGGTGCGGATGTGGTGGGACTGCCGCGCAACACCGGCGGCGCCGGCGGGTTCGCGGCGGGCATCGCGCACGCGGTCGCCCGGCACTCCCCCGACCTGGTCTGGCTGATGGACGACGACACCATCCCGACTCCGACCGCCTTGGCCGAACTGCTCGCCGCGCGCGACGGGTACGACGGTCCCGTCACCGCCCTGGGCAGTCGCGTCGTGTGGACGGACGGGCGCGACCACCCCATGAACACGCCTCGTCGCCGCCCGGGCGCGAGCCCGGAGCAGATCCGCAAGGCCGAGGCCGTCGGGGCCGTACCCGTCCGCTCCATCTCGTTCGTCTCGCTGCTCATCGACGCCGGCGCGATCCGCGACCTCGGCCTGCCCGTCGCCGACTACTTCATCTGGAACGACGACTTCGAGTACTCGGCCCGCCTGCTGCGCCGCGGCACCGGCCTGTTTGTCCCGGCCAGCGTGGTCGAGCACCGCACGAAGGTGCTGGCCGACACCGACGTCGACCCCGGGCCGCGCTTCTACAACGAGGTGCGCAACAAGCTCTGGCTGCTGCTGCACTCCAAGGCGCTGTCGCCGCCGGAGCGCTTGCTCTACCTGGGCGCCTCCCTGCGCCGCTGGCTGCGGACGTTCCTGAAGTCGGGCGACCGCGGGACGCTCGTGCGCAGCGGCGCCAAGGGCGTGCGGGACGGGCTGGGTTACTTCCCGCGCGGTGCCGCCGAGTCGCTCGCGGGTCTGGGACCTGTCTCGGCCGAGGTGTCGGCGGTCGCGTCCGGAGCCCCGGTGCCCGCTCCCCCGCCGCCCGCGGACGGCTTCAGCGTGCTGCTGCCCGTCTACGCCGGCGACTCGCTCGAGCACCTGCGCCGCTCGGTCGACTCGATCACGGTGGACCAGACCCTGCCGCCGGACGAGGTTGTGATCGTGCAGGACGGCCCGGTGGCGACGGAGGTTTCCGAGTTCCTCGACGAACTCGCGTGCGGCGGCGGCAAGGTTCCCGTCACCCTCGTCCGGCTCGAGAGAAACGTCGGGCTGGCCGGCGCGCTGGGCGCCGGGCTGGAGCGGTGCGGCAACGAGATCGTGGCGCGCGCCGACGCGGACGACATCTCGCTGCCGCGGCGCTTCGAACTCCAGGTGCCGTTGATCCGCGGCGGGCTGGACCTGGTCGGCGCCGCCATCGTCGAGTTCGGCGAGGACGAACGCGACCGGGGTATCGTCCGCACTCCCCCGCTGCTGGCCGAGGACATCGGCCGCTACGCCCGCTTCCACGACCCGTTCAACCACCCGTCGGTGGTCTACCGGCGTTCGGCGGTCCAGCGGGTCGGCGGCTACCGACCGCTGCCGCTGATGGAGGACTACCTGCTCTTCGCCCGCATGATCGCCGGCGGCGCCGCCGTCGCCAACGTGGCCGAGCCGCTGGTGCTCTACCGGATCGGAGCCGGCGCGTACGGTCGCCGGGGCGGCACGCAGCTGCTGCGCTCGGAACTGGCGCTGCAGCGGGAGTTGCTGCGCGAAGGCTTCACCCGGCCCGCGCAGTTCGCCCGCAACGTCGTGCTGCGCGGCGGGTACCGGCTCGTTCCGGAGGACCTCCGCCGCCGCGCCTACCGCGCCCTAGTCCTGAAGGATCGGAGCGACGGTGACTGAGCGACGCTTGCGGAGCGAACGGTGAGCACTGACCTCGTGGTCGTCGGGGCGGGGTTCTTCGGCCTGACGGTCGCCGAGCGCTGCGCCACCGAACTGGGTCTCAAGGTGCTGGTGCTCGAGCGGCGCGACCACCTCGGCGGCAACGCGTACTCCGAGCC
>Ga0105247_10001108_pt1 | contig 20064 bp, 17 predicted proteins | sample KBSS24metaG_FD_81519 | JGI IMG/M metagenome (GOLD analysis project Ga0105247, IMG submission 81519) | Switchgrass rhizosphere microbial communities from Kellogg Biological Station, Michigan, USA - KBS S2-4 metaG | ecosystem: Host-associated > Plants > Roots > Rhizosphere > Soil | place...
CCGCTGCACGACGCCCCAGGCCACGAAGCGGCTCGTCGAGACGCTGCGCGCGCGTGTCGAGCCGAAGCACCGTCCGCTGCCGCGCGCGCTCACCTATCGCTCCACCGCGACGCGCTCCTACGAGGAAGCATATTGGCGATACCTCGCGACGCTCTCGAGCGGCGAGTTCGTCAACAAGACCAACTCCGACGTGATCGACGATGCCCCTACGCGCGAACGCATGACTCGCCCGAGGCGCGACCTCTACGCGCTCGGCGAATTCTTGATAAAGGAGTATCGCGCCGCGATCGCGGCCGCCGGGATGGAGGGCGTCGCGATCGTCGGCGAGCACGTTTTCAAGTGGGACACCGATTTCGAGTACAAGCAGTTCGGCGGTTGGGCCGCGAATCAGCAGGAGGGCGGCGAGACGGAGCGCAACATCGTCGTCGTGATTCCGGGCAAGAATCGCTCGGAAGCCGTCGTCATGGGCGATCACTACGACACGGCGTACATGGAGGACGTCTACGAGGTCGCGCGCGGCGGAACCGGAGCGCGCGTCTCGGCGCAAGGCGCCGATGACAATGCGTCGGCCACCGCGACGCTGCTGCTCGCAGCGCCCGTGTTCCTGAAGCTCGCGAAGGAAGGCAAGCTCGAGCGCGACGTTTGGCTCGTGCACCTGACGGGCGAGGAGTTCCCGTCCGACTGCATGGGCGCTCGCGCGCTGTGCCAGGCGCTCGTCGAGCGCACGCTTAGCATCCGCGTCGACGGCGGCCGCTCGGTCAACCTGTCGCGCACGCGCCTGACCGGCGCGCTCGTGATGGACATGATCGCGCACAACCGCGACGTCGGCCGGAACATCTTCCAGATTTCGCCGGGGCGCGGCGCCGGCTCGATCGCGCTCGCGTACGAGACGCATCTCGCGACGCTCGCATGGAACGCCGGCGCAGCGCGCTGGAATCGTCGCGGCGATCGCTTAGGTCTCGGCGCGGGCGCGCGGAGCCCGGATGCGCGCACGCTGCCGGCGATCGCACGACACCCGACGCTCGAGGGCGAAATCAGGACGATCAACAACCCGCAGAGCTCGGTCTTCAACACCGACGTGCAGATCTTCTCCGACGTCGGCATCCCGTGCGTGCTCGTGATGGAGAACTACGACATCAATCGCAGTGGCTACCACGACACGAAGGACACGCTCGAGAACGTCGACCTCGACTTTGGGGCGGCCGTGTCGGCGATCTGCATCGAAGCGATTGCGCGCGCCGCGTGTGCCCGTGCGAGGAAACGCGCGAGCCGCCGCACATTGGCATGACCAGAATTCGATACCAGGTGGCCGTGAGCCTCGACGGCTATATCGCCGGGCCGAAGGGCGAGGCCGATTGGATCATCATGGACCCGGACATCGATTTCGACGCGCTGTTCGCGGAGTTCGATACCTTCCTCATGGGACGTCGAACGTTTGCGGTGGCCGGTGCGATGGGATCCGCTGGCTCGGGCGCGAAGACGTTCGTCTTCTCTCGGACGCTTCGGCCCGATGTGCACCCGAACGTGACGATCGTTGCCGAGGTCTCCGAGGCGACGGTGGCTCCGATTCGAGCACAAGCCGCGAAGGATATTTGGTTGTTCGGCGGCGGCACATTGTTTCGAAGCTTTGTCGACGCCGGCCTCGTCGACAGCGTGGAGCTCTCAGTCATGCCGGTCTTGCTTGGCGGCGGTGTGCCGCTGCTGCCTCATCCGGCGCAGCAGACGAATTTGGTGCTGACCGCCCACCGCGTCTACAAAACAGGCGTCGTGTCTTTGGAGTATGCCGTGGAGAAACGGCGGCCCGACAAACGCCGAACACGGTCGCGAGCCTGAATGGTAGCCAGGAACTTCGGCGGAACGCTCAGCTTTTCGGAATTACGCCGCCGGGCGTCATCTGGTCGATCGCCTGCGGCAGGATCTCCGCGAGCTTCTGCTTGAGCTCGGCGACCGACATTCCGGTCTTGGCCGACATCTGCTGGAGCAGATCGGAGCCGAGCACTTGCTCGACGTGCTCCGGCGCGATCGCTTGATTTGGACCCGTGCCGACCCAGGAACGCACGGTCGGTCCGAAGCCTTGCCTCTCGAACTGATTCACGACGCCCTGCACACCGCCGTTGCGCCGGATCACGTCCGTCACGACGGCACCCACCACTCCGCCAAACACACCGTCGAGTAATCCCATCGCCGTCTCCCGCCGAGTAAGCGATCACATTAGCCCAACTCGAGCCTTGCTGCGCGGCGTTGGACGTATGTGCTCGTCTGGGAAATAGCCGCGATCGAGACCGCCCGTGGTACCGTACTCGTCTCGATGGCTGTGTATTCGCTATTCCGGGGCGCTCGCTCGGCCCTGGGAGGACCGTAAATCCCACCAAGAGGAGATCGCATGGACATCATCATCACGTTGATCATCGGCGGCATCATCGGCTGGCTCGCCAGCATGATCATGAAGACCGACGCGCAGATGGGGCTGATCGCGAACATCGTCGTCGGTATCGTCGGCTCGTTCCTGGGTTTCTGGATCGCGGGGCAACTCGGTTTCGCGGAGAACCAGGCGATCGTGCGTTGGCTGATCGCGATCGGCGGTGCGGTGCTCCTGATCGCGATTCTGAAAGCGCTGAACATCTTCAAGTAACAGTACCCGCGCCTCGGCGTCCCGCTTGCTCCGCCGATCGAACGGGGGATGCGAAGGGGCGCCGACGCGCCCTGATCGCTTAGGCCGCGGCAACAGTTCTTCCCAACTGAGCCGGCATTTCAAAGCTAACGAAAACCTTACAGGAGTGTCGGCCCTACACAACAACTGGTACTAACACTCCCATGAACCCAAGCACCAAACGGGTTGGGCGCGAAAATGATTTGAGAATCACATTGCGTAGGAGCAACATTCGGGACCCGCGACCCCGTGGCCGCTGTGGCACGAGCCGCGTGGAACCTGTCTCAAAGAAAGCCATGGGGGTAATCGTTCGATGCGATCCAAAACAGTGGGCTGCCTGTTGGCCGCCACCGTCCCAACATTCGTAACTTTCTCCGCGTACGCACAACAAGGAGGAGGTCTCGAGGAAATCGTCGTCACGGCGACGCGCCGTGAGCAAAATCTCCAAGACGTCCCCATCTCGATCGTCGCGGTTACGGGCGACGCGCTGCAGATGAAAGGTCTCGACTCCCTCGAGCGCGTTAGCCAATCGATCCCTAACCTAATCGTAACCGGAGGCCCTGGCGGCACCGGGCAAACCGGGTTCACCGTGCGCGGCATCCCGAACGTCGGCACTTACGTCGACGGAGTGTGGCAAGTCGGTACGAACGGGCTCTTGACCGAAGGATTCGTCGACATCGATCGAATCGAAGTGCTGCGCGGCCCGCAGGGCACGGAGTTCGGCCGAGACTCGACCGGCGGCGCGATCCGCATCTGGACGAAAAAGCCGTCGGACCAGTACAACGCCGATGTGTCTTTGACGGCCGGCTCGTACGATCGACACGACGTGACGGGTTCGGTCGACCTGCCGATCACGGACAAGCTGCTGACGCGATTCACGGGCGCAAGCTTGAACCGCGACGGCTACATCAAGAGCCTCACGACCGGCGCGTCGGGCGGCAACATCGATCAGCAGATTGCGCGCGCCGATCTTCTCTGGCTTCCGACCGAAAAGTTGACCTGGCGCTTTAACTATCAGTACGACAGCAACAAGAGCATCGAGCCGCGCATCCAGGACGCGGTGTTCAACCAAACCTGCCCGCTAGCCGGTTCAGCAGTTTGCGTTCAACAGTTGTACGAGGCCGCGGGAGTGGGCGCGTTCAACCCCATTACCCAAACGGCCGGCTATCCGGGCGGCCAAGTCGGGAAGTGGGAGAACAAGTCGAACATCACGCAGCCGAACGACATCACGACGAAGCAGTTCTCGTCCGACGCGGCTTGGCAGCTCAACGACAAGATGAAGCTCGAGTTCGTCACCGCGCAGACGGACCAGGACGTCTACCTCAACACGGACTGGGACAACAGCCAGTGGGATCTCGTCACGGACATCAACCAGAACCGCCTCCGCGTGTTCAGCCAGGAGATCCAGCTCACGGGTGGCGGCGACCGAGTGAAGTGGGTCGGCGGCGCCTATTACTGGAACCAACTCAACCAGACGCGTGGCACGCGCTATTCCATGGAGGAGTTCGTGTCGGGCCTGTATAACATCAACACGGCGTACGCGAACCCGATCTGCACGTCCGTGCAGCATCCGCGGCCGCCGCCCCCGGGACCGCCGCCGCTGAGCGACTGCCAAGACGTCTATGCAGCGAATGCCAGTCCCGCAGCCCGGTTCGACAGCATCACGCGCTACGACCAGGACGGTTACGCTCTATTCGGCGAGGCGACGATCAGCCTCACGAAGAAGATCGACATGACGCTCGGCATGCGCTATCACGACCAGCACGACGTGTCGACACCCGAGTCGATCGTGCCCGGTGTAACCGCGCCGCGTGCGCCGTATGCCAACGACCGGTTCGTCGGCAACGTGTTCGAAGGCTCTTCAGCCGGCTTCGAACCGACACCGTCGCACTTCTCGAAGAACACGTACCGGTTTTCGGTGCAGGACCAGTTCTCGCCGGACGTGATGGCCTACATCGGCTACTCGGAAGGTTTCAACTCCGGGGGCGCCTCGGTGTACCCAGATCCCTCGACGGGCGCGCGCGTCGTCGCTCCCTACGATCCGCAGTTCCTGAAGAACACCGAGATCGGCGTTCGCTCGGATCTCGCGAACAAGCACCTGCGGTTGAACGCGACGATCTTCTACACGCAATGGCAGGACATTCAAGCGTTTGCCGCGGTGTTAGACTCGCAGGGACACCAGCTTCCCATCTTGACGAACCAGAACGTGGGTGATGCGGTGGCCAAGGGCGCCGAGCTCGAGATGACGATCGTTCCGACCGAGAAGTGGCTGTTCAACGTGAACGTCGGCTATCTCGACACCGCTTACACGAAGATCACCAACCCGACGGCTGGGCTCACGACGGGCACGGAGTTTCAGCAGGCGCCGACGCACACGGGCAGTGCCGGCATCCAGTACACGGCGAGCCTCAATCAAGGATCGTCGCTCGTGGCACGGGTCGACTATCTGTACCAAGGGCAATTCTGGCGGTTCTTGCCGTTCTTGCGCACGGACTTCTGGGGCCTCCCGGCAAGCTACAGCGAGAGCGGCGGGCAGGGCACGGTCAATGCGCGCTTGCAGTACAACCCAGGGGGAGGGAAGTGGAGTCTTGCCGTGTTCGGCACGAACCTCACGAACGAGCAATTGATCAACTCGGGCTTCTTCCACGGCATCTGGGGCTTCGACTTCGCGACGGTGGGACGTCCGCGCGAGGGTGGCGTGCAGTTCAACTTCAGGTTCCAGTAACGACTAGTCTCTCGAGCTCTCGAGATCAAGGCGCCGGCGAGCAATCGCCGGCGCCTTTTTTTCGGCTAAGCGGCACACTCTTTTGTGCCCAGCGAACGCCGATCAGCGCTTGACGGCGTTCCCGTACACCTCGATCCGACCTACGTTCACGTAACCGCCGGGCCCATGCCCGCTGCCAGGCATCAGGTCGGCGAAGCCGACCTCGTCGACCTTCGTGAGATCCGGGTGCTCGACCCAGTTGCCGACGCTCACGACTCGATCGATGTCGAGCTTGAGCCAGCGCACATCCGCGATCGTGACGTCGGCCTGGTTGAAATCGGAGAAGGGCCCCGTCGTTCGATCGCCGACGAGCCACGTGCCGTCGGCGAGCTTCAGCACCGGCCGGATCTGATGGAAGCCCGACGTCCGCACGACCCAGCGAATCTTCGCGAGCGGATTCGAGAGATCGACGAAGCGGTTACGGTCGCGCAGCGTCGCGGCGCTCGGCGATGTCGTCGTGCCGGTCCAGAGATTCAGCGGATAGAGATCGGCCGAGCCGCGCACGGAGACGAGCTGGATCTCCTTCGCCGATGGACCGTGCAGCTGAAGCTCCAGGTTCGAGCTCGCGACTCCAGCCTGCGAGGCGGGCCACGCGCCGTGGTCGTCGGGCGGTGTGGAAAGCGCCTTCCATCCCTCGCTGAAGAACGCAGGCGGGCGCGTCGGCTGCGCCTGCGGCGCTCTCGCTGGCGCGCCGCTCTGCGCGAGCGCGGTCGTGGCGAAACACGCGATCAAGACGCCATGAACAGCAAGCCGTCGGATCATCTCGTCTCTCCGCTGATCGAGCGGCCTCATCCTAGCGCAGCTCCGCGTCGCACGCGGCACGAGAGTATGGACAGGCGCGCGCCGAAAGGCTTGATTTGCGGACGAGCCGCGGCCAATGTCGGCTGCGGTAGCGACGTAAGGAACGCGCATTGCTCCGCGGCGGGATCAAGCTCGAGACCAATGATAGAAGCGCGCCGGGCTGGCGGCGTTGGCTCGTTTACTCGCTCGGCGCGGCGCTCCTGCTGAAGCTCGTCGCGCTCGTCGTCATCAAGTCCGCTTTCTTCTCAACCGCTCGCGAGCCCGAGGTGACGCCGCGGCTCGTGGATGAGCACCTCGCCGTCGCGCCGAGCGCGTCCCAGCCTACCCCCACGGAACCCTCCCGATGATCGACATGACGTTGGTAGATCTCTCGCGCCTGCAGTTCGCGCTGACGGCGCTGTACCACTTCCTGTTCGTGCCGCTCACGCTCGGTCTCTCGATGATCCTTTTCATCATGGAGGCCACCTACGTGATGACGGGTCGCGAGATCTGGAAGCGCATGACGCAGTTCTGGGGCGTGCTGTTCGGCATCAACTTTGCGATGGGCGTGGCGACCGGTATCACGATGGAGTTCCAGTTCGGCACGAACTGGGCCTACTACTCGCACTACGTCGGCGACATCTTCGGCGCGCCGCTCGCGATCGAAGGTCTGATGGCGTTCTTCCTCGAGTCGACGTTCGTCGGGCTCTTCTTCTTCGGCTGGGACCGGCTCTCGAAAGTCGGGCACCTCATCGTAACGGCGCTCGTCGCGCTCGGCTCGAACCTGTCGGCGCTCTGGATCCTGATCGCAAACGCGTGGATGCAGCATCCGGTCGGCGCGGACTTCAACTACGAGACGATGCGGATGGAGCTCACGTCGTTCTGGGACGTGCTGTTCAACGTCGTCGCGCAATCGAAGTTCGTGCACACCGTCGCATCGGGCTACGTTTGCGGCGCCGTGTTCGTGCTCGCGATATCGGCGTGGTATCTGCTGCGCGGCCGCAACCGCGAGCTCGCTCAGCGTTCGATGGCCGTCGCCGCGAGCTTCGGGCTCGCGTCGGCGCTGTCGGTCGTCGTGCTCGGCGACGAGTCCGGCTACACCGCGACCGAGAACCAGCAGATGAAGATCGCCGCGATCGAAGCGATGTGGGAGACCGAGCCGGCGCCGGCGGGCTTTGCGATATTCGGAATCCCGGATCTCTCGCAGCACAAGACGCACGCCGAGCTAAAGATCCCGTGGGTGCTCGGCTTGATCGCGACGCGCTCGCTCGATCGCGAGGTTCCGGGCATCGACGAGCTACTCGTCGAAGCGCGCACGAGAATCGCGAGCGGCATCACGGCGCACGCGGCGCTGCAGCGGCTGCGCCGCAATCCGGCCGACGCGGACGCGAAGACGCAGTTCGATGCTCACAAGGCGGACTTGGGCTACGGCCTGCTGCTGCTGAAGCAAACCGACAACCCGGCGGGCGCCACGCCCGCGCAAATCGAGGTCGCCGCCGTGTCGACGATCCCGAACGTGCCGGTGCTGTTCTGGTCGTTTCGCGTGATGGTGTTGCTCGGCTTCACGTTCATCGCGATGTTCGGCTTCGCGTTCTGGCTCTCGGCCATGCAGCGGCTCGAGCGCTACCGATGGTTCTTGCGAGCCGCGTTCTGCGCGCTGCCGTTGCCGTGGATCGCGATCGAGCTCGGCTGGATCGTCGCCGAGTACGGTCGACAGCCGTGGGCGATCGAAGGCGTGCTGCCGACGTTCCTCGGCGTGTCCGCGACGGCGCCGAGCAACGTCGCGCTGTCGCTCACGGGCTTCGCCGTCTTCTATACCGCGCTTGCGATCGTCGACGCCTTTTTGATGGCGCGCACGATTCGGCTCGGGCCGGACGGCTTGGGCTACTGGCCGCCGGGGGAGCCGGCGAACGGCGCGCAGAGCGCTGCAACGGCGCACTGAGGACATCGGCATGCTCGACTATGCAACGCTGCGCGTGATCTGGTGGCTGCTGCTCGGGGCTCTCTTTATCGGCTTTGCGGTGACCGACGGCTTCGATCTCGGCGTCGCAGCGCTGTTTCGCTGGCTCGGCCGCGACGACGACGAGCGGCGCGCGGTGCTCGAGTCGATCGAGCCCGTGTGGGACGGCAATCAAGTGTGGCTGATCCTCGGTGCCGGCGCGGTGTTCGCCGCATGGCCGCTGCTTTATGCCGCGTCGTTCTCGGGTCTCTATTTCGCGATGCTGTTGGTGTTGCTCGCGCTGATCCTTCGTCCCGTCGGCTTCTTCTTCCGCAACAAGCTCGAGGACGCGCGTTGGCGCAATGCGTGGGACTGGGCGCTGTTCGTGTCGGGCGCCGTGCCGGCGCTCCTCTTCGGCGTCGCGTTCGGCAATTTGTTCCTCGGCGTGCCGTTTCACATCGACGATCTCGGCAGGCCCGTCTATACCGGCGGGTTCATCAACCTGCTACACCCGTTCGCGCTTCTGTCGGGCGTCACGAGCCTCGCGATGCTCGTGATGCACGGCGCGGCCTACGCTGCGCTCAAGGTCGGCGAGCCGATCGCGTCACGCGCGCGCCGAGCGGGCGGGGTCGCGGCCATCGTTCTGCTCGTGGCGTTCACGATTGCCGGCGTCTGGCTCATGTCCCTCGACGGCTTCAGGATCACGGGTGCACTCGATGCGGCCGGCCCGTCGAATCCGCTGCGCAAGACCGTGGAGACCGCCGCCGGCGCGTGGCTGAGCGGCTTCGCCGCGCGGCCGGGGTTCTGGCTCGCGCCGATCGGCGTTTACGTCGGCGTGTTCGCGGTGTTCGTGCTCCAGCGCGTCGCGCGACCCGGCCTCGCGTTGGTGGCGAGCTCGCTCGCGACCGCCGGTGTCATTCTCACGGCGGGGTTCGCGCTGTTCCCATTCCTGCTGCCGTCGTCCACTGTGCCGGGTGCGAGCCTTACCGTCTGGGATGCGTCGAGCAGCGAGCACACGCTCTTCATCATGTTGATCGCTACGTTGCTGCTCTTGCCGATCGTGCTGATTTACACGGGCTGGGTGTTCTATGTGCTGCGCGGCACCATCACGCTCGAGCACGTGCGCAAGAAGCTGACGTCTTACTGAACGGAGACAACGATGTGGTATTTCGCGTGGATCCTAGGGCTCGGTCTCGCGCTTCTGTTCGGTGTGTTGAACGCGATGTGGTTCGAGCTGCGGGCCACCGATCGCGATCGGCGCGACGAGTGAACGGCGCCGCCCAGCTAACCGCCGGATGCACTCACGCGCTGTCGCGTGATGGATGCCGGCCTTTCGGGATCACGAGCGCGCTCTCGACTTCGTCGACCCTTCGAGCCACGGCCGCAGCACGCGATTCCACCACATGATCGTGCCGGTCACGAACGTGGCGGCTGGAGCCAGGCCGAACAGCGCCCAGACGGCCTTGGTGGCCTGATCGCAGAGCCCGGGTCCCGCGCACGGGATGCCGATGCCCTGAATGCGGCCGAAGTGCAGATACGCGAGCCAGTACAGCACTCCGTCCACGAACCGTCCGCTGGAATTGGCCTCGGTTAGCGGTTCGATCCAATCAGCGAGCGCCTGCACGCTCTCGGGTGTGCAGAGATAGATGCCGCTCAAGCCGAACACGAGTATGAACGCGAAGCTCCAAAAGCCGATCACGCCATGCAGGTCCCAGACGAACCGCTTCCAGCCGACGCCGCGACGTAGCACGAGGCTCCGGCGCCAGCGCTCGACGCCGGGCCACCACACGGTGAGGCCGGTCAGCGCGAGCAAGACCGTGGCGACTGCGCCAGCCAGGTTCACTTTTCGCCCAGTCGGTCCGCCGAAAAGATCGTCGTGCAGACTCGCGATGCCGTCGATCACGCCGAGCGCGAACGGCTTCCAGGGCCCGACGTCGGTGCCGCTACGCGGATCGAAGAGCCGCACCTGCGAGCTTTCGCCGCTTCGGAGCCAGACGCCGACCGCCTGATCGAGATCGCGCGCGCGGGCAATCCGCTCGATCTTGTAGCCGGGATAGCGGCCCACGACGGCCGCGGATAACTCGGTATCCGTGAGGCGTGGACCGGAGCCTTTCGAGACGATTGGCGCCTGCGTCGCCGCGACGCTGAGCTCGCCGCGATAGACGAGCAGGCTGCCGGTCACGCTGATCATGATGATGTAGAGCCCGAGCCCGATCCCGGACCACAGGTGCACCTGGAAGACGGCCTTGCGGAAGATCGTCGTCTGCGGGCGCCGCACCCAGCGCTCCCACGCGCTCGTCCGATCGCCGTTCATGTGCGGCGCTTTGCGACCCGCCGCCTCCTAAAGAGGCTTCGGAAAGCGGAACACGGTTGTTTCATGAAACGTCTCGCCCGGCTTCAGCTCCGTCGAGGGGAAGTTCGGGTGGTTCGGCGAGTCCGGATGATGCTCGGTCTCGAAGCAGAAAGCGCCATGGGCCGTGTATTGCGACCCACCCTTGCCCGTGAGCGGCCGCAGGGCGTTGGCGGTGTAAAGCTGCGCCCCGGGCTGGGTGGTCAGCACCTCCATCACGCGGCCCGACGAAGGCTCTTCGATGCGCGCCGCCAGCCGCAGTGTGCCCGGCTCGCCGCGGATGACGAACGTATGGTCATAACCGCCCGCATTGTTGGTGCCGCTCGCGATGCGGGAGTCGGGGGCTTCGATGTTCTTGCCGATGGGCGCAGGCTCGGTGAAATCGAAGATCGTACCCTTCACCGGCGTGAGCTCGCCGGTGGGGATATGGTCGGCGTCACTGGCGGCGATGTTGTCGGCCATGATCTGCAGTCGATGCTCCAGCACATCGCCCTGGTCATGGCCCTTCAGGTTGAAATAGGCGTGGTTGGTCAAATTGACCACGGTGGGCTTGTCGGTCGCGGCGCGGTAATCGATGCGCAGCGCATTGTCCGCCTGCAAGGTATAGATCACGGTCACCTTCAGCGTGCCGGGATAATTCTGTTCCCCGTCATCGCTGAGATAGCTCAGGGTCAGGCTCGGCGATGCGCCGTCCTTCGGCTGCGCCATCCATACCCGCTTGTCGAAGCCGAGCGGCCCGCCATGGATGGTGTTGGGACCGTTGTTGGCGATCAGCCGATAAGTCGTGCCTTCGAGCACGAACTGCGCGCCCTTGATCCGGTTTGCATAGCGCCCGATCACCGCTCCGATGTGGCTGCCGCCCGGTGCGAGATAGCCGTCCAGGCTGTCGAAACCACGCACGATATCGGCCAGCTTGCCGGCGCGATCGGGCACCGCGAGGCTCTGGATTACCGCGCCGTAGGTGGAAAGCTTGACCATCATGCCGCTCGCGTTGGTCAGCGTGTAAAGATCGACCTTCTCGTGCTCCGGCGTTTCGCCGAAAGCCGCCTTTTCGATCTTCGCTTCGACTGGCAGGACAAGCAGCAGCGACGCGCCGAGCAGCGCGGCAGTCCTTCTCACGCAGTTCCCCCCGTACTTTTGCCAGAAGACTAGCGCCGAATTCGCGTCTTGTCCTGCTGAGTCTCCCACACGAACGGCGCGCGTGGCGCGCTCGTCACCGCTCGCCGCGTGCTGCTAAGCTCGCGCGACTTGCGAGGGGATCCATCGATGCGACCGTCGTCGTGGCCACGCCCGATTGCGTGGCGAGTAATCGTGTGTCTTGCATTCGTCGGTTCCGCCCATCCGGCGCGTGCCGCGGATTCATGCCCCGGCGGACGGGACTGGGTGCTGACCAATGGCGCGATCCTGACGATGGACGCGGCCGACCGCACGGTGAGCACCGTGCGCATCCGCGACAAGCGGATCATCACGGTCGGCGGGCCGGTCGACCGCAAGGAGCCGTGCGTCCGGACCGTCGACCTCGGCGGCCGTACAGTGATCCCGGGCCTGATCGACGGCCATACGCACTTCGTGCGCACGGCGCAGGCGCCGGGCCCGGTCGTCGAGGGCCTCGAAGCCGCGACGTCGATTCGCGAGCTACAGAGCGCGTTCGCGGCCGCGGCGAAGAAGGCGGAGCCCGGCGAGTGGGTTACCGCGATCGGCGGCTGGACGCCGAAGCAATTCGCCGAGCGGCGGATGCCGACACGCGCGGAGCTCACCGCCGCGGTGCCCGATCATCCCGTCTACGTCCAAGTAGGCTACTCGACGCGAGGCGTCGTGAACGACGCCGGCCGCAAGGCGCTCGAAGCCGCCGGTATCGCGACGTCGCAAGCGGGCGACGTCGCGCCTGACGGCGCCGGCCTCACGTTCGTGCTGCGCTCCGCGAGCCTCTCGCGGATGAAGCGCCGCTTTCCCGATTACATGAATTACGCGATCTCGCTCGGGCTCACGACGGTCGTCGATCACGCGTGCTGCGATTGGCTCGGCGCGCACCTCACCGCGGCCGATCGCCCGAATCTCGCGGTCGCGGAGTATTTCTGGCGCGCGGGCCAGCTGCCGTTGCGCCTGCGCATCCAATACGACCACCGCGACACGCGCGATCAGAACGACATCCATTCGGCGACCGCGCGGATCGCGAACGCGACGCAAGGGCTCGGCGACGACATGTACAAGGCCGTGCGCTTCGGCGAGCAGGTCATCGCGGGCGGCGCCACGGATCCGGAAGTGCAGGACGTCTACCAGCGCATTGCCGACGCGGGCTGGGCGCTGTCGCAGCACACGATCCGGCACGAGGAGATCGAGCGCTACATCAAGATCATGGAGCGCGTGGCCGCGAAGACGCCGGTGCGCGACTTACGTTGGACGCTGGAGCACGTGTTCGAGATCACGCCCGATCAGATCGAGCGGCTCAAGGCGATCGGCGTCGGCGTGCGCGTGCAGGATCACGACTACATCCGCAACGACTACTCGAGCTGGAAGGCCGGCCCGCCGTTCAAGACGCTGCTCGCGAGCGGCATCAAGATGGGCGCGGGCACGGATTCCGACGTCGTCGGCGCGCTGAATCCGTGGCTGTCGATCTATTTCATGACGACAGGTAAGGACGCGGGCGGCGACCTTCTGCTGCCGGGCGAGCAGATCGGCCGCAAGGACGCACTGCGGCTCTATACGGCCGAGAGCGCGTGGTTCAACTTCGAGGAGAAAGAGCTCGGCTCGATCGAAGGCGGCAAGCTCGCGGATCTCGTCGTGCTCGACAAGCCGTTCCTCACGATCTCGGACGACGAGCTCAAGCAGATGAGGCCGCTGCTCACGATGGTCGGCGGCCGAGTGGTGTTCGCGCGCGGACCTTTTGAATCGCTCGCGAAGTGACGGCCTCGCACTCGCGTCAGCGAATTCGGTCGTTCGGAGCTGTGAATGCCGAGTCGGACCACCAGCCGACTTTGCCATACGGATCGCCGACGCGAAATTCGAGCGGCGCGGCGTCGAATTCGGCGCCGCACTCCGGCACGGGTGCGTAGCGAGTCGTGTGGCTGGGGCCGATCGAGAACCGGTAATACGCCGAGATTTCGCCGACGGTGAGCAGCGGACACGCGAGCCAGTCGCCCTGGCTTCCCTGTCGCACGCGTGCGAGCGCGACTACGAGCCACTCACCCGTCGTGTTCGTGACCTCAACCTCGCGCGCGGTGTCGTTGACCAAGAGCATCGGCGGCACCATGCCCGGCGGGCCGTGCGTGCTCGCGTTCTGGCGCAGCTCCGCAATCCACCTCGCGCGCGCCGCGGCTTCGTCGCGTCTCGCGGTTTCAGCTGCCGCACGCGCAGCCGCGATCGACCGGTCCGCCTGCCAATACAAGGCGCCGATGTAGACGAGCGCGGCGGTCGCGACGACCGCGTCGACGGCATAGCGAGCCCGCCGCCGCCCGCGCAACCCGAGGACGAGAGCTACGATCCAATAAGCGCAGCCGGTGACGATGCCCGCGCCGAGGGCGACCACGACGACGGCGACACCTCCCGTGCTGTCGCAGATCGGCGAGCCGAGCCGGCATCCGAGCGCCGTTGCAGCCCAGAAGACGGCAAGCCCCAACAGGCATGCGATGCCGAGCTCGGGTATCGAAAGCGCGAGTTGGCGGAGCGTCGCGTGCCGGCGTGACGGAGCAGACATGTTCGGTGCTCGAAGCAGAATCGCGGTAATCGGATTTACACCGATTCCAACGCTAGCCGATCGGGCGTGCGCTCCGGTGTGACTGGGCTCACGTACGGTGACTAATTGCGGGCTAGTCCTTTTCGAGCCGCATGACTGCACCCGTTGTGGGCCGGCGCAGGTGCTCACGCCGCTGCGTCTCGGCGTCGACTGCGGCGCGCTCCTCGTCGCCCATCAAGTACGACGGCTTAGCCGTAGCGAACAGGTCCGTGCGCGCGGGCCGGCGCGGGCACGTGGTCGGCGGGACGGGTGGGATGAGCAGACCCATCACCGCGAAGCGATCGGGCGGCTCGCGGAAGACGTAACAATCGTCGGAGACCCAATGAACGCCATAGACGACCATTTGCTCTTCCGGCAGCGCCGCGCGTCCCTTCGCGGGCGAATCGAATACGGTGAGCGGCGGTTGCAGTCCCCGTTCGCGGCGGCGAAAGCGCTCGGATTCTTCGAAAGCTCGTTGTTGCGCGATCGTTCCGGGGAACGAAAACGAGCGGCGCGAGTCGGCGCGCGCGCCGTCCTCGAGAAGGTCGGCCGCGGCGCGTCGGCGTTCTTCGACGAAGTCGGGAGCGGGCGTGTTTGCTTCGGGTCGGCTCGGCGTGTCTTCGGTTGGAGGCGAGCGGCTCGCCGGCACAGAACGCCCGGCACGGACCGCGTCACGCTGCGCGCGCGATCCGTCCTTGGATGGACTCGGTTCGGCCGGCGACGGTCGATCTCGCGATTCGGCGGGCGACGGCGCGGCCTGCGGTGTGGCGAGCCAAGCGACCACGGCCTGTGGCTCAGTCGCGCGGATCGTCGGACGCCAAGCCCATCGCGTTAGGCCGCAAAAGGCCAGCGCGTGAAGCGAAACCGACAAGCCGATGGCCAAGCGCGACAGCCGCATTGCCGAGGGATCCGACGGCGGGGCGACGAAGCACTAGACCAGTGGCAACGCTGCCGAGTTCCGGCGGGGCGCGTCGGGCCATGCCGCCCGACGCAACGCTTCACCACGGCGCCGGCTTGTAGTCCTTCAGGAACTGGCCCCAGACGTGGTCGCCTGTCAGCCTGCCGACGAAGATCGGGTCGACGATCCGTGCCGCGCCGTCGATGATGTCGAGCGGCGGCGAGAAGCCTTCTTCGGCTTTGCGCAGCGCGTGCACGGCGGGATCCTCGTCCGTCACCCAGCCCGTGTCGACTGCGTTCATGTGGATGCCGTCCTTCACGAAATCCGGCGCGCTCGTGCGCGTCATCATGTTGAGCGCCGCCTTCGCCATGTTCGTGTGCGGGTGCTTGTCGGTCTTCGTCGTGCGATAGAACTGGCCCTCCATCGCGCTCACGTTCACGACGTGCTTGTGCCGCTCGGGCGTGCGCAGCATCAGCGGCTTCAACCGTGCGTTCAGCACGTACGGCGCGATCGCGTTGACGAGATGCACCTCGAGGAGCTCGGGCGTCGCGACCTCGTCGAGCCGCAAGCGCCAGCTGTTCACGGCGCGCAAATCGACTTGCTGGCGATCTTCGTCGTAGCGCTGGCGCGGGAACAGCTCCTCGCTCGCGCGCAAGTCTTCGTCGATGTAGCGTCGCTGCGAGAGCTCGGCGCTGTGGACCAGGCCCTCGGCTTGGCCGAGGCCGGCCGCTAGCAGAGCCGAGCCGCCGCGCTCGCGAGAGCGCGTGCCGGCCAACAACGCGTGCAGCTCGTTTTGCTGCGCGAGCACGCCGCGCCAGCGCTCGGGCAGCGCCTCGAGCGGCGCGCTCTCCTGCTCGAGCAAGTGGCGATAGAACCCCGGCGGCCGGCGCACCGTTTGGCACGCGTTGTTGAGGATATGGTCGAGGCGAGGCAGGCGCGCGGCGAGGAACTGCGCGAGCAACTCGACGCTCGGCGTATGGCGCAGATCGACGCCGTAGATCTGCAAGCGATCGCGAAACGCGCCGAAGTCGGGTTCCTGCGCGTAGCGGCTCGCGGCATCGACCGGGAAGCGCGTGGTCGCGACGACGTGCGCGCCGGCTCGCAACAGCTTGAGCGCCGCTTGGTAGCCGATCTTCACGCGCGCGCCGGTGACGAGCGCGTAGTGCCGATCGAGGTCCGCGGTGAGCTCGCGCTTCGCGTAGTTGAAGTCGCCGCACGGCTGGCACATCGAGTCGTAGTAGCTATGCACTTTCGCAAACGGCTGCTTGCAGACGTAGCAGGCGCGCTCGTGCTTGAGCGCCGCGCTCTCGTCGACGTCTTCGGGTCTCGGCAGCTCGAGCTTCAGCGGCGCATAGACCGCCGACTTGCGCTGCACGCGCAGCGCCGCGCGCTCGACAAGCGCGCGGTCGTGTGCCTTCGCCGCCTCTCGCTCCGCGCGACGAAACGCCTTCGCCATTCGCACGAGATCGCGGCGCTCGGGCTTCGAAACGAGCCCGGCTAGAGTCAGCAACTCCCGGCGCTGCTCTCGATCGAGACGCGTGAGGTGAGAGCGGTCAGCTTCGATCGCTCGCAAGACTCGCACGCACGTATCGACGTCGTCCGCAGTTATCTCGGCCGGGACGGGAGCCGCGCTGGTCTTTTGCATCGCGGCATTGTAGTGCTGAGCGCCGGCGCGGCCGCATCGCGCCGGCCAGTCGGGCATTGCGCTTAGCGGCGCGCGCCGAGCACGACTAAAGCAATACCTGCGATTCCCGCCGCGGCGCCGCCGACCAAATAGAGCATGGTTCGGTCGGTGTAGTCGCCGGTGATCGTCTGCTTCGCGCGCTCGGTCACCGCTCCGGTCTTTTGGTAACCGAAGTAGAGCAGCAGTGCGCCGACGACGATGAGCACGATACCCAAGATTCTTCTATCCACATTGCCTCCACAGCCTCTAGACCTGCATCACCGACCACGATCGAGCGCGCGACAGTTGAGTCGGATTTCCGAAAAACTCTGGCGAACGTTCGAGTCTATGACGATGCTAACCCGCCGCCCTGTCAAGCGCAGGGAGCCGAAATGACCAATCACGTTGCCCATTTCGAGATATTTGCGAGCGACGTAGAGCGCGCACGCAAATGCTACGCAGTGCTTCGGGGTCTCGACGTGGAATTGCGGCTAGGACGTTCAGTAACTCGGCCGAGCGGCGCCGAACATCGACGCGACGGCGAGCCGCAGCGGAGGAGGCAGCTCGGCGCGCCCGTTGAGCCAGACTTCGGGCACCGCATAGTGCCGACTGTCCGCGCGCAGCCAAATCTCGCGCCGGTTCGCGATCGCGAAGTCGTCGCCGCGCGGCGAGACCGCGAGCGCGCCGATCGCACCGCCGTGATCGAAGATCGGCCCCGTGGCTCGCGTCGCGAGCTCGTAGCCCGTGATCCCTACCTGACCCAGCAACAACTCGCCGGCATTCGAAATCTCGAATTTCGCCGGCAGCCAGTACTGAGCGATCGGGTCTTTGCGCGCCTCCTGTAGATCGAGCACGACCATCTTCTTGTCGCCATCGGCGACGACCACGTGCGTGCAGGAGCGGTCCGCACGAATCTGTCGAGGGATGACGTCGAGCGGCGGCATCGGCGGCGTGACGAGCTCGTCGAGCGCGGAGGTCACGGCGTAGAAATGCACCTTCGCGTCGTCCGTGCCAACGACGACCTTGCGCTCGCCACAGGCTGAGGCGCTGAGCGCGACCGCCTTCAGCGGGCTCGCGCGGTCTCCGCGCGAGACGTCCGCATACGCACGCAGGGTGACATCGTGCGTTCGCACCGCGACGAAATGCGTTCCGTCGACTGGAGCCGCCGCGACGATGTCGGACAATGCCGCCGTCCGAGAGGCGTCCTCGGCGTCCGTGAGCGCCCAGCTTCGGAGCTCCTTGCCGCGCAACGCAACGAGCGCCTTGCCGTCGCCGCTCGGCAGCAGCGTCGACACGCCTTCGGCGCCCGGCAGCTGCCAGCGCCGCGCCTCGTATTGGTAGCGCACGTTCCACTTCTTCAACATTCCGTCTGCGTCCAACGAGTACAGGAAGGCGCCGTTGGGCGAGTACGCGAGCCGCACGACGTCGACGTCGTGCGACGATTGGTGCGAGCAGTAGTAGCGGTACGCGGTGAACAACGACCCGACGATGACCGCGATCGCTACGCCCACGCGCAGCCGTTGATCGTCGGCCGGCAGCGGCGACGACGGCCGCATGCCGCGGCGGTACCAACGCAGACTCTGGAACGTGAATGCGATCCACCCCGCGATGCCGCACACCATGCCGCCGCCGAGCGCGAAGTACACGATCAGGATCCCGGGGCTCCCAGGAGTGTCCCAGCCGATTTGCTCGCCGAGCTTCCAGGTCCCGTATGTGACGAGGGTGCCGGCCAGAGCGATCGCAACAGGCACGAGCTTGAGCAGCCAACCGATGTAGCGCCGTGCGACCCACAACGAGAGAGAGAACGCCGCCAGAGCGCTGACGACGTAGACGTCGATGATCGTGATCGCGGCGAGCTTGCCCAGGTCCATCGTTCGCGCCGGAGTCGTGGTGCGGACGAATCTACGCTGCGCGCAGCCGATTACGCTGTGCGCGCCGCCACACTCTATGCTCCACCGGCGTGCTGCGCGTTCGACAGAATCTGTCCGCGCGCTCTCGAGAGCGCGCCCATCGGGCCTCGTCTAGCGCGTCAGGCGCGGGACTGCAGATCGCCTTTCTTCGCCGCCCGCACGAGATGCCCCGCCGCGCGGAACGCGAGCGCCTGGATCGTGAGCGTCGGGTGGTTGCGGCCGCCCGTGACGAAGTTGCTGCCGTCCACGACGTAGAGATTCGGCACGTCGTGCGCGCGGTGGTACTTGTCGACGACCGACGTCTTCGCGTCGTTACCCATGCGGCAAGTGCCGCGGTTGTGCGCACCGCCGCGGCTGTCGCGCACGGGCGAGGCCCAGACCTTCTTCGCGCCGGCCGCCTCGAGAATCTCGACCGACTTCTGCGTGAAGAACTCGGCGTTTTTGAGGTCGTCGGGATGGCTCTGCGACGTGATCCGCATCGCGGGCAGGCCCCACTCGTCCTTCACGTCGGGATCGAGATCGACGCGATTGGTCTCGAGCGGCAGCTGCGTGACGAAGCACGAGATGTTCATCTTGTGGTTCGCCTCCTCTCGCAACGCCTTCTTGTAGCCCGCGCCCCAGCGCGGGCTACCCGGCGACAGGCCGTTCAGGCCGTAGCTGATCGGCGTGTCGAAGCCGCGCGCCGTGAGCCGGCCGCCGCCGTAGAAGCCGCGCTTCGGATCCGACGGCACGTAGTCGACGATGCCGGCGCCCGAGATCACGCCCTTGAAATCGTTGAGCTCGTGCTCGAAGAGCGCGTTCGCGCCCGCGCCGTTGCCGGCCATCAAGTATTTGCCGACGACACCGCTCGAGTTCGCGAGCCCATCCGGGAACTTCGCCGACTTCGAGAGCAGCAAGAGACGCGCCGACTCCGAGCCGTTCGCGGACAGCACCACGGCTTTCGCCTTCTGGAAATGCTCGCGCTTGTCCGCGTCGAAATACGTCGCGCCCGTGACGCGGCCCTTCTTGTCGACCGGGATCTCGTGCACGTAGCTGTACGGCCGGATCTCGCAATTGCCGGTCGCGACCGCGCGCGGCAGCATCGTGACCGCCGAGCTCGAGCGCGCGCCGACGTGGCAGCCGAAGCCCGAGCACATGCCGCAGTTCACGCAGCCCGTGCGGCCCATGTACGGCTGGGTGATGATCGCGAGCGGGCCCGGCACCACGGTGAGCCCGAGCTTCTTGGCGGCGACCTCGAACAACGCGCCCGACGCCTTGAGCGGCACGGGCGGCACCGGGTAATCCTTGGACATCGGCGCGACGAACGGCGAGTCGACGCGCAGCCCCGAGATGCCCATCTCCCATTCGGCCTGGCTGTAGTACGGCTCGAGCTCGTCGTAGGTGACCAGCCAATCCTCG
>Ga0105247_10001110_pt1 | contig 20041 bp, 18 predicted proteins | sample KBSS24metaG_FD_81519 | JGI IMG/M metagenome (GOLD analysis project Ga0105247, IMG submission 81519) | Switchgrass rhizosphere microbial communities from Kellogg Biological Station, Michigan, USA - KBS S2-4 metaG | ecosystem: Host-associated > Plants > Roots > Rhizosphere > Soil | place...
CCCCTGTATCTGGACGAGACTGCGCTTGTAACACCGTCCGTGGCGCTGGTCTGTGCCGCGCGCGAGACCCTACATATCGGCGACGTCGTGGAAACCATGCTGCGCCAGGCCCGGACAGCACTCTTGTCTGACGATCGCAAACTGGTCGCCGAGATCTGCCGCATGGACGATGCAGTGGATCGTCTCGATGAGGCGGTAAAGATCTATTTGACCAAGCTCACCCGCGAAAGTCTGAATGAGCGCGATGCCCATCGAGCCATGGAAATCATCTCATTCTCGATCAATCTCGAGCATGTCGGGGACATCATCGATAAGAACCTGATGGAGCTGGCGGCCAAGAAGATCAAGCGCCAGATTGTCTTCTCGAAGGAAGGTACGGCCGAGCTGGAATCCTTTCACCAGGAGGTCTGCGACAATCTCAAGCTGGCATTCAGTGTGTTCATGTCAGGTGATGTCAGACTCGCGCGGCAGCTCATTACCGAGAAAGCCACGTTGCGTGCAAGTGAGTTCGCGGCGGCTGAGAGCCATCTGTCCCGGCTGCGCGAGGGCCGCTCCGAGAGCATCGAGTCGAGCTCGCTGCACCTGGACATCCTGCGTGACTTGAAACGTATCCACTCGCATATCTGCTCGGTCGCCTATGCAGTCCTCGAGCGCGCCGGTGAGCTGCAACCCAGCCGGTTGAAAGAGATCGAGCCGGACTCTGACCTTGCGGCCAATGGAATCCGCCATGCCAGCACGGCGCGGAAAGACGTGATCTGAGGTTTCGGACACGGGCTGCCTGAGCAGACCACCCTCACGCGGTCAGCATCCTGGCCCGGTCCATGCGGCGTAGCAGCGATCGACTGCCGCTCGCCGTTGCGCACCTATCCAATGTCGTAGTACGCAAGCTTGACCCCCTGGGGCACTATAGCCCGCGTCATCGTGTTTGTTGTCAATAAGCGACGAACGCGTGATGGCACGTGGAACGCTAACGTTGGGGGGTCCGATGGGTTTCACTTCGCGGAAGTTTATGTATGGCGCACTCATTGCTGTAGGCGCCACTCTGGCCGATGCCGCCTCGGCTCCGGCATTGGCTGCCGACGACGAGACGGCGGCGCCCGGGGAAGGCTCGGTGCTCCAGGAGATCGTGGTGAGTGCCCGCCGACGCGAGGAGTCGATTCAGTCAACTCCGGTTTCGGTGTCTGCCGTCGCGGTGGCTGACCTGGAGGCCAAAGCTGCCGTCAACCTAGGGGATCTGCAGGGCACCGTACCGAATCTCCTCATTACGAATCAGAATTCGGGTGCCGCGGCCGCCAACCTGTCAATGCGCGGCCTGACCTTTGCGGACATCGAGAAGTCGTTCGATCCGACGGTGGCGGTAGTGGTCGATGGGGTGTTCCTCGGAACCAGCACCGGGCAGTTCCTGGATTTCTTCGACATCGGCAAAATCGAAGTCCTGCGCGGCCCACAGGGCACGCTGTTCGGGCGCAACACCATCGGCGGCGTGATCAATATCACGCGCACCGAGCCTACCGGCGAGCTGGGGGGCAAATTTGAAGTCAGCTATGGCCGCTTCAAGACGTTCTCGGGCCGTGCCGTATTCAATACCCCGATTACGGATGTGTTGGCGGCGAAATTCTTCTACTTCAACGACCGCAGCGACGGCTGGTACCGCGATGGGATTACCGGCCGGCCACGGGGCGAAAGCCACAACCAGAACTTCGGCGCCGCCCTGAAGCTGGCTCCGAAAGACACCGACTTTACGGCCCTGTTGACTCTCGAGGAGCAGGTGCAGACCTTTGACCCTGTGATTGCGAATCTGGCGGCGACCGGTGACGTGTTCGCCGCGTACGAGTTGCCCTCGATTCTGAACCGCAATACCAAGGGAGATCTTTACACTGTCTTCTCGCTGCCCGCGGGCGGAACGTATCACGCCCCAGCGGCCACATTGCAAATGAACTTCTCGGCAGGGCCCGTCAAGTTCACATCCGTTACAGGCTATCGAAGGTCCACCGAGGATCAGACCCAGGATTTCGACGGCGCATCCGAAGCCCTCACGCCCGAGGCTTACTCGTTCGGCCTGTCTCCACTCTATTACGTACATCGCATTCAGACTTTCCACCAGTTCAGCCAGGAGCTGCGCGGTGCCGGAAAGATTACCGATGCGCTGGACTACGTGGTGGGAGCCTACTACTACGACAGTGCCTATGAGCTGACGCAGTATACGAGCATCTTCGGCAGCCCTTTTGGAGATCCGCAGGTTGTCAGCGGCACCGCCAAGTCGATTGCCGGCTTTGCCGACTTCGACTGGCAATTGGCCAGCCAGTGGCGGCTCAACTTCGGCGGCCGTTACACGCAGGATAAGAAAAGCCTACTCAACTTCGACCCAGGCTTTCTCGGCAATCCGCATGCGACGTTCAGCAAGTTCACTCCAAAAGTGGGCATAGACTGGCGTCCGACCTCAGATCTGATGCTGTACGCCTCGTATTCGGTCGGCTATCGATCAGGTGGCTACAGCAACCGTGCCGCCACCGTGGATTCGACGAATCGCGCGTTTCAGCCGGAGACGGTCGATTCGACCGAGGTCGGCGTGAAGTCGGAATGGTTCGAGCACAGGCTGTCCGCCAACCTGGCAGGGTTCTACGCCAAGTACAAGGACATGCAACAGAACACCACCATCCCCGGCGGACCCACGGGAAATCAGACCATCGTTTCAAACGTCGGTTCGGCAGTCATCAAGGGTATTGAGCTGGAGCTTTCCCTGCGGCCGGTCGATCCGCTGACCCTCAGCGCATCGCTCGGTACGCTTACCTCGCACTTCAATGGCTTCATCACCCAGGCGGCGCTTCCGGGTTCGACTGATCCCACGGCTCTGGCTGACTACAACTATTCGAACAATCACCTGATCTACAACCCATCCTATACGCTCACGCTGGGCGCAAACTACAGGGTCCCGGTCAGTTACGGTGCGGTGTTGGCGCATCTCGGATACCGCCATATCGCAGCCTATGATCAGCAGATCTCCAGCGCGGGAGCGGTGGACACTGGAACTCTTGGGCCGGGCGGTTTGCCCTTGTTCGACGTGCTGGGTAACGATCCACGCGTGCGCGCCGACGCTCAGAATCTCGTCGATGCGTCCCTCACGAACGAGTTCAATCTAGGCAGCGGCAAGGCCAAAATCACTCTGTATGGCCGTAACCTCACAAACGACCTGGGCCCCACACACGGATTTACGGTCGCCGGGCTCTGGGCATTTGGCACCGCACGCGAGCCGCGAACTTATGGTGTTACGTTGGGCTACCAATTCTAAAGGCGGGAAGATATGCCGCGCCTCGCGGACAAGATTGCGCTCATAACGGGTGGGGCATCTGTGCCGGGACTGGGCAGCGCGACCGCCAGGTCGTTCGCCGAAGAGGGCGCGGTCGTATATGTCACGGATGTCGACGCCGCCGGGGCTGAGGCCGTCGCGACAGATATCCGCAAGGCCGGGGGCCGGGCGCATGCGCTTGCCCACAACGTCACCTCGGAGCCCGATTGGGACCGGGTGATCGGCACGATCATCGACACCTGCGGTCGCTTGGACGTATTGGTCAACAATGCGGGGATTGCTGTTCTTCGCATGATGGATGCGATTACTTCAGTCGAATGGGCGCGGCAGATTGATGTCAATCTATCGAGTGTTTTCCACGGAACGCGGCGAGCTATCCGCGAGATGCGGCGCGTTGGGCAGGGTGGATCGATTATCAACCTGTCCTCCGTGGCTGGCCAGGTCGGTGTCCCGGGGTGCGCGGCTTATTCAGCGAGCAAGGGCGGAGTACGGGCATTCACGAAGTCTGTAGCCCTGGAAGTGGCGCGCGACAGGATACGCGTCAATACCATTCACCCGGGTATGATCTTGACTAACATGCAGAAGGTCGCCCTGCAGGATAACCGTGAGCAGTACGACGTGATAAACGCTGCAATTCCGATGGGATACATGGGGGACCCGCTCGACATCGCGAACTGCGCAGTGTTCCTGGCATCTGACGAGTCGCGTTACATCACCGGCGCAGAGCTTACCGTCGACGGTGGCTTTACAGCCCAATAGAAGAGCTCAATCTGAAAACCGTAGAGGCGCTGTTCGCGGCGACCGGCAAGGGCGACTGGTCGACAGCCGAGTCGATGTTGACCGAGGACTTCTTTGTGACGAAGCGGTCCTGAATCTTCAGTCCGGAGTCTTCTGCTGCTCGATATATTGGCGCACGATGCTGGTGGGCGCCCCGCCGCCGGAGGACGGGAAGTGGCTGGGCGACCAGAGCACGCCCTTCCAGTAATGCGTGCGGATCTCCGGGCGCTGCCGGCGCAGCAGGCGACTGGAGACACCCTTGAAGCTGTTCACGAGCGAAGAGACGGCTACTCTGGGTGGATATTCAACGAGCAGGTGAACGTGGTCGTCCTCCCCGTCCATCTGCACCAGTGTGGCCTGCGCGTCCGCGCAGACGCTGACGAAGATGCCGCGCAGGGCCTCGATGGTGCATGCGTCAAACACCCAGCGGCGATACTTGGCTACGAAAACCCAATGCACGTGAGTGTTGAAATACACTGCATGCAGTGTTGGATGTTTCTTTGATTCCTCATCGACCCAGCGTATCATCGGCTCGTGAAACGCTTACAGGCTTTCAAGTTTGAGCTGCGCCCCAATGGTGAGCAGCGGTGGCAGATGCGCCGCTTCGCCGGGGCGTGCCGCTATGTCTACAACAAGGCGCTGGCGTTGCACAAGGCGCGCTTTGATGCGGGCGAAAGCAAGCTCGGCTACGCCGGAGTGTGCAGGCTGCTCACCCAATGGCGCAACGACCCGGAGACACCGTGGCTGAAGGATGCGCCGGCGCATCCGCTCCAACAGGCGCTCAAGGATTTGGAACGTGCTTACACCAATTTCTTTGCTCAGCGGGCCGGGTACCCTCGCTTCAAGAAGAAGGGGCAACACGATCGCTTCCGCTATCCCGAACCGAAGCAGATCAGGCTCGACCCGGCGAGCTCACGCATCTTCCTGCCCAAGCTCGGTTGGCTGCGCTATCGTAACAGCCGCAAGGTGCTCGGTACGGTGAGGAACCTCACCGTGACTCTGTCGTGTGGCAAGTGGTTCGTGAGCATTCAGACCGAGCGAGAGCTCGAACAGCCGTTGCCGCAGGGTGGCGCGGTCGGCATCGACCTGGGCGTGGCCCGCTTCGCCACGCTGTCAGACGGCACCTTCTACCCCCCGCTCAACAGCTTCAAGTGGCACGAAACGGCACTGGGCAAACGGCAGCAAGCCATGAGCCGCAAACAGAAGTTCAGCAACAACTGGATGAAGGCCAAAGCCCGTATCCAGCGTATTCATGCCCATATCGGTAACGCCCGCCGCGACTACCTGCACAAGACCTCAACCGCAATCAGCCAAAACCACGCGATGGTGTGTCTCGAGGACTTGCAGGTGCGCAACATGTCGAAGTCGGCGGCCGGTTCCACCGAAAGGCCGGGCAAACATGTTCGGGCCAAGTCCGGCCTGAACAAATCCATCCTCGATCAGGGTTGGTGCGAGTTCCGCCGCCAATTGGATTACAAGCTGTCATGGAGCGGCGGCTCTCTCATCCTCGTGCCGCCGCGGAACACGAGTAGAACCTGTCCAGACTGCCATCATGTGTCGGCGGACAACCGCAAGACACAAGAACGGTTCGCCTGCATCGAATGCGGTTTCGAGGAAAACGCCGATCTGGTCGGCGCGATCAACGTTCTCAGGGCGGGACACGCCCGTTGCGCCTGTGAAGTGAGCGATGCTTGAGGTCGCCAGCAGCAGGAACCCCCCGAAGCGACTCAGGAGCAGCTCATCGCTGCGTCTGAGCGCCGTAGGAATCCCGCGCCCTCAGGCGGGGAGGATGTCAAAGCCCAATAAGCGATTGGAGGCAACCGTGGCAAGAGAGCAGGAAGAGCGCAATCTGAAAACCGTTGAGGCGCTGTTCGCGGCGACTGGCAAGGGCGACTGGTCGACAGCCGAGTCGATGTTGACCGAGGACTTCTTCGTGACGGAGGCTGGCACGACGCCGTTTGCCGGCGTCTATCGCGGCAGAAAGGCGCTCCATGACCTGTTCATACACGTCATGTCGGCCCTTGGCGTGACTAATTTGGCCATTCAACAATCAACCGCGGGCGGCGACATGGTGGTCGTACTGCTGGAACTCGTGCTGGGCGGGCCGCCGGAGGTGCGCGTGCCCCTTGCCGAAGTATTTCGCCTGCGTGACGGGAAGGTCTGCGAGATCAAGCCTTACTACTTTGACACCCAGCCACTGTGCGCTGCGGCGGCTGCGCGCACGAAGTCCACCGTCTGACCGCTGGTTACAAGGTGGGCATCGGCTTCGATGGATCGTTAGCCAGGTACCAGTCGACCATCTCGTGAAAGAATTGGTTACCGCGCTCGTTCTTGCCGAAAATGATGCTGTCGAACGCCCGGGCCTCGAGGCCTTTCTGGATCTTCATGCCGAGAACGTAGTCATCCCCGTAGGTCACATCGCGCAAGTAGTTGATCATCTTTTCGACGGCCTCCTGGTCGGCCGAGTCGCCCAGGGGTTTGCGACGCGCGTACGTCAGCACCGTCCGATTCTTGTCGGGGGTCGGCCCAGGGAACAGTTGCGCGATCTGTGCCAATTCCGGTGCGAGAAAGATCGAGACGTTCGGGAATAACGTTCGCACAAAGTCAAAGCCGACATTTTCGCGCTTGCCCCAGTCCTCACGCGGTACCTTGCGTAACTCTCCGATGCTGACCTGGGGGAATCCTATCCGCAGATGCGGCCCGAAGCTCTCATAATGCGTGATGTTGGTATAGGTCCGTAGGGCGATCGTAGTGGGGTGCAGCGTGGCGAAATGATAACCTTCCAGATAACCGTCGTAAGCAACCTTCCAGTTCGCTCCTTCGATCACGCGCGAGCCGAGAAACGTCCAGTGGGGGAAGTCTGCTGCCTCGAAGTCGTCTAATATCGCCCCGTAGTAGGCGTCCACGTCGATCGGTGCTCCAGGGGTCAGCACGGCGAAGATCATGCCGGCCTTTTCGCGGCAGGGCAGCTCGGTAAGGCCCCGCTTGGAGCGATCGAACTCGCCGAACTTCTCGCTGTCGGTGACCGCGATGAGTCGGCCATCGTTGCTGTAGGTCCACGCGTGATACTTGCAGGTGAAGCGCGCGCAATGACCGTGACCCTCGGGAGCCAGAGGCGCGCCCCGATGGGCACATACGTTGAGGAACGCATGGGCAGTACCTGTCTTATCGCGAGTGAGCAGAACAGGCAGGCCCACTGTCTCCATGGCCTTGTAGCTGCCTGGTTCGGGCAGTTCTGCGGACAAGGCAAGCAGCAGTGGCACACGCTTGAAGATGAGCTCCATTTCGCGCTGCCAGCGCTCCGGATCGGTGTAGTCGCGCACCGGGACCGTCGTGATCTTGTCGGACTGGAAAGTCCGGCCTTCCTCGACGTAATTCAGCATGATTTCCGCGACGTTACCGACGGTCTTGTAATCCATGCGAGTTCCTCGGTGAATGCTCGAGAATGCGGCTCATAGTAGCGTCTCCGCGTGCGGTGCCCACCTAGCTGTTCTAAGAGGCGCCCCCCACGTAGGCGTCGGCGCCGATTATCCTTGTGAGAGCGATGACATTGATAACCCTCGATCGACTGGTCAGGCACCATGCCATTGAGCGCGGCGCCAAAACGGCCCTGAGTGACGCCTCGACTTCTCTGTCCTACGCCTTGTTGGAACGTCGGGCACGGCAGGTAGCACGAGGTCTTCTGGCGGCGGGAGTGGTTCCGGGTGACCGGGTCTGCTATCTCGGTAAGAACACTTTGGCCTATTTTGAGTACTTCGTGGGCGCGGCCAAGCTGGGGGCTGTGACTGTGCCCATCAACTGGCGCCTGGCCCCGCCGGAACTCGCTTACATCCTCGGCAATGCCCGCCCAAAGATAGTGTTGGTGGAGGAGCCCTTTTCCGGCGTCGTTGCGGCCGCTGCGCCGCAGCTGAGCCGGCTCGTGACAGGGGGCGACAGCGACACCTTCGCGGCTTGGCGCGATGGGCAGGCGGACGTGGATTTGGAGCCAATCGCGGACTGGAACCAGCCGCTGTTGCAGATGTACACCTCCGGAACCACCGGGCGGGCCAAGGGGGTGGTACTGACGCATCGCTGCGTGTTTTCGCTCCGCACGCAGCAGCATGCTCTGCCTGCATGGTACAACTGGTCTGCCGATGATGTCAGTCTGATAGCGATGCCCGCGGCACATGTCAGCGGGACGGGTTGGGCTATCTGGACACTGCAACACGGGGCCACTGGCATTGTTGCCCGTGAATTCGACCCGCACACCGTGCTCGATCAGATCCTGCAACACCGGATCAACAAGATCATGATGGTACCGACGGCGATGCAGATCGCAGTTCGTCACCCACGCGCGCGCGGTGCCGACTTCAGCTTCCTGGATTTCATCTACTACGGCGGTGCGCCGTTGCCGCAAGCTCTGCTTGCCGAATGCGTCGAGGTGTTCGGTTGCGGTTTTGTGCAGATGTATGGGATGACGGAGACTGCCGGCACGATCGTCGCGCTCGCGCCCGAGGACCATCACCCCGCACGCGGTGAGTGCATGCGCTCAGTCGGCCGGGCGCTCGAGGGTGTGGAGCTCAAGATCGTCGATGCCGGCGGTACTGCGCTGCCGGCCGGATCCAGCGGTGAAATCGTAACTCGCTCCGCGGCGAATATGTTGGGCTACTTCGAAATGCCGGAGGCGACTGCTGAGACAGTGGATGCGGAAGGTTGGTTGCGAACCGGGGATGCCGGTTATCTCGACGCGGACGGCTATCTGTATCTGCAGGACCGGATCAAGGATATGATCATCTCTGGCGGCGAGAATATCTATCCCGCCGAGGTTGAGAATGCGATCTTCGGCCATCCGGCCGTTGCCGAGGTCGCGGTGGTTGGCGTGCCGGATGACAAGTGGGGAGAGTCCGTCAAAGCCGTCATCGTGCCGGTAGCCGGTGCCGAGCGGAGCGATGCCGACGTCCTCGCGTGGGTGGCGGCGCGCATCGCGCGCTACAAAGTTCCGAAGTCAATCGATTGGGTCAGCGCATTACCCCGCAACCACACCGGCAAGGTCCTGAGACGCGTACTGCGCGATTCCTACCGCCCTAAGGAAACATGACATGGCTTTCATTGGTGCTCTGGAAGATCGGGTGGCGATCCGCGAGCTGCTCGAGGCGTACGCGGATGCAGTTTGTGTCGTGGATGCAGACGCCTGGGGCGCGACCTGGGCCGAGGACGGTGTCTGGGAGCTCCCCGACTATCCCGAGATCGGCAAAATCACTGGCAAAGCCAATATTGTTGCAGCGTGGACGGTGGCAATGGCGCACTACCCGGGGATCATCTTTGTGTCAACGCCGGGCTCGATTGTTGTCACGGGGGACCAGGCGGTGGTTCGCTCCTACACGTCGGAGGTTTTTGACGATCAGGTGAGCGGCAAGACAACTCGGGATCGCGGCCGATACGACGACCTCGTAGTCCGGCGCAACGGCCAGTGGCTGTTCAAGACACGCTGCTTCAAGAAGCTGCACCGCGAGGGGTAGAGGCATGTCGGCTTAGACCCGCTGGGGAGGGCGCCCGCTCACAGGCGCTGCGGTGACTCGATAAACTCCCTTAGCGCGGTGAGAAAGCGGCCCCCCACCGCGCCGTCGATAGCCCGGTGATCGCAGGAAAGCGATAGCCACGCGACGCTTGTAAATGCAATTCCCCCATCGCGCTCGACGGGCTGGCGCCTTGCCGCGCCAATCGCCAGGATCGCACCCTGTGGTGGGTTGATAATGGCGTCGAACTGCTCCACGCCAAACATACCTAGGTTGGATACAGTAAAAGTGCCGCCTTCGACGTCCTCGGCGCGCAATCGTCCGGCGCGTGCCCGGTCTATAAGAGGCTTGAGTTCTGCGGCCAGCGCATGCGCGGACTTGGTTTGTGCCGCGCGCAACACCGGTGTGATCAGGCCTCTGTCTGTGGCCACTGCTACGGCGATGTTGGCGTCTGTGAAGCGGTGAATCTCGTCGCCATGGACTTGGATGTTGACGTCGGGAACCTCGCAAAGCGCCAGGGCGGTTGTTCGCAAGAGAAAGTCGTTCAGGCCGGGGGCAGTCCCCGTCTGTTGTTTGAGGTCATCCCTTAGCGATTGCAGCGCCTCGAGTTGCACTTGGCGGCGGAGGTAGTAGTGAGGGATTGTGGCCTTCGAGAGAGTGAGTTGCCGTGCGATGGCCTTTCGCATCGACGACATCCGGACTACTTCGACACCCGCTGAACGTAGCGGCACCCCGGCGTCGCGTGCGACGTCCGCGCGGCTGATCCGACCCCGAGGACCTGTTCCGCGGACGCTCGCAAGATCAACGTTGTGTACTACGGCGAGGCGCTTGGCGCCCGGGGAAGCGTAGAAGGCATCGAGCGCTGTTGTGGTTGGGGCGATCGATACTGCAGTACCGCCGCCGACAAGTCGGGGAGGTCTTGAGGCCTGCTCAACGTCTTGCAGCGTGATACGGCCTCGGCGTCCGCTGCCGGCGATCGTACGCACGTCGATGTTCAACTGGCTGGCGTGGTGCCACGCCTGCGGACTGATTGCCACGCCGGGCGGAATTTCGGCGGCAAGATAGTCCGTCACAACAGGACTCAAGGTTTCCACTGCCGCCTGCGCCGCGGTCGCACGGGCGCTTTCCCCAGCCGCCCCGGCTGGTCGGAATGCAGCGACAAAAGCATCCACCTCGGCAGAGGTGACCTCACCGCCTGCCATAACCGCAAGCAACGCGCCAACAGGGTAACTCTCACCGGCTGTTGCGATCAGCCGCACGAACCGCGTATCAAACTCAGCCTGCACCTCGTTGACGATTTTGTCCGATTCGATGAGAGCGATGGTCTGCCCTTGCGCAACCGCGTCACCCTCACTGATGCTCCATTCGGAGATCGTGCCTTCGGTCATCTCGATGCCCCACTTTGGCATCGTGAACGCGCGTAATGTGCTCAAGCGATCGCTCCTTACCGGGTTAGCGGTACGCGAGTGCCTTGCGGACCGCTGCCTCGATGGTCGCTGGCGACGGCAGATAGGCGCGCTCCAACTCCCGCGCAAACGGCACCGGTGCATGGGGTGCTGTCACCAACTCGACGGGTGCCTTTAGCGCTGCAAACGCTTTGCTCGAGACAAGTGCGGCAATGTCGGCCGCGAGGCTGCAGCGCGGTGGGCTTTCGTCGGCGACGATCAATCGACCCGTCCCCTCCACACTGTCCAGAATCGATTCTTCATCGAGCGGGCTGGTCGTGCGCAGGTCGAGCACGTCGCAGGCAATTCCCTCCGCTGCGAGCTTGTCAGCGGCCGTGGCTGCGGCCCCGACCAACGCGCCGCAGGTAACAATAGTCGCATCACGCCCTTCGCGTACGACCCGCGCGTGACCAAACGGGACTAGATACTCTCCGTCGGGCACTTCACCAGTCTCGCCATAGAGCATTTTGTGCTCGAAGAACATCACTGGATCGTCGCCGCGGATCGCCGTGGTCAACAGACCCTTCGCGTCGGCAGGGGTGGTCGGCATGACGACTTTGAGCCCGGGAATCGAAGTCAACATGGAGTAGACGGCCTGGCTATGTTGGGCGGCACAGTTGAGGCCCGCGCCGTAGGCGATGCGCACGGTGACCGGGCAGGTCGTTCGGCCACCGAACATGTAGCGAAACTTGGCGATCTGATTGTAGATCTGGTCGAGGCAGACGCCGACAAAGTCGGCGAACATCAGCTCGGCGATCGCGCGCTTGCCCGCCAATGCAGCGCCTGCCGCCGCGCCCACGATGCAGGATTCGGAGATGGGCGTGTCAATCACCCGCTTCGGGCCGAAGCTTGCGTACAGGCCTCCCGTCATACCCCAGATGCCCCCAATTGCCTCGGGCCCTCCGGCGGTGCCGTTTCCACCAACGATGTCCTCGCCCAGGATGAGCAGGTTTGGATCCCGCTCCATTTCCGCCCTGATCGTGCGCGAGAGTGCCTCACGAATGGTCATTTGCGCCATGTTGGCAGCCCTGTGCTTAGTAGGAGACGTAGACGTCTTCAAGGACGTCCGCGGCGGATGGAACGGGCGCCGTGCGCGCTTCCTCCACTGCTGCGTTGATCAGTGCCACCACTTCGGTATCGATGGTGGCGAGTGTGTTGGAGTCCAGCAAGTCCTCATCAATTGCCTTGGCGCGGAATGCCTTGAGGCAGTCGCGAGTCGCGCGCAAGCGGTCAACCTCGCCGGACGCGCGATAACGCTGCGGATCACCCTCGAAATGACCATAGAAGCGCTCGGTATCGAACTCAACGGCCACCGGACCCTTGCCCGCGCGGCAATAGGCAATGACCTCCGTCATCAGGTTGTAGGTTGCGAAGAAATCGCAGCCGTCCACCTTATGCGCCGCCATGCCGAAGCCGGCAGCGCGGCTGGCCATGTCCTTTGCCCCCACAGCGTATGAGACGCCGGTGTGCTCGGAGTAGTGGTTGTTCTCGAAGGCGAAAATAACCGGCGCCTTGAGTACGACTGCCATGTTCATTGCTTCGAACGTCGTGCCTTGATTGGCCGCACCATCGCCGCTGAAGGCGACGGCGACCTTGCCGGCGCCGTCCATTCGCGCCGCTAAGGCGGCGCCAAGTGCGAGCGGCGCGCCGCCACCGACGATGCCGTTTGCACCGAGCATGCCGACGCTCACATCAGCGATGTGCATCGAACCGCCTTTGCCTTTGCATAGGCCGTCGCGGCGGCCGAAGATCTCCTTCATCATCGCTTTCACGTCGCATCCCTTGGCAATGCAGTGGCCGTGTCCGCGATGTGTCGACACGATGTAGTCGGTCGGGCCGAGGTGCGCGCAGACGCCGACGGCAACAGCCTCTTGCCCGGCATATAAGTGGGTGAATCCGGCGATCTCACCGGTTGCAATCTCCTGATGCAGGCGCTCCTCGAATTCGCGGATGGTCTTCATGCGCCGGTAGGCATTGATGAGTTGGTCGCGGTTGATTCTCATGTCTACAGCCCCAGGACGGTCTTGGCGATGATGGTTCGCTGGATCTCGTTGCTGCCGCCAAAAATGGCCCACGCCTGGCTGTTCAAGTAGCGCGGCGCGGCTACCTGTGCGGCTTTCCCATGGATTGGCTCGGGAGCGTCGTCGCCGTAGAGCGGGCGCGTGGTCTCGAGCTGCAGACCGCCGTACCCCCAGGCACTCATGGCGAGTGCATCAGTCGCACGCCGCAAGTCTGATGCCACGAGCTTTACGATCGAAGACTGCGGCCCGGGCCGTTTACCTTCGCCGAGTTGCTCGAGGATGCGCAGCTCGGTCACTTCCAGTGCTTGTGCCTCGAGCTCGAGCCGGCCGAGCTCGGCCATGAACAGCGGGTCATCGAGCAGCGTTTTTCCCGGCCCCGCCGGCTGTTGAGCCGCCTCGCCGCGCAGGCGGGCGATATCGGCCAACAACCGGGGTGCGTGACACGAGCCCCCGCGTTCGTTCTCCAACAGGAATTTCGCGATGGCCCAGCCCTGGCCTTCCGCGCCGACTCGATCCGCCTCCGGCACTCGCACGTTGTCGAAGAAGACTTCGTTCACTTCGTGATCGCCGGCGAGTGTAAGTATGGGGCGGACCCGCACACCAGCCTGGCGCATGTCAATCAACAGAAACGTGATTCCCTGTTGTGGCTTTACGCGGCTGTCGGTGCGTACCAGGCAAAAGATATGGTCGGCAAAGTGCGCATGAGTCGTCCACAGCTTTGTGCCGTTGACGAGGTAGTGGTCAGCCTCGCGAGTCGCGGACGTGCGCAGGCTGGCGAGATCGGAACCCGCCCCGGGCTCGGAGAAGCCCTGACACCAGTAATGCTCGCCGGACAGGATTCTTGGCAGGTAGTGCGCCTGCTGGGCTGGCGTACCGTAGGTGTACAAAACGGGTGCGAGGAGTTTCAGTCCCAACACCGGTAACCCCGGCGCATCGGCGAGCGCGCACTCTTTTTCGAAGATATAGCGTTGTAGCGGGGACCAGCCGGTTCCACCGTGCTCGCGCGGCCAATGGTAGGCGAGCCAGCCCTTGGTGTGCAGTATTGCCTGCCATTCGCGCCCGATGGCGGGCTCGGCGAACACGGTTGGTGTCGAGCGTGACCCGTCCTGTAGCCGATCGGGCAGGTGGGTGCGGAGGAACTCGCGCACCCCGTCGCGGAAGGCCGTCTCCTCGGGAGCGAAGTTGAGATCGGTTTGCGATGAGGTGGTTTTATCTAACATTGCAGGATCACCACTGCCGAAACACCGGGGGCACCGTACACATGGCTGTACGCGTTCCGGACCTTACGTGCTACCTGGCGCGCGCCGCCTGCGCCGCGCAGTTGGATTACGTTCTCGTACACTTGCCGCAGGCCAGAGGCGCCGATAGGTTCGCCGCAGGCGAGGCAGCCACCGTCAGTGTTGATCGGCAGAGCGCCGTCCAGCCGCGTGCGCCCCTCGGCAAGCCACTGCTCCTGATCGCCGTCGACGCAGAAGCCGTTCTCGGCCATATGCATGATCTCGGCGCCGGACTCGGTGTCCTGCAGTTGCGCAACGTCGATCTCTTGCGGGCCGATGCCCGCCGTCTCAAATGCGGCACGGCTCGCAATCGTGCTCACCGAGCCACCGCGCTCCAGATCCAGGTACGGGGCAAACACCTCGAATGAGGCCCGCGGCCGCGTGCGCAACGACACTGCCTTGATCCGAGTCCGGGTACGCCCGAGCTCGCGGGCCTTCTTCTCACTGGACAGTATCAAAGCAACACCACCCTCCGCGGGCGAACAGAACATGAACTTGGTCAGGGGGTCATTCAACATCTGCGAGCCGAGAATCGCGTCCACATTCATGGTGGTACGGCGCCAGGCGTGGGGGGCGAGGCTTCCGTTGTGGTAGGCCTTCTCGGCAACCCGTGCAAGTGTGAGCGGAGTGATGCCGTAAAGATCCATGTAGCGGCGCAGCTTGGCGGCAAAGAATTGCGTCGTGACCATGAGGCCGGTTTCGCCGTACCACTCGGGTAAACCCCAATCCGCCGGACGCGGGTCGAACGCACCGCGCGGATGTTTGTCGAAACCCATGGCGATGCCGAGATCGAATTCACCGGAGCGTATTGCACTATAAGCGCCGAACAGGGCGGCTCCACCGGTTGCACAACCGTTGAGCACATTGACGAACGGCAATGTCGTCTGGCCAAGTTGGGCTACCAACGTGTCGGCTTTGCCTGCTGCGTCCGATCCGCCGTAGGCAATCTGCATGTCAGACCAGCTGAGATTCGCGTCGGCAAGCGCCGCGCGGACCGCGAACTCGCCCTGTTGAAGTCCGGTGAGGCTATCGGTGCGGCCGAACGGATGGATACCGATGCCGACTATGAAAACATCCGTCATGCGCCAGTGTCCCGCGCCGGCCGAAAAGCGTAGCTCAGCACCACGCAGCCGTCCGGGTCAGTGCGCAGCGCGGCCGTAGTAAGCTCCATTGGCAACCCTAAGCGCAGTGCATCGAAGTTGACCTCAGTCAGGCGGCTTTCGACAATCAGGGCGCCGGGCAGCTCCACATAGCCCAACGCAAACGGCTCGAATGGCTCGGCGCCACGGTAGGGCGGTGACTTCGGCGGAAAACGTTGTACGGTGTAGGACCACAGCGTGCCCCGCGAGGGCAGCTCGACCGGCTCAAAACTCTCAATATCATCCGGCAGCGGAAAGACCATGCGGCCGCTTGCGCGGTGGCGCCCGCCAATCAGCCGTAGTTGGGGCGAAAGAGTGAAGATGCTCGGGGCAACAGGTCGCGCGGCCATTCCACAAGCATCACCCGTACGCCGCCGCGGCGCATCTATAAAAAAGACTAGTTGCGGCCAGCGGCGGTGCGCCCGGCGGCGCCAACACTCAGCTCACGGAACCAAGATAGCCGAGCTGCCCGGCCTTGAAGACTGCCTGGCTACGATTGACGGCGTTGAGTTTCATAGCCGCATTGTGGATGTGGAAACGGATGGTCGCGCAGCTGCGGCCCAGAATCAGTCCCACCTCGCTGTCGGTCTTGCCGACGGCGGCCCATCGCAGACACTCGATCTCCCGCTTGCTCAGCTTGACGTCCGATGGAATCCACTGGGCCTTGTCCATCACCTTGACGTAGCTGCAGACGAATTTTCGCGACAGCATCCCCAGGAGCTCGCCGAATTCGGCGAACTTCGGCCCGAGCCCCTCCTTTTCAGGGACCAGCGGTTGGAAGCTGACGGCGCCAATCTGGCCGTAGGGCAGGTGGATGGGCACGACGATGGCCGCTTCGGTCATGGCGCGCTCGAAGAAGTCCGTGAGGTCCAAACCAACAAGGTGCGGGTTGTATTGCTGGGTGTGCATGCCGTCGCTGCTGCACCAGAACGGCTCGCTTTCGTAGCGGCAGGCGAGGGTGATAGGCGAAGTCAGTGCCAGGCGCGGCCGTTCCCACCAGCGCTCGCCCGGGTCGCACCAACCGAACACCTCACTCGCCAGGATCTTGCCATGGTCGTCCACCATGGGCTCTTTGGAGGCAATGTTGGCGTGTGCGGCCACACGCAATCCGGTCAGCGACATCACGGAGTCGCGCAGTGCTTCCGCGGCCGGGCGTATACCCTCCATCGACCGGATCGTGATCCGCTCGAGCAGGTCATTGAGGCCTACCGGCGGAAATTCCAGCTCTAGGCATGCCACTCGAATACCCCCTCTGACGCCGCCATCATGAGACGTTCCCCCGGAAATGACAATCTCCTGCACGGCATCCTGCGGCGGCCTAAGGGAATTGCCAGTCGCGCCTCGCCGTAAAAAGTGGTCATCTATCCACGGCAGACCACGGAACACCCCAAGGAATTCCGGGCGAGCGGCCCGGCTGGAAGAGAATCGAGTGCAATTCGCTGCGAGCCCGGAACAGACTCTCCTCAAAGATGCGATGGATTCCTTCGTGCGCGGCCATATCGGTGCCGGCGGGCGCCGGACGGACCGCGGCCAGCCGCGGGGCTACAGTGCCGACAACTGGCGTTCGCTGGCCGAGATCGGTGTGCTCGGCCTGCCATTGGCGCCCGCGGAGGGCGGTCTGGGAAGCGGCCCGCGGGAGTTGGTGACCGTGATGGAGTCCCTCGGCCGTGGCTTGTGCATCGAGCCGGTGCTCGAGGAGATCGTGCTGGCCGCCGGACTGTTGGCACGGGCGGGGGATGCCGCTCAGAAGCAAGCCTGGCTGCCCCGGGCCATCGCGGGAGAGGCGCATATGGCACTCGCCCACTTCGAGCAGCCGGCCCGATTTGACCTTACGGATGTACGGGTGCTGGCCAGCAACTCCGGTGGGGCTGTGGTGCTGGACGGCGAGAAGTCCGTCGTGCCGCATGCAGCGTCCGCTGATCAGTGGATCGTCTCCGCGCGCGACCCTGGGCACGGGGGCGATTCGGCTGCCACCTCCATCGGCTTCTATCTCGTGACGCCGACCTCCGCAGGCATCGAGCGCCGTGATTTCCATCTTATTGACGGCTCGAAGGCGAGCGCCATACGTTTTCGCAGTGTGAAGACCGGCGGGCGGCTACCCGGCGGCTTACTCGAGTTTTCGGCGGCAGTGGATCTCGCGCGCCTTGCCGCCGGCGCCGAGATGGTTGGTGTCATGTCTACACTGTTCGACGCCACCGTTGAGTATCTGAAGACGCGCCAGCAGTTTGGCCGCCCGCTCAGCAGTTTTCAGGCGCTGCAGCATCGACTGGCAGACCTCTATGTGCGCCTCGAACAGTCACGCTCGCACCTGTACCGCGCAATGGCCTGCATGGCGGCAAACGAAGACGCCGGATGCACCGTCGCAGGCATGAAGAGCTACATCAGCCGTGCGGCGATCGAGCTAGGGGAGGAGTGCGTGCATCTACACGGCGGCATCGGCACAACCGACGAGTTGGCCATAGGCCACGGCTATAAGCGGCTGGTATTGCTCGCGAACCTGTTCGGGGATGCGAGCTCCGAGCTCGTCCGGTTCAATCGTCTGCAGAACCAACGGGCTGGTTTGAGTCCGCCGGGCAGGCTGTCTCGAGCGGCAACGTGACGGCCGGTTCTCACCAACGCAAGATCCGCTGCGTATTGTTTGCCGGCGGCAAGTACCACGACATCGATTTTGCTCGGCTCGAGCTCCTGAAGCTGCTGGCGGCCGACGAGCGCGTCCGGGTGCGAGTGTTCGAAGATTACGAGCATCTGGGCGCAATCGGCGAAGCCGACTTCATTGTCAGCTACACGTGCGACGTGGTGCCATCGCTGGCGGCCCAGGAGGCGCTGCGCGCTTTTCTGGACCGCGGGGGGCGTTGGTATGCCCTGCACGGCACCAACTCCATACTGCGCTGGTTGGAAAGCGGCCTTGTGGACAGTCCTCGCTGGGCGCCCCTGTTCATGCAGACGCTCGGCTCGATGTTCATCGCACATCCGCCCATCGCCCCCTATCGGGTGACGGTTGCCCAGCCAGACCATCCGCTCGTGGCGGGAATGGAGCCATTCGAGACCACCGATGAGCTCTACCTGCTCGAAACCTACGGTCCGTTGCGTGTGTTGCTCCAGACCGAGTTCGCGGGTGTTGCTGAGGGCTTCGCCGAAGCCACGTGGCCGGCAGCAACCCATCCAGTGTTCTACCTCAAATCACACGGCCAGGGCGCGGTGCTATATCTGACCCTGGGCCATTGCCGCGGACACTACGACCTGCAGCCGCTGATGGAATATTGGCCTACGGTTGACCGCTGCGCATGGGACCTGCCCGTGTTCTACGAGCTGCTCAAGCGCGGAATTCACTGGGCCAAGGAGCCGGCCGACCGCACTTGAGTCGCGGCGCGGCTGGTACCTGAGCCGTACGCCGCAGCCCTCGCGGCTCACATCGCTGGCAGCGCGCGCTCCCCCGAGATGTCGTAGACCTTGATGTTAATGGCCAACAGGTGGCCCACATACTTGTTGAAGAACTCGACGACCCAGGGTTGCTTGAGATGCACAGCGAGTGCTGCGTCATCGGTCCACTGCTCCAACACGTTGACGAGTCCCAAGCTCGGGTCCTCGGCGAGCAGGGAGTAGTGATGGCAGCCTTGCTCCTGGCGTATGCGCCCGGCCATCGCGGCCACGTCCTTCTGGAAATCGGCGAGCAGGGCGGGCTTCACGGTCAGGGTACCGGCAACGAAGATCATTCAGGGCCTGCCCAGGTATTTGTCCAACGTCTGATGGAATTGACGGATGCGGATCTCCTGGAAATTGCCCAGGTTGATCCGACCGTTCTTGGAGGCGTGTAAGCCCTCCTGCACATACGGCAAGTTCCCCATGTCTTGTTCGAACACTGCCCCCAGGATGCCGAGCTCGGGAGCGGCGGTCCAGGGCTGCTCGTCCGTGAGAAACTTCATCGGTACACCCCTGGGGATGGCTTTGCCCGGCGGCACGCGCGTCAGAATCCGCACTTCCATCAGACAATGATCGGGGTCCTTCCACGGCCGCCACCGGTACACGATGTTGGGCATGAATCCGCCCCACGGGGCGAAGTTTGGAAACACGTTGTAAACCAGTGCATCCAGCAGCTCGCAGTCGGTTGCCTCGCTGTGGTCGTGGCCAAACATTTTCGTGTAGTTTTCGCGCATTGCAGCGCCCAGGGCGCGCCGAGCCGTCATGCCCTGAGGGACTTTGACGGCGAACGCATCCTTGTTGTCCTCGTAGTTCTCGGCCGAGCGGCCATTGAACTTCACGAACTCATCGACGATCCACTGTTGGGGCTTACCGTTGGAATCGATATGCGGCGACATGATGCCAAAGGGCACCAGGTTGACGTTGACGTTGTCGCCCCAGGTCCAATAGGCGCTGTTCTCATCACCCGTAAACGGGAGCAACTGTGGGTGAGTGACGACCGTGTGCCAGGCCTCCATGAAGGCTTCCGAGGTAGCCTTCCAGTTGGCCGGCACGACCTTCGCGACCCAGATCGCCGTCGTGCACTGCTCGTGCTTCCAGCGCTGGAAGTGCTCCGGGAGCGGTGCAAGAAACTCTTCCAGCGTCGGTCCGCCGGCATTCTC